>OFGG01000061.1_pt1 | contig 92571 bp, 82 predicted proteins | sample 1521701 | NCBI WGS metagenome assembly OFGG01 (sample SAMEA3504081, study PRJEB24116) | mouse gut metagenome | biome: mouse gut; feature: mouse-associated habitat; material: faeces | place: Denmark | collected 2011
CGTCAGCTGTTCCACAAATGTTTCAAAGCCGCCGTAAGCCGCCGGGATGCCCTTGCTCCCTATGATAAATACATGCTGCATGTTATTCTCCCTGCGCCGCATCCCGCATTGCATACGTGCGCCCTTCTTCTAAACTCAGATTGCAATTGTAACAAGGATCCGGACGCGTCAGCTTTTCTTTCCACTTCCGGCAAAAACGCGTTCTGCCGTCCGCAGGGCTTTCCGGCTTTTTACAGACCGCCGTAACTTCCGGCGTTACAACAATCCCATACCCTTGTTCTAACAAACGGAAGCAAACGTCGGCGTCCCGGTAAATTCCGGTAAATCCGGATTTCAAACCGCCCGCCTTGACATAAGCTTCTTTTTTAAACAGAACACAGCCGAACGAAACGGCGCTTACGTTCTGCGGGACGGCCGCATGAAGAAAATACCCCTTATACGAAGCGGGCAGGCCGCCGCACAGAGCGGTCAGGCCGCCGTCATTCCCATACGCCATGCCGCAGGATAAAACCCGCCGCCCGGCCGTCAGAAGCTTTGCAGCCGCAAGGCCCGTATCCTTCCTCTGGCAAATCCCAAGCAGCTTTTCCAAAAGCCCTTCCGGCTGAACGCAAACGCCGTTTCGGATATATAAGATATAATCGCCGGGATATCCGTTTTCTATGCCTGCGCCGGACAAACCGCCCGTTTCGTACCGAAGGCTGAGGCTGTATCCCGGCCGTTTATATGTCTCTCCATAGTACGCGCGGATTTTTTTCATCATGTCGCCGCTTTCCGAAACAACCGTAATCCTGTAAGGCCCGCTTAAAGTATAACGGATACGGTAAACCCCCAGGTTCGGCGTAACGAAAGCCCTTCCCTGTTCGCCCCGCCGTTTTAAGTGCGCTTCAATCGCACGGCAGCCGTTGTCAAACGCATAGGATTTGTCCCCGCTGTTTCCGGCCGTCGACCCTTCGTGGATCCTCCAGTGGTATAAAATTTTAGGCACATGATATACTTTTGCCCCCGCGTCCACGCAGCGGAGCACAAAATCATAATCCTGCGCGCCGTCGTATTCTTTTTGCAAGCCTCCCGCCTTTTTTAAAAGTTCTTTTGAAAACATCAGAAAATGGCAGATATAATTGTTATGCCGCAAAAACTCCAGATTAAAATCCGGCTTAAAGTGCGGCCTGGTATGCACGGTTCCGCCGCTGTCAATTTTATCCTCATCCGAATACAAAAGCGCCGTCTTACGATCCCCTTCCAAACACGGCCCGTTCAGGCAGCGTACCATTTCATAAAGCGCGTTCGGCGCAATCAGATCGTCATGATCCATAAACGCAATGTAACTCCCGTTTGCCATTGCAAGGCCGCGGTTGGTATTTTCGGAAATCCCGCCGTTTTCCGTAAGCCTTTTGTAGCGGATCCTGCTATCCCGCTTTTCATACCGTTCCACCGTCTTTTTGACGCGTTCCGTACGGCTGCCGTCCGCAAGGCAGAGTTCCCAGTTCGGATATGTCTGCTCTAAAACAGAGTCTGTTAGCGCGCACAGATATTCTTCCGGCGTCTCAAACAGCGGCACGACAATACTGACAAGCGGCGCAAACGCAAGAGGCGTATTGCGCTGCTCTTTTAATTCTTCCTCAGTCGGCAGATAGCGGCGGTAATGGGACGCATATTCCCGCATCGGCGAATTTTTCCGCTCTAAAGTTTTTAAGACAAGGCCCCAAAAGCCGTATCGCTTTAAGAGCCCCGCCGCATACTCGTACTGGTATCTAAAATTCATACTTCTTACTCCGAGCCTTTCCCTGTCACAACAACCTGCAGCGTTTTAAATAATATTTTAAAATCCAGCCCGATGCTCCACTGGGAAATATAATGGGTGTCAAGCGCGACCACCTCTTCAAAATCCCGGATATCGCTGCGCCCGCTGACCTGCCACATCCCGGTAATCCCGGGCTTTGTGCCAAGCCGCGCTTTATGGTGCATTTCATACTGCTCAAATTCCTCGACCGTCGGCGGCCTTGTCCCAACCAAACTCATTTCGCCTTTCAGAACGTTAAAAAACTGAGGCAGCTCGTCAATCGAGTATTTGCGCATAAACCGCCCAATCGGAAAAATCCTGGGATCGCGTTCCATTTTAAACATAAACCCGGACATTTCGTTCTGCGCCATAAGAGACGCCTTCTGCGCTTCCGCGTTTACGTTCATGGAACGGAATTTGTATATTTTAAACGTCCTGCCGTTTTTGCCCATGCGCACCTGTGAGAAAAAAACGGGACCCGGCGACTGTAATTTGATAAGAGGGGCAAAAATAACAAACGCCGCCCCGCAGGCAAAAAGCCCAACCAGGCTGCCCGCAATATCCATCAGCCGTTTTGCAAATATCTGCCTGGGCGAAGCAATCTTCATACTGGAGGTAAGCACCAGGTAATTGCCGTATTTTTCCACCGCCTTGTTGGGGGCAAGCGCATTCATATGCACCAGATTAAAATGGACGGTCAGACCCATCTCAAGCAGTTCGTTTGCCAGGGCCTGCGAACTTTCCCTGGTATTTCCATTGATAAATACCTCGTCTACCACATGCGTGCGCAGGTATTCAAAACAACTGTCCGCATTCGCGACAACCGGGACGCCGCAGATTTTGGCGCCTTTTAAATTCTGATCGATAACGATGACGCCGGACACCGCAAAATCACGATACTGCAGGTTCCTAAATTCCTGAAGCATTTCTTTGGCGTATTCCGCTGTCGTCAGCAAAATCATAACCGAAAGATTTTTTTCGTTTTCCATTCTTCTTCGTATGATATGCTTTAGGGCAAATCGTTCCAGGTAGACAAGAACCATAGAAATCAGCCAGTAGGCAAAAATAACCTTCCTGGAATAAATTTCCGTCTGCTTCGTCGCCACCTCATACGCCAGGACGCCCGCAAAAATAATTGTACAAAAGGTCACGCTGGCATTTACTTCCTGAAAATGGCCTCTCCTTAAAATACCGTTGTATGGTTCAAAAAAGAACACCACGCAGATATCAATCAGCACCAAAATCACCGCCAGGCGCTCATACGGATCCGTGGCATACGGCATATGCCAGCCAAGGCGCATCAGATAGGCGATTACCAGCGCAAGCAGCAGGCATGCAATATCCAAAATTGTAAAATCCAAATGCTTTAACCAGCTTTTCTTTTCCCTTTTATACATAATGTCTTACCTCAGTCTTTTTTGGCCGCGTGCAGATAAAGCCAGGTTTTGGCGTAGTCGCTGCGCTCCTGTTCTGTCATCCGGCCAATTTTCTCATAGGAAAGCTTCGTCAAAACCATCGGCAAATCCCCGCACTTAAAGCATTCCACGTTTTTTCTTCTTGATACGATCCGAATCCATCCGCAATTCGGGCAAATGTATACTTTCATCCTTATTTCCGTCCCCTAACAGTTCATCTCTGTGTATTCTTATGGTCTGCAGCGCAAGTTCAAAATCCTGCCGGTTTTTCTGTCCCATTGTTTTTAATATAAGCCCCGAAAAAAACGCCTGCATGGCTGCGAGCATGGTAAAACCGCATACGATTAACGTCGGAAAATGCGGCACCAGACCCGTCTTTGTATAGTCGATAATCACCGGTATCATAAACAGTACGGACAGCGCCGCAAGCGCCGCCGAAAGCAGCCCGAAAAAATGCATCGGCTTATATGTCTGGTACATCCTGGCAATCGTCCGGAGCACCTTAATCCCGTCGGAAAACGTATTCAGCTTCGAAACGCTTCCTGCCGGGCGGTCGCGGTATTCTATCACCGTGTTTTCCACCTGCATATTTTTGTCAGCGGCATGGATGCTCATTTCCGTTTCTATTTCAAATCCTTTGGAAAGCACCGGGAAAGATTTGACAAACAAGTAGCTAAACGCGCGGTACCCCGTCATCATATCTTTGATATCCGTTTCAAACAGCATATTGATCGTCTTTCTCACCAGAGAATTTCCAAAATTATGGAACGCCCGCTTATTTTCGGTAAAATAAGTGGACGAAAGCCTGTCCCCCACTACCATATCCGCATTTTTCCCAAAAACCATATCAATCATATCGGGCGCAGCCTCCGCCGGATATGTGTCGTCCCCGTCCGTAATGATGTAGCATTCCGCGTCAATATCCCGAAACATCCTGCGTATCACGTTGCCCTTTCCCTGTTTGTATTCGTAGCGGACAATAGCCCCCGCTTCTTTTGCAATCTTATCCGTCCCGTCCGTGGAATTGTTGTCGTATACATAAATTGCGGCTTCGGGCAAAACCCGTTTAAAATCTTCTACTACTTTGCGGATTGTCCTGCTTTCATTATAACAGGGAATCAGTACTGCTATTTTATCCATGTTCGGTTTCCTTCCATTTTTTCATCCTGCGGTATACGCAGTATATCTCTATTATAATCTGTACGCCCAAAGTAATCAACAGTGCAATTACAACTCCGTCCATGGCAAACAGCTTTACGCACGCCACAGACGAAACAAAGGACGCTATCAGCCCGCATATTCCCACCGCAAGCTGCCCCTTGATTTCTTTTAATACCGTACAGACCGGGAACAGCGCGGCATTGACGCTGATCAAAAGCGTCGTGACAATAATCGGCACAAACAGGTAGGTGTACGGCCCAATATCTTCAAACACCAGGCACAAAAACCATGTGCCAAGCAGCGCCGAAGCAATCAGGGCTATAACCGAAAGCACGGCAAACACAATCCCCACCGTTTTTAAAATTCCGACAAACCCCTTTTTGTCATTTTGCTTAAGCTTGTCGGCAAGCGGGCGGATCAGCGGAATAAATACCGTCTGCGCGCCAACCTGCACAATCATGCTTGGCGTTGCGACCGAGCTGTAAAAACCAAGCGCCTCCTCTCCGTAATACCGATCCAGAAAATACTTCGGAAGGGAAATGGAAAGGTTATTGGTAACCGCCACAACGACGAGCGGAATCATGGCGACCATAAGTTTTTTGAGCGCATCCTTATCCAACGCTTCCCCTTTTGCAAGGAAGCGCCCGGCGATACGCCTGTCATAACACAACGCTGCCAGAAACGACATGAAGGTAATGCTCCCGATTGCGGCCACCAGGTTTTTGGTCACGGCCAATACCAGGCAAAAGCCGCCGAGCATCATAATCCCGCGCGCAATATAAGAATAGCAGATATAATCCATACGCCCGTTTTTCTGATCGACGCCATGATAGACGTCAATCCATGCCTCCACGCATTTATAGAGCATATACAAAAGGATTGCGCCCCACTGATAAGGCGTGTAGTTATTAAAGCACAGCCCGGCAAAGCACAGCAAAAATGCGATTGCAATGGAAAGGTAACGCGAACGGATGTATGTCCAATCGGAATACTCCCCGTTTACATCCGCGACCTGGTACTGCCTGGTATTATAAAGCGCCAGAATCGCAAACGCCGCCGTAAAGGTCATCGCAATGGAATAGACCCCGGCGTCCGCGTAATCGGCAAGCCTTACAACCAAAAGCGTCGTCAGCCACTGGCACCCATAATAAAACATCGTACCAAAGCTGTTATAAAATATATTTGCTAACGTTGATTTTTCTTTCATTTATTTTATCCTTTTCACCGCGTCTGTATGTGCATTCCTAAATATCCATGGAATAATCTGCGCGGTGCAGCGTTAAATTGGGGTTGTAATACGGATCGCCGTTTAAAATTTCGGTTTCCCACTTTTGCTGGAACCGGTTGATTTCCTTTTGGAACCTGGCCTGTTTCTGCACCGTATCCTCATAACCTCTGGATTTGGACTCGTAATGATACAGCCTTGCATAGGGGTTAAACAAAATATGGTACCCGGCCGCGCGTACTTTCATACAAAAATCAACGTCGTTTAACGCCACCGCAAAGTCTTCTTCCATACCGCCCGTCTCTTCAAAAACAGACCTCCGGACCATCAGGCATGCTCCCGTAACGGCGCTGACCCTTCGCTCGCACAGTGAAAACGGATAATACGTTTCATCCCGATCCGAAAGGCTCCAGAGCGCATGGGCGGCAAAGCCTCCCATCCCGATAATTACCCCCGCATGCTGAATAGTGCGATCGCCGTAATAAAGCATAGCGCCGCAAGCGCCCACGCCCGGCTTTAAAACGGAAACAACCAGTTCCCGCAGCGACTGCGCGTCCATAAATTCCGTATCGTTGTTTAAAAATAAAAACAACTCCCCGCGCGCATGCTTTACCGCAAAATTATTAATTGCGGAATAGTTAAACTCCCCTTCCCAGACCACAACGGAAATACGCCCGTCTTCTTTTTGGAGCTTCTCATAATAAGCAAACGTTTCCGGATCCGTGCTGTTATTTTCCGCAATGATAACCTCATAATTGGTATAATCGCTCTGTTCGGCCAGAGAGGTAAGGCACAGCCCCAAATCCTCTATGTGGTCTTTATTCGGAATGATAATACTGACTAAAGGTTCCTTCGCCAGCCGAACCCTCACATGGAAAAACCCCGGCACGTCGGATTTTATAATATCGGCCGCTATATGTTCCGCTTTCAGGTAACGCTTTAAGCATCCGGCGCCGTCCGTCAAACGGCTGCGGGCAAACAGTCCTGCTTCTTCTTTTGACGTTAGATTTGAAAACAGCACTTTTGGGATATGGCAGATATGTTCCGCACAGCGAAATGCCTGCAGCGCCAGATCGTACCATCCGTTTCCGCATAAACGCACATCCTCACCGCTGCCCGCCACCTTTTTAAGCAGGCTTCGCCGAACCGCAAACACCTCGCCCAGATACTGGAAATTCAATAAAAGCTGTATATCCGCATCCGGTTTAAAAAACGGACGACGCCGTTTTTTGCCTGCGCAGTTGTCCTCGTCCGTATACACCAGATCCACCGGTTTTTCATTCTTTTGGCGTATCCGGCTGACGGGTTCGGTATCCTGCGTAAACGCCTTTGCCGTTTCATACAGATATTCCGGCAGAACGCGCGCAGAACGGCCGCAGAACACAAAAGCCTCCGCGTCCGACTGCCGCAGCAAATCCAAAACCGCCGTTCCGCCGTCTATTGCAATATAAGAAAGATTGTTTACGGACTGGGACTTAAATCCGGCGCGCCCCATATCCGTGCCCTGTTCAAACACAACGGCAAACGAACCGATCCTGCAAAGCTGCGCATGGCCTCTCCTCTCATTTTTAGAAGCGGCATTCCTTCTGCACCACGCCATATATTCCGATTCTTCACGAAACGGCACGCCAAGCTTTCGCAGCGCCTTTTTGACCGTATACGGCGCGCCGTAGTTTTTCAGATAATAGGCTGCCTTCTGCAGTTTGTTTTTGCCCTCCAAATCAAAATCACTGATCATACTTTCTCCTATTTTTTCTGCCAGTACCGTTCAAGCGAAAGGTTTTTATTGTAGAACGGATCGCCTGAGGTTATCTGATCCCGGTACGTTATCATCAGCTTCTGCGCGTCTGCCGCCGGCAGGCCGGCATAATCTTCCGTGTCCGCCGCCTGGCATAAAGCATATGGATTTAACACCACCTGCCTGTTTTTGCCGCGCAGCAAAAAGCACACTTCCAGTATCCTTGCAAATACGCACCTTGTGCCGCCCTGTTCCCACAACTCCAGAAAATCTTCTTTTTTTGCCATACACGCATACCCGGATATTGCGGAAACGTCGTGGGCATAATAATTTCTGCCCATATAACCCGGCGCGTCGTACGGCACGCCCCGGTTCACTTCAAGCGCAAGCAGATTGCTCGCAGGCCCCACCACAATGTCCGAACTAAAAATCAGGCCTTTACGGTCAAGTATCTGCATGCCGCACAGCCCTACGTCCTCCCGCTGCGCAAACATCAAAAGCTCCTCTATAAACGAAGGCGTCACAGGCAGGACGCCCGCCGCCAAAAACAGGATATACTCCCCCGCGGCTTTCTGCATAGCCTCCAAAAACCCGACCATATCTGCGGCGTACAAAAGTTCCCGATTGCCGTACGCAGAAATCTTTTCCACACCCGCCGCCGTCCGGGCCGCCTTATCCTTTCCCTGTCCCGTATCGTATATCAAAACCGATACCTTCGGGTTTTTCGTTTCATACTGCATCCTGTAATGGGTTTTGCAAATCTGCGCGCTGTGCACTTTGGCCGGGTAACCCCTGCGCAGTTCCGCTTCCCTGACCGCATTCCTGCCCGCCGCAATGGCATACGGCTTAGCGTCCAAATTCTGCGACGTGGACATTTTATGGCTGCGCCAGAAATAAAGGATTTTGGGAATGTGGCAGATATGCCCCGCCGCGTCCGTCAGGCGCAGGATCATGTCGTGATCCTGGCTTCCGTCGTATTCCCGCCGAAACAGCCCCACTTCGTCCAACAGGGATCGTTTAAATACGCTCAGATGGCAGATATAATTTACGCCCCTTAAATTATCAACCGAAAAATCCGGCTTAAAATGATACGTCAAAATATTTTCGAGTTCTTCCCCCTCAAATGTGACTTCGTCCGTATAAACAAAATCCGCGCCTTCCCTCTCAATTGCCTTTGCGCATTCATAAAGAGCCGAAGGGTGCAGCACGTCGTCATGGTCAAATAACGCCAGATACGTCCCCGTTGACATCTTGATGCATGCATTTGTATTTTCCGCAATCCCGTCATTGGAAGAAAGCTTGCGGTAAACAATGCGGCTGTCTTCTTTGGCATATGCCTTTACCACTGCTTCCACCTCGCCGCAGGCTGTATCCGAAGCGTCCGCAAGGCAAAGTTCCCAGTTCTGGTACGTCTGCCCGGTCACGGAGGCAATCATATCGCGCAAAAACGGCTCCGGCGTATTATACAGCGGCACCAGCACGCTGATTTTCAAATCCGCGTCAAAAACGCGCTCCCTCTGCTTTTGCTTTTCTTCTTCGGTAGGCATAATTTTCGTCAGGTATTTCCTGGCTTCCCTGCGCCTGGTATAGCGGTTGTGGGTAAGGGCATGCTCTGCCTTTTGGTACACGCCAGACACCCCGTTTTGGTACAAAAACTTTGCCGCATGATACCCTTTCCTGGCCGGATACAAAAGCGCCCAGGCAGGCGTCCCTTTTAACTTGCGGATCCCATGCCGCTGCGGTTCCGCTTCAACATCGTCCGGCCCGTCGTCATGGGTATATGCCAAAAATTTTGCAAAATCCCCCAAATCCGCAGAGACAAAGCTTTTTTCCTGTTCTATTTTTTTTTGAAATGCCGCGTCTTGGTTTACATACATAGAAATCTCCTTATTCATTATTCTGAGCCGGGGTTCTTGGCCTGCCGCATACCCTGCCCTATGCCTGACGGATCTTCTGTCAATAGCTTAAGCTTAAAATATACCCGGCTTCGTTTTCAAATTCGATCTTTACGCCCTTTTTCCCAAGCGTATCCTCCCCGTGCTCCTTCTCAAACTGCGTTCCCTTCATCATCACCGCATACCGCACCTCCCAGTCGTAAAACGCCTGACGAAGTTCTTTTTTGGTATGCCGCCATTCATAAAAATCCGGGAAATCGTAGCCGCTTGCCCCTTCGTACAGATAGGTCTGCCCGTAATCGTTTTCTTCGGTTAAAAGCGGCACCATCTTCTCTTCCGAAAGATGATCCGCCACATACTGAAACAAATCAAACACAGAATTGTCCAGCCCTTCGTGCCCTCTTGTAATAAAGGACCAGTCGTGCTGGTACAGGGTAAAAAACGCCGTACTGTGCATGGCGCCTGTGATGCGTTCCGTAGACGTTACCACCCGGTACTCGATTTTTCCGAAGCAAAGCACAAGAAAAAGCGCCACCATAGTACAATATGCAGCCAGCGTCTCTTTTGCCTGCTGTAACATCAGGGAAACCGCTTTGGCGGTCAGCGCCCAGCAGAGCATCCAAAGCGGGTAATATGTTTTATAGTAATAATAGGTCGAAACACGGTGCATAAGCGTCAGCAGCAGCATTACGCCGGTAAAAAGGAAAAATGCCAGAAAAAACAGGACGTCCGGCGTAAATCTGCGCCGTTTTAAGGTACTGGCTAACACAAAAAGCACCGGGAATATCGTCCAGAAGAAATCCATATAAAGCTCCGTATAAATTCCCCCGGCGTTCGTCAGCGCTCCCGCTATGCTCGTCCCGGATGAAATGAAAAAACCGTACAGGCAAAAATACAGTCCCATTGCCGTTGGGAGCAAAAAGACGCGCAGCGCAAGAATTACATTTTTCTTAATAAATATTTTTCCTTCCCGTTTTGCTACAATCATCAGGTAAAACAGGACTGCCGTAAACGCCACCGGGGCGAACATCATATAGCTGGTCATTACGCCAAAGCAGCCCAGCATCAGCATAAATTCCGTGATTTTACGCTCTGCCTTTGCTTCTTCGTAAAGCCTTAACGTCATGATAAGGAACCCGATCATCATGCTTCCGACCGCCCAGTAGCCGAACGAATAATAGAAGCTGAAAAACGGGTAGCCCAGAAAGTAGCAGAACAGCAGCAAAGCAGCAAATACTTTTGAAGCCGTCGTCCGCGCGTACCGCCGGATAAACGCCGCGAAAAACAGCGTCTCCACCCACAGGAAAAAGCAGTCGCCCAGGATGTACCCTTTATACCAGTCGGCAATGCGTACAAACGGCTGCACCATTTCGATAAACATGGCGTTCTGCAAGTGCAGAAAGTACATATTGGTCACTTTCTGGGAACGCACGATTGCGGTCGCTTCTTTTAAATGCAGCCCGGCGTCGCTGTTGTAGTAGCAGTACAAAAGCTGCGGGGAAAATATTTTGATGCAGACTGCCGCAACCCCCACCGTTACGGCGGCGACGACAATAAAGTCGAACTTTTCCCATTCGTATTCCTGCACCATGCCTTCCCTGCGGATCAAAAATGCCGTAATACCCGCCAGCAGCGCGTAAATAACCGCCATGGTATAGATATTGACCGGAATATGCAGCAGGCTGATTACGCCTGCCAGAATGCTTCCCATGCAAATAGTGGCCAGAAACGAGAGCACCGCCCACACAAACCCGCTCATCGGCTGGCAGGATTTGCGGTACCGGTAAACCATTACGGTACAGGCGGTAATCGCCGCAAGGTACAAAACTGCCCCCAAAATTGACGCATGTAACATAACCCTTCTCCTTACTTTAAAATAATCTGGTTCGGCGTTGTCGAAAAGCTGTATACCGCCGCTCCCTCCTGTGTCATCAGATACGTGTTTTTCATTGTAGAAAACCGCTTGTCGCGTCCGTTCATCAGCCAGTCCGGTGCGTCAAAAAACGCTGCCTTTGCCCCGATGGATTTATAAAAGCCGCTCTTTAGCCCGCCGTTGCCGTGGTGGCCCATTTGGATATAATCCGCCTGCAAAGCGTCCCCGTAGGTTTCTAACAGGTAATCGCTCATGTCGTCCCCGACGTCCGCGCAAAAGAGCATGGATTCTTTTTTTGCCGTTACTTTAAACATCATGGAACCGTCGTTTAACAAATCATTGGAAAGACGGCCTACATAATCATCATACGCGTTAAAGACCTCAAAAGCAAGCCCTTCTACCGTAAAAGTGTCGCCCCGGTGCACATACGTAAGCTGCGGGATCGTCAGCTTTAACCATTCCTCGTATACTTCCGTTTCGTCCCACGGCGCGCGTTCCAGACAAAGCTGTGGCAAAGCCATGTCTACCGCATAGACTTTGTCTATTTTGATCTTTCCGGGGTTTTTGTAAATTTCCGTAAACGCGCCCGCGTGATCCCGGTGGGGATGGGTCACAATCCAGGCGTCCACACGGCCGCCAAGCGCTTTAATGACCTGACGGACATAGTCTGCGTCCGTAACCCAGCCGCCGTCTACGACAATCAGATGCCCCTTGCTGTCCTGCATGGTATAAAACATAAGCTGGACGCCGTCTTTGTCGCCATACTGCGTAATCAGCCATTCCCCGTCATACGCTTCCTTATCCGTATCGTTTCGGAACACGCTGTAGGAGGCGTTGCTTCCCACTTTGCTCAGGCCCTGCGATACGAGCAGATCGGTTGTCGCCTCGTCCGCCGGATAGGCAAAATAGTTGCACGCTTCCATTGACAGATACCACAGCAGCGCTTCCCAGTTTTTCGTATCGCCGCTCATAATCCGGAATATCTGCGATGCGTTTTCCGTTTCCGCACGGTTGCCCTTTATGACTTCGTTGCCGTACGGCATGAGGATGCCCGCGTCGTACTGACGGACGGTCGTAATCAGATCGTTTACCGTAACCAGCTTTTTGCGGGTAATCCCGTGTTCGGCCGCGTCCTGTTCTATGATATTGCAGATATCCACCGTATCCTGCGGCAGCTTGTACCAGTTTTGCTTGCGGTGAAAAATCGTGCCGTTGTATACGTTCGTCCCGGTCAGTACAATAACGGCAAGCATGACGGTAAGCAGCAGATACCGCTTCGCCTTCCCTTCCGCCTGCATCAGAACCCGCGCCGCCGTATATCCGGTTCCTGCAGCCGCAGGCAGCAGCCAGAACATGCGCCAGTAAACCTCTCCGCCAATGCACTCCATAATCAGCTTCGCCGTAACCGGACAAAAGCAGAGGATAAAAAACAGCAGCGTATAGCCCGCGAACAGATACCGCTTTTCTTTTTCTTTTTTCTGTACCAGAAGATAAACCAGGCAGGCAAAAAACAATGCCATCTGCATCCCTGTCCCGTTGTAAGAATCATACATGGACATAACCGCCCGAAACGTTTCTTTCAAAATATGCCTCCTATTCTAGCCGTTCAGCGGATCCACAGGTACAGCCCGCCGCAAAACAGATTCGGCAGGCAGCAGCACGCCGCGTATGCCAAAAGCCGGATGCTTTTGTACTTTCCCGCAGCTAAAAGCGCAAGGATGCCGAGCAGAACGGCGCTTAATATCACGCCCATGGACGAAACCATACAGCAGCCGCACATCAGAAGAAACAAAAGCGCCCAGTCCCAAAAGCAGGCCTCCTCCTCCTGCAAAAGCCCCGTTGTACGGACCCCCAGGTAAAACAAAAGCGGCAGCAATACGCCCGCCAAAACGGCTTTCCCCTGCCAGAGACGGATCAAAAGAAACAGCCCGGCAGTCCGCTCGCTGTATGCGGAAAACACCATAAGGGCCGTTACGATAACCAGAAAATAGCCGGTCTGTTCCATCCGCTTTTCAGACGCCGTACCGGAAGAAAAAGAACCGGAACCGTCCCCGTCCCAAAACAGCATCCGCCCAATCAGCGCGTACACCGCATACGCAAGCATTAAAAATACAATCAGAAACACCACATGCGCCGTCGTCGCCGGATGCAGTCCCGTCACCTTTGACACCATCGCCGTAAAGGCATGGAACGGGGAGAGCACATACCGCGCCGGAAGCTTGGTATACGCCGACCCGGTATACGGGTTAAATGCAAATACCGTATCCGTCGCAAGCGAAGTCGCCGCCGAAGCCACGTAAAACGCGTCGTCCGCATTGGAATACTGGTAACGCAGGTAAACAAACGCCTGCCCCGCCGCAAACAAAAGCTGCGCCCAGATGCATAGCGTAAATCCCTTCACCGCACGCACCGCGGCTCCAAAAATAACCGGCAGCCGCCTGAAATTTACCGCCGCAGAAACCGCCGCCAAAAGCAGCGCGGTCCCCATATAGCTTTGCACCAGCAAAGACAGCGTCCCTTTCAGCCAGACAAAGGGCAGCGCAAACAGCCAGAACAGGCCGAACATCACAATGTACCCGGCCGCCACGCAAAACAGCAGATTGTCTTTTTCTTCGTCCATGCCGGCAGCCCGGATATGCGCCTCTCTTTTTTTCGCAGGAAGCCCGGTTACAAGCAGGCCCAGCAAAAACGGCAGCGCGCCCAAAAACAATGCGGCCAATATCAAACCTTTTACCATACTGTTATCCCTCTTTTTTAAATGCCCAGAATTTATTAATCAGAAAATTCACCGGGACATTAAACAGCAGGTTTATAACAGGGGCCAGAAACTCCGATATATGGAGCATGTCCACCCAAAGCACCATTAAGACGCTGTTTAAAAACAGCCCGGTAAACGAATAGGAAAGATAGGTCCGCGCCAGCGCTTTCCAGACCGAACGCTGTTCGCCCTCTTTCACGGTAAATACAAATTTATTATTCCAAAAAAAGGACCATAATACACTCAAAACAAATCCGGCCGCCGTCGCCGCCAGATAATCGTATTCCTTCCAGAGTCCCAAAGCCCGAAGGCACAGCAGCACGCCCAGATAAATCACATAATTGACGGCGGTATTGCTTACGCCGACCAGGCCGAATTTTACAAACTGCAGAAAGGATTCCTCCGCCTGCGGCGTCGGCTTTTTATGCAGCAGCAAAAATAAAACGGACAAACACCACAGCGAAACCGTTTCCACTGCGTTCCACAACATTGCGCCTGCTTTTTTCATCGTTCTTCCCCGCTGCATTCCGCGCCGCTTCTGCGCCGTACTGTGTTGGTTTCTTTACAGATAAAGATGGGCCTGCGCTTTACTTCCAGATAGGTCTTTGACAGGTAGGAACCCAATATGCCGATACACAAAAGCTGAATACCTCCTAAAAACATCGTGATGCAGACCATGGACGGCCAGCCGAAAGCAGAACCGCCGTACAAAAGCTGCCGTACGATAATGAATACAATGGAAACCGCGGATACTGCGCACATAAAGACGCCAAAAAATGCGGCTATGGACAGCGGCATCGTAGAAAACGCCACTATGCCGTCTATGGAATACAAAAACAGCTTCCAAAACGACCATTTCGTCTCGCCTGCCACCCGTTCTACGTTTTCATATTCAAGCCATTTGGTTTCAAACCCGACCCAGCCGAACAACCCTTTGGAAAAACGGTTGTATTCGCCCATGGCAAGCAGCGCATCCACAAAAGAGCGGTTCATCAGGCGGTAATCCCTTGCGCCGTCTACAATATCCGCTTTGGAAATGCGGTTCATCAGGCGGTAAAAGCAGCGCGCAAAAAAAGAACGGATGGGGGGTTCGCCTTTGCGGTTGACCCGCCGTGTGGCGACGGAATCGTATCCCTCCTCCACAATGGCACGGTACATCTGCGGCAGAAGCGACGGCGGATCCTGTAAATCGGCATCCATTATAGCGGTCAGATCCCCGTCGGAATAGGAAAGACCTGCGTAGATAGCGGCTTCTTTCCCGAAGTTGCGGGAAAACGATACGTATTTGACACGCGGATCTTTAGACGCAAGCTCTTTGATCACAGCAAGCGTGCCGTCCTTTGAACCGTCGTTGACAAACAGCAGTTCAAACTCCGTATCCGGCATGCCCTGCATGGTTTTCTTCATTTCTTCATAAAAAAAGCGCAGGGCCGCTTCTTCATTGTAACATGGAACAATAGCCGTTAGTTTCATAATTTCCTCCATTTTAACTGTCCCCTGTAAATTGTTTTATTATACCGTTTCCTGGCGGTTCTGTCAAATTTTGGGCTTTAAAACAAAACATACCCGGCAGACAAGCTGCCGGGCGCGTCCCAAAATACAGGCATATACAAAACGCATATATTCGTCTGCCTGCTAAAAAATTGTCTCTTTTTCTTTCCCTCATGCAAATAATATATGAATATTTCCCCTCTTTTGCGCAGCAGTCCGCGTTTTTACGTTATACTGCCGCTATCAAAAGACAGGAGGTATGCACGATGAACTTAACAAGTGCGCTTGATTATTTTATTGCCGTTTCAGGTTTCCTGATTATTGCGATTAGTTTTGGGTGGAATATTTACGAGGTATTTATCCGTAAATCCACCCAGAACCCAAACGGGAATCCAAAACAGCAGGAAAACTCCAATCCCTAAAATTTTACGGCGTATCTGACGATTCCGCCATCCGGTAGCCTACGCCCGCTTCCGTTACTATGTATTTGGGCCTGGCGGGATTGTCGCCGATTTTCCGGCGGATATTTGTCATATTTACGCGCAGAATTTTATTGTTCTCTGACGCGTACGGCCCCCAAATCTTTTCCAGCAGCATCTGATAGGTAATCATCTTGCCGGAATTTCTGGCCAGATATTCCATAATCCGGTATTCCACCGGAGTCAGGTGTATCTGCTGGCCGTTTAAAAGCACAATTCTTTTTTCAAAGTCAACCTTTAAGCTGTCCTTCTGGTACATATCCTGTGCGCCGTACCTCTTACGGTAACGCAGCGCGCTGCGGACACGCGCCATAAGTTCCCCCTGGCCAAACGGCTTGGTTACATAATCATCGGCTCCGGCGTCTAACGCAGATACCTTGTCGCGTTCTTTTTTTCTGGATGAAACGACAATCAGCGGGCAGTCCGAAAGGCTGCGCAGCCTGCGGATCAATTCTATCCCGTCCATATCCGGCATGATCACATCAAACAACACCAGATCCGGACAGTTATTGGCAAGCTGTTCCAGCCCGCCTTTTGCGTCCTGCGCCGTATAAAATTTATAACCGTCCCGCACAAACATCCTCTTTAAATAATACTGTACTTCTTTTTCCTCATCTATTGATAATATTCTGTATTTTGTCCCTATTTCCACTTTTTTACCTCCTGTTTTGCAGCTCTTCCTCCTGATAGAAGGGAGAGTCCCCGGCGGACAGGGGGACACCCTTGTTCGCCGAGGGTGTTGTTCCTCTATCATACAAAACAGGTTTTTTTCTTTCCATCCGTGCGGTGCAGAAACGACACAACATAAAACAGCCATATGTGCGTTTCCCTGTCCTTTTTTATTCCCGGCGCTGCAAAGGGGGCGTATACCTCGTCCGTCCCTGTCAAAAACAGGAAGGCTGCCTGGCGGGGCTGCTGCCTGGCGTGAGTATTTATGCCTCCGGAATGCGGCGTAATCCGAAAATCGTCAATTCCATCCGGAGCCCTCGCCGGTACGTACTTTTCAGAAGATACGCTTCCTTCTGAGCGATCAGACTCCAAATTCCCGCCGGATACACTGCAAACCGCCGGCTTATGAGCCGGATTTGGCGCAGGCAGGAAGTTGCACCGGATGGAAATATTCCCAAAAACCCCCGCTGCAAACAGTACTATAAACAGCGCCGCACAAATTTTCTTTCTGCCTGTCCAAATTTTCATATTCTCCCACCTGCCTTTCCTATCCGATTTGCGGCCGCCTCTTCCGTCCTATGGCTTCCGCAGCTTCTGCCAGCTTTATCGCACCCAGGCCGAAATTATCCGGCTCTTTTTATCTCTTTGTTCTGGTTTCCCGCTTTCTGTCTTTGCACGTTCCGTCTCCGCAGCTTCTTTGCTTTCGGTTTCCGCATGTTCCGTCTCTGCGGTTTCCGTGTCTTCGGTTTCCGTACGTTCCGTCTCTGCGGTTTCTGTGTCTTCGGTTTCCGTACGTTCTGTCCCATCAGTTTCCGTGTCTTCGGTTTCCGTACGTTCTGTCTCTGCAGTTTCCGTACCTTCGGTCTCCGTACGTTCGGTTTCCGTGCTTTCTGTTTCTGCAGCTTCCGTGTCTTCGGTTTCCGTACGTTCTGTCTCTTCAGCTTCCGTACTTTCCGTCTGCGTGCTTTCGGTTTCCGTACTTATCATTTCGTCGTTTTCGTCCGCTCCTGTGGGCACAGGCACAAGATTAAACTGCCCGTCTATCAATAATTCCACAACGTTCGAATACTTGCTGTATGTCCCGTTCCCAAAATCGGCGCGCACGCGGAAACAGTAAACCTCCCCTACGGTAAATTCAACCGCATGGTTCGGCACGTCATTATACTGCCTGCTGCTATACGTCAGCGCATTCAGAGATTTCATCCTTACATAATCAGACGCCGCTTTTGGCTTACAATAAACCCGGTAACGATCCGCATCCAGCCATTTCGTCCAGTTTAGCACAACCTTGCCGTCCGCAATGCCGGCCGTAAGCTGTATCATCGCCTGTTTTGCCAGCGTTTCCGAATATTTGCCGTAATAAACCAAACCGCCCGCCGAAGAAAATGCGCGCACCTTATAATAATAAGTCATGCCGGATACCGTATCTTTGTCCTTATAGGAATTTTTGTCTCCTGTAACGGTTGCAAGAAGCGTATATGTCCCGTTTTCCTCCGTGGAACGGAATACCTCAAATCCGGCGGCATCGTCCATTTTCTTCCACGCGATCTTGATTTCGTTTCCGGAAACCTCGCAATCATCCGGTTTTAATATAACCTGTCCGGCAGTAGGAGCCGCGAGCGCCGCATCGGAAAACGTACCGTAAAGCCTTTTTCCCGGCGCATCCTTATACATGCGGATCTGATATTGATAAGACACTCCTGTCTGCAGATTTTTATCCTTATAAGTAATATTGGAATTTCCTGTAATCGTCGCAATTTTGCTCCCGTTCCGGTAAATCTCATAGCCGTCCCCGGTATTTAATTTTTCCCAGGCCAGCGCCAGTTCCGTTGCGGAAGCCGGCTCAACCGACGTAATCGCCGCTTTGTTCAGCTTTGAAGCTTTTTTCGTATAATAGGATTTTTTAAAACCGTCTATTTTATTCCATTTTTTCAAATTTGTATATTTTAACAGCGGATCGGTAAAAGTAAACGATTCCTTCGAGTCAATATACTGAAAAACGCTCCATATCAGACGCTTGCTGTGCCAGTTATCGCACAGGCCCCAGTGATAGCCGCTTTTCATTTCTTCCGGATGATCAAATTCCCTTCCGTAAATAAACGCTTCTATCTGACTGTTCCCCTCGCTGATATAATAGGCGTATGCATATGCCGCAGCCTGTATCTCCTGCCCGCGGCTTGAATTAAACGACTGCTCCGACAGCATCACCGTACAGTCCTTTCCAAAATTGGATTTGGCGTAACTGGTCAGGACCTTGATATTTTTAAAGTTGATAATCGGCGACTTTTTGGAGGATGTTGCCTGCGTATCATCCCAGAATATAGGATCCGACATTCCCTGCGGATACGCGTGGAATGCAATCTGGAACCCAATCTTTCCCTGCGTCTTTAACTTTTCATAAAACTTGTCAACCGTCTCTTTTGAACTGAAATACTGTTTGCCTTTTCCGTCAATATCACGGTTCCAGTTGTTGTCCAGGCTGATGTAGACCTTTGCATGCTTGTTTACGCTTTTGACCGCATTGTAACAGATGCGGAACGCCCTTGCATAATTTGCCATATAATTGTCTAAGCTTTTGCCCCCGCCGTAATTCCATATAGCCGCGCTGTTCACCTCATTGCCTAAGATCCAGCCGCAGACCAGATTTTCTTTCGTCCCATAGCGTGCGGCCAGGAAAGCCATGACTGCCTCAAATGCGCGGCATCCCGCTGCGGAAGATGTTTTGATTGAAGAAAACTTTGTATACGAATTACCGCCAAACTGCATAGAAGCCGTCCCGCCGGAAGAAGCGTCTTTTGGCAAAAGCAAAATGACCGTTACTCTCACCCCCGCCGCATTGTACGCTTTTACCTGCTCGTCGTTTTTCTGAAGCAAATCTGCGTCAAAATAATAGCGTTTTCCTTTGTATGTAAACTCCGTTTTATGGGCGGCGTTATTGTTCATAATGGAATTTAAAGTCCAGTTAATGACCGCGTGCTGCGTCCCGATTTCCAGCGAATCCGAAAGTTCCTCCACCTGAAGCCCTTTTTTAGAAGCTGCTTTTGGACCGGTCCCGGTATATGTTGCAAGCGCCTCGGGATTGGTAATATACATTGCGTCGCTTGTAATGACATATTTTTTGTTTTTCTTATAAGCAACCACAAATTTCTGATAAAGCATGGAACTGCTGTAATTTACTTTAAACGTAATTTTGCCCTTTTTGGCTTTTGCGCTTGCCAAAGGCTTAGCGCTTTTTTTCCCGCTTTCGGAAACATTGGCGTTTAACCCCAGCAGATATAATTTTTTACCCATTGCTTTTGTCTTTGTCTTAACTTTTGCCTTTACGGTTATTTTTTTGCCGCCGGCATTTAATTTACAGGATGTGACCGAAACAGGCTGCGCTGCCGCCTGCACTTTCGTTGCGCCTGCCGCCGCCAAAACGATAATCACCGCCAGCAAAAGCATTGTTTTTCCAATACGGGTATTCTGGTTATTTTTCATATGCATATTCTGTCCTTTCCTTACCCTCAGCGGACAAGGGTATGTTGTTATTTAAAATAATTTTTCCCTGTAAATCCCCCGTTTTACCAGTTCCTGTATGGCGTCCACTACGCTTTTTTTGTCTTCCTGGTACGTCACGCCAAACCATTTGTCCTTTGTTTCCAAAACTTTTACATTCGCCCTGCCCTCCTGGATTAAATTATCGATAATCCTCGGAAGTAAAAACTCTGATTTTAGATCCCCCGGCTTTCGTTTCGATAAAAATTCCAGAAAACCGCTTTCCAGTTCCTCTAAAAAGCCGGCCCCAAGCCCCCACATATTCATGGAAACATGCTGTCCCTCCTGTACGGCAACAGAGCCGCCCTCTTCATCCCGCCCGCACAAAACACCTTCTTTATACCGGATATCATAAGTTTCCGTCACCTTGCGCAAAATCCCGTTTTCGTCTACTTCACAAATCCCCCTTGTCACGCCGCCGTTTTCGCTTAAGGTGTTTTTCAGAATAAACCCCGCCATACAGATATCGTATACGCCGGGCGCCGTGTTTCGTTCTGCGGTCAGATAATCGTGCAGCCGCACAAACGCTTCCTTACCGTAATAATCGTCTGCATTGATAACAACAAACGGATTATCAGCCAGCCCTTTGGCCGCAAGCACCGCTTGTCCGGTCCCCCAGGGCTTTGTGCGCCCTTTTGGCGCCTGGTAACCCCCGGGCAAATCCTCTAATTCCTGAAACGCATACCGGACCGGCAGAACCTGTCCAATACGGTTTCCGATGATTTCTTTAAAATCCTTCTCCAAATCCCGTCGGATAATAAAGATCACATCGTCAAATCCCGCTTCCATCGCATCATAAATCGAATAGTCCATAATAATCTCGCCGGACGGCCCTACCGGTTCAAGCTGTTTGATGCCTCCCCCAAAACGGCTGCCAAGTCCGGCCGCCATAATCATTAACGTAGTTTTTACCATATATGTGCACCTCCACTTCCAAACCTTTTTGACTATGACTTCTTTCATCATAGCCAGCTGTCTTAAAAATAAAATGAAAAACGCCCGCTTATTCAAAAAAACCTTTCAAACGCTTTCTGTTGTCAAATAAATTATTGTACTCAAACATCCAGTACTGGTTTAATAGTTCCTGATACTCATTTTCATCCCAAATATAATGCATATTCCCCTGTTTGTCCAGGTAGCCGCTGATATTCAGCGCAGGAAATACATTTTGCTGCAGATCCAGTAAAAACTGATTGTACTTTGGAAGCTGAAACCCAAGCGACTTTAAAAAGTAACTCCCCAGGAAATTTGTGCTGATATGTTCCTCCTGTACGGCGTCTATATTGTAATTTGTCCAAAGTACATATGGCGTCACCAGTTTTTTCTGAAACTCTTCGATATTTTGAATCTCTGTTTCCGCTTCGCCGATGACCGCTTCATAAAAGTCCATTCCCAAAAACGGCTGATGATCCCCGAACAGTAAAACCGCAGTCCGTTCTTCTACTTTAGAAAAATAATCGATTAACATCTGAAACGCCCGATCCGATTCCTGCATCAGGGTCAGGTACTGCTCTGCTTCCGGAAATTGTCCGGGATAATCGGTCAGAAAAACCGCACTTTCATATCCCTCGTCATTATAACCCCCATGGTTTTGAACCGTCACATTAAAAACAAAAAGCTTTTCCCCGGCTTCTTTTTCTTCATACAAATCAATCAATGTTTTATAATCGGATAAATCCGAAGTATAACCGCGGAGTTTTTTAAATTTCCGGTCGCCTTTGCCAATATAGGAATCAAACCCGTATGCCCCGTATACTTTCGGCCTGTTGTAATTTGTTTTATTATACGGGTGAAACGCAACCGTCTTGTATCCGTTCTCATTGAGCACCGATACGATAGACGAATCCCCTTCGTCGATATACATCTGATACGCTACGGCGCCTGCCGGGAGAAAGGCAATGCTGTTGCCAGTCAAAAACTCAAATTCTGAATTGGCGGTTCCTCCTCCATGGATCGACACATATAAGTTTCCTTTTACCGTATTTTCGGTCAGGCTGTTTGTAAACGGCAGCACTTCCTCCGATACGGAAACATCACCTAACACGGATAAATCCGCGAAAGATTCATTCATAATCACAATAATATTTTCCGGAAGCTGCGTTTCTTCGGCCGGCGCCTGTTCTACGGAATCCGCAAGCTCTTTTACTTTTGCCGCAGAATAACCCGCCGGCTTTTCAATCGTCAAAGACCAGATACTTTGCAGCGTGCTTAACAGATAACCGTTTACTTTGTAAGTCTCATTAAACCGGAAAAAATCCAGCCCGCTGGCTCCGGCTTTCCGGACGGCGGCTTTGGCTGCATTACTGTCATACACCCCAAAGAAACAAACTGCAGATATGACCACAAAAGCCAGACGCACGTTCCGGGCCGTCAGGCGGCAGTTTACATTCCAGGCGCATAAACTGCAAAGCAGCATCATAAGCCCCATTAAAATCATTTCCGGAGTTAACGTATAATCAAACTCTGAGGCTACCGTAGCCGCCGTCCGCAGCGAATTTAAATCCATGGGCATAATCGGCTGCCCCCGGAAGCTTACTACAAAAGCATTGGCTACCGCAAGCAGGTAGGACAGCGCGTTCATCAAAAGAATCGCGGTCCGCACACGGTTAGTTACGGCAAAGGCCGCAAAATACAGCAGATACCATAAAAACAGGTTCATCAAAATGATACCCGTCCCATTGGCAAGCACCGTCCGGATATTGCCGGAAACCACTTCAAACATGGCAAAGCTGGCCGAAGGCATAATGGCAAATAAAAGAACCGCATACGCGCGTTTCTTTTTTTCAGGCAGGCTGCGTCCCGAAAAAAGCGCCGTCAGGCAGGTAAGCCCCAAAAAGAGCGCATAAAAAATTTCATATACAAAAATATCTGTTTTTTCAAACTGCCTTATCTGCGGGCTTACCGCCGCAAAGAACAGGACGAACAAAAATGCCGTTACACATGCAGCATGAAGTCTCCTTTTATCATATTCTATCATATCCGCTCCGTTATCTCCTATATTTTCTGCAGTATTTTCTTACACAAAAAACCCGCCGGCCGTTCCACGCACCGCTCGGTCAATACGCCAAACAGGATAGAACACAGGATGGTAAGCCCCATCAATAGCCATACGTTCAGCGAAATGCGGTATGAAACAAATATCTGGATCAAAAACTGCTGTATCACAAAGCTAAACAGAAACATTCCGTAAGAAATGTCCGGCAGCACGCCCGAACGAAACAGGCCGCAGGATGCAAAAACCGGCTTTTCCACCAAAGCCAGAGACAGAACAACATATGGTATCACAAGAAACCTGCCCAAATAGGAAAACAGGGCCGGAACATAATTAAGTCCCGCAGCCACCAGCAGAACCGCCACGGCAGCCTGCAGATCCAGGATTCCCTCTAATTTACACAGCGCTACCAGCGCTCCGGCAAAATAATAGGGCACGACGCTGATAACCTGAGAAAAATCCATCCCTAAAAATAAATAATGCGTTTCATAAAACCACGCTGACCAGACCGCGCCCACACCCATAATGATAACCGTGCAGATCCCATAAAACGTCCTCTTTGCGGGCAAAGGCATTTGATTCCCAATACTGACGTAAACCGGCACAATCAAATACATCATAAACTCAACCGGCAGACACCAAATAGAACCGTTTACAACGCCTGCCGACGGATTTTGCGTAAATACGCCCGGCAATGAAAACCGGATTGTAAAATAACAGTTTTTCAGATATTCCCATGTCTCCCGGCTGTTTATATATTCCGTAAAAGAAAGTTCCGTAGCAAGCGGTCCTATCACAAATACCGTAAAAAAGATACATGCGGTAAACGCCGGAAAAATACGGAATATTCTCTTTGTGATATACCGTAAAAAGTGCGGATCCCTCAGCCAGCTTAACGTTATCAGATAACCGCCAATCGTAAAAAATATCGCAAGCCCTGCCGCGTTAACCGTCGTAAAAAATATCGAAGGAACCTTTGTTTGCCCGGTCAGGACAAACATATGGCCCGAGATTACCAAAAACGCGCCTATCAGACGAATCATCCCAAAATTATTTTCTCTTGGCTCCATACTCCCCTCCCCGCAGGCAAACAGCCGTTAATTTAACTGTTTTTCGTATGCCATTGCCAGGTCATATGCGCTGACCCGCTGCACATATGATTTATGTTTTTCCCGGACTAACAGCAAAGCGTCGTCGAGTTCCTTCTGGCGCTTTTCGCTGACATCCCGCTTCTGCGGCACACGGTATACGGAAGTTGTCTTTTCCACCGTATCAAAATCCGTATGGCAGGCATATCTTACCCAAAGATCCCAGTCCTCCAGCGCGTCCAGGCTTTCATCCAGCCCGCCGTATTCTTCAAACAGGCTTTTTTCAAACATAATGCACTGGATTGGAATATAATTGTGATAGCATAACTCCACCCGGTTAAATTTCGTTTTGTAGACTTCCAGATAATGATGCACCTTATAAATATATGGATCGCGGCTTTCCACATCCACCGGAGTTTCAAACGCATAGGCATACGCCGCCCTGTTTTTAGTCCGCTCCAGCGTCTTTACCAAAACTTCAATGTGATCCGCATAGAACAAATCGTCGTCATCCAGAAAATTCAAATACGTCCCGTGCGCAAGTTCCATCGCCGTATTCCCGGCCTTGGAGCGGCCCACCTTTTCCCCGGTCGCATGGTATAAGATATTCAAATCGGAAAATTCCTCCCGGATCATCTTCCCGGCGCAGTCTTCCCCGTCTTCCACCACAACCACTTCCACATTCGGATAGGTCTGCGCCCGCAGGGAAAGCAGCGTTTCCCGCAGGACTTTTGGCCTGCCGCAGGTTCTTACAATCACCGATACCAGCGGCGTTTCATCGGGAAATTCATTTTCATAAAACGCGCCCTGGCGGTTCGCGGAATAATCAAAACCGATAAACTGCGCCACCCCTTTTTTATGCGGCCCCAAAAAGGATTTTTTGCGAAAATGGGCAATTTTGCCAAAATGCTTAAGATATGCCAATAACAAAAGCTTTTTTGAACCGGGAAACGCCTCGGGCGCCGACATACAGCGCAGGAAACGGTAATGTCCCTTTAAAATGGTAAGCGGGCCGCCGAACCGATAGCGCAGCAGCAGGTTGTTAATTACACTGTTGACATGCTGGGCAGGCTTTACCTCGTTTGCTTTCTGGTACGCATAATGGGTGATCACTGCTTTGGGCACATATTTTAATTTGTAGCCAAACGAACGGATACGCCAGCTTAGGTCCACATCCTCCGCATACATAAAAATCGCTTCGTCGAAACCGCCTGCCTGTGTAAAGACGCTGCGCCTGACCGCAAACGCGGCCCCGCTGCTCCAGGTTCCCTCATGCGTCAGCGGATCGTAAAGCTTCGGATGCTCATATGGAAACTGGCGCAGTTCCCACAGCCCGACTTCATCTTCTGATGCGCTTATATCTTCTTCCAGCTTACGCAGCGTATCCGGATAAACTTCCGTATCAATATTAAAAAAACAGGCAATCTCATCTTTTCCATTTTGAAATCCCAGATTATTCGCTTTTCCAAAACCAAGGTTTTGTTCGGATTCCAGTATGGAAAAACTGCCAAACGAGGCTCCATGACTGCTTTGAAACTGCTTTAAACTCTCCGTTGTACGATCTGTGGAAGCGTTGTCAACAATCCACACGTTTACTTTTTTCAGGTCATAATCCGATTTTAACAAAGAACCAAAGCACATATCGATCCATTTTTGGGAATTATATGAAACGTATATGATATCCATAATTTTTCTCCTCAACCCGCATTCTATAACACATCCGAAAACTGAGGCCGCAGCCTTTTAAAAACATATGTCCCCACCAAAAGCAAGAACAGCGTAACCGCCCAGAAATAGGCCGTCAGCGCCGGGCTTTCCCAGAACCATGTTTTGTATACAAAGCTTTCCCGATAACCGTTGCAGATATAGTACATCGGATTCAGCTTTAATATCATCTGCACCTTAGGCGGCATGCTGTCCGACGACCAGATAATCGGAGTCGCCCAAAATCCCACCTGTAAAATTACAGATACGATATTATTTACATCGCCGGAAAAAGCCGCCAGCGATGAAAACAAAAACGACAGCGCCAATAGCAAAACCAGAAGGCAGATCAGATAATACGCAACCTGCAGGTTATACAAAGAGGGCATCCACCCATACGCCATAAATACGGCGAATGCAAACAGGATAAAAAAGAAATGTACATAAAAAGCAGACAATATTTTTATGACCGGCAAAAGCCGCACCTCAAATTTCATCTTTTTCACTACATAGCTGTATTCCCTCAGGCAGCCGCAGGAAGAAGAAAACGCCTCCGAGAAAAAGTTCCATGCAATAAACGCCGGAATGTAAAAAAGCATAAACGGCACGTCGCCGACCGGAAGCGCGCGAAGCCCCCGTTCAAAGACAAACCACAAAACCAAAATAATCACAAGCGGTATTACAAACGCCCAGACAGCCCCTAAAAGCGAATTGGCATACTTTGCTTTAAAATCATTCCTGGATAGTTCAAAAAAGCTTTTTCTGTGCGTTATGATCTGTTTTAACACGTATTTTTCCTCCTAAATCTTCTTCTGAGGCGCCAGAACAAACGCCCCCTGTATTCCACTTCCGCCGAAAGCCTCTCTATCTCCTGCCTGTATTCTTCCGCCTCCGCCCTGTATTTCTGCCTTTCCCTGGCAATTTGCCCGTTGCTTGCTTCCAGCGTCCGTGCCATTTCCCATATGGAAAGCGCTTTCAGTTCAAACGAAACGGCAATCTGCCGGATTACCTGCGTCTCTTTACCGATGTATTCATACTGCGGATCCGCCGTATAAAACACATCCCGCCCTTCCTGTTCCCCGGACGCGTTGACTGGGAAAAGAACTTGTTCTTCGCCATTTACCCAAAATCCGCAAATCCGGCAGCAGACAGCCATTCCCTCAATCGGATCAAACCTGACCCGCGCCATGCGATCCGCAGCCGTCTTTTCCAAATCCAAGACGAGGTCAATTTTCTGCACGTCCCGCCATAACTCGTACCCGTTTCGCAGGACATGCGCCTCGGAATAGCCGCCGCCGCAGTCATAATACAGGCTGCAGCTATAAGACGCCGCGGAAGGATACAGTCCGAATATATCATATCTTCCTGTAAGCGCAAAGAAATCTTGGCTGGTAAAACCGTAATATTTTTCCAGCCGCTCCGCTGCGTTTACATCGTTTAACAGCCCGAACAAAAGCTGTAAGCCATAAAGCTTTTTATAATGGGGGACCTCCTCCATAAGGCAGACGCGCGCCAGCGCGTATTCCGGTATAAAACATTCTTCCTTTGCGTACGGCGCGGCCTGCGGAAAAACCCTGACAAAATCGCCGCAGTTTTTCAAATCCAGAAACTGCTTCGTAATCAGGTTTAGTTCCACGGAGGAACGCACGCTCGAATCCTTTCGGAACCCGCTGGTGTTTTTTTCTGTTCTGCGGACCCGAAAATCCGTCAGCTTTTCCGGCAGGATATAAATTTCACTGTGAAGGCAAAGACGGATCCACATATAAAAATCCGGAAGCTGCCGCAGCCCTTTCGTATACATTCCATAAGAAGCATACGCCTCCCTGCGTATTAATACGCTCGGATGGCAAAGGCAGTTCCCCTTATAAAAGAAATAGCGCAGCCAGTCAAACCGGCTGCGGTTTTCCTGGTCAAAAATATGATGATAAAACCCGTTTTCATCTTCATACGGCATGCCGTTTTCGTCCACTACATGAACCTGCGTAAATACGGCGCTAACTTCCGGATGTTCTTCTAAATACGCCACTTGCTTTTTTAACTTGTCCGCTTCCCAGAAATCATCGGAATGGGCGACCGCTACCAAATCCCCGTCCACAAAATGCTCCACGATATATTTGACCAAAGCGGTTCCTCTGTTAAACGGGCTTGCAACCAGCCGGATCCGCTCGTCATGGTAAGACGAGAGAATCTCTACGGAGCGGTCCGACGAGCAGTCGTCATAAATAATCAGTTCAAAATCCCGGTAGGTCTGATTTAAAATACTCTCAACTGCCTGCGCAATATAGGCTTCATGGTTATAAGACGTAAGAATTACAGAAACTTTCATTTTTCCCCCACACTTTTGCACTTTGTAACGGAAACCGTATTCGGAATATATACTTTATTCCATAACTTCGCGCTTTCCTTTTCCTCTACTTCAAATACTATGGCATTTTCTATCATGTCGTGAAATACCACCGTCGTATTCTTTACAAGCGGCGATGAAACCACGAGCGTCACGTTGTACGGGCCCGCCATCAGCGGAAGCCGCGTCGTAAATTCCGCGCAGAATATGTCTCCCGCCTCCCCTGACAGAAGCTTTATTCCTTCAAACTGCATTCCGGAACCAATGATTTCGGTATTTTTGCCGTCCCGGATATGATACCCAACCCCGACATGGGTTAGCTTAGCGCGAAGCTGGACGTAGATCCGCAGATGGATCTGCTGGTTGTATTTGTATTTTGCGCGTTCCATTCCGGCATCATCCGTCATATCCACTCTGATTACGGCCGCCTTGCCGTCGCCCTCCCTAAAACGCCGTACGCGTTTTTCAAATTCTTCATCTGCGCAAATCACCGCTTCTGACGTTTTCACAGAGCCTTCCGCCGCTTTTTCGTCCGGATTCTGGTCTCCGATTTCATTCTGCAGGGAAATATTCTCTTTATTCATATGTTCCCTTGCGCGCCGCAGATACAAATCCGCCAGTTCCGCCGCAGGACCCTGCCGGATAATCTTACCGTTTTCCAGGTATATGCACCGTTCGCACAGCCGTTTTACAATATCCATATCATGCGTTACAAATAATACCGTAGCCCCCTGTTTCATAATCCGCGTCATCCGGGCCATACACTTAGCCTGAAACGCCGCGTCGCCGACTGACAGCGCTTCATCTACGATCAAAATTTCCGGATCCACGCTGACCGCCACCGCAAATGCCAGCCTTACAAACATCCCGCTGGAATAATTTTTTACCGGCTGGCTGATAAATTCGCCGATATCTGCAAAATCCAGGATATCCGGCACACGCTTTTCCATTTCCTCCCGTGGAATGCCGTTTAGCGTACCGGACAGATAAATATTTTCCATGCCGGAATATTCCGGGTTAAAACCTGTCCCAAGTTCCAGAAGCGCGGATATCCGGCCATGAATGTTTATCTCTCCTGAAGTGGGCGTCAGAACCCCGGTAATAATTTTAAGCAGCGTCGATTTCCCGCTGCCGTTTTTGCCGATAATACCGACAATCTCCCCTTTCCCAACGTCAAACGATACGTCCGAAAGCGCATGGAAATCCTGGTGCCGCTGCCTGGCAAACGGAAACAGCCCCTCTAAAATACGCTTTTTATTGCTGTCATACAGCCGATAGGTTTTGGTTAAATTCCGGATGGAAATCGCATTTTCACTCATCTGTTTACCCTTTCTTCGCCGGACGCAGCGTCAGATTTACGCTCCAATATAAAAATAGGCCTGTTTAAAAATTCGCCCAGTTCATCCATACGCCTGATGTTGCCGGAATTTAAGTCTTCGTACACAATTCCTTCTTCCCGGCGCACCGCAATACCTGTTTCTTTTACGATCCAATGATTTCTGGTTCCTTCCTTAAGCCAGTTTATCATCTCTTCCTTTGTACCGGTTTCAAACAGGCATCTGCCGCGATCCCCCATCCAGTTAAAACCAAGCTGGAATATAAGCCTGTCCGTATAAGAAGCCGTCTGGGCCAGTTCTTTTAAAATATGATCCTTTGCATCCCTGGTATTTTTTACGTTTCCGTAATCGTCCCCTACATGATGCAGCACGTTTAGCAGCAGTCCGACATCATAGACGGGCCCCGTATTTTCTGCAAAGGCAAAGTATTCGTTGTGTACGTTAAGCTTCTCCTCCATGCCAAGCGCTTTGGCCGCCGTCTCTACAAACTCCGCATGGACGCTGTTGCCTTCGTATAAATCGCCTTGTTTTGCCCCTGCTTTTATCAGTTCAAACGAAAAATACCCGCAGTTGCACCCAATATCAAAAAACGAAACGCCGTTCAGATCCAGCTTTGCACGAATATAATCCATGCGTTCCTTTTCATAACGGGATTTGACGCAAAGCTGCTCCTGCGGTATAAAACGCGCCAGTTCTTCCGGCAGGATCTGGTAATTGGAATGTTTGCTCGCCTGCCCGTATAATTCCACTAACTTTCTGATTTTACTGTCCATACATTTATCCTCATAAATTATTCGTACTCGAAAAACAACCGCTCCGTATCTTCTCTTCTATAAATATCCCACTGCGCATATTCCAGAAAATCCTTAAGATACGTCTTCTCAAATCCGGAATAAAACGCAGGCTGCCTTCCGTCGGAGGACGGTTTTGTCCCGCCATGCCAAAAATACTTCGCATCCGGATGAAAAGCCCGGTTTCTTTCCTGCCGTTCCAAAAATCCATAATCCCAGAGATATTCTTCGAAAAAATTATATCCCGCGTCTACAAATAACTGGGACGGCCCCCAAAATCTGGGATTTGCCTCTATCATATAATACTGCCCCAAAGAGAGCCTTACTTCCACCATCACAAATCCCACATAACCTACCGACAAAAACAGTTCTTTAAACTGCTGCGCGGCAGGATGCAGGTGGAACGTCCCCGGCCTTGCCGCCAGAATGGATTTCCCGCCCGGCTGCTGCATCAGATTTTCCTGGGAAAATGTTAAGATATGATTTCCCGTTTGATCCCTTCTGGGAAAATAATACAATAAATAAACGCTCTGCCCTTTTACATAGCGCTGGTAATAAAACGCCGCCTGGGCATATTCCCGGACAAACGCCTGGTAATCCGATTCGGAACAAATCAGTACCGGGCTGTATACGGCTCCGTCCGCATCAGAATAGGAAACCGGCTTGGCCACAAACGCCCGTTCATACCGCTCCGGAAATTTTATTTCCTGCGGAATCCGGATGCCGCGCCCTGCACACAGCGCACAAAAACGGGACTTATCCGAAATCTGCTCATACAATGCCTGCGACGGAAGGGAAGACCGATAGCCAAGCCTTGTAAACGTCTCCTCATAACGGAGCAGAAAACGGTTTAGCGCTTCCGTACTCGGCGCAACCAAAAACTGCCGGAACCCTTTTTCTTCCTGGGCCCTGCGGATAATCGCCGTAATCTCCGCAAGGTCTAACTGATGGTTCGTCCTGGCCGCATACACATGGGAAGCGTATTGGGTCTTAAAAATACTATCCTGCGGGGATGATGCCAAAATCAAATAGTTTTCAATCTGATTTGCAGAAAGCGTACGCAAAAACGCGGTGACGGCCCGTTGATTGTAACCCGAAAAAATAATGATATAATCCAACCTATTCCCCTTTCATGCTCTCAATCACACCGCATATTTTATCAACCGTATCCGGTTTTAAACCGGCATAAATCGGCAGGGTCAAAATCCGTTTGGATATGCGCAAAGCAACGGGCGTCTGGTTTGCGTCAAACTGATCGTGGTAACAGTCATACGTACTTGTCAGAGGATAAAAATATTTTCTGGCAAAAATCTGTTCCGCCGCAAGCGCGTCATATACTTCATTGCGGGTATGGCCGTAAATTTTTTCATCAAAAAAAACAGGAAAATATGCATAATTGTGTTTTACATTTTCCTGCAGTTTCATAATCTCAACCCCTGGCAGCTTATTTAAACGTTCCGCATATTGTGCAAATACGCATTTTCTTCTGGCAATTTCCTGATCTACATAGCGCAGGTTGCAAAGCCCCATTGCTGCCTGAAACTCGTTCATTTTGGCATTTGCACCTACATAATCCACGGTTTCCGGCCCGCGGATACCAAAATTTTTCAGGCGGTATAAGTCCATCCCATATTCCGGATCCCCAAAACAGACTGCGCCGCCTTCAATCGTATGAAAAACCTTTGTTGCATGAAAACTGAATACGGAAGCGTCGCCGAAATTCCCCACGCCCATTCCGCCGTATTCTTCGCCAAACGCATGGGCCGCGTCATAAATAACCTTCAATCCGTATTTTTCCGCAATCCGCCTGATTTTATTTATGTCGCAGATATTTCCATATACATGGACCGGAACAATAGCTGACGTCCGATCCGTAATCAGCGGTTCGATTTTATCCGCGTCTAGTGTAAAAGTATCCGGATCGATATCACAGAACACCGGCGTAAGCCCATTTCTCACGATTGCATGCGTCGTAGAGGAAAACGTAAACGGCGTCGTAATAACTTCGCCCGTTAAATTCATTGCCTGGATCGCCAATTCAAGCGCCATATGCCCGTTTACCATCAAAGATACCTGGTTTACATTTAAGTATTCTTCCAGCTTTTTTTCCAGTTCCCTGTGCTTTGGCCCCATATTGGTCAGAATATGGGTATCCCACATATCTTTGATTTCTTCCATATATTCTTCAAACGGAGGCATGGAGGATTTTGTTACAAATACCTTTTCTTCCATCTCTTTTCGCCTACCTTTCCCCCAGAAAAACCACCCGGAAAAATATTCTGAGATAACGCAGCAGCCCGCGGTCTTTGTATTCCCGGAGCACATATTCCATTTCCCGGTTTAACTGCCTTACGGACATGTTTACCTGGTATCCTTCGTATTTTGCCATAAGCGGCGTCCTATAATCCTTCAGCCTGCCGGCCCGCTTCTGCTTTGTCCGGCGGCCATACGGCGTATGGTAGCAAGACGTCACTTTGTTTACAAACCCAAAATCCGCCGCGGTGGAATAGCGCACCCACAAATCCCAGTCTTCTAAAGTATCCAGCGCTTCGTCAAATCCGCCCAGTTCCGCAAACAGGCTCCGTTCAAACAGCATACTCTGAATTGGGATATAATTCATCGTATACAATAACAGCCTGTGAAACGGCTGTCTAAACCGGATAACGCTCCGCTTTACCCTCGGCGCCGTCACGCCGCCGCGGCCCGGCAGAATCTGATCTTCCCTGGCAACGCTGTAAACGGCTCTCTCCGGCCCGCGCATAGCTGCGTTTACAAGCGTGCTAATGTGCTCGGGCAAAAAATAATCGTCGTCATCCAGAAAGTTCAGATACTTCCCCTCTGCAAGCTGCATCGCGCGGTTTCCCACCTTAGAACGCCCCTGCTTTGTCCCGGTCGCTTCGTAGACATAATTTAAATCCGCATATTCTACGTCAAGCATCCGTTTGGCCGTACTTTTCCCATCTTCCACAATCACAACCTGAATATTAGGATAGGTCTGGCTTCTGATACTGTTTAGCGCCGTCTTTAAAACCTGCGGACGGCCGCATGTCCTGACAAGAACCGATACAAGCGGTTGATTTGGTTTCATATGATAATCACTTTCCTGTCCTATTCTTTCATATCCCTGACATTATACCAGCCTTGCCAGGAAATAGCAACATTATGTTTGGTAACGGCGGCAGCGCTTCCACGCCGCTTTTACTGCCTGTTTATATTGTTTTTTATAGTCCCGCAGTTCTTTGTTGCGGATACTTCTGACTGTATAAAGCAAATTCCTGTACTGATACAGTAAAAATATCTGCCAGAGCGGAGCCTTTAGATACGCGCTGCAGTAATACATCTCGCTCTCACTGATGCACCGGAACATAAACGGCTTCATCCGATCCGTCGTATGCCCGTGGCGATGTTCCACAACCGCTTTCGGGCAGTAATGTGTTTTTAAGCCGCGCTGAGCCATGCGGATCCCGATGATCAACTCCTCGTCATACAAAACCGTATGTTCGTCTAGCGGCGTAATCTGCCCTGCACATGCAGCAGACATCATAAAGCAGCACCCGGATACATAGTAAACATCCCTTCCCTTATCCGGATTGCGGTCCAGGCAGTAATAACGTTTCCACTTCCTGCCAAATACCAGCTTTGCAGCCGTAAAAATCTGGAATATCTCCTTCATCCCGGTTCTCATAGAACAGCAGCTATACTGCGCGCGTCCCGCCCTGTCTACAACCTTAGGCCCTGCAATCCCGGTATCCGGATGGCTCTTTAAATAAGCTGCCATGGACTGTATTGCGCCCTCGCGGAACAGGATATCATTATTGCTTATTAAAAGGTAATCGCAGCCGTCCTCCAGAGCCTTTTTAATCCCGATATTGTTGCCGCTCGCATAACCCCCGTTTTTTTTGCTTTGTAAAAAATGCACCCCGTTCGCATGGATATACTGCTTCACCGCATCCGGCATCGGCTCTGTGGACGCGTTATCCACAAGATAGACGGCATAAGCGCCGCCTTCCATGGATCGGACGGCGCTTTTCATACATTTTAAGCTGGTTTCCCACGTTTGATAGTTTAAAATAATTATTCCTGTCATTTGTTTCCTCATTTCTGCCGCTGGCACTATCCCCGGAACACGTCGCCGCCGGACCCTATCACTGTTTTTTTAACGCATAATATTTTTTCTGGATCCGGGAAAGCAGGCGAATCGGAATCAATCCCACAATCATCGGCTTTACCGCAAAGAAAATTCCTTTCGGAAACAATCCCAGATGATAAAACGAACGCCATTTGATACGGGCTTCATTGATCCGGTAACGGTATTTGCGGCGTTTGTACTGGTTTTCGTCCCGGCGGATATAATAAAGCACCTGCGACAAATTAGCGCCGTAACAGCCATTTTCGTAAAGCCTGAGCAGAATATCATAATCTTCCGCCCGCGTAACCCGTTTCGACGTGCCGTAGCCGCGCACCTTCTGCAGCGCTTCTTTCCGAAACAGAATGGACGCATGCACATAAGGCAGGGAAAACAAAAAATCCTCCGGCCTCGGCTTTGCAGCGTACCAGTACCGTTCCCCGTCGTCGCCCGGCTGATTTACAAAAAACTCCCCTCGGCTTCCCACAAACGCCATATCCGGATGCTTCTTCAAAAAAGCGTACTGCATACTGAGGCGATTGGGAACCGAAATATCGTCCGCGTCCATAATCGCTATAAATTCGCCTTTTGCCGCCCGGATGCACCGGTTTCTGGCATAACCCGCCTTACGGTTTGTTTTATTTTTCAGCAGACGGATGCGGGAATCGGACGCCGCGATTTTTTTCAGAAGCTCGTACGTACCGTCTGTAGAACCATCGTCGCAGATCAACAGTTCCAAATCTTTAAAATCCTGGTTTAAGACAGAAGTAATTGACTTTGTTAATATCTGTCCCTCCGAAAGATTATATACGGACATCACTACGGATATTTCTGGCATATTGGTATCTCCTTTTTGTACTCCTATCTATATCATTTATGGGCAAAAATATGGTATTCCCGGAACAGCTGCTGACAGTAATCCTTATTTTCCTTTATTTTGGAAATTTCCGCCAGACGTCCGTCTTCCGCTAATTTTTGAATCAATTCCAGCATCATTTCCTGCCCTTTTGCCATTCCCATTTCAAGATTTTCCTGATCCCGCATCTGCAATGTCATATACTCATGCCTCCATTCCCTGTTTTTCTTCGCCCGAGTTACAGCATCCTTCAACTTTTCCACAAACAGGCTGTCTGCTTCCTTCCCCGTCCCGCTTTTCCATCCTACACCCCTTTTGTTCCGTTCCCGTCCGGCGTCCGCAAGCCCGAACTGCCCGCGCATTCCTGATAAATCCGCAGCATCCTGCCATGCACCCGCTTTGCATCATACCGCTTTATCTTTTCCCGCGCATTCTTGCGAAGCGTTTCTCTAAGCCTGGAATCCTGTTTCAGCTTCAAAACCGCTTTCGCATACCCGCTTTCATCCATCGGTTCGGTCAAAAGCCCTTCCACGCCGTCCGTAACCAAATCCGTATTGCCGCGGATCCTGCTGCACACAACGGGCACGCCCGCCGCCATGGCCTCCATCAGGGATACCGGAAGCCCTTCCTGTACGGACGGAAACACAAAACAATCCGCCATTTTCAGCAGCGCGTCCACATCCTCCCGGTAGCCTGCCAATACAGCCTGCCCCTTTAATCCCAGCTTTTGTATCAGCTTGCGGTCCTCTGCTTCGCACTCGCCCAGCCCGACCGCCAGGTACTTGATTTTCCTATCCGGAATATGCGCCATGGCCCGGATCATCGTTTCCTGGTTCTTCCTTTTGGAAAGCTGCCCGACGCTGACCGCCACAAAATCATCCTGCGCAAATCCAAACTCCTGCCGCAGCTTGTCCGCGCCCTCCTTAGCTCCGGCAAACCGTTCGGTATCCACGCCGATCCCCGGAACATAGCAGACCCGCTTCGCATGAAAATGCTTCGCCCGCTTATAGTCCTCTTTATTAATCGTAATCAAAACATCCGTAAAGCGCGACAGATATTTCTCAATCGGATAAAACAGCAGCCAGTTCTTCTTGGACGCGCCCTGATAAAAATGAAACCCATGCGCGGTATAGAGCACCTTCGTTTCGCCCGCCCTCAGCTTTTTGGCGCAAAGCCTCGCAATCACTCCGCCAATCGGCGACTGTGTATGAATCAAATCATACTTCTGTTCCGTACAGAGCCGTTTCATCTGACGGTACGAAAGAAAAATATTCTTTAGATCCCCAATGCTCCTTGGAATCGGAATATGGTGCACTAAAATCCCCGCCTGCTTTAGTTCCTCCCGGAACGCATCCACCCGTTCCTGGCTGGTAATGCTGCCAAACGCAAAATTACTTGCCACATGCACCTCATACCCCAGCTGCCGTAAAATACGGATATTGTCCATATTAAACAAATCAATCATAGAAGCCACCGAAGCCGTAACCAAAGCCTTTCTCTGCCGATTGCCGCCGCACGGCACGCGCGCACCGGAAGGTACAAAAGTGTGCCCGCCGGACATTCCCCTGTTGCCGCCTCCACGCTCCGTCCTGCGGATGGACTGCTTCAAATCATACCTTTGGTAACGGTTCCCGTTGTACTCGCTCAACGATTTCTCATATGTAAAGCTCCCAAACGCCTTATTCGCCAAACGCCCGATTTTCCCCGGCATCCTGCAGCAAAGCTTTACAAACGGATTCAAAACCGAAAGCAGAACAACCCTTTTTCCAACCGCGTGCGAAACCGCCTCCACCACCTCAGCAGTCGAAGCATACTGCGCATTCTGCGGGAAAAAAACACCGCCCTCTCCCCGTTCTACAATTTCCCGGATCAGCTCGCACAGGTTTTCAATATAAAGCATGCTCCTGCTGTTTTGCACCGCCGGAAATACCGGCAGCCAGTTCGCCAGCTTAGACAGCATCGGATAATTCCCCTTGCTCTCCGCCCCATATACCATCGGAAGGCGCAGCACCGCCACATGAAACGCATCCGTTGCCAAACCCCGCACCGCAAGATCCGCCTGCCACTTGCTGTCCCCGTAAAAATTTGCCGGGGCGGGCTTCGTATCAGCCGTAATCATCTTCTGCCTGCCGTAAGGCGCGCTCTCCCCGTAAATAATGATACTTCCCGGGTAAATAAACTGACGCACTCCCGCCGCCTTAGCGGCTTCTGCCACTTCTTTTGCCAGATCGCAGTTTACCCTGTAATATTCCCGTTTTACTTCCTCAGAAACACGCCCCGTATCGGCATGCGCCTTACCCGCCACATGCAGCACCGTATCATAACCGCCAAAATCATACTGCTTCCAGCCGTCCCCATGTACGCTAATCGAATCCACCTGCCAGCGCGGGCAGTATTTGCGGATATACTGTTCAAAAGAAGTCCCGATATAACTGTGCTGCCCGGTAATCAATACTCGTTTCATAAGCCACCTTATCTCACTGTCCCCGAAGGGATTATTTCTTTCTTCTCCGTTTCATGCGCTTCATGCGCCCGGTACCGCCTTCCACAACGCCGTCCGCATTCGCCACAGCATGGAATGTGCCCAGAAAACACCTGACGTCAAACCAGAATCCCATCCGTTTTACATACTGTCCGTCCAGTTTCGCCTTCACCGGAATCTCCAGTTCATCCCGTCCGTTAATCTGCGCCCACCCGGTCAGGCCCGGCGGCACATCGTTTGCTCCGTACTTTTCGCGTTCCGCCACCAAATCGTCCTGGTTCCAAAGCGCAGGACGCGGCCCTACAAAGCTCATATCCCCTTTTAAAATATTAAACAGCTGCGGCAGTTCGTCCAGCGAAGACCTGCGCAGAAAATGTCCCATTTTCGTAATATACTGATCCGGGTCGGCCAGCAGATGCGTCGGCGTGTCCTTCGGCGTATCAATCCGCATCGTCCGAAACTTATAAATCGAAAAATAAGACTTATGGATTCCCACGCGCTTCTGTTTAAACAACACCGGGCCCCTGCTGTCCAGTTTAATTGCCGCGCTTAAGGCCAAAAGCGCCGGGGACAATACCACGCAGGCTCCCAGGCTCATTCCAAAATCCAGCCCCCGCTTTAATTTCAGATACCTCTTCTGCTTCGCCGTAAGGCAATGCTTCCTTTTACTTTTCCGACTGCACTGCACTGCCCTTCTTACTTTTCCCATAAATTACGCTCCTCTTCCAAAAATAACCCAAACAAAAACAACTCCGACTGCCCGTACAGCCCCGTTTCATCATCCGCTAACGAAGCCCCCGTCGCAGAATGGTAAAACGCCCGCAGCGCCTCCCGTTCCGTCATATGGTAATATTCCTGTATCCGTTCCACAATACCCGGTATAATCGTTGCGCGTATCAAATAATGCTCCATGCCCTCACCTGCATTATCAATTCCACTACCCGCAATGCAGCATTTTTCCACCCGCTCCCCCAAATATTCATCCAAAAACTGCATCATGTATTCCATCCCCATACCGTGCAGATCCTCATATTCCCGTTCCAGCAAATCCAAAACCCCTTCCCGTTCAAACAGCCGGAACACCTTATCGCTGCTCTGCTTAATATGATGGCTGTAAAATTCAATGCAAAACGTTTGAAACGACAGCCTGCTCACAGCCCATCCCCCTTTCCTGCCGCGTCAGCACAGCCCCGACGGCGCTTCCTCCGGATGATACGTCGGCACAATCCGCTTCACCCATTCCCTGATATCCGCCGGTTCCGTTATCACATACTCGCCCAGTTCCTTAAGCTGCTCCAGAAAACGCTCCTCGTCAAACTCAATCGGCTTGCCGATATGGATTCTCCGGTTCGCCGTTTCCTGCAGCCCTTCTTCATCCATCAGCATCTCTTCAAACAGCTTTTCGCCCGGGCGAAGTCCCGTAAAGACAATCTGGATATCCTCCCCCGGCTTATGCCCCGAAAGCAAAATCAGGTTCTTCGCCAAATCCACAATCTTAACCGGCTCGCCCATTTCCAGGATAAAAATCTCGCCGCCCTTTGCATACGCGCCCGCCTGCAGCACCAGAGAAACCGCCTCCGGAATCGTCATAAAATAACGGATAATATCCGGATGCGTAACCGTCACCGGCCCGCCGCGCTCAATCTGCTTCTTAAACAGCGGGATTACGCTCCCGTTGCTCCCAAGCACATTGCCGAACCGCACCGCCACATACTCCGTTTCGGAACGGTTGTTGTACGTCTGGATAATCATTTCGCAAATCCGCTTCGACGCCCCCATAATATTCGTCGGGTTTACCGCCTTATCCGTGGAAATCATCACAAACCGCTTCACCCGGTAAAAATCAGCCGCCCGCACCAGCTTTAGCGTGCCGAGCACATTGTTCTTAATCGCCTCATTCGGGCTGTCCTCCATCAGCGGGACATGCTTATGCGCCGCCGCATGGTAAATAATATCCGGATGGTACGTTTCAAAAATATAATTCATCCGGTTGCTGTTGCGCACCGATGCAATCAAAACAACCATCTTTAAATCCGGAAACTTCACCTTCAGTTCGTTTTGTACATCATATGTGGAATTTTCGTAAATATCCACCAGAACCAGCATTTTGGGCCTGTGCCCCGCAATCTGGCGGCACAGCTCGCTCCCGATCGAGCCGCCGCCCCCGGTCACCATCACCACCTTATCCGACACATACCCCATAATGGAATCCAGATCCACCTGGACCGGCTCCCGTCCCAAAAGGTCGTTGACGTCCACTTCCTTTAAGCTGCTGATGCTGACGTCCCCGTTCACCAGCTGATACATGCCGGGCAGGCGCTTTAATTCGCATCCGGTCTGCTTGCAGATATCTAAAATCTGCTTCATCTGCTGCGGCGACGCCGACGGCATTGCCACAATAATTTCATGCACATGGCGCTCCAGGCACTGTTCGATAATATCCCCGCGGCTGCCGACAATCTTGACCCCGTGGATATAGCTGCCCACCTTTTCCATATTGTCGTCAATCACGCCGACCACCTTTTTTTTGAGGAAACGGCTGTTCTTAATCTCCTTAATCAGCGCATTCCCGGCGTCCCCGGCGCCCACAATCAGCACGTTTCGCGTATATTCTGCGTCCCGCACCAGGTTTTTCACCGCCCGGAACACCCGGTAGCTGTAACGGCAGACCAAAATCAGCCCGAACAGGAATATCCCGAAAAACGCATAATAGCTGCGCGGCACGGGATACCCCGTTTCGGGATGGGAAAACAGAATCATCAGCATATTTAAAAAGGTTTCCACAATACAGGCGGATACCAGGTACATCATTTCCACTGCCCCGGCATAACTCCAAAGGCTGCTGTACAGTCTGAAAATCCAGAACACAAGCAGCGTGGTAACCGCGGCCGCAGGAAGCGACTTCCACGCGTTTTCCAGAAAATCCAGCGGAACTTCGTCAAAATGAAAATCAAACCGCGCAGAAAGCGCCAGCATGCTTGCAATAAACACGGCGCAGAAATCATAGCACATCAAAAACACACGCCGGATCCACAGTTTTTTATCTTCAAATAGTTGTTTCATGGAATGTTTCTCTCCGTTGTAAGAATTTATAGAGGTTCGATCTTATTTGTATTGTATCATTTCAGGCACAAAGGATCAATCCGGATCTTTCCCTTCCCAGTTTCTCCTCCTATTCCGAAAAGTATACGCGTCAATCCGTTTCCCGCGCTTTTTCATCGTCAAAATAAATTCCCATTACCACATACATCCCGTACCAGCAGACCCATCCGAACGGCAGTTCCAGATTTTCCACAAAAAGCAGCAAAAAACAGCAGAGCATGTCCGCCAGCACGAAAAAAGCATACTCGTCCCCGAACAAATGCCGGCGGAAATACCGGAACGCAAACCAGAGATTAAACAAAACCATCAGAATATACGGAACCGCCGCAAAAATACCGTAGCGGTACATCATGGCAAGATACCCGTTGTGCGGCATACGGTTCGCCCCCAAAAAATGCGCCATGTGCTTATGCCCCCACAGGTTTAATTCCCGCAGGTACGCCTTCCAGTAAACCGTCCTGCCGGTAGTCAAAGACTCCAGCGACGTGCTGTGCGTAAGCTTATAGAGCAGGCGGTTTTCGTTGCCCTCCTCCGCCGCCTGCACAGGCATCGTAAACGGGTGATCCGTAATCGTATCCAGATAAAAATCCTTTTCAAACTTTACTTCCGTATTCAACAGGCGCGGGATATGGTATACCGCATTGCTGTCCGCCGCAAATCCGGCGCAAAACACCAGAAGATACAGCGCAAGCCCCAAAAGCCTGACCTGCCTGCGGCAAATCCAGAGTTTCAGGGAAAACAGTACCACCGCCGCCGCCATCGGCAGCATACTCGAAATGCTCTGCGTCTTCCACATCAGATCCGCGCAGATCCCAAGCGCTAAAATACGCCACAAATCCCCGCGCAGCGCTTCCGTATCCCGGCGGTCAAACTTAAGTTCCGCCAGAAACGCCAGCCCCGCAAACAGCAGATACAGGCCGAAAATACCCGGGCTGTAAGTAGCGCCCATATAACGGTATCCCGGCAGGTACGGGCGGAACAGCCAGCAGAATAAAAGGTTCGGCCAAAAGCTCCAGATAATCCCCCGGATAAAATCCGTCAGCAGGTCTTTTCTGCACCGCATATTTCCCCACATAAAAAACAGAAAGCCCATACCGAACACCATAGCGTACCCCATAAGGGAATACCGTTTTGCCACAATCAAATCGGAAACCATACTGAGCGCCCAAAGCCCCATCCAGGACGCCACCAGCTTATTCCTCCAGTTGAGCCGTTTTAACGGACGTTCCCAGCAAAGCAGGGCAGCAAAAAGAAGCGCAAGTACACACACCAGCGCCAGGCAATGAAATTTGAATTTTTTATTGTAGATACCCAGAATAAAAGAGACCTGCATCAAAAGGAACACAAACGCAAACAATCCGCGCCGGATAAGCGCCCTCTTCTTTGCCGGAATCCTGCCGCAAAGCCATTCGCCATATCCGCCGGCGTATAAAAAAAGCGACTGTAAACCGTATACCGGAGCATACCACGGGATTTTTTTCAGATATCTCCCAAAAACGGCAAGCAAAATGCCCGTAATAAAAAGATATCCCGCAAATGCACACAGAAAATACTTCGGAAAAGAATGCTTCGAAGAAACCGGTTTTTTCGTCCGAAGCTGCACCTGATCGATGGAAAACGACAGACCAACCTGATCCGTAATCGTAATATGAAACGCCTCATATCTTATGCCCTTTGGCACCTTAATGAGATTGTCCCCTTCCGACAATACCGTTTCCAGCTCATAAACCTGCGCGTAAGAAGCATCGTAAAAGGTCAGCAGCGCGTCAAAGCTTCCCGTGCTGACGTTCGACAGCGGCATATAAATATACTTCCACCCACGCTCCTCCGCACCGATTCCCTTGACCGCCGTTTCGGCCGTCACAACCCATACCTGTTTTGCCTGGTCATAATACATCGTATCATTCCCGTTTAACGTCAAATCACTTTTCTGCGTATCGTATACAGCCCCGACATCATAAAAACGGTCTAAACGGAAGGTACCGCTGATGAACATAAGGGAAACTGCAGCCGCCGCGCAGATACCGGATAAAATCCATACGCATATTCCGTAATATCTGTCTATCAACCGCACTTTTCATGTCCTCCATATTTTAACAGTGCTATTATTCTACCTTATATTGGTATAAAAGAACAGTGTACCTCCTCAAAATTAAAATTTAATTAACTTTCTTCTTTCCCTTCTGCTATTTTAATCATGCACTTCCAGAAAATCCCTTACTTTTTGTTTGAGCCATCTCAGGCGATGTTTTTTCTCTGCAGCAACCAATGGCTCTTCCGGCAAATCCTCGGCCAGATAGATTTCTTCGCTGACCAAATCCCTGTGATTTTGGTGCTCGCCCTTTTCTAAGCTATGGATAGCATTTAAGATAAAATCCGACGATTCCTGCACATAACGTCTTCTTTTTGCATCTACTTCTTCAAAATCAATATCATCTAAGCCGATTGCCTCCCCCGGGGAATCCCTTAAAACCCGGCGCCCGGATAGCCCGAACAGTTCGAGTACGGAATCAATTTTGTCTCCGGAACGTGCGCCTGCAAAAAACTGTTTGCCAAAAATAACCGAAAAACAGCACGCATGAAACGAATTGGTAAAGATATAGGCGGCGTTTTGCATATAACCCAGCCATTCTTCCACGCCGATTCCGTATATCACCTCATGATGCGTCCCTTTTGGAATATCCGCATCCTTTAAATCCTCGCTAAGTTCAATTACCTCCAGGTTGTGATGCGCAGCAAAGCCAACCGCCGTTTTTACCAAAGCCCTCGAACGCTCCATAACAATATAAATCAGGACATATCCTTTTTGCTTGGGCGGCTCTGCCATTTTATAATAAAATTCTTTTTCATGAAAAAAAACCGGATCCAGCACATGCCTGACCGGAAGTTTGGAATGCTGCTCGATATAGTCTTTCAGGCTCTTTTCCCGTACGGACAGATAATCTATATCGCTGATATAGTCAAAAAATTCCTTTGCCCGTTCTGCGGAATACGGCCGCGGACCGCGGCTTGCCGCGTAAGCAATTTTCTTCTTCCCTTCCAACTGCCTGCACGCCAGAAAAAAGCCTCTGTCAAACCCATAGTCGGCATTGTCTTTCCAGATGACGTCTGATGCGCAGATATAGCAGTCGAACCCGGGATCCTGTGAATCCATTCGTTCCGCCGTATAACAGAGATCCGTTTTTTTATAATATTTCCGGATAAATTCCTCAAACCGCTCATATCGGATTTCCCGTTCATAAAACAGGTTTTTCCATTTTCTCAGAACTTTCTTCCATTCTTTAAAATCCTTTCCCGCATGATCCACATGGTAAAACAGCGGATGCTTTACATCATAATTGCCGTAATAGACGGGTTTATAATCAATAATCGTGCTTTCAATCCCGTGATCCTTCAGAAACTTCCAGAATGCATACGTATGGAGCGGAGAAGCAAAATTCAGCACCTTTGTATGCGCATTAATAGACAATATCCCAATTTTCATCCCGTATTCCCCTATTCTTTCATTTTCTCAATCAGAAAATCCACGATACGCCTGGAAGCCCCGCCGTCGGCAATATACCCCAGGCGCGCCATAAACTGTTCCGACTTCTTTTGGTACAAATCCGGATCAAATTCTCTGATGCAGCGAATCAGTTCGTCGCCTGTCCTCGCATAAGGAAACGGCAGTTCATCCATTTCAAAATACATGCCCCTTGTTTGCAGATATTGATCCAAATCCGGCACATACATATAGGCCGGTTTCTTCGTCAGCATAAAATCCGTAATAACAGAAGAGTAATCCGAAATCATCAAATCGGCCGCAACCGCCAGATCCTGCATATCATGATACCTGCTCGCATCTATAAAACGCGGTGAATCCGGTACTAATTCCCGGGATTTTTTCGCAATCCTCGGATGCAGGCGGATCAACATCCTCCACGGACGCCCCGTCTGTTCTTCTAAGGTATCAAGCGCTTTTCCATAATCCCAGTCATACCATTTCAACGACATATCCGGACGAAACGTCGGCGCATAAATCACCAGACTTGTCCCTTCCGGCACATCAAAAAAGCTGCGGACTTCCCGTCTGATTTCCGGCGATCCGTTTACTAATACGTCTGTTCTTGCATCCCCGAAGCGCAGGATTTCGCCCTTCCCCCAAAAAAACTCTTTGAGCACATGATCTTCCATTTCACAGCCGCTTGTAATATAGTCTACGTATTCCGCGTCTTTTAAATACATCCGATCTTTTTCCGGCAGTACTCTGTTTGGATTATAATTATGTTTGTCTTTTCCTTCCTTCTTTAGCGTAATACCCCCATGGAACGTATTCAAATAAATCGTTCCCTTTCTCTTAAAGACGCCGAATCTCAGCAGATCGCTGAAATGAATATTATTAATCCAGACTTTTGCCGTCATCAGTTCTATCAGCGACTGGTTCTTCCTTGAAATCCGCACCCCTTTTGGCACATGCGCCTCTTCATCCGAAGTTTTTCGGTTCAAAAGCCAAACCAGATCATAATTGTCTCCCCTGCGTAAAAACTCGTCGCAAATCGCTTTGGGATTGCAGCCGTATCCGCATCCCCCAAACTGCGTAAACACAATTTTATTTTTCTTCACAGGGACAAAATGCCCCACAAACCATGTTTCCACCTTTTTTATCATGTCTTTTATCTTATTTGCCATACCCTTCTCCTTGCACGTGCATATTTTAATATGTCTTTAATCTTTATATTATATAATAAGAATTTATATATAATGCAGTATAGCAAATTACGCCCTTTTTCGCAAGCAATAACTAAGAAATGGGCGTATTTTAGGTAACAGTTCCACCTGCAACTGCGCAGTTCGCAGCCAATATAGCAAAATCGCCAGGAATCCGGTCCTTTTGCCGCAGAAGTGCAAAACCGATCATTCATTCCAAATATTGTTGATTTTTAGGAAAATATGTGATACCTTAATTTGGTAACGGTGGCAGATATTCTTTTTATATACAAAATATTTTATCAGGATTTTTCCCATACAGAATATTTTTACACAAAAGCACGTTTTAAAAAATCTGCCAACAGGACATAATATGGAAAAACCAAAAAATGCAGCAAAGTAACATGGTATTGACTCAGGAAAGAAGGATAATTATGGAGGTCAAAATTTTAGATTTAGCACGGCAGTACGAGAAAATTCAGGAAAAAGTAGAACAGGCGGTTTGCGAGCAAATGAAAAGCGGCATGTATATCGGAGGAAAAGCAGTTGCCGACTTTGAACAAAAATTCGCCTCTTACATCGGCGTAAAACATGCTATTTCCGTAAACAGCGGGACGGACGCGTTGGTAATCGCCCTCAAAGCCCTCGGCATTAAGGAAGGGGACGAAGTCATTACTACCCCATTTACCTTTTTTGCAACTGCAGAAACCATTGCTATGACAGGGGCCGTTCCGGTATTTGTAGATGTAGAAGAAGAGACTTATAATATTGACCCAAATAAAATAGAAGAAAAAATAACCGAAAAAACAAAAGCCATCTTACCGGTGCATATTTTCGGCCAGACGGCCGATATGGATCCAATTCATGAGATAGCGAAAAAACACAACCTGATCGTAATCGAAGATGCGTGCCAGGCCGTTGGAGCGGAATACAAAGGAACAAAAGCAGGCGCCCTCGGCAGCGCGGGCTGTTTTTCGTTTTTCCCCACCAAAAATTTAGGCGCGTTTGGCGACGCCGGAATGATTACCACAAATGATGACGACGCAGCCGTAATATGCCGCGCATTGAAAGAACACGGTATGGCGCAAAACGGCGCAAAGGCAAGATATATCCTGCACGGCATCCAAGACGACTTAGCGGATACCGCTTCTGCGGACGGATTATACAACCCCTACAAATACTATAATTATTTAATTGCACACAATTCCAGGATGGACGCGATTCAGGCCAGGGTGCTTGATATTAAGCTGGATTACCTGGATGAATTTAACCAGAGACGGACCAACATCGCTGCATTTTACGAAGCAGAACTGGGATCCTGCGACGGCGTTATTACCCCAAAAGTCAAAACCGAACGGAAGCCCGTATGGCACCAGTATGCGTTCCGGTGCAAAATGAAGGATGAAATGGGAAATTTCCTGGCTTCTAAAGGAATCGGAAGCGCCGCGTTTTATCCGGTTCCGCTGCACTTACAGAAGGCGTTTGAATATCTTGGGTACAAAGAAGGCGATCTGCCCGTAGCGGAAACGCTTACCAAACAGACGGTTTGCCTGCCCATCTTCCCGGAACTTACCGAAGAAGAATTAAAGTATGTTACAGCCGGTATCCGGGAATTTTTCGAATCATCCAGATAAATTAATATATAAGGAAGGTATCAGACATGAGCAAAATTAAAATTGGCGTCATCGGCGTAGGGAACATGGGAAAAAACCATGTCAGGCTGCTTACGGAAATGAAAGAAGATTTCGAATTTCGGGGTGTCTTCGACTCCGACAAAGAACACGTATTAAAAACCGGATATACGGGCAGGATATTTGATTCGGCCGAAGAACTGATGTCGGACGTAGAAGCTTGCGTAGTCGCAGCGCCGTCTTTTCTCCATAAGGATCTAGCCCTTTTGGCTGCGGATCACAATCTTCATCTGTTAATGGAAAAACCGCTGTCCCTCAATCACGAAGACGCTGATATTGTATGCGAAAGATATCGTACGCTTGGAAAAATTTTAATGGTCGGGCATGTAGAACGCTTTAACCCGGTGGTACAGGAACTGGAAAAGATCCTAAACGACGAGGAAATTATTGCCGTTACCATTGAACGCTGCTCTCCGATGGACATGAGAATCAGCGATACGGACGTTATCTATGATTTGATGATCCATGACGTTGATATCTTATTAAACGCCATACTATCCGGCGAACAGATCAAAGATTTATACGCGATAGGGCGTACTTCCTATAACGAAAAAAATGTAGATTATGTGCAGGCAATTTTTAAATTCGGCAATGACGTACAGGCTTCCATTATTTCAAGCAGGACCACGGAAGATAAGATCCGGAAAATAAAAATCCACTGCAAAGGGGCATATGTAGACTGCGACCTGCTTCACAAATCCATAATGATTTCAAGAAGGACGCATTACCGCCTTGATACAGGATACAGTCCTATTTACAAACAGGAAAACGTGATTGAACGCGTATTTGTACCAAACATCGAGCCTTTGCGGCATGAACTTTCCTATTTTGCAGAAAGCATTAGGACAGGCAAAGGCGGTATGAACAGCGGCGCGTCTGCAAGCCTTGACTTGCAGGTTCTTGACCAGATCCGGGAACTGATTTATTAAAATCGAATAACCGCTTCCGCAAAGAACCGTTGTTTAAAAGGAGAAAAAAATGGTCGCATCCATATTACTGATGATAATTTATGTAGGCTGTTCTGCCTTGGGCCTTACTTTATTAAAAATGGGCTTAAATGACGGCGTAAAACTTACTTTCAGTACGGCTTGTATGGAAATGAAACTCCCAATGCTGTTATTTGCCGGTATTTTACTGTATATATGCAGCTTTTTGCTGAATATGCTTGTTATGAGCCGATTCAATTTAAGCTATGTATATCCGGTTTCAGCCGCTTTAATTTACATCGCCATTGTGGTATTCAGCGTCATTCTGCTAAAGGAACAGGTATCGCGTACGCAGATGATAGGTATGGCAGTTATTCTTGTAGGCATTGTCATTATGAACCTCAAAAAATAAAAATATTATGAAAAAACAAACGAAAACAGGAATCATTTTTTTGGCAGTATCTGTGCTATTGCCCTGCTTATTCCTCGCATTATTTCTACATGAAAATATAACCCCCCAAAAAATGCCGTTAGAAACTGCGGCAGAACTCACCCATGTTACAGAATATGGAATTGAACACGCTGATATTTTGGACGGGATGATCCTGCTGCAGGGATGGCTTTTGGAAACGCCGGATACCATATTAAGCATCAACAGAAATTTTATTCTTTCAGACGGCGCCCGGACCTATAAATTAAACACTGTCCTGCAAAAGCGGGAAGATATCACAACACGGTGGAATAACGGCAATAATTACGACAACAGCGGCCTAGAAGGCAGCTGTCTGGCCAGTTCTTTGGAAAAAGGCCGCTATCGCATCGGTTTTTTGATAACCGATGCCGTGAATAAACGATATTACCTGACGGACGAATATCTGGAGGTGCATTAAAATGATTCCCGCAATCCCAAAAAACAGGCTCAAAGAGACTCTTCCGTTGATTTTGCTAACTGTTTGTTTAATCCTGATCCATTACAGGATTCAGTTGGTTCCCGGTTCCGACGACGATTTTATGTCCAGCGCAATCAATACCGGCAATCTGACGCAGCTTTATGCCAATAACCGTGTCGTAATCAACTTTTTCGGCGCTTTTATTATGTCCTTTCCCTTAATACTGTGGAAAGTTCTCAATATCGCCGTTATAGTTTTTTTAATTGCCGGTATTTCTTATTATGCCGCAATAATAACCCCAGGTTCTTCCCAAAAAGACAACTTAATTCTGAACTTCAGTATATGCCTTCTGTTTTTTTTGCTGCCGTTTAACGTACTCTCGTCCGGCGTATTCTGGGCTACAGGATCTTTTAATTACCTGTGGGGGATTTGCGGCAGCCTGTATATCAGCATGGTTTTTATGAAAGATATGGCCGGGCTGCCCGTCAAAAAAACAGAACTGCTTACCGGATTTATTTTAGGCATTTACGTATGTGATGTGGAACAGCCCATGGTAGTCGTCTGTTTCGCAGGAATCACCTATCTGGCGTTTTGTTTCCTGAACCGTAAAAAAATTACAAAAGGCATGCTTTTTTATGGAATCGGGCTTATTTTAGAATGCATGCCGATTGTATTGCTTCCATTTAATACCTATCGTTCTATCGGCGAACAAAGCGTCTATTTTCCGGACTTTGAAATGCTCAGCTTTTTTGACAAAATATACCAGGGAGCCATGCATTATTACAAACACTTAGTGAACGAACTGGCTTTTCTGTTTTTGCTGATATCCTTATTTACGGCCATTTTAGTTTTCAAACGGATCCAAAGCAAATTATTCCGCGGCATTTCCATGCTTCCGCTGCTCTATTTTTTCTTTGCTTTGATTCCGATTCTGGTTGTAAAATCAAAAAATCCGCTGGGAAATTTAAAAAAAGGCCAATTTATTTATGACTTTTCAGAGCGGCTTTACCGTTTTAATATGGAAGAAACTTCTCTGTTGGCTTTTCTGACTGCCACGTTTATTTTTATACTTTTATTTTTGCTGCTTATTTATGTTTTACAGGAGACATTTCAAAAATATGCCGTTGGCTTTTTATATGTTTCGGGATTTGCAGACGGAATGATGATGAGCTTTGCCCCGTCTATCTTTGTCAGCGGCAACCGTGTTTTTTTCGCTCCGGACGTCCTTTTTCTGACAATTACCGCTATTCTTGGAAAAATGGCTGTCACCGATCCAATTTCTGTTTCAAAGACAGCGGAAAAAATATATTCCTGTATCGCATGTTTCATCATGCTGTTTTTCGCTTTTGCAGTAGGAGCGCTGCAAAGCCGCGGTATTTTTTATTAAGCGCAAAGCGTATCAGATTTTTTTCACAGGAGGAACAATATTATGTCAATCTTTATTCACCCGACAGCCGAAGTATCGGAACATGCCGCCATCGGAGACGGCACAAAAATCTGGAATTTAGCGCAGGTACGGGAAGATTGTAAAATCGGCAAAGACTGCATTATCAGCAAAAATGTTTATATCGACACAAAAGCTGTGCTCGGCAGCCGCGTAAAAGTCCAGAACAACGTAAATGTATACCACGGCGTAACCGTAGAAGACGATGTGTTTTTAGGGCCGTCTATGACATTTACAAACGATCTGTTCCCGAGGGCATTTAACGCAGACTGGAAAATTACGGAAACCCATGTAAAAAAAGGAGCGTCAATCGGCGCAAACGCAACCATTGTCTGCGGGACTACGATCGGGGCATACGCAATGATAGGTTCCGGAAGCGTGGTGACAAAAGACGTGCCTGCCCACGCGCTTGTCGCAGGCAATCCAGCCAGGCAAATCGGCTGGGTCTGTAAGTGCGGCCATAAATTAGACAGCCAAAACACCTGCCCATGCTGCGGCGAAGCATACCCGTCCCTGCAGGCTATTCCAAAATAAAACCAGAGTAAGGAGTATGGCATGAAGTCAGAAAAAAGCGTGTCCCTCGTATTAGCAGGATACAACGAAGAAAAAAATATCGAACAGAGCATGCAGTTATCCTATCAGGCGCTTTCCCATGCATTTGAGCAGTTTGAACTCATTCTTGTGGACGACGCCTCCAAAGACCGCACTTTAGAAAAAATGCTCGCATTTGCGGATGGACACCCATTCGTTACCGTGCTTCCCAACTATGCCAACCTGAATTTCGGGACTTCCGTTTTGAGAGGGCTGCTGGCTGCGCGTTACGACTATATTGTGTTTAACGCATGCGATTTGCCTTTATCCGCCGACGATATGGTAAAGCTTCTGCTTCATCATGACGCGGACGTTTTAGTGATGGAACGGACAGGCTATAAAACGACCAAATGGAGGGGCATCACTTCCGACGTCAATAAGCTGCTTCTGAAACTCTTATTTCCAAAGCTTACAAAAGGAACGCCGGTATTAAACTTTGTACAAATTTACAGAAAAAATATTATAAAGGATATCCTGCCACTTGCGAGGAGTCCCATTTTTGTATGGCCGGAATTAATTTTCCGCGCAAAACTCTTAGGGCTTTCGGTAAAAAATATTCCTGTAACATGCCGTGTAGAAAACCTTAGAAAAGGAGCGTTTGGCCATCCGCACGATATTATCTGGGGAATATACGATATGCTGCGGTTCCGTATACGCCTGTGGCGCAAAAATTACTAGCGGCTTTTCCGCTTTCGTGTTATAATCAATCATAACAAAAAATGAAAAAAGATTTAAAAACGGAGGCCCTTCCATGGAAGAAATACGCAAAAAAACCATTAAAGGTATTAAAATCCGCTCTTTGAACCTGATTATGCTGTCTGTTTCCTGTATTCTGTACATACTCCTGATCTGCACTACGATTCAGTCCATGCGCAGATACGACAATATGGTGTCCACCACCAACCAGCACATTGCCTGTGAAGAAATCATCTCCCTTGTGGCAAACGGCTCCAACTACCTAACAGAACAGGTACGGCTTTATACGATGACCTTTGACACGAAGCATCTGGACAACTATTTTACGGAAGCCTATACCACACGGCGCAGGGATACCGCGTTGGAAAAACTCAAAGAGTACCACACGGACGGCAGCGTATACGCCTATCTTTCATCAGCGCTTGAAAATTCCAACCAACTGATGGAACACGAAATTTATGCTATGAAGCTGATTTCCACCGCGCAGAAGCAGGATACGGCGGCTCTGCACGAAAATATTCAGAACATGGCGCTTCAAACGGCAGATCAAAATCTGTCTGCGGAAGAGATGACCGAAAAAGCCCGCGATCTGGTTTTTGGCCCGGACTATCAGGCCGCCAAAGCCGACATTATGGACGATATCGATTACTTTGTAGACAGCGTAATTGAACACACCCAGCAAAACCAGACCGAAAGTTCCCTGGTATTGAAGCGATCCCTGGTGCGCCAGCAGGTTTTAATTAGCATCCTGTTTGTAGAAAACCTGATTATTTTTTTCCTGATCATCCGGCTGATTATAAACCCGTTACAGGTTTATGTCAAAAATATCAAAGAAGACAAGCGGCTGGAATTTGTCGGTTCATACGAATTTAAATATCTGGCTCTGACTTACAATAATATTTTCGAACTAAACGCCGCCAATGAGCTTTCCCTGCGGCACCAGGCGGAACACGATCCGCTGACTGGGCTTATTAACCGGGGCGCATTTGAACATTTAAGGCAGCTTTTTGCGGCCAAACAAAGCCCGCTTGCCTTTCTGATTGTTGACGTGGACAAATTCAAACAGGTAAACGACGGTTATGGGCATGAAATGGGCGACCGCGCCCTGCAGAAAGTAGCGCATCTTCTGGAAGACAGTTTTCGTTCCACCGACTTCCCGGCCAGAATCGGCGGAGATGAATTTGCCGTTATTTTAACCGATCTGACGGCAAACCCAAAAGATCTGGTGCTTTCTAAAATCAACGCCATCAACCGCACCCTGCAGAACCCGTCTGATGATCTCCCCGCTCTGTCTTTAAGCGTGGGAGGCGCATATTCCGAAGTAGGTTTTACGGATGATCTCTACAAAAAAGCAGACGCCGCGCTCTACCAGGTCAAAGAAAACGGCCGCTGCGGCTGCCGCTTTTATGATGAAGCTTCCGATCATATCGAATAACGCAAAAAATTACCCGTCCGGACATAAGTTTTATTCCGGACGGGTATTCTTTTCTTTTATTTCCGGCCCGTTCCTCAGCTGACCATACCGCCCACGGTCGCAGAAGCCGTGCACAGTACCAGCGTGGTAACCAGATGCGTAATATCGCCGGAAAGTCCTTTGTAAAGCAGCAGTGATACGGCAAACAGCAGTATAAAATAGAGGGCTCCTATCAAACAGCCCCAAAGAAACTTTTTGCTTTTTGCCCTTTTTCCGATCAGGAAACCTCCCAAAAACCCGCTGATGACATATACGGCAATCAACCAGACTTTGCTTACCATTTCCCCTGGTTCAAACTGAAACAACACCAGGGCCAAAAGCAGCAGCAAAAGCATCGTGATAAGATACATCACAAACAAGATTTTGACAAAATCCACTGCCAGCGTCCGTTCTTTTTCTTTTTCCGTTTTCTGCATAAAAAATTCCCCCTCCAAAATCACTATATGATTTTGGAGGGGAAGTTATCCCTTTTTTTTGAAATCACCGCCGTATCATTTTTCTGCCCGGCATTCTCTTATAATTCGCAGTTGCCCACCGTTCTTGGGAACGGCAAAACATCGCGGATATTGCTCATCCCGGTCAGATACATTACGCAGCGCTCAAAACCAAGCCCAAACCCCGCATGCCTTGCAGAGCCGTATTTACGCAGATCCAGATAAAATCCGTAATCTTCCTCGTTCAGTCCCTGTTCTTTGATTCGTTCCAGAAGCTTTCCGTAATCGTCTTCCCTCTGGCTCCCGCCGATTATTTCCCCAATTTGGGGCACCAGGCAGTCCACTGCCGCAACCGTCTTGCCGTCGTCGTTTAATTTCATATAAAACGCTTTGATCTCCTTTGGATAATCCGTTACAAAAACGGGACGTTTAAACACTTCTTCCGTTAGGTAACGCTCATGCTCCGTCTGCAGATCGGCTCCCCAGGAAACTTTATATTCGAATTTATCGTTGTTTTTCTCTAATAGTTCCACTGCTTCCGTATAAGTGACGCGGGCAAATTCGGAATTTGCCACATGGTTCAAGCGGTCAATCAGCCCCTTGTCTACAAAATTATTGAAAAACTGCATTTCTTCCGGGGCATGTGAGAGCACATAGCGTATAATGTATTTCAACATGCTCTCCGCAAGGATCATATCGTCGTTTAAGTCTGCAAACGCAATTTCCGGCTCTATCATCCAAAATTCAGCCGCATGGCGGGCGGTATTGGAATTTTCCGCCCGGAAGGTCGGCCCGAACGTGTAGATATTTTTAAATGCCATCGCATAAGTCTCGCCGTTGAGCTGGCCGCTTACCGTAAGGTTTGTGGATTTGCCGAAAAAATCTTTGGAAAAATCCGCTTCTCCCGTTTCTGTCACAGGCAGGTTCGCCGGATCAAGCGTCGTCACGCGGAACATCTCCCCGGCGCCCTCACAGTCGCTTCCGGTAATAATCGGCGTATGCACATATACAAAATCCCGTTCCTGGAAAAATTTATGGATCGCATAAGCAATCAGGGAACGCACCCGGAAAACCGCTTCAAACGTATTGGTTCTTGGACGCAGATGGGAAATGGTACGCAGGTATTCAAAAGTATGGCGCTTCTTCTGCAACGGGTAATCCGGCGCGCTCTCCCCCTCGATTACCACTTCCTCCGCCTGTATTTCAAACGGCTGCTTTGCCTGCGGCGTCGCGGTAAGCGTTCCGGTAACAATAATCGCCGCCCCTACGTTTAACTTTTCCACTGCCGCAAAATTGGGCAGCGCATCATGGTATACCACCTGCAGCGGTTCAAAAAAGGTTCCGTCGTTCACCACAATAAATCCAAAATTCTTCGAACTGCGGATACTTCTGACCCATCCCCCGATGGTAACCGTTTTGTCAAAATAATCTTCTTTGCTGCGGTATAAATCCCTGATATTGATCAGTTCCATATCCTTTTCTCCTCCCATCCCGTATTATTTTTCCGTGCTTTCGAGCTCTTGCGTATCCTCCGGTTCCTCAGCTTTGTCGTAATTGATCGTCGCGTTTTCCACAACCAGATCGCATGCCTTATTGTCCACATAAATCTGCTGCATATACGCTTCTCCGGCCGCAGTGTCGGAACCATAGTTTGAATAAACGTCCTCGGCCGTTGCAAAACCGCCGTTTTTCATAATGTTGTTTACATATTCGTCAAAGCCTTCGTTATCAAACGTAAGCTTTTCTTTTTTGGCAATCGCTTCAAAAATAAGTTCCTGTTTCAAACTTGTCTCGATAGAACTTCTGCTCTGGTTCTCAAAATCTTCCTGCGTCATATTATAGTTGGACTGCAGAAATTCCTCCAGGCTTGTCCCATCCGTACAGTACTGCTTTTCAAAACTCTGCACATAAGTTTTCAGCCTTGACTCCAAAAGCCCTTCGGGCATGCCGTCCACCGTGCACCGTTCAGACAGTACGTTGATAATTTCAGCGCGGATATCGGATTCGCGTTTTGCTTCGGTTTCCTGCTCCAGATAGGAACGGATATCGGAATAAAACGCATCCACGCTTTCCGCGGAAAAATTTTCTTTGACAAACGCGTCGTCCATATCTGCCGCCGTTACTTTTTTCTGGATGGCGTTTATGGTAAAGGTAAACGTCGCTTTTTGCCCTTTTAACTCTTCCGAAGTGTAGTCCTCCGGAAACGTTACGTCCCAATCGACCGTTTCCCCGACTTTGGCTCCGATAAGCCCGTCGGAAAACCCTTCGATAAAACCGCCGCTGCCCATCGTCGGATTGGAATTTGTGGCTGTGTCAATCAACTGGTTTTCAGCCGAACCGCCTTCAAAAGCCTCCCCGTCTTTTTTGCCGACATAATTTACATCTACAACGTCGCCTTTTTCTACAACGGTTTTGGTTTCATCCGGTACATACGGCTTATAATAGTAAATCATCTGATCCACATATTCGTTTACCTTTTCGTCCGTCACCTGATAATCCGCTTCTTTGAGGCTGATTTCTATATTCATATAATCCCCTAATGTGACAAAATCATCCACATTATAAGAAACTTCTGCGCCCGCCTGCGCCGCTTCCGTACTTTCGGACAATACGGCTTCCGTATCCGCAGAGCCGTTGCCGTCTTTGTTCCCGCAGCCTGCCGCCGCTGCCGCTGCCATGCACACACATAAAAATACTACTGTTTTTCTCTTCATTTTATACCTCTCATATTCGTAAATATTTGAACAATAATACTAAGATACCACATTTCCCCGGAAATGAAAAGGTTTTATTGCTTTTTCTTTCAATCAATGATACAATATAGCTTGGATTGATACAGACAACAAAGGAGGAGAGCAATCGTGTCACCCATTACCATTGTATTACTGGTTATTCTGGCAATTTTAATCATTGGCCTTGTCGTTCTATATTTTATAGGAAAAAAAATGCAAAAGAAACAGGAAGAACAGCAGGCGCAGATCAAAGCCTCTGCCCAATCCGTTTCCATGCTTATCATTGACAAGAAAAAAATGAAAATGAAAGACGCAGGCCTTCCGCCGGCCATACTGGCTCAAACGCCCAGGCTGATGCGCGGATCCAAAATCCCTGTTGTGAAAGCAAAAGCAGGCCCCAAAATTATGACTTTTATCTGCGACGCCGAAATCTTTGATTCTATTCCGGTCAAAAAAGAAGTTCGCGCCATTGTCAGCGGGCTTTATATTACCTCTGTAAAAGGGCTGCACGGCTCCATTACCCCTGCGGCTCCCGCCAAAAAAGGCTTCCGCGCCAAACTGCGGCAGAAGTATCAGGAAGCCAAAGCCAAACTAGACAAATAGAATCCTGCATTGCAGGATTCTTTTTTACGAACAAATATGAAAATCTGCGCTGTCTTTTGACCGGATCGCCATCCGGATATTGCAGTTTGCCAGATGCTCGTAATTCAGTTCCAAGGAATAATCCACATGAACCGAAATATCGTTTTCCCTCTCCCGGATCCGGATATCCTTTGCATGAATCCCAAGCATCAGGTTGCCAAACGGGGTATCATAACAGGTCACATTTTTCCGGTTTTTTTCGAAAGTCATATGTACGTTTGCAACCCCCCGTTTGATAATGTCCACACAACCGTCCTGCAGCTTGATAATATTCTTCGTCGTACCGTCAAAGCCTTCTATCACTTCGTCGTAAATTACATAATGCTTATCGTTCTTTTTGTAATAATCGCCTGCCGTAATTACCTCAACCGGTTCGGAATCCCCCTCTTGCTGCTGCGTAAACTGCATACCTCTGATTGTTACCAATACGTCTTTTGTCATATGTAATCTCTCCTGTTTGATTTGTCTTACTTTAATTATAGATGATTTAGGAGAGAAATGCAATTGTCCTATTTATGGAAGCTTACCAAAATTTCAGATATTTAAAGCCCACTTTGATTTTTCCTTCCGCCACAATCTCCGCGTACTCTTCTTCTGTCAGCACTGCTTTTAATTCCTTCTTTGCGTCTTCGTCCACAACCTCGTACACGCTGTTCGCAAAACACAAGTTCGGGTACATCACGCACCACCAGTTTTCACCGGCGCCCTCCCCGATTACGACGTTTAGAGCGCGGTAAGTCCCGCCCGGAAACGTATAACCTCCATACGTTTTTTCCGGAAATCCGCAGTCTTTGACCATGGCTTTTACCGGATAATCATATCCTTCGGCCAGAATGGCCTCTCTTGCACATTCCTCAATCTTGGGCAGACGTTTCTTTACTTCCTGTTCACATTCTTTTAACCCATCCACGCCGCTTAGTTCTGTCCCAAGATATGCCCCAATCTGATCCCGTACTTTTTTCTTTAATTCCTGGTCGTCTTTCGTATCGCTGTTGGCTATTACATGGAAACGCAGTATACGCCCGGCAATCCCCTCCTGCAGTTTATGGCTGCGGTACTGGCAGGCTCCTGCCAAAAGCAGGAAACCCGCCATACCGTATACGGCTGTCCGAATTATTTTTTTCATATTCCTGTTCCATCCCTTCTTCATTTTGAACTACTATAAGAATGTCCGGTTTCTGGAATTTTATACCAATTTTTTTATCCCCGTTCATTTAACAAAACGACTTCGATTTCAAAACCGTACCGCAGATCTTTTAAATACGCGTCGGGATTTCCGTGATACTGTTCATATTTCGTTCGGCTGTACATGCCAAGCTTGTAAAAGCTGTTGGTAATATCGATTTCCTGTACGTCCAAAAGCGACTTTGCGCTGTCCTTTAACTGCGTCAGTACCCAATCTCCGATTTCCCGGCGTATTCGTTCCCCTTCCCCGCTTCCCGTTTCCATATCTTTTTCCACAACGGCTTCCAGATGGATTTTATCATGATAGAAAATTTCGTCTCCCCTCGAAAAGCCGCCCCTGGCTTTGATCCGGTTTACCGTAACCGCCGTACCGTCCTCTAAAGAAAACATCAGCTTTTTTAGCTTTCCCTGGCTTAAATATGACAATACCGCTTCATTGATGCCGATTTTCCCTTTCGGGATTCCGCCCCAGAGCGCATAATAGTTTTTAATCACAGGCATACCGCCCGCATCGGAGAGCACCGGAACCAGCAAAAGCTGCTCCTTGTTGGCCATATCGTTGTACAAATCGCCCAGGGTCACGGCGTCCTTTAGCTTATAATCGTCCCTTGTTTCAATCATTTCTTCCAGATAACTGCCGATTGCCGTATCCAGGTTCTGATCCAAAGACAGGATTTTTGCCGCATCCTCGGCAAAAAATAACAGAGTATTCCTCGCAATCAAACTTTGTTTGCCGCATATATCCAAAAAATCAGAAAGGGCGTTTGCATCCTCTACAAACTCTTCCGAAAGGACCAACGCTTTCATATGGTTGTAATCCAAAACTTTGTTTGTATCATTTGCGTATTTGGATATCCCATTAAAAAAGTCCTTGTCTTCGATAAAAAAATCGGTCGCATTCCCGCCCTTTGCATTTTCGTCCGCAATCTTCGAAAGGTCCTGGAATTTATAACTGATACGGCAGGAATCCTCCTCTTTGTCTACTCCCATAGCCAGCGGAAATCTCCGGTTTTCCAGTTCCATCGTGCTGCACCCGGACAAAAACACAGTCCCCAAAAACAAGACGGCGCACAAAACCGCTTTTTTGCTTTTGCCGCGCGCTTTTACACAAAACGCCGCCAAAATGGGAACCAGTACGGCAAACGGCGTTGCAGCGTATAAAAATAGCTGGTGCAGCCAATCCGTAAACGCACGGGAGCGGTAACTGCATACGCAAAACGCAAACATTACGACGCATGCCGCCAACAGCCACCATTTTTCCAGCTTCCCTTTCGTAAATTCCTTTAGGCTTTCGGCAGCGTAAAACAGGCTGCTGCTTAAAAGGGCAAAAACCGTAAAAAACCAAATTGCCACCATCAAAGCGTCTTGTCGCTGTAAAAAACCGCCCGGGATCTGAATCATGCTCATCAGCGTCACCGCCGGGTATTCCATCGCCTGCATAGAAACCGTCCCAAACAGGCCCTGCAAAATGCCGTACATAGCCAAAAGCAGCAAACCGCTGAACAAAACAGCGCCCATACAGGCTCCTCGGATCGACTTTCTTTTTTTTGCAAACGGCGCCAAAAAAAGCGCAATCCCAGCCAGGGAAAAGACTTCAAAGCTAAAATAGGCTCCCCGCGCAAAACCTTGTCCGCCATTCTCATACCAGGGAAACAGCCTTGCCCACTCCACGTCCCTTGCCGCAAAAAACAGCATCAGAAAAAGCGGCGCCATCAAAAACCAGAATAAAATTTCATACACCCTGGCGCGTCCCTCAATTCCCTGTACAACCGCATAAACGGCAAGTCCTAAAATTCCCGCCGCAATCCAGTAAAAGGACTGTTCCTTTAAAAGTTCCGTCACGACCAAATGCCCAAAAATATACGCCACATAACCGCCCAGGCACAAAAAATAAAGCGCGTAGCCTAAAATGGCCGCCGTCCCCAGAATTTTTCCAAAGCACCTCCTCAGAAAGGCCGGATAGCTTTCTCCATCATCCACAAGACCCACAACCCATCCGATCAAAACGCAATAGAAAAGCCCTGCCCCAATCCCTGCCGCAAGCGCAAACATTCCGTTTTTTGCGGAAACAGAGGCCACTGCGGGCGGCAAAAGCAGCGTCCCAATACCCATTAAATCATAGGTCAGCAAGCGGAACATCTGCCGCTTCGAAATTTTATTATTGACTGAAAACATCATGATCCTTCCTTCTTAAGCGTACTCTTTGGTTTCTTTTTGCATAGATAGGCCGCCGCCGCATCAAAAACAGGGGCTGCCGGATCAAAGAATCCCGCTCGTCGTCGTATTGGTTTAAATCTGCGCCTACAAACGGCATCAGGTACGGTATCCCAAAACTCCTCAAATGGGACAGATGTATCAACACCAGAAGCAGCGCATACAAAAACCCATAAAATCCAAGCCAGGAGCATAAAAAGATAAACAGAAATTTCAGCAGGCGAAACGATGTGGCGAACTCTTCGTTGGGAATAGCAAAGGAACAAAGCGCCGTAAACGCCACGACAATTACCACAATCGGGCTTACAATATTCGCTTCCACCGCCGCCTGCCCGATAATCAGGCCTCCCACAATCCCTATGGTGCTTCCCATTGCCCCCGGCAGGCGGACTCCCGCTTCACGCAGCAGTTCAAATGCAATTTCCATAATCACGACTTCCACCACAGCCGGAAACGGGACGCCCTGCCTGGCTGCCGCAAAAGACAAAAGCAGCGTAGTCGGCAATACCTGGGTATGGAAATTAGTAACCGCCAGATAAAGCCCCGGTATCGTCATTGCAAAAAATGCGGCCAGATATCGTATCATCCTCCCAAAAGACGCAATCTCCCAGCGGTTATACATATCATCGCTCGTCTTAATCAGCGAATTGTAATCCGTCGGCAGAATCAGTCCGGTAGGGGAATTATCCACCAATACCACAATCCGTCCCTCCAGAATGGACATTGCCGCGCGATCCGGGCGCTGCGTCGTCTGAAACTGCGGAAACGGGGAATACCATTTTTCTTCCGACAGCTGTTCTATCATTCCGCTGTCCAATATGCCGTCAATCTCGTATCGGTTTAACCGCCTCCTCACTTCCTCAAGCAGTCCCGGGTATACCAGATCCTCCATATAAACAATATCTACGTTCGTGCCGGTACGCGTGCCGACCCTGATTTCTTCCACCTTTAATTTGGGCGTACGGAGCCGTTTGCGGATCAAAGCGCTGTTTACTTTGATCGAATCCATAAATCCCTCTTTGGAACCCCGGATTACTTTTTCCGAATCGGGCGCCTGCAGAGACATGGCGGGATACCCTTTATCCGGAATTTTAATGGCTTTGTCAAAGCCGTCCACAAACAGTATGACGTCTCCGGCAAACATACCGCCCGCAGCCTCTTCTACCGTTTCAAACAACGTCATATCCGAAATGCCAAGGGCGTTTTTTTCAAGGCACGTATGGATTTCCTCCCCGGACATCGTACAAAACTGGTTCAAAAGCTTCCCGACTACCGAGTTTTCGAACAGAAAGCTGCCGCCTGTCACCTCGATATACGCAATAAAGCAGCCGATATCTTTGTTTATTCCAAGCTGCATAGTTTTCTTTTTAATGTCGGCAGACTCTCCCAAAAGGGCTAAAAAAGCTTCTTTATTTACAGAAAGTTCTTTTACCATCGCATTTTCCCATCCAAAATAAAAAGTAGGAACAGCTTAAACCGTTCCTACCTTAGTATCTGCTTTGCAATTCTGTTTTATTCCTGCCTGTGGATAATATTCTTCACCGCCCCCGCCTGGTTGTCCAAATGCCGTTTCATCATCTCCGACACATATTCTTTTTCCCTGCGCGCTAAGCCCACGATAATCTGCCTGTGCTCTTCTACCAGTTGCGGGTAATTCGATTCGTCCTTTAAATACTCCACGCGATAGCGGTATATCTGTTCCCGCAGATTGTTTAATATTGCAACAAGCGTGGGATTTCCGGCTGAGTTATAAATCATGTCGTGGAAATCCATATCTGTCTGGACAATCTGTTTGATATCCGTTGTTTTGAGCGCTTTTTCAAATTCTTTTACATTTTCTTCCAACGCATCTAAGCATTCGGCCGAGATATTGTCGCATGCAATCTGTGCAGCCAGAATTTCCAGCGCTTCCCGGATTAAAAGAACGTCCGCCACGTCCTTTTCTGTCATTGCCGCTACCTGGGCCCCTTTGCGCGGTATCGTAACCGCAAGCCCTTCCTGCTGAAGCATACGGATTGCCTCCCGGATCGGGGTACGGCTGACACCTAATTTTGCCGCAAGCTGCAATTCCATCAGCCGCTCCCCCGGCTTTAAATCGCCTCTTAAAATGGCTTCACGCAGCGTACTGAACACCACGTCACGCAGCGGAAGATATGCGTTTGCGTTTAATTCTAAATTCTCCATAGTTTCTCCATACTGCTACCTTCGATTGTTATAAATGCTCGTTAGGTAAATCTGTTTTGCCAGTTGTGAATCACGCAGCGTTTCACAGGCCCGTTTTGCTGTCTGGCCGTCTTCAAACAGGCCAAATACCGTAGGCCCGCTCCCGCTCATCATCGCGCCAAGCGCGCCGCACTCCGTCATGCATCGCTTGATCTCGTTTATCACCGGATATTTTGAAACGGTTACGGTTTCCAGAAGATTCCCCATATGTCCCGCCACAGCTTTTAAATCCTTTCTGCGGATTGCCAGAATCTGCGCGTTGATATCCGGATGGACAGTATGCCCGTTCAATTCCAGATTTTCATAAACATATTTGGTTGAAACGCTGATGCCTGGTTTCGCAATCAGCACCGGGCATTTGGGCATAGGAGGCAGGCTCCTTAGCTTCTCGCCTATGCCTTCTGCAAGCGCAGTTCCCCGCATCAGGCAATAAGGCACGTCCGCCCCGATTTTTACGCCAAGTTCCATCAGCTTTGCCTGCTTTAACTTCAAACAGAACAATTTATTCATACCGTATAACATGGCAGCCGCATCGGTACTTCCGCCCGCCATCCCTGCGGCGACAGGGATATGCTTCTGCAGATTCACCGCAATGCCTTCTTTCATTCCATACGCGTCATAAAGCAGCTTTGCGGCTTTATAAATCAAATTATTCTCGTTTACAGGCAAAAAATCCAGATTCGTCTTTATCGCTATCCCGGGTTCGGCCGTTTTTCGTATTTCAAGCAGATCGTATAAATGAACCGTCTGCATCACCATTCTGACTTCATGGTATCCGTCTTCCCTTTTCCGAAGTACATCCAGGCCCAGATTCACTTTAGCCAACGCTTTTACCTTTATCTCTTCCATCCAACGTCCTCCTCCATGAGCTGTGCTGTATAGAATGTATTTTGTATACATAAGGATTCTATCATTAAATAAAAAAAAGATCAATTGTACTTTACTTTTTCTTAGCGCCTGCCGATATGATTATTGAAGACAGGAATATGGATATCATTTATTATGCCAAGGAGGGTACGTATTATGAGTGTAAATGCAATTAATCATGCTTCTTATGCTTCCACACCAAACGCTTCTGCCGCTGCAAAAGCTTCTGAAAAAGAAACGGTAAAAGAAGCGGCTGACAACAAAGCCAAAGAAAGCGGCGTTGTATACGAAAAGAGTTCTTCTACTGTCAACACGGATTACGTCAGGAAAAATTCCGCACTGATCAGCAAATTAAAAGCGGATTCCGACTCCAGGGTTTCACAGCTGCGCGGTATTGTAGAACAGATGATGAAAAAGCAGGGTACTGCAATCGGCAATGCCGACAGTATGTGGCGTTTTCTGGCAGGCGGCAATTTCACCGTTTCTGCCGACGTTAAAGCCCAAGCTCAGGCCGATATCGCAGACGACGGCTATTGGGGAGTAGAACAGACGTCCGATCGTATTTTAGACTTTGCAAAAGCCTTAAGCGGAAGCAATCCGGAAAAAGCAGACGAGCTTTTAGCCGCTTTCAAAAAAGGATTCCAGCAGGCAACAAAGAGCTGGGGCAGTAAGCTTCCGGATATCTCCCAGAGAACTTACGACGCCGTTGTCAAGAAATTTGACGCATGGAAAAACGGCACCGAAAAAACCGACGACAATTTTGCAGACGAAGCATAAAAAAAGAACCCGGCAGTTCCAGACGGTAACTGCCGGGTTCCTTTTATCCGTATTGTTATTTTGCTTCCTGTTCTTTTTTGGCCTTGAGGATAGCTTCGTTTAAACTGAGCATTTTCGCATCCAGCATAGACACAATGCCGGAACACTCCCTTAAATCCCTGCTGATGTAATCGGGTGCGTTCCCCTCAAATTTATAATAAATCTTATGCTCCAGGCTTGCCCAAAAATCCATCGCCATCGTTCGGATCTGGATTTCCACCTTGGTATCCGCCACGCGGTCGGACATAAATATCGGAATCGTTACCAGCATATGATAACTTTTATAGCCGCTTTTCTTTGGATGCTTAATATAATCCTTGACCGATACAATCGTCAAATCATTTTGCTTGCCAATCATTTCCGCCATCCGGTAAATATCGGATGTAAAAGAGCATACAATACGGATGCCCGCGATATCGTTCACATGCTCCATCATGTTGCCGATGCTACTTTCATATCCATGCCGTTTCAGCTTCTTTACTATGCTTTCCGGCGACTTGATCCTGGACTTAATATATTCAATCGGATTGTACTGATGAACATGCTTAAATTCGTCATTTAAAATTTCCAGTTTGGTATTTACTTCTTTTAAGGCGCTGTTATAAATAAACATCAGTGTCTTCCAGCTGTCCACATCTTCCCCAAAGCCGCCTTGTGTATGCTGCAACATATACAAAACCTCCATACCCTGTAATTGCCTTATCTCCTGCTAATTATAGCATACTTTCCCGGGCTTTTGTTAATATATGCCACATTTCACAAAAACTTAATTTTTTTAATCTTCTTCAATTACCTGAATTTCCAGGAAGTCAAATTCGATTTTTTCTATAAAGCTGTCTTGGGAAAACCGGGTTTTGGCATGGCGCTTAAACTCTGTGATATTGTTGTCAAGCCAGATAGGCTTTTCCAAATCAAAGGCATAACAGATCTCTTCAAGCGCCCCGAATATCTTATGCGTCCTTGTATCGCCGGAGCCGTTTTCCACCGTCATATCCCTTAACATATGGTTGTCTTTCCATTCTTTTGCCCACATACGAAACATCGCTTCATCCCCTCCTCTGACGGCTTGACTCATACATTAAAACGGACGCCGTTACAGCGGCGTTTAAAGACTCGGCTTTTCCCTGCATGGGAATTTTAACGGCTGCGTCCGCCAAGCCTACGGCTGTCCCGGTTAAGCCTTTTCCTTCGTTTCCAATCATAAACGCGCAGGCTCCTCTGTAGTCCGGCGCGTCATATGAGACGCTTCCTTTTAAATGGGCGGCATAAATACGGATCCCTCTGCGCTTTAAATCAGAAAGGGCTCCGTAAAAATCATCCGGAGCAAAATACGGCATACGGTAGATACTCCCCATCGTAGCGCGTATCGTTTTCGGATTGTACAAATCCGCCGTTTCAGGGCTTGCAATAACGGCAGTTATCCCAGCCGCTTCCGCAGTGCGCAGCATCGTGCCCAAATTACCCGGATCCTGTATTCCTTCTAACAAAAGGCAGCAAACAGGATCCGCCTGGAAAACACGGAAAAAATCCCACTGCGGGATGCGGACAACGGCCAGTATCCCCTGCGGCGTCTGCGTCCCCGCTGCAGCCTTTAACACATGATCCGAAAGCAGTTCATATTCCATGCCCAAAAGCCCGTCCTGATGTTCTTTTCTGGTCAGATACGACTCAGATACGTATATATTCTGAATCCATTCCCGCGGGGCTTCTCTGACCATCTTCTTGCCTTCCACTATAAATACGCCCTGTTCATACCTTGCTTTCGCCTTTTTTCCCAATAAAATCAGATTTTTAATCTGAGGATTTGATGTACTCGTAATCATATCATCCCTGCCGCTTTCTTTCGGATCATTTGCACTTGTAAAAAAAAGCCTGCCCCACCGGCAAGCCTCAAAACAAGTATATGTATTGGGCGCTATAAAGCGCCCCGCTGCCTGCAGGCAGCTAAGACTGGACCAGACGGGAATCGAACCCGTGTCCAAAAACCAATCCCCTGTCCTTCTACGAGCGTAGTTTATTATTTGGCATTCCCTCCACAAGACTTGAATAAACACAATTCCTGCTTTAGTAGCTTCATCTTACGCCCACATACGCAAAGCTTAATATGTGTCGTTTCCTGCATCACATGAAGCCTGGCTCCTAAGGTACAGGTGCCTTAGGGCAGACTGCTGCAACTAGGCAGCGTATGCTAAATTATCGTTAGCGTTTAATTTTAAGTTTGGCATTTGACGCATTCCATACGGCTCGCTTCTCCAGCTTCATAATCCCTGTCGAAACCTTTACTGGCCCTTATTCTTTCCTATTATACCAAAAATCCCGCTCTGGTCAACCCATTTGCTTCAATTTTTCAGAAAGAAAAAGAGGGCAGAACCCTCTTTTTCCTGTTTTGTAGATTATTTGGTTATTTTCACACCGGATTTTTGTCCTTTGCCTTTCAATAACCTCTGATAATTTTTTAATTTATTCTTCGGTACTTTAATCTTGCATTTCGAAGAAATGCCTTTCAATGCGTTTTTACCGACGGTTTTCAGGGATTTTGTCTGAATTGTAATCTGATTCAGTTTCTGCGCTCCCCAAAATGCGTTTGCCCCAATAGACGTTACATTTTTGCCAATGGTTACGCTTGTTAGTTTCTTGTTGTTTTTAAACGCATTTTTCTCAATTTTAGTCACTTTGTAAGTAAGTGCGCCGATCTTTACGGACGCCGGAACCGTAAACTTTGTATTATTTGTTTTCTGCGGCTTTACAAACGTCACTGTACCGCCTTTTGCAGAAGAGGTCAGCACTTTATATTTGGCTTTGCTCTTTCCTTTGCCAATCGTATGGCTTGAACCGGTTTTCGGGAAATTCACAACAGGCGTTTCCACTGGCGGATTTTCAACCGGTGGATTCACAACAGGCGGGTTTACAACAGGCGGGTTTACAACAGGCGGGTTTGACGCCGGTTTTAAATTCTTCAGCGCTTCCTGCAGATTTTTCAACGCATTTTTCACCTGCTGCCTTGAAGCTGCGGGATCTGCCATAACCTTCTGTGCTTCCTGCAGCGCTTTTGCAAAAGCCGTATAAGATTCCGGCGTATATTCCGCTTCCTTTTTTGTTACGGCTTCCGTAACAGCCGCGTTTAAATCCGCTACCTGCTCTTCTGTTGGAGGAACAAACGAGAACAAAAGCCTGTAAACATTTGTTACTTCCCGATCCTCTGATGTAACAATTATCTTTACCATATCCGAATCATCTACCGGCAAAATATTCACGGACGCGTTGTCTCTTGCCGCCGCCTCAATCGCAGTCGTATAGGCTCCGAGTTTATATACATCTTCGCTAAATTCACCGGAAACAAATCCACTGACACTGCCGCCGTCCACAGTCAGCGTATCCAAAACTGCCGTATGATTTGTTACATAGCCGGATGTCGTGCTCCAGATTTCAAGTTCTGTTAAGCCCACATAGCCCGTGCCCTGCTGCCTCATGGTAAAACGCAGCGTCTTCACCCTCTGCGGTTCGCTTAAAGTCAGCTTATTCTCCTGGTTTACCACATAATCGCTATGTGTAAAATCAACCTCTTTAAAGTCCACGCCGTCTTCTGAAACCGAAATCGTTACCGACTCAGGTGCAGTAACATTTGTATCACCAAAGAACCATGCTTTTAATTCTGCAATCTCCTGCGCCTCGTCCCAGGTAAACGTAATGGTTGGGGACGAATTGAGCAGATGGTCATTCCAGTTCGTCCAGCGCTCGTCTCCTTTATTTAATACATCTTTTACGCCGTTTATAATAGATTGCAGGTTATCTGCAGGCTGGCCGCAGCTTTCTGTCAAAGTGGCGCATTCCGGAGCTACATTCCTTGACTCTGCCGTTACCGTCTCAGCGACACGGATCGTAGCTTTAACCGGCATGGTTACTCCGTCCTCAACAGCAGCCGTACCTTTTACCGTAACAATGGAACCGACACTCTGCAAATCTTCCGCTTTAAGATCCTCCCAGGCAACGGGGTATGCGCCGTAAAGCGTGCCGTCCGGAAGAAAACCTGCCGCCGTTTCAGGCAGGTTTGGAACAACGCCCGCCATTACTGCGCGTGAATAATTCTTGATGCCTACGATAATCGGTTTTACATGCAGGTAAGCGGAAACTGCAATTTCTTCTTTGCCTATCTTAAGTACGCCTTCCAGTTCATGATCTCCCGGCGTATTCCAGAGCTGCCCGTCCAGATTTGCCCATGTGATAGTTCCTTTTACAGCGCTGCCATCGCTCATCGTACCATTCACTTCAGTCTGAAGCTGCGGTTCTTCGCCCATGGTAACGGTGTATTCCTCTGTTATGTCATAATCCATTACAAAAGCTTCCGAATTGCTGCCAGTAGTGTTCACAAATACGCCTGCACTCTCAAGCCCTGGTGACACGGCATTTATTTTAAACCCGCCCGCTCCGTTTGTGCTGCGTACAATTACCAGGGCCTTTCCGCTGAATGCGTCAATATTCGCCGTCTTTGCGCTGGTCAGGACAGATTTCTGCTGGAATTTGTCAACCGTAGACGGATTTCCGTTATCCACGCCTACAATCGTTCCGTTTCCTGTCAGGGTAAAACGGATATGGTTTCTTGCAGCGCTGACAAAACGCCCGTCTTTATCCACTACATCTACCGAAATATAGCTGAGGCTGGTTCCGTCTGCCTGGATCTCTTCTTCCTCTGCCGCAATCCTCAAAGAGGTACCCTTGTCGCTGTTGGTCGTTACGCTGTCTAAGCCAAGGGTATTTTCTATTACTGTTCCGGCGCTGTTATAAGCAACCGCCCGAAGCGTCCCTGCCTCATACTGTACTTTAAACTGAGCCGCCATTGCCTTCCATGCGGGGCTTTCATTTACTGCCGTGCACAAGCTGGCGTTTTCAGATTTGTTAGAATAAGTCGCCCACTCATATCCGGCGCCTGTTGTGTTCACATTTCTGGTCGATGTACCAATCAGTTGATCATTCAGGTACAGCTCAACCTTGGCCGCATTGGAATAAATATATACCGGAACCTTGCCTCCGTTCACTGTCAAATCCTCTTCATTCCAACTCTGGGGAACGACATGCAGCGTTGTGTCATCCTCTCTCCACTGGCTTGTGTAATAATAGAAGGAATCCTTCGGGAACCCCGCCGTATCAATTACACCGAAATATGAGGAGTTCGGCACCGGCTTCCTGTCTCCGCTCGCACTGCCCGCTGTAGTTCCATTCCATGGGGTAGGTTCGCCGATATAGTCAAATCCGGTCCAGATAAATTCTCCGGATACAAAATCGTCTTTAATCGTATAGTACCAGGACTCCCTTGCGGAATTTCCCCAGCTTACCCAATCCGTATCGTACGCGGTACACTGATAATCCCCGTTTCTGCCGTAATGGCTCATAGTATCATAAATACCGCGGCTGTTGCTTGGAGACGCCGTCTCGGTAGCGACGATTTTCCAATCCGGATGCGCACTGTGTACATTGGCGATTTGCCCCATAGAATAGTTCATGCCCGCTACGCCATCTGCTTTAACAAGTTCCGCCGTAACCTTATTACGAAAATCGGTAGGGTTCGAACTGACATTTCCACCTGGATTATTATCGCCGCATGTAATCGGCTTGGTATCGTCAATTGCCTTAATATAGTCAATCATATTTCTGGTATACTCTACATATCTGCTGGAATCCGTAACGCCGAAATTCAACTCGTTGCCGATATCCCACATAACAACGGAAGGATCGTTTTTATCGCGGTGAATGTTGGATTCCAGTACAAACTTATACCAGGTATCAGACGGCTGCGCGCCCATAATTTCATTTTCGCTTCCAATCGTCTGATTGAAATGCGTATTGAAATCCTGGGTATTTTCATTTTTCCCAAATGCCCATCCGTCATAGGTTTCATCCATAACCATCATTCCCAGTTCATTGCAGGCGTCTAACAGTGCGTCTGCAGGCGTATTGTGGGCGGTACGGATAGCATTGCATCCCATCTCTTTTAACATGCGGACCTGACGGTAAATAGCGTCGCGGTATGCCGCGGCGCCGAGCGCGCCCTGATCATGGTGCATACAAACGCCTTTTAATTTCATATTCTGGCCGTTTAAGCTAAAACCTGTATTTGCATCATAATTGATATAGCGGAACCCGAATGTAGTCATATAAGTATCTTTTACTGTATTGCCTGTCAGGATCTCTGTCTGAACATAGTACAGGTTCGGCTCATCGCAGTCCCAAAGTGCGGGCTTATTTACAAAGGCTTCCTGTTCCACGCGTTCACTGGCGCCTGAATCCACGGCCACATCACTGCTGACCGGCGAAGACACTGCCTTCCCGTTTGCATCCAGCACGGTTGTGCGTACCGTTGCATTTGCGGAAGCGCCGCCGTCATTTTGTACGTCGGTTGCCACACAAACGGCCACCTCTCCATTCTGCTGCTCTTCTAAATCAGGCGTCGTTACATAGGTTCCGTTCCTGCCAACATGTACGGCGTCTGTTACTGTCAGTTTAACATCGCGGTAAATACCGCCGCCGGAATACCAGCGGCTTGACGGAAATGCACACTCTGCCTTTACCGCTATTACGTTTTCCGTTTTGCCGTCACAGGTTACATATTCCGAAATATCAAAGGCAAAATCATTATATCCATAATGGTTCTCGCCTATCTTTGTTCCGTTTACATAGACATACGCGTGGTTATAAACGCCGTCAAAATTCAAAACCAGCGATTTTGACGCGTAACTCGCCGGAAATACTACATGTTTACGGTACCAGCCCATGCCGCCCGGATAAAATCCGGATTCAGCCTCATACTCATTCGACTGTTCCCGTGAAATGTTAAAGTCATGCGGAAGCAGCGTTTCTTCCCAAGAAGAATCGTTAAAATCCTTTTCCTGCATCCCATCTTCCCATGCGTCTCCTTCCAGAAACAGAAATTTCCAGCCCGTATTGAAATTTACTTCACGTCCATCCTCCAAGACAGCCGCTTGTTCCGTTGTTTCTGCAGATGCCGGTACGGACGGAACTTGAAAGCAGGTTACCGTCATAGCCGAAGCCAGAAATACCGAAATCCATTTTCTGATACATGTGTTTTTCATAATACTACCTCCTATTTATTCAGTTCTATAAACCATATCCCAAAAAGATACCGCTTATTTACATCTGCCTAACCTTCGGATTCTGCGTTTATCTGTGCTGATAAATCTCCGAAAGGTTTGCAAAAATAGCTCCCGCCACATCCGGCTTATTCATTGTATAAATATGCACATGGCTGACGCCGTTTGCAACCAGATCAATAATCTGTTCCGTAGCATAGGCAATCCCCGCCTGGCGCATGGCGGCGGGTTCATCTGCAAACCGTTCCACAATCGCCCGAAAACGCATCGGAAGCATTGTACCGGAAAGCGAAATGATTTTTTTCATCTGAATGCTGTTTGTAACCGGCATAATCCCGGGAACAACCGGAACCGAAATGTTTTTCTTCAGCAGCCTGTACATGAAGTTGTAATATATGCCGTTGTCAAAAAACATCTGCGTCGTCAGAAAATCGCAGCCCGCATCCACCTTTTCTTTCAGATACGCCAAATCTTCACCGACAGAACCTGCTTCCGGGTGACCTTCCGGATAACAGGCTCCTCCGATACAAAAGTCTCCGCTTCTTTTGATATCCTCAATTAATTCATACGCATACCGGTACTGACCGGGAACCGGAAAATCGGCTCTGGAAGGAATATCCCCGCGGAGCGCAAGAATATTCTCAATATTTGCTTCTTTTAACTGTTCGATTACAGAGTGTACCTTTTTGCGGGTTGACGAGACACAAGTCAGGTGGGCGAGCGCCGGAATACGGTTTACGTTTTGAATTTCATCCGCAATATCCACCGTATATTCGCTTGTCCCGCCTGCCGCCCCGTAAGTAATACTCATATAGGACGGCTTTAGGCGCGCCATCTCTTTTACAACCTCCCTGACATTTTCCAACTGGCTGCCGGATTTGGGCGGAAACAGTTCGCAGGACAGGCTGACCTCATCTTTCTGCAATATATCTGATATCTTCAATTTACCGACTCCTTATGTCTGCATATTACAAGTCCTTTTTTTCCAATGCCTTACTGTCTTCTTTTCTTATTTTATTCATCTTATAAAGCCCAAACCAGATAAAACCGATGCCAAGCAGCAAAAAAGCGGCTGCAATCACAAGAAACAATATATAATCGAATCCTGTATTCGTAGCCCTTTCTTTAAAAAGCTGATACGCCGTATATATAAAATACATTCCAGCCATAGTGTAAATTGCGCTACGGCCTCTTGATCTCATTCTATCATTCATAAAAATCCTCTTCTACAAAATGGAATAACCATGAATCCCAAATGGAATCCATGGTATCCCAAATGCATTTATTTTATTTACGAACCAGATATTTCCTCATGTCAATGGAGCATGCAACAAGAATAATAATACCTTTGATTACATACTGCCAGTTCATGTTGATTGCTAAGAACTGCAGCGCTACGAAGATAATACGTAACAGGAATACGCCGATTACAACGCCGCTGATCTTACCGGTACCGCCTACGAAAGATACGCCGCCGATAACGCAGGCTGCAATCGCGTCACACTCGTAGTTTACACCGGTATTCATACCGTTCGAGCCGATACGCGCCGCCTCGATAAATCCGGTAAGACCATACATAGCGCCTGCAAGAGTATGTACGAGAATCGTCGTCTTCATAACGTTTACACCGGATACGTTTGCAGCTTCCGGATTGGAGCCGACCGCAAACATATTTTTACCGAAGGTCGTCTTATTCCAGATGAACCACATCAGAATTACGATAATAACCGCATACCATACATAGTTCGGGATCGGTGTTCCGGCGATGCCCACAAAGCTTCCGGTTACAAATTTCTTAAAGGAATCGTCCAGGCCGGAAAGCGGCTGTCCGTTGTTGCCGTTTATCATAACGTACATGGACACGGCGCCGTATACAATAAGCTGAGTCGCCAGGGTTACAATGAACGGATGCAGGCTGAACTTTGCAACGAAGAAACCGTTTACCAGGCCTACGATTGCGCCTACCAGAAGGATAATCAGAATAACAACCGGAATCGGAAATACCGGCCAGTCCGGATACATCCTTGTCGCATAATCCATAGACTGCAGCAGGGATGCGGAAATACAAGCCGTCAGACCAACCACGCGCCCTGCGGAAAGGTCAGTACCCGTCAGTACGATACATCCGGCGATACCAACGGCAATCGGGATATTCGCCGCCCACAGCGAAACAATATTCATCAAAGAACCCACGGTAAAGAACCTGGGGTTCTGTATGGACGTGTAAATAACTGCAATCACAAGCAAAATATACAGAGCATTGTTTAATAACGCTTCCTGCCAGAATGTTTTCTTATCTTTTGCGTCCAACTCCTGATAAGCTGCACGGCGATTTTTTATATTGTCAACAAACTTCATTTTTACAGCCTCCTTTTATACGTATTTTGCAGCATAAGTCATAATCTCTTCCTGCGTCGTGTTCTGGGCGTCTACTTCGCCGGCAAGGCGTCCGCCCGACATAACCAGGATACGGTCGCAGATACCAAGTAATTCAGGCATCTCGGAAGATACTACAATTACTACTTTTCCTTTATTTGCCAAATCCAGAATCAACTGGTAAATCTCGTACTTTGCACCGACGTCGATACCGCGGGTCGGCTCGTCGAGAAGCAGTACTTCCGGTTCCGTTAAAAGCCACCTTCCAAGAATAACCTTCTGCTGGTTCCCGCCGGAAAGCGACCGGATCTTCGTCTCCTGTGTCGGCGTCTTGGTACGCATCGCGTCAATAGACCACTGCGTATCCTCTTTCATCGTTTTTTCGCTTAAAAACAAGTGATATTTCAAATGCTTCTTTAAGCTGGAGATAACCGTATTTTCACGGATATGCAAAATACCAAAAATACCGGTTGCACGCCGTTCCTCCGTCAAAAGGGCAAACCCGTTTTTGATAGACTCCCTTGCATTGCGGTTTCTGACTTCTCTGCCATGCAGCTTGATGACGCCCGCATGCCTGGTGGCAACCCCGAAAATATTTTCTAATGTTTCCGTACGGCCGCTTCCGTCCAAACCGGCAAGGCCAAGAATTTCACCGCTGCGTACTTTAAAGGAAACATCCTTCAGCATAGAATACTGGGCTGTAAGGCCTTCCACCTCCAATACTACTTCACCCGGCTTATTCGTTTTGGGCGGGAACTGGTTGCTCAGTTCACGTCCAACCATCAAACGGATGATTTCATCCATCGTCAGATCTTTTGCGGGCTTTGTCGCTACGTACTGTCCGTCGCGCATTACCGTAACATCATCGGAAATCCGTAGAATCTCTGCCATTTTATGCGAAATATAAATGATTCCGCAGCCACGGTCGCGCAGCATATTTATAATCTTGAATAAATGTTCCACTTCCTCTTCTGTCAGGGAAGAAGTCGGTTCATCAAACACAATTATTTTCGATTTAAATGAAACTGCTTTTGCAATTTCCACCATTTGCCTCTGAGAGACAGGCATGGTGCTCATAACTCTCCTTGGATCCACATCAATTCCAAGTTCTTCAAATACTGCCATGGTATCGTCATACATCTTTTTCTCGTTTATCATGACGCCGCCCACTTTTGGGTAACGTCCCAACCAAAGATTGTCCATGACATTCCGTTTCAATGCCTGGTTTAGTTCCTGGTGCACCATAGCCACACCGTTTTCCAGCGCTTCTTTTGAATTGCTGAAATTCACTTCCTTCCCCTCTAAAAATATCTGCCCGCTGTTCTTTGCATACATACCGAACAGACATTTCATCAGAGTAGATTTACCTGCACCGTTTTCACCCATCAGTGCGTGTACGGTTCCTCTCCTTACCGTCAGGGAAACATGGTCCAATGCTTTTACACCTGGAAATTCCTTACATATATCCGTCATCTGCAGCAAAACATCTTGTGCCATATAACCTACCCTCCAATCGCTATTTTGCTTCCTTAAATTTCAAAAAAAGAGGCCGCCACCCTCGGACGGCCATCTTTCTTTTTTCATTCATTTCATCTGAGACTTACAAAATCTTATTCTCCTGTGTATGGCGCATACGGGATATAAATCTTGTTTGCAACATTCTCAGAGATATTGTAAGAATCTGTTCCATCCATTAATTCCTTGCCGGATGCAGAATTCTGTGTCAAAAATGCGATGCATTCCGCCATACCTTCTGCGTCCTGCTTAATGGTACCAATCATCTTGCCGTCAGCAATAAGCTGTTTTGCAGCGTCTGTTGCGTCAACGCCGAATACCGGAATCGTCTTTGAAGTTCCGTCGCCAAGGTTATAGCCCTTGTCGTTCAATGCGGAAATAACGCCTTCTGCCATACCGTCGTTGTTGCAGATAACAAGCTCGATCATGTTGTTATTGTCTTCGTTGTACTGGGAAAGGTTGGTTGTCATGAAAGTATTTGCTGCAGTAGCGCTCCAGTTTCCATCCTGGTCTACCTGGAATTTGTCGGAATTGCCGGCGTCAAAATACTCTAATTCCGGTTTGCCGCCATTTACTAATACGGCGTTGGCATCCTCTACGCCATACTGCGTACGATAAATAGCTTCTACGTTACCCAACTGGCCCATCATCATAGCGTACTGAATCTTTCCGTCGCCATTTAAATCGACTTCATCAAAGTTTTCCATCAGGTAATTACCAATCATCTCACCCTGCATATGGCCCGCTTCCGGAGCGTCTGTTCCTACGAATGCGCATTTGTCATAGCTGCCAAGAACCTGGCCTTCCTGATCGTCGCCCTCAACCGCACGGTTGAAGAAAATAACCGGGATGCCTGCTGCGGACGCCTTGTCCACGATCTGCTGGGAAGCGTCTACTGCACCGGAGGTTACGATGTTTACGATTAACAGGTTTGCGCCTGTCTGGATAGCAGTATCAATCTGCTCGTTCTGTGTAGTCTGGTTGCTGTTTGCATCATAGTCCTGATAGGTGATGCCAAGTGAATCCAGTTTTGCATCCAATGCGGTACGAACGGATGAAATATACGTATCAGAGTACGTATAATAGAAAACGCCTACATTTGCATCACTTAAATCTGCTGATGCAGCATCATCCTCCGGCGCATCCGCATCTGCATCTGCATCCGCATCTGCTTCAGTACCTGCGTTATTATTTGCGTCTGCCTCCGCATTGTTGTTATCTGCCGGGGCGTCATTGTTGCCATTGCCGCAGCCTGCGAACATAGATGCTGACATTGCAGCGCAAAGAAGCACTGCTACAAGTTTCTTTTTCATTTTTAATATCCTCCTTTTTATGTAGCCCGGCATATACCGGGCTTTTTTACAAAACGAATTATAGCATACTGCTTTCCTTTTGACAAGAAAAATTATAGCATATGACGAATTTTTTTTATAAAATTTTCCAATTAAGACATGTTCTTGTAAAATTTGCCCTGTTTTTTCTTTTTTCTTTATGCATTTTAACCAAATATTACAAATAGATCGTTAATGCGACATTCCTTCACTGTATTTTACAATCAGAATCTCCACCGCAATCTTATCGTTGATCCGCCCGGTTTTTACGGCTTCTTCCAGCTCGGCTCCGTCTTTTAACGCCAAAAGCAGGCCCTGCCCCAAAAACCCCTTTGCCTGCGCCATATTTTTGCGGGCTGCAAATTCGGGAACTTTGATTTTCTGCGCAATTTCGGATGCGCCGCATCCCTTTGCAGCCAGCTCTTTTGTCTCCGCCAGGATACGGAACTGCCGGATCAGCAGATATAAAATACGCATAGGGGCTTCTTTTAACGCCAGCAGATCCGAATACAGTTCCAAAGCTTTTGCCTGCCTGTGCCCGGCAATCGCATCCACCATTTCAAAAATCCTGTTTTCAAGCCGGGCGGTAACGACTGCCGCAACATCCGCCGTTTCAATGACATCGTTCCCCAGCGTATAACATAAAAGCTTTTCTAACTCCTTATCGATGTTGCCCATATCAAAGCCGGTCCTTGCAATAAAAAACTGCATGGTGTCCCTGGTAATTTTTTTGTGTTCTTTTGCAAGGCGCCCTAATATCCAGCGCGTGATCAGGGCTTCCTTCTGAATCCCAAATTCAGCCGCCGCGCCCGCTTTCTTTGCCGCTTTAAACGCCTTTGTGCGTTTATCCACTTCTGATTCCACAAAAATCAGACAGGTACTTGGACTGATATCCGAAAGGTAATCTGTAATTTTGTCGTTGGAATTTTTAAAAAAGCCGCTGTCCTGCACCAAGATCACGCGCCTTTCCGCAAAAAAAGGAAGCGTTTCCGCCAAATCAACCAGCCCGGCCGGCGATACGTCTTTTCCTTCAAAGGAAGAAACGTTCATCGTGTCCCCTTGCGCGGCCGCGGCGCGCATAAGCTTGTCACGGTACTGGTTTTTCAGATAGGTTTCTTCTCCATAGAGCAAGTAGCACTGCCGGAATGTCCCGTTTTTAATATCTTCATCAATCGTCTTCATATTTGTATTTTAACACAGGAAAGGATACGTCTTCAAGACGGATTCCGGTAATTTTTATCTGTCCCTGTTTTCCTGTTTCAAATACCTCTGCGCCCGCTTCCTTTAACCTCCCCATAGCCGCTTTCCCAGGATGCCCGTAGGAATTAAAACGGGCGCATGAGACCACGGCAATTCCAGGCTTTTGAGCCAAAAGCAGCTCGCTGCCGTTTGAAGCGTCCGAACCGTGATGAGACGCTTTGTAGATATCCACGGGTGAAAAGCCCGGCGCCGCCGACAGCTTACGCTCCGTATCCCGGCCAATATCTCCGGCAAAAAACGCGCTTAAGCCCGCGCGCTCAAATATAAGAGCAAGGGAATTTTCATTCCGATCCGGCGCGCCGTCTTTATTTCCGGGTGAAAGGCAGCGAATCCGCCAGCCGGCACGCCCTCTTATGGCGTCCCCCGGCTTCATAAATAAAATCGGGATGTTCTTTTCTTTCGCAGCCAAGGCAAGCTTCTGCCATGCTTCGTCTTTTGGCATATATTCCGCCGCCACAAGGCGTCGGATAGGATAACCGGACTCCATAACCTCGTACAGCCCGCTGATATGATCTGCGTCACAGTGGCTGACAAACCAGTAATCGATCCCGCGTATACCCCGGCTCTTTAAAAAAGGAAGAATCCGGTACGTTCCCACATTTTTTACGTCCGTGCTCCCGCCGTCGATAAATGCCGCCGTGCCGTCTCCGGCCGAAAGATAAATACCGTCCCCCTGCCCCACATCCAGAAAATCCAATTCAAATCCGGCCGGCTTTTGCGCCAGCAAAAGCAAAGCAAACGCCATGCCCGCCATACATGTCACAAGACGCTTTCTCCGCACATATTTTCGAAGCGCAAAAACAGTAAGCGCCGTACCATACCAGAGCACAATCCTTATATGCGGCATCTTCCCGGTAACCAGAGCCGCAGACGGCAGTTTTAAAGCCGTACTGCAGACGGCGTCAAACATAAGCAGCGCCAAATGGCACGGGTATAGCAGCAGTTTCCCCGAAAACGGGACGAAACAGCCCAAAACGCCGCCCAATATCCCAAGTCCGAGCAGCGCGCCCATACAAGGCAGTATGATCAGATTCACAAATACGGAATACAGGGATATTTCATAAAAGTATTGGCACAAAACGGGAACGGTTAAAACCTGGATCCAAATACTGACCGCAAAGGTTTCACGGATTTTAAAAATTACCCCTTCCTCCCCATTGCCTTCCGATATTCCCTGCGCCATAATAACGCCTGCAACCGCCCCAAACGAAAGCAGATAACCCGCATGGCATAAAAGACCGGGATTTTCCCCCGCCATCACGGCGGCCATAAACGCAAGCGCAGTCGGCCTGTCATAGCTTCTGCCCCGGTACCCCGCATACATCAAAAGCAAAAACATGCCGATCGCGCGGACAGCGGAAACACCAAACCCAATCAAGTTTCCATAAGCCAGTATTACGGCCGCCGCCATCCCGCCCGCACAAAAAAAAGACAGGCCGCGTTTTCTTAAAAACCGGTAAAACACCATGCCAATCAGTGAAATATGCAGGCCGGAAATGCTGTAAAAATGGCTGATTCCAGCCGCCTGGTACAACCTTTTACGCCCATCATCCATTCCGCTTTTATCCCCCAAAACCATCGCGGCAAGCACTCCCGCATCCGCTTTTGGCACGGCCTTTTGATAGCTTTCCAAAAGCTTCTCCCTGGCCAAAAAAAGCCATTCCCGAAACGCGTCCCGTTTTCCATGCACAGAGACCACACGTTCCCCCAGAACTTTAAAATCCGTTTTCAGGCTCTTATAGTATGCTTTTTCATCATAATTGCCTTCATTGAAAGGCCCCAAAAAAAGCTTGATATTTCCTTTTAATAAGAGAATTTCACCGATAGAATAATTCGGTTCTTCCAAACTGACTAAGACGTTACGACAGGAATACCGCTCTTTTCCAAGCTGCACCCCGCATCGTTTCAGATAATACAGATATGTTTCTTTTTTTGTTTCTTTCTTATAAATTATTCCCTGCAGCAGACACGCCGCATTATCCTTTAAGCGTTCTTCGTATGCTTTTGTAACCGCCCGGTCAAAATATCCGCGGCCGCTTCCCAAAAACACCGCGGCCGCCATTGCTGACAGCCAGAATATCCTGGCTGCGGCAGGCTTTTTTCCCGCACCGCCCAAACAGCGCCAAACGGAGTATGCCCAGGCAGCCCCGTAAAGCGCGGCGAGCCGCCAAAACAGCTCCCAGCCGTATTCTGCCGCGGCTATCCCAAGCACAAATCCTGCTGACAGGGAACATAATTTTCGTTTGAACAAACGGTTTTGTCCCCTCCTTATATTTATTCTGCAACATAATCCAGATTTCGTTCATACAATTCATCCAGTGCAAAATTATCCCGGTAAATACCGCTTGTATCCCCGTTTACAGAAATCTGCACTTTATTAATCGAGGCAATTTCCGAAAGGGAATTGACAATCGAATATATAACAACCGGCTCTTCAATCCCATAGTTCTGGTTCATAAAGCCCATATCCAGGCTGACGAAGCATACGCCGTCCGACACGGAGACGTTCATCAGCTTTGTACCTGCCGGAATCGCAGACTGGGCCTTCTCGCTCCGCGGGCCTTGCAGCAACTGCTCCATCACCAGTTTTTCCAAAGAAATATTGCTGCTGTAGTGGACTTCCCGGGTTTCCACAACCAGGCGGTTTCCTTCCTGATTGGCAAAATAAAGCGCCAAAGCCGCGGACTGTATAGAATTGATCTGCTGGCCCGGATTTTCTACAAAGCTGTCGTTTGCCATTACGCCGACCGGATTTCCTTTGTTGTCGGAAAGCGGCGCGTCGCCCACAAAAAAGGAAAGGCATTCCACCCCGTCAATCTGCGTTAGGGTACGTACAACCGCAGCTCTGGCAAGCGGCTCCATATACCGGTCTATCCCGCTGTATTCCGGGCTGAAATATAACGTAAGCAGCGTCTCTTCCAGCGTATAATCTATCACCTTTACCTCTCCGGGAACAGGCTTTTGGTACTCTACGTCATCGGGATCGGAAAGGAGCTTTCCCATCAGTTCTTCTATCATCTGCCCTGTTTTTTTTGGATCAGACTGCGGTTCATAGGATCTGGGAACGATCCTGGTACCCTCCTTATTCAGGTAATATACCTGATACCCGCTTTCTTCCTCTGTCCCCGCGCCGCACCCCGCGGCACACACCGCTAAGGCAAACAGCAGCAAGAAGCCAAAACGCCCTGCTCTCATTTCGTTTCCCTCCTATGGCGCAATATAAATCAGCGGTATACGGACGTTAAATATCGTCCCTTCGCCTTCCGTACTGAATACTTTGACCGCGCCGCGGTGCATCAGTATCGCATTCCTTGCAATAGCAAGCCCTAAGCCCGTACCGCCAATTTCCCTGGAATGGGATTTATCCACCCGGTAAAACCGTTCAAAAATATGCTCTAATTCTTCTTCCGGAATGCCAATCCCACTGTCCTCTACTTTTACATAAAAATATTGGTGATCCGCATTTAAAGAAACATGCACCCAGCCGTCCGGTTTGTTGTATTTGATTCCGTTTTCCACCAGATTTGAAAGCGCAAGCGTAAGCTTGACCTCGTCTACTTCCGCGCTGACCGGACGGAAACTTTCCAGCACCAGTTCAATATGCTGTTTGCTTGCAATTGGGCGCAGCCTCTTTAAAATCAATTCCAGCAGTTCATTGATATTTACGCTGGAAATATTTAAGCCTCCTGCCAGGCGATCCATTTTTACAAGCGAAAGCAGATCGTTGATGATTTTTGTTTCCCGGTCGATTTCATTTCCAATATCGCACATAAATTCCTTGTACAGTTCTAACGGAACGTCCTGCTGCCCGATAATAGAATCGGCCAGGACTTTCATGGAAGCCAGAGGCGTCTTTAATTCGTGGGAAACGTTGGATACAAATTCCTCCCTTGACTCGTCAATAACTTTCATCCTGGCAAACAGCTGGTTAAATCGGACGGAAATCACCTCTGTCTCAGTATAATTGTTTACGTTCAGTTCATCCTGGTACCCGTTTTGAATTTCCACAATTGCCGACGCCATTTTGCGAAAGGGACGGATCAACAGACGCGCCAAAAACAGGGAGGCCAGTATCACCAGCATAATACTGGAAAGCTCTATAATCCTCGCGCTGTTTTCCAGGTAATCCCGGTTCATTAAGATACTGTCCGTAGAAACGCTGACTAACAACACGCCTGCGGTTTCTTTGCTTTCCGGCTTCAAGAGGGGAATCGTCATTTCAATATAGCCGTTCTCCGCATCATGTTTGGAAATCTCTTCTCCCCGGAAACTGCGCATCACCTCTTCCGATACAATCGTCTTGCCTTCGTCTAAAGCGTACGTATCTTTGATAATCTTAAACGTACTGTCAATCACCATAATCCGGCCGTCATATATATTGGAAAGCTGCTTTAACTGGGAATTGATAAGTTCCGAACCCGGATCGTCCAGATAGCCGTTTAAGAGGATCTGGTTTGCCAGAAGCTTTGCCTGGCTTAAGACGTCTATACTCCGGTTAGATACGGCCTTTTTCCCGTAGGAACTTAGCATCCCGATCCGAAGCGCCGCCTGGGGCGCAATACCGATAATCAGAAATAATAAAAACAACCGGATTTTTAACGATTTAAAGAAATTTCGGAATCTTTTCCTGGACATTTGGCACCTTAATTTATCTTTCTTAAATAAACTGCAGGCAACGTTACCCCAAAGGTACCGTTATGCCTGATAATAATACCCGACGCCCCACTTTGTATGGACGTATTTGGGTTCGCTCGGATTACTTTCAATTTTTTCACGCATCCGCCTGACGTGGACGTCCACCGTACGCACGTCCCCCGGGTATTCATACCCCCAGACCAGGTTTAACAGACGTTCCCTGCTGTATACTTTGTTGGGATTGGTTACCAGAAGTTCAAGCAAATCAAACTCTTTTGCCGTCAGGTTGATTTCACGATCCTTTACAAACAGCCGCCTGCTCTCACAGTCCATCTTCAAATCGCCGCTTTCAAGCACGGACGGTTTTTCCTGTTTGGGCTTGCCTGCGGCTACCCGGCGCATAATTGCCCGGATCCGCGCTTTGACTTCCAGGATATTGAATGGCTTCGTAATGTAGTCGTCCGCACCGTATTCTAATCCCAGTATTTTATCCATGTCGTCTCCCTTTGCCGTCAACATGACAATCGGCACGCTTGAAAACTCACGGATATGCTGGCACACGGTAAACCCGTCCATCTTCGGCAGCATCACATCCAAAAGGATCAGATCGTATTCCTGATCCGAAGCCATGCGCAGCGCCTCTTCGCCGTCATACGCGCATGTCACTTCCATACCGTCCTGCTCCAAACTGAAACGGATTCCTTTTACGATTAACTTTTCATCATCTACTACAAGAACTTTTTTTGCCATTTCAACACCTCAATTAACAGTTATGTAATCTTTGATTCTGGAATAGACCCCTTCCTTAATCCCTGTTATATTCATAATCTCTTCCACGGAGGCAAAGCCCCCGGATTCCCTGCGGTATGCAAGGATGCTTTCCGCCTTTGACGCGCCGATCCCGGGAATCGTCATAAGTTCCGCGGCGTCCGCGCTGTTGATATTCACTTTGCCGCCCGGCGTTTCATTCTTTTCAACTTCCTGCGCCTCGGCGGCTTCCTGTTCCGTAAGGACTTTTATCATCTGGCCGTCCGTTACCTCTTCCGCCTGGTTGACGCTGTCTTCGCAGGCTTCCGCCGTAAGCCCGCCCGCCATCCGGACGGCTTCATACACACGGCTTTTTGCGGGAAGCTCATAGACGCCCGGCTGCGCAACCGCCCCGCAGATATAAACAAAACACGGCAGGGCTTTTGTTGTATCCTCTTCTTCGTATACGCAGGCGGTTTCCGTTTCGGCGCTCTGTTCGAACGCTTCCGTAAAATACGCGTCTTTCGCCTGTCCGCAGCCTGATACGGCCAGTAAAAACATACACCCTGCGATAAATCCTCTTTTTTTCATTCGCATAACTCCTTTTATCCGTATGATTCCAGGAGTCCCTCAATGCCGTTTGGCCTGCCAAAACAGGCTTCACCGATTTATTTTAACGAATTTTCCTGCGATTTACAAGAGATATTTCTAAGTTTCATATTCTTTTCATTTATCAAATCCCGGACAACCTCGCCCGCCGCCAAAAGCCCTGCCACAGAAGGCACAAAGGACACGCTCCCCGGCGCCTGCTTTTTGCCTGGCATAGTTTCTGCTTCTCTTTCGGGACAAAGCGGCTCCTCGTCGGAATACACAACTTTAAGCGCCGTAACCCCTCTCTTTTTTAATTCGCGCCGCATGACCCTTGCCAGCGGGCAGACCCTTGTTTCATACAAATCCGCAACGCAAAACCTGCCGCCGTCCAGTTTATTGCCCGCTCCCATACTGCTGATCACCGGAACATTCCATTTTTTTGCCGCTAAGACCAGAGCGATTTTTGCCGTTACCGTATCTACGGCGTCTACAATATAATCATATTCGCAAAACGCAAATTGGCCCTCGCATCCCGGCAGGAAAAACTGCGGGTAAACCCTCACGGCTGCATCCGGGTTGATTTCGGCAATCCGCTCTTTCATCACGTCTGTTTTGTAACGCCCTACTGTGCGTACCGTCGCTATAATCTGGCGGTTGATATTCGAAGGGCTTATCTTATCGTGATCGATCAAATCCAACGCGCCCACGCCGCTTCTTGCAAGCGCTTCACAGACGTATCCGCCCACGCCGCCAATCCCAAACACCGCAACGCGGGATTTTTTCAGTTTATCCGCCGCTTCATTTCCGAGCAGCATAGTAGTCCTTACATCCCAATTTTCCATTGTTCCTCCTGTTTCCAAACGCGTTTTGGCTTTACGCTCCCGGCGGCGGCGCTGCCTGTGCTTTTAACGCTGCAAGCTGCGCTTCTATGGCCAGCAGAAGATCATAATTCGGAACCTTTGCCTTTCCTGCGTCCGAAAGCAGGTTGTACTGGTTCCTGGCCGCTAAAACCGCAGGTTCGCTCTCAAGCGTCACTTCCCCAATCGCATTGATAAGCCCGGTTACATGCGCCGCTTCCTGCGCCACAGCCGCGGGGTTTTCCGTTCCCGGCAGCGTATATACCAGGACGGGATCGCCTTTTTCTATATTTTCAAAAATTTTCTGCGCCGCAGACGGCGGCAGATTGATGCAGCCGTGGGAACCGCTGGTTTTATAAATATTGCCCCCAAAACTGCTCCTCCAGGAAGCGTCGTGCATCCCTACGTTATTGCAGAACGGCATCCAGTAAGAAACATCCGAAGCATAATTTTCGCCCCGCAGCGTCGCGTCCCGTTCCTTATAGGTCAGGCCGTAAATACCGGTCGGCGTATCATAATTCTTGGAAAGATTTCCGGATACGAAATCCGCCTCTACCAAAAGTGAGCCGTTCTTATAAAAAAACAGGCGCTGCGCAGTCAGGTTAATTTCCACATATGTGTCCCCATAGTCATTTTCCCCGTGGCTGCCTGCCCTCTGGGCATATACGATTTCGCGGGTCACCGGTTTTCCCGCTTTGATATCCTCCAAAAGCTGCTGCTTTTCCCCTTCCTTATCTACCTTCCATCCGTAATCGCCGTTTGTAATATCAACCGTTTTGCCGTAAGACGTTTTTAACGTATGCCTGCGAAACGCCGTATTATAGGAAGAAGCCAGCTCGGATACGTATGCTTCAACAGCGGCTTCGTTGATGGACGCCTGCATGCCGTCCACCTCCATCCAGGTATGGATCGTACTGCCGTCAAGTATCTGCGTCTTCTCGCCTATGGTATACGTCAGCGTTGTGCCGGTATATTGATTCAGCGTTTCGACAAGCTGGTTTAAACCGCTGTCGTCCGCCGTAATATCCGGCGCCGCGTAGCACCCGCTCTCTTCCAGCGGCAGTTCTTCCTCCAGGCTGCTGACGGCCCGGGAAAGCTTTTTCATAAATTTTTTCTTTTTGATTTTGCTTCCCTCTTCCTGCGGGATCACGCGGTAACCGCCTGCCTGGTATTCGGAACAATAAGCGTCCCGCGGCTCCTTTTGGTTTTCTTTCTGCATACAAAAAAGCCCGTTTGCCGTCTCCTGAAAGGCTTCTTCATTAAAATGCACAACCGTCACTTCTTCTATCTTATGCCTGGTAAAGAGCGCGGCAGGCCATGCAAACGCGTTCTGCTGCCTGATCCGGCTTACGATACTGTCTCCAAACTTCGGCTTTAAACCAATATCGGCGCCCTTTAACGTTTCATTTTGGCCGTCCCGCCCGGTTATCTTTATCTCATATCCGTCGATCTGCCGGGTAATCATTGCCTCCGCTTCTTTTGCCGTTTTTCCGGAAACATCTATTCCGTTTAAAACGGTAGACGGCAGAAAATGGCTCCAAAAAAATACGGCCGCTCCAATATAAATACATGCCGCCGCGCCCAATACGGCCGCTGCCGCAATAAGCGGCGTCTTCGTTCCCGGCTTTTGCCCGCCTCTTTTTTGAGTCATAAGTAAACCCCCTTTTTGTGTTCCTCATGCAACAACTTTATTATACTGTGACATTTCTGTTTGTCAAATGAAATCCTTTCCTGACGATATGAAGTTCCCCCCTCGTATTGAAAAAACTTATAAAAAGAACGCGTCGCAGCCTGCGATTTCGCCGGCTGCGACGCGCCCTTTTACGGTTTCAGGCAGTTTTCGTTCAGGAATCCTGATACGCCTGATACTCTTTTTCGAGTTTCTTCTGATAAGCGTCTATTTTTTCTTCATACTGCCTGTTCAGCGTTACATACGTATACGACAATTTCCCGGCTGCAACCAGAATTACAAGAATACACACAATCATAACTTTACGCCATCTTTTCCTGTTTTTTTCAATACAATTCCGTATGTCTTCCTCAATATATTCCAGTTCCTGCTCCAACGCGTTCCTGCCACTATGTTCCGGAACACCCTCCGGTTGTCCTTTTCGGACAATGTCTTCTGTCTTTTCCGGTAAATTCATGTTAACCTCCTACGGCATTTCAGCCACTGAATCCTGAATATGTATATGAAACGTATCGTCTCCGAAAAAATCATACCCGTCACCGGACAATTTCAACACAAAATCGTTCTGGTTCTTGTGAGAATACAGATCAAGCGCAACAGAATCCCCGTTAAGAGTTCCCGTAACCGGCTCCTGAAAGCATGCGTTCCACAAAAACATAATTTCCGACGTTTTTTCCTGCTCAAGCATCATCCCGGCATTATCGGAAAAATTCAAAACCACATTTCCCGGCACGTTAAATATAACTGTTTTGGCTTTTTCTACCGGAATTATCCCTTCCCGCTCGATTGCAATAGCCGGCAGCATCTCATTATCAGACAGGTATTTTAACCGATAGGACAACGGCTGCGGGTTTATCATATCCTCGTCCATTTCAAGAAAATCATTGATGCGCTGCGTGATATCCGTTTCTCCTTCGCTCCCATAAAAAAATTCTTTCACATGGCCCATAACGCCCAATTTCCCTTTCTGTCCTTCAAAAAGCTTATTTGTGTCCCCTGTTTTACCTCCATGTTGGAAAATACTGACGTTTAATTCTTCATCCCTAACAATATTTGATAAACCCGCGCTGACGCTCACCCCATTCAAGCATGCTCCAAGCTTCGCGCTCAGTTCGGAACTGCTCATATTCCCGGAAACAAAGACGATAAACATCCTTCCATAATCCACCGAAGACACATACGCCGGCTCATATTCTCCCAGGCCCGCAAGATCGGTTCCATCTTCAAAATAATCAACGGCATTCTCAAGCGGCTCTGCATTCACGCTGTAATACACTTGCTTATAAACAACTGCAACCGTAGCGCTCTGCTTCGACTTGGAATATCCCAAATCCAATCCCAAATCAGCTACTGAAACGCCAAAAGAAAGCTTCACGTCGTGTTCGCTGGTAAGGGACTTTAAATAATAGTTCCAGCTTTGCGGCGCCTTTTTATCCCACTTTGCTTCAAAACCATGCAGAGCGGAAGATACCGTGCTGTAATTCACATTATTTACCGGCACGGATGAATCCTGTATTTGCGTATTGACAAGATTTATCGGCGTCCTTTTGACGGCAAGCAGCGTATAATCCGCCGTACCCCGAAATAACGAATCTCCCTTCACAATTGCCCCCGGGAATATAATATCATTTCCCGCATCCACAATCGTATATTCCCCAATATCATTTTTTTGGACATACTGGTAATAGGCGCTTCCATTCTTTTCTTTTAATTCAACTGCATGTGTGGGCCAGCGCTTCAGAGAACTTATGAATTGATTCAATTCTATGCGGTTCTTCTCATTTAACACGGTAGAATCCGTTTCCATGCCGGTTTGTTCCGTACTCACCGTCTCATAAAACCGATCCCAGAAATCCCGATCCAATCTGGCGCAGTCCTCCACAAAATCCCGATCCAGCCTGGCGCGCGCATTCTCCTCCTTTTTCGATGCTGTCAATTGCATGTCGTAGTTGTAAAAAGCTGACGCCAAAACTGTGCCCAAGATTACCAGATACAGAACAAAGTATGCTTTTACTTTGTTAAACTTATGTTTACGCAGTTCTTTTTTCTTCCTTTTTATTCTGTTCAATAAAGGATCCGATTCTTTCTGCCCAAACGTCTTTATCCGATTTTTTTTCACTCAAATCACTCCTAAAGTACAAACTGATTTCGTCTTTTCCACTCCTCTTTTACGCAGATTCCTTATCCTGGCCGGATAAAGTACCAAAACGTACGGAGTATCTGTAAACCCGGCTATCACGCTAAAACGCATATTTTCTCATAATTTCCATCAATTCTTTCTCCATTTTCGAATAAGCGCGCATCCTGAATATGGCCGTTACCAGCAGGACGCATGACACCGGGAAGGCAACAATCAGCAGTACGGCGAATACAATATTCCAAATTACTCTGTTTATATTATATTCCAGGTTGACCCGGCAGACTGTTTCTTCATACGATATCCGCATCTCCAGAACAACCGGCCCTTCCTTTTTTTTACCGTAACTGGTGCATACTATGTCGCTTGCACTCTGGTCTGTTGCTATCATAACATGGCATTTGTTCAGCTTTCCTCCCAGATAGCCTTCTATCTCCTTTATCATGCTTTCCGCTTTTGCATCTGAAATCGCCGGAACTTCCCAATATTTTTTTACTTGCATTTTCATTCCTCCGTTATCTTGAAACATGTTCTTCTGTTATCATATATTCCCGGACTATCTAAAAAAGGGCGCAAAAAACCATCCCGGTAATTCATTCGGACAATCCCTAATCCGAAAACCGCGATGGAACAACAAAAATCCTATAAAAAACAAGTACGTGTTACCGCAATATGCAAGACTATAGCTTATACCCCCCCCCGGGGTATTTTCCAAATACAGGCTGAAATAGTCCTGTGTATTTTATATTCACGTTTTCACACTCCTTTCTCATTTGTAATAACATTTTTATAAACCTCTCTTCTATATTCGGATGGTTCTGGATATGACAATGCCATATTGCCGTCCAGACTGATTCTTCTGTATATTATACTTCATTTTTTCCATATTTACAAGTGCCTACATCATTCTTATTTCCAGAGTATATTTTGTCAATAGTTTTGCGACAAGTTTTTGAAAAAAATTTTTATGCCAATTTCTGTAACTCTTCCTCGAATAGTTCCGCTGATGTTCTGTAATCAAAGATTCCCCTTGGATAATCGTTAATCCATTTTTCTATATACTCTATCTCTGCGTCCTGCCTGCCGTCAAAATCTTCCCCCTTTGGTATGTGCCTGCGGATAAGCCTATTGTTATTCTCGTTACTTCCACGCTCCCAACTGCTATAAGGGTGGCAATAGAAAACAAAGGTACGCTTTTCCTCTCCGAACACGGATTTTTCCATACCCTCATAATCTGCAAACTCCACCCCGTTATCTACCGTAATGCTGCGGAATACCTTACTAAACATATCCCCCCATTTCCTTTCTAGCCGGTCCAACGCTTCCACTACGGACGCTGCCGTTTGGTCTTTCAGCTTTATTATGATTTCATCACGGGTCTTTCTCTCTGTCAGCACAAGCATACATGATTTTGTAACCCCACGTTGCCCTTTTACTGTATCCATTTCCCAATGACCGAATATCTCCCGGTCCTTTACCTCTTCGGGTCTGTTTTCTATGCTCTCCCCTGCACTTGCCCTTTTCTGTACCTTTACCTTTTTATTGTGCTTTTTCTTTTTACTTTTAATAGGTAGGTCTTTGTTTGTCAGTTTCAAGAAAATTCCATTATCTATATATCTGTAAAGCGTCCGCAAACTGATAGAGGTTTTAAACTGCTTTTCTCCTTTGGCAATCTCCGCTAACGCTGCTTCCGGGCTGTACTTATCATTTACTATTTTATCCTCTATGCACTCCGCCAATTCCCTGTCATTCCCTATTTTTAACGCCCTGCCTTTCCCCTCTTGGGCGTAGTCGTGTGCTTTCTGCCCCAAATCGCTACTATACCTTTCCTCTTCCGTGTAATCAGAATTGCGGTGCATATATTTACCCTTGTCGTATTCTCGGTATATCGTGCTTCTGTGGAAATGTAACTGCTTTGCTACCTCCGCTTTGGAATGTCCTGCATTTAATAAGGCTTCCATTTTGATACGGTCGTTATGGCTCATTTGTTTAAATATCTTTCCCATGCTCTACCTCCAAATATAAGGGGCAGCGGGTGTATTTGTTCCTGCTGCCCCCTTTGGATTCCGCCTTACTGCCTTTCCCATAGTGAAATAGAGCATAAGTTTAACCCATGCTGCCAATCCCTCCGGCTTTTTGTGTCCGAATCGGTCTATTGTATCTTGATTTTTCCCTGTTCTCCTGCTATTATTTCTATAAACACTAGGGGCGGTTAGCAGGAATGTTAAGAAGTCCGCCCCCTGTGTGAATCCCTATTTAATCTTCAATATCCTTTTGGGTATCTTCGATTAAATCATTTATGAGCCTTTCGGCTTCCTCCGTGTTCTTTTCCTTAATCGCCTTTTGCAGGTCTTTAAGGTCCCTCATTAAACGTCTTAGGTAACTTTTGAATACTGCCATTTCTTCGGTGTTCTCCATTTCTTTAACTCCTTTCCTGCTATCTCCTTGCTACAATTATATTATATACTTATATAAGTATATTGTCAAGGGTTTTTATGGATTTTGTGCTACAAATTCCTGAATATGTGCTACAAAACTTTTTCTTTATTCTTGGCGTATTCCTCAACGATTTTCTGTAACTTGTCCGTGAAATTCTTTCCCGGACTTGCTTCTATGATTCTGAATATCTCCGGCTTGAATCTTACCGTTTTATGGATATTGCAATCATCATTAGTATATACGCCGTCCTTATAAGCGTACACCCTAACCCTCGCCCCTTTCCCTTTTTATTTTTTCCTCAACTGCTGCAACTATCATCTGATTCCGGCTCTTGTACCCTAATTCCTTGGCTATCTCCGTCCACTCTTCCGCCCTGCCTTTCGGTATGGAAGTAAGTAGAAAAGAATCATAGTTATTCTTATTCCATTTATTTTTTGCCCTAGTCGCAGGCGTTCCGCCTGCCTTTTCCTCTGCCATTACGCAATACCTCCTGTCCGCTCCGACCGTTTATAGTTTCCTGCTGAAATTGTACCATACTTTTTATACTTATACAAGTATATAAAATGCACAAGATTTCCTTTATACTTATATAAGTATTTTGTGAACATTTCCGGGATTGCAAATATACTTATATAAGTATATAATGTACTCATAAGGAACGGAAAATAAAGTACATGGAGGACTAAGGAAATGACAAATACAGATATTATTATCAGTGAAGCGGTGGCAAACGGATTATACACAATGGAACAAATCGAAAATATACTTGCAAGCGGTCACATGATACCGCTGCACACATTCCAAGCATGGAAAAGTTACGGATACTCTGTTAAGAAAGGGGAACACGCCCGGATTACTACAAGGCTTTGGAGATTCACGAACAAGGCAAAGAAAAATGAGGACGTAGACGAAAACACGGACGGAACGGACAACAACCATTACTACCTTGCAAAGGCATTTCTTTTTACCGCCGACCAAGTAGAGAAATTGAAATAAAAAACAACCCCCAAGGCATAGAGCCAAGGGGGCGTTTTTCTTCCTGCGGTATCTTATTTTATAAACCTGTCCTTTAATTCCTTGAATGTATCCCAACCGTACATTGAGATATACGCCACTACAAACGCTGCGAATACCGCAAGTGCCACATAATACCATAAAAGCGGTATGCCTGCGTAGGCAACATAGATTAACAACGCTGCCACGGTCACGATTAAGGAAATGAGGATAACAAACGCCTTTGTCGGCACTTTCTTAATCCCCGGTAAGTCCTTTAACAGTTCCGTAATGAGGGATACGGCAAACGCCAACGCCCCCAAGATACCGATAATCAAAACTGAATTTTCCGCTAAAATCTTCATATTTTTTCTATCCTCCGTCTTTGTGTCCGAATCGGTCTATTTTACATCCGCCTTGTCAACCCAACCGTAAACGCCTTTCCCGTCCTGCGATATGCAATGATACGGGTGTGTGCCTTTGGCATTTACGGCGGTCACTCTGCAAACGCTTGTTACTTCCCTATGTACGGCTGCCTGTGCT
>OFGG01000064.1_pt1 | contig 90893 bp, 77 predicted proteins | sample 1521701 | NCBI WGS metagenome assembly OFGG01 (sample SAMEA3504081, study PRJEB24116) | mouse gut metagenome | biome: mouse gut; feature: mouse-associated habitat; material: faeces | place: Denmark | collected 2011
GTCTTATACATGGCATCTCCTGACTTTTATAAAAATTCTGCAAGAAAATAAAGCGGTTATATCTTTGTTCCATGCAATTATTATAACAAAAAATGCTGGAAAATTCAGTATTTATCAATATTTTAAGTTGTTCAGCAGACACTAATTATAATGTCAATATCCCTTAACTCCTCAATATCACCTTTATCCCTATACTCTCTTAAAACCCCACCAATTAAATATAAATCACCTGCCTGGTGCAAAGCCCTATACAGTTCTAAAGAGGGAGGATACTTTTCTAAGAAATCACATACAGCATCTGTAATTGGTTTCATATCTAATCTCCTTAACAATTAATGTACGGAATACTGATTCCAGTTAATTCTTTATACAAATTTACCGCATAAGAATCTGTCATGCCTGAAATAAAATCAATTACAAGGTGTATTTTCCAATTCATCTACCTCATTTTCCCGCTAACAGTACCTCCGCATTGGTACCATAAAACATATCCTCATGCCCTGCAATGCGCTTTAGAATTTCTTCCATCCAATCCCAATTCTGCTTTGCGTCAAATTCATAGCTGTGCCCCCAGATATAAAGCACGCTGGGTTCTTTTGCGTCCATTGCCAAAAATTTTTCTATTCCTGCAAAAATCCTGGTGTCACTGTGGTGAAAGTTCGCTTTAAAACGAAGCAGATCTCCCTGCAGGCCAAATTCCGGTGTGGTTTCCACAGTTCTTGCATAGCGGATGCCACAGTCTGATAACACTTTCACCGCCATATCATTACAGCAGCCAAAAGGATAAGCATATCCTGCCACTTCCTTTTCAAACAGCGCTTCCAGATTCCTTTTATCAGCCATGACTTCATTATACATGGTTTCCTCGTCACATTCCAAAGGATTGGCATGAGTCAGGCCATGACTGGCAATCTCATGCCCTGCATACAGTTCCCGGAGCCCCTTTTGATTCATCCTCCTGATAGAGATTCCGCTATCCCTCTCTATAAAAACATTGGCGCCTGTCTGAATGCCGCTGTTAAGGTTAAAAGTTGCTTTCACCCCATATTGGTTAAACAATTCCACCAGCCGTCTGTCCTGTTCCACACCATCATCATAACTAAATGTTACCGCCTTATTTTTACCGTTCCACATATTCTCCCTCTCCTGTTTTTTATCTCCAAAATTTTTGCATTTCCGTACACATAATCAGAAATGCCCCTACACCGTGAAGGTCATTGACAGACGTGGGCCTGTCACAATAATGCTTATAATCGCCAACACCTGTTCCAATACAGACATTGCCAACCAACAGGTCTTCCCCGTTCCATCCAAGAGAGTCTATCACGCCTTCAAATCCCTTCCGGGCCTGTTCTAAATAACTTTCCGGCAGAATCCCTTTACCTGCCGCTTTACAGATTGCTGCCACAAACAGGCAGGAACAGGAGGTTTCCAGCCAGTTGCCTTCCTGGCCGCCTTTATCCACAACCTGATACCACCGGCCCTGATCCGACTGATAGTTACATACCGTCTGTAAAAGTTCTCTCACGAAGCGCTCCATTTCACTGCGTTTTTTATGATCTTTTGGAATAAAGTCAAGGTCGTCCAGTACCGCTACAGGCACCCAGCCAATACTTCTTCCCCAAAATTCAGGGGAAAGCCCGGTTTCCTTATCTGCCCAGGACTCCGCCTTAGAACTATCCCACGCATGGTACAAAAGTCCGGTCTTCTCATCCTTGGTCGCCTGCTCCATCAAAAGCACCTGCTCTGCCACCAGGTCAAAGCATTCCGGCGCATCAAAACGCGCTCCGTATTCCGCACCGATGGGGCCGCCCATGTATAACCCGTCCAGCCACATCTGGTCCGGCAGATCGTCTTTATGCCAAAACCCTCCTATCTCGTTCCTTGGCATATCCTTTAAAGCGGTAACCAGCAGATCCAATGCTTTCTTATATTTCACATCCCCTGTTTCATCCAAAAGCGCATACATTAAAATCCCGGGCTGAAGGTCATCCAAATGTCCCTTGTTAAAATCAACAGGTGTACCATCTTTGTCTATACTTGCATCTACCCAATCCTTTATATATTGGAAGTATTTCTTCTCCCCGCAAGCCTGATAGGTTTTGTATACCCCAGATAAAAATACCCCCTGATGGTAATGAAAATGCCCTTTGGGCGGCAAGTCCGCAGCCTTATATTTCCGCATCATGGTATCTACGGATGCCTTTGCATAAAATATTGGTTCCTTGACTTTATTCATAGCTTCTCCTCCTGTACTTATATCTGTTATGCCGTTTTGTATCCCCAGCTTCTCTTTTACCATCATAGCAGTAATCCAATCCGGATACCAGTACAAAAGAACTTTTACCTATAATATTTTGCCTGTGCATTCCACAGTTCACAGTACTTCCCTTCCCGGGTAACCAGAACATCATGACTGCCCCTTTGCACCAGCCGCCCTTTGTGAAACACAATGATATCGTCGCAGAACCTGCAGCTTGAAAGACGGTGGCTGATGAACACTGCTGTCTTATCCTTTACCAATGCTTGGAAATTTTCATATACCGCCGCTTCCGCAACAGGATCTAATGCCGCAGCAGGCTCATCTAAGACCACGAAAGGGGCATCCTTATACAAAGCCCTTGCCAGGGCAATCTTTTGTTCTTCCCCTCCGGACAGATCAATCCCTCTGTTTTCATAATCCCGTCCGATCACAGACCGGACTCCATCGCTAAGCGTACAAAGCCGTTCCTCAAATCCCGCCTTTGCAAGGCATTGCTTTACTCTTGCCTCATCGTATGCCAAAGAACCTGCCACATTTTCCGCCAAAGAAAATTGAAATAACTTAAAATCCTGAAACACCACGGAAAACAGCGACATATATTCCTGGTAACGATACTTTGTGATATCGATTCCGTTTAATAAAATCACTCCTTCCGTAGGGTCATACAGACGGCATAACAATTTAATAAATGTAGTTTTTCCGGAACCGTTTTCTCCGACGATCGCCAGCTTATCGCCGATACGGAATTTCATATTAACGTGTTTCAATACCCATGTATCTGTACCCGGATATTGAAATCCCACATCCCGAAATTCAATTTCATAGTCTATATCATCCCTTTTTTCCACCGCAAGGCTACCTAGGTACATATCCGCCGGCATGTCCAAAAACTTGTAAACCTTTTGAAGATACCTGCTGTTTTCCCTAAGCTGAGTAATATCCGCCGCAATCCCGGAAAGGGCTTTCACGAAACGGCTGACTGCTCCCCGATACAGGATAAAATACCCGATCCCAAACACACCCAGATAAGCTTTGGCAGCCGTCAGCAAAAAAACCGCCGCTGTAAGGACCGCATCCTGTAATACACATTTTGTTTGATAACCAATATTATTTTTTTCCGCCTCCTTGAAATATGGCGGCCGGAGAGCCCTTTTTTCATACTCCTTTAAAATAACATCCTTTAAATTAAAAACAGCGATATCCTCTCCCCTCAAGTCAAGATATGCATGAAGAAATGCCATATCCCCCACCAGCTTTGACCATATTTCCATATCCCTGCGGGCATGGATACCGGATGCTTTCACTGACAGCGCCGCATCCAAAATAAGGACCACAAAAAATAATACCAGACAGACTGCCGAATCCGCAAAAGCAAGAATACCACTGAAATGATTTCCTTCCGCCACACGAAACATCGAGAAAGTGATAGCGGAAGCAAGGATCAAATTAAACAAGTTTCCTGTTAGAGATGGAAGCGCCCTTGCAATCCTCCATAGCCCTGCCCCATCCGTTCCGGCGGCGGCGTAAATTTCTTCCCTCAGCAATGCTGCGTCCGCATCTTCCATATATCGGTATTCCATTGCATTTTGCTTGTCGGCTATATACAATTCCATTCTTTGAAAACAGCAGTCTCTCCAAACCTCCCGCCGTCCTTCCATGGCACGTTTTAACAGATTCAGCCCAAATGTGCCAAACACGGCCAATACCGCTAAAAAAACCAACTGCCTGCCCCTGCATGGCCCGGACAGTTCATTCACAAGCCGTGCTGACAAATACAGGGGAAAGTATGGCAGTGCCATCGTCACGATCTGGCATATGATACCGTAAACCAAAAATTGCGGGCAGATTTCACACCATATCCTGATTCCGCGGCCAAGAATATCCCAGTCTTCCCTTAATGAAAGTTTTTCTTCTTTTTTCATCCTGCTTCTGTCGCCCCCTGCCAATCATCCTTATAATATTTACTCTGCAGGTCAAACAGTTCCCTGTATCTTTTCCCTGCAGCCATCAATTCCTTATGAGTACCGCACTCCGCAATCCCTGCCCTGTCTAAAAGGAGTATCCGGTCACAAAAACGCGTGGAATTCAGCCGGTGGGAAATAAAAACAGATGTAGCTCCTTTTACAATCTCGTGATATCTGCGGTACATACGATCCTCCGCAATAGGGTCTAAGGCAGCGGCAGGTTCGTCCAGGATCATACATTTGGGCCTGCGGTACAAAAGCCTGGCCAGAAGAAGCTTCTGTATTTCCCCGCCGGATAGTGCGATCCCGTCGAGATTTACCTGACGGTCTATCGGAGTCAGAGCGCCTTGGGGCAAAGCGTTTACTTTTTCTTCAAGCCCGGCAAGCCTGATACACGCCGCAAGCTTTTCTGTATTTACCTCTTTTTCTTCATATGTACATGCAATATTCCGCGCTATGGAAACCGGAAGCAAATGATAATTCTGAGGGACAAGCCCAAACAGGGAATACAGTTCATCCCGGTTATACTCATCCGGTCTGTGCCCGTCCAACAAAATTTCCCCTTCCGAGGGCAATAGCAGGCCGCACATTAACCTTGTTATCGTTGTTTTGCCTGCACCGTTTACTCCTACAAGGGCAATCTTCTCCCCTGCCTTTATCTGAAAGCTTACTTTTTCCAGTATATTTTTTTCCCCCTTAGGATATCGGTAAGACACATCCTTAAACTCTATGGAGAACGCGCCCGAAGGAACCGGTATGCCCTCCCCATGGTTTAACCTGCCGGACAGTTCTAAATCTTCCCTGTAATCGGAAATCTGCAGCGCACCCTCACTGATTCCTGTCCATTTCCATATCACATCCGACATAAATCCTGCCAACTCCGTGATTGCCGAAAAATACAACACAAATTGTGCCGCATCCATCTCTCCCGAAAGGGCTTTTGTGATCAAAAATCCGTATGCGGCCCCATCCCGTACCAAAATCACCAAAAATCCAGCAAGTGCCGTCACAAAACTTCTTTTTTCCAGTTTTTCCCTTTCCTTCTTATACTCCCCAAATAATTGCCCTGCCAGCAAAGAAAGATAGGTCCGGAGATGATAAAGACGGATATCCTTTCCATACCTGAAATCCCTTGCCACACGGTAGGCAAGATAATCGATCTTTTTTCGAATACTGTTTCTGCCATCCGCAGTTTCATAATTCTTTTTTTGTTCCCACACATAAAAGGGAATATTGACCGCACACCCCAGCGCCAACAATAAAATGATCTTAAAATCCAATACGGAAATCACAGCGCCAAAGAAAAAGAATTTCACCACAACAGCTGCCATTTCCGCAAAATCCATGGGAAAGTGGACACCCTTCGCATGATTGCTCTCAATGCTCCGCATGCCCCGCTCATCCTTAGCTTTTATTTCCGGATCATAGTCTAAATAAAAATCTCTTTCCAGCATACTTTTCTGCTGCCGGTGCTGCAGGCGCGTAACAACATAAAACTCCGCCATTTCTGCCTTTGCTTTTAAATAATCATCCATAAGCGCAAACAATGCATCCGCCGCAACCAGCCCCACAATGACCAGGGCGATCGTTGAAAATCTGTGTTCCGTCTCAAGATACCGCAAAATAACAGAAGGGATAACAAGCGCCAAAACCGATGTCACAAGCGATACCGGCACAATCAATATCCCTGTAAAGACAAGACTTTTCTCATACTTCCACAACATGTTATACAGATAAGCCACACAGGAAATCATCCCGTATTTTGGTTTTCGTTTCGGTTCTCTTTTGCTTTTTTGGGGCATGATCCATAATCCTTTCTATTGATAAAATATGAAATTATTTTAACATAAAAAAAGAAAAAAACTGCAATTTGTCACCAAACGCAATTTTCAGTGAATCAAATGCAGTTTTTCTATTTTTCTGTAAAAATTTCTTAAATCGGTACGAGAGCTTCCGCCGTAAACCCGCCGTCTTCACTGTCAGCGGAAAAAAATCCCTCATACTTTTTCACAATGCCATCCACCCTTGCCAGGCCAAACCCATGTCCGGTGCCTTTCATGGAAAGAAAACGCTGCCCCGCCTTGTTTTGTTTTTTTCCGGCAGCATTGGTCACTGCAATATATAAGTATGTATTTTTCGTACCGATATAAATCCTGATAAAGCGCTGGCCCTCCGGCAGTCTCTTATTCTCCTCAATTGCATTGTCCAAAAGATTCCCAATAACCACGCACAAATCCACATCGCCCATCTTCAATCCTTCCGGTATTTTCGCCTTTGCGTTTACGGGAATCTTGTTTTGGGCAGCAAGGGAAATCTTTCCGTTTAATATGGCATCTACCATTACCCTTCCTGTTTTTTGCACTGTATCCACATTAGTCAGGTCGTCATTAAGCTGCCGCAGATATTCCGTCACCTCTTCATACCTGCCTAAGGCCATGCTGGCCTGCATCGCCTGTATATGGTTGTGATAATCATGCCGCCAGCCCCGCATTTTCTTATACATGCTTTCCACTTCATCACAATACTTTTTCATCAGGTCACTCTGGTACGCATCGATCCTTTTGTCGATCACTTTGTTAAAAAAACCTGATAACCGCATCCGCAATCTCCTTTGCTTTTCCCCGTCCAATGGAGACCTCATCCCCGTTTTTCAGTATCACACAATGATTCTTGATTCGTACCACGAAGCATAGATTGACTATGAAAGACCGCTGGCATTTAAAAAACCGTTCATCCAATATAGCTTCCATTTCTCCAAGCGAGGATTTCATACGGTAATCACAATCTTCCGCATGGATATTTACATATTGCCTGTCGGCCTCTATATACATGATCTTGCTAAACGGAACAAGATCTGTCTGCCTGTCAAAGATCACTTTCATATATTTCTCAGACTTTGAAAGACAGGCTGCGGCTCTGTCTAAAACCGTGTACAGTTTGTCCGTACTTACCGGTTTTAACAGATAATGAAGTGCGGACACATCATACCCTTGCGCCATATAATCCGGGAATCCGGTGATAAATATGATCTGCGCTTTGTCATTATCCTGGCGGATCTTTTTCGCCAACTCCACGCCGTTTTGCCCGTCCATCTCAATATCCAGCAAGAGAATGTCAAAATCTTTCTCTTCCTCATAGCAAAACCAAAAAGCTTCCGCAGAGGGAAATTTTCGAACCAAGACTCTGTTACCGGAAGCTTCTGCCCAGCTTGCGATCAGCAGTGCAAGATAATCAATGTCTGCCGCACAGTCATCGCAAATGGCTGTTTTATAATCCATAATCACTCATCCTTTTTCCATATACCGATAACCAAAACCGTCATGTCATCCCGGATATGGCCCCTGCATTGGTGGATGCAGAAATTTAAGATAGCATTTGCCATTTCACCGGGATTTTCCAAACTGCTCCCTCCGATCAGCTCCGAGAGCATGTCCTCCCCAATGCCTTGAGACAGCGCATCCAATATCCCGTCAGAGACCATGATCACATAATCCCCATCCATCAAGGTCCTTCCTACTGCCTCCGTATCCGGTTTCTGGAATATTCCAAGCGGAAGATTCCCTGATGAGATCCGGTCTACCAAATGCTGCCTTTTAATATAAGAACAGGCGCTGCCAACCTTCACAAACCTGCATTCCCCGTTATAAAGATCCAGGCTGCACAGATCCAGCGTAGACATATTTGCGTTTTCTCCGCCGGCAAGCAGGGCGCTATTGATCATCTGGATTGCGACTTCCATCTGAAACCCGGCTTCCAAAAATTTCTGCATCAGTTCCACTACCATCGTACTGTCCGTACAGGCTTTTTCCCCGGACCCCATACCGTCCGACAGTACTGCCGTTAAATTTCCTGCATTCCCTTCAAAAAACGCATAATTATCCCCTGAAATCTTCTCCGTTTCTTTTACGGCCTTAGCCACACCGGTAAGGACATGAAATTTTGCTTCCTGAACAAAATAATATGTCTGCCATTCTTCTCCGATAAAGAAAGCATTATCCCCGGCGCTCACCAAATGCATATTTAACAGTACTGACAACAAATCTCCTATCTCTTCTGATGAGAGAGTATCTGCTCTCATATTCTTCATCGTAAGAGAAACTTCCATATGCCCCATCTCATTTTCGATCAGATACAGGTTTTTGATCTGGATTCCCACCTCCCTAAGGGCATGGGCAATCTGTTTAAAACGTCTCTCTCCCATAGGGATACATCTTCTCGTCTCTTCCGCAAGGCTTAACATGATCTGTGCCATTTCCTCCAAATGTGTCACCATCAACTCTTTATTCTCATTCAGGCGTTTTTGCCATACATAATCTCTCCTGTCCTGATTTTTGCCCCCATCCCGTTGGATCTGTTCCGTCTCTTTAAAGCTATCAGCCAGCTCCCTGATAGAATCCGCATATGTAAGCAGCTTTCTCCTTCCATATTCAGGAAGTATACTGCCAAATTCTTCTCTTTCACCCAAACTCTGCTTTTTCATGTCAGTAACCATGCCTTTCTTTCAACCTGCGGCATTTGCTGCCACAAAGCACAAATTCCCATGTAAAAAAATCAATTTTTCACATTGATCTCCTGTAATGGAATATTATACAAAATTACAAAAGGACAGTTTGTCAAAATCTGGAAATAAATCTTAAAAACTTTTTGACAAAAAATGCAAGCCTAGTTTTTCCCAAATAAAATAATGAAAGCAAGCAAACCTGCCTGCTTTAATCTTCATCCTTAAACAATACCTCACCATCATACACCAATCCAAGTTTATCCCTTGCTACTTCCTCGATATACTTCTTGGTCTGTGTATACTTTTCAAATTCTTCTATTTCTAAAGCGCGTTCCTCTTCTGCCTCGATCTGCTGCTGAAGTACCAGTTCTTTTTGGTGGTACGCTTCCTTTTTCGCCCGAAGCTCCGCACTCTTAAACGCAACCACCACCAGCATCATGATCACGGCTATGGAAACAAGGAACATCCCGAAGCGATTCTGCCGCTTTTTTCTGTACGCTGCCCGCCTTGCCATAGCTTCAACAATCCCTCTCTTTTTGTCTACATAATGTTATTTTAAGTAATTTCGCATCCTTCGTCAACTTCTTTTTCATTGATTTTCCCGCTCTTTTTCCCTTCCTTAAAAACTTCCCTAAAAAACGGCAGGCTTTTCTTCCCAGAATGCAGACCGGACGGAACACCAAACCAAATACTTTTATCCACAGATGAATAAAGCCCGACAGAACTTTGGACAAAAAATTTACGATCAGGCTGCTGATGCTTTCCTTATATACAATCATTCCCAATGCGGCGCCAAAAACGGCAAACCATCTTAAGACTCCATTATTTTCTTCATACAGCATATAAAAAACGCCTATGGCACAGGCAATCCAAAACACCATATCTTCCAGAGATATCAGCAAAAGGTTATGCCGTATCACCCGGCGGAGTACTAAAAAACCATCATAAACAAAAGTGATCACAATCCCCATTAAGAAGGAATGAAAAAAAAACATGACTTCACTAATTATATTCTGGCTCATAATCACCTACTTAAACAGCCTGGAAAGAAATGATTCCCCTTTGCCTGCCACCCCTGACTGCTCCGAATAAGTAAAGCTGTCAATACGGCCGTCCACATCCACTTCCCCCTTATCCAGGGTAAGCCTGTTTACATGCAGGTCATTTCCTTTGATCATCAGCATTCCCTGCTCCGTCTCAAGGATAATTTCTTTCTCATCAAAAGATAAGACATCATTGACTCCCGTCAGATTACATGTCCTTCTGTTATTGAGTATCAGCTTATGCGCCCTTTTTGTTACTCCGGTCAATTCTTCCATAATAAATCTCCAGATATTATCCTTTATAGATTATATTAGGAGATCTTCCATTATATGCTATAAATATCGGAACAGCTCTTTTGCCTCTTCCTTTTTTACAGTTTCCTGCACATCCAGCACCTCCACCTTCACTTCCTTATTACCAAAGGAAATAGTAATGATATCCCCTGTCTTTACGTTAGCGGAAGCCTTTGCAGGCTTATCGTTGATCAGGACCCTTCCTGCGTCACAGGCCTCGTTTGCAACGGTCCTTCTCTTGATCAGTCTGGATACTTTCAAGTATTTATCAAGTCTCATTCGATTACCCCCAACAACTCAAAAGGACCTGCCTGGCAGGTCCTTCAAGATATTCACATCTTATTCGTTGATCATGTCTTTTAAAGCTTTACCTGCTTTGAATTTAGGAGCTTTAGAAGCCGCAATCTTCATAACTTCGCCGCTCTGAGGGTTTCTGCCTTCCCTAGCTGCTCTTTTGGATACCTCGAAGGTACCGAATCCAACTAACTGAACCTTCCCGTCATTCTTTAATTCAGCCGATACTACATCTGTGAAAGCCTTTAATGCCTTCTCTGCGTCTTTTCTGGATAATCCAGACTGATCAGCCATAGCTGCTATTAACTCTGTTTTGTTCATTTCGAACTCCTCCTCTTTATATGAGTGTTTTTTCCTAGATGTCTCTTTTGAAACGCCTATATCTATATATATCGTCTTTGTTTGTGTTTGTCAAGGAAATTTTGCCCTTTTTGGCACATTTTATGCGCATTCTATTCGATTTTGTGATTTTTATTGACTTAAATTTCCCTTTTTCTCCACATCCTCGACTTCCTCGTCAACAGAATTACCGCTGACCGTGTTCCCGCTGACTGTATCTTGTTCCTTATCACCGGAAGTTGTTCCATTGCCGGATGAATTATTATCGGATGATCCATTGCCGGATGTTCCATTGTTTTTGTTGTCATTTAATGAGTTGCCACTCACGGAATTACCGCTGGCAGTATTCCCGCCAATATTATTTCCGCTGACCGTATTGGCATTTTCAGGTTCAAGATCCGGGAAGGAATAAAGCGCATCCCTGCCATCGTCAGGAACCGTAATATCATGGCTCCGGGTAATATAGCCCTGCTTTCTTAACGTGATCACATGATCGCCCGCCGTTTTCTTATACGTAACAGGCGCAATCCCCATATATAGATTATCCTGATAAACTTCAACATCTGCCGGCGCCTGGATCGTGATCTTGGCCTCTGTTTCTTCCTCGCTGAAAATGCCATTCCCTGACACCGTCTTTGTCTGCCCCAGCTCCAGGCTTACCGTCATATCTTCACCGTCCACCTCAAAGTACTCAGAAACCGTATCATACCCGGAAGCCTTGGCCGTAATCTTATGCAGCCCAAGAGGAACTCTCACCGGATAAGTCGTTTCAACTTCTTTCTCATCAATGAATACTTTTGCGGATTGCGGCGTCACCTTAATGGTGACCAATCCTTTTTCCGGCTGCGGAATCTCAATATCGCTAAGGTCGAGTACCGTTTCTTTATTCCTTTCGATGACCACTTCCCTGGTCTCCTCCACACCTGTACCGGAAAATCTCACTGTATAGCTTCCTTCCGGAACGGTAAAGAGCATGTCCGTCATGATCTGCGAAATAAGAACCTGCCCGATCTCAATCCAGCCCCCCACAACTGCCTGATCATTTTCAAGTTTTAAGTAACCATGCCCCTGATCCACAGTGATACTCAGGATACTGCTCCCCATCCCCTGAAAAGAAAGTACGTCCTGATGGATGATCTGTTCCGTGCCAATAGAACGCCCCTCCGAAAAAATCTGGACGTTATGAGCCATGTTAAAGCTCTCTGACCCTATGGTGGCGCTGTCATTTCCTATATCCAGATCATATTTTGAAATATCTTCACGGCTCCACGCATCAGCCGACAACATCATGGAGCCGATTTTTTCCAGGTCATTGTTATATTGAATATCCGCAATATCTCCCGGATTGATCTGCGCCATACTCAACATACTTCCATATTTATCCTGAACCAAAGTGCCACCGGTATAATCAAATGTCCTGCTTTCATTTTTTTCTACCATATGTACCGTCACTGTCTGGCTCTGCGCATCTACTTCTTGCACGATAACAGTTGCATTAGAAGTATATATATTTACCGGTTCCTCCTCTTCCACATTTTCATATGCGCTTTCAAATGACGACTCCTGTGCAAGCCCTATATTACTGCATCCATTTAGAAGTAAACCACAAATGCATGCTGCGGCTGGCATAACTTTTAAGCATAATAAATTATTTTTCTTTATCATTCCGTTTTCCTCTATCATAAGTCAATCTGTTCATTACACAGAGTATAGCACATGTTACAAAATATGAAAAGGACTAAGACAGACCATACCGCCTTTTAAAGCTTTCCAAAAACTGCTGCTTGCTCTTTTCCTGACCCGTGATCCTTAGCAATTTTTCCATGTTTTTATCAGGAATCCAGGCCTTCCCGGAGTTGTAATAAAAATTTACGACTTTCCAGAATTTTTCAGGATAAGCAAGACGGTAATACAGCTTCCTGTACTCCTCCTTTTCCATATGCCTTATCTTTTCATAGGTCTGCATTAAATCAAATCCAACCGATTCTGACCATTCACTTTTCTCAAGAAGTTTTCTCATAAACAAATACAAATCTCTTACAGGACTGTCATAAATGCACTTTTCAAAATTAATGACATGCATCTTACCACCGGAAGCAATCACATTATGATACTGGTAGTCCCCATGGCATACAAAATAGCTTTCACCTTCATTTTCAAAAAGAGCAAGTTCCTCTGTAACCTGAAGTGCCAAATTTAAAAAATAATCATAAGAATGCAGCAGCGCAATCTCAAAATCAGTTTTTTGTCCCCGGTCCTTAAGATATTTCTTTACCCTGCGCAATTCCCTGTTATGTTTACAAAGCTCTTTCCCGATGGAATAAGGCTGGACATAAGAAGAAATCGGGTTTTCCGGGCAGGATACCTTATGGAGTAACGCAAGCGTCCTTACCGCCTCCCGGCACTCTTCCATATCCTTCACATTACATTCCCTTCCGTCCTCATAGGTTTTCAGGATATAAGCGGTTCCATCCACATCTACCGTCAACAATTCCTGCTCTTTATTCCTTATAATGGATTCCGCCTGGCAAAATCCTTTTTCCCGTATCATGCACAACAACGCATCCTGAAAAACTGCCTTCTCCTTATGGCCGGCATACTCCTTTAAGATCAGGATCCCCTGATTTGTCTCACAAAGAACAGCGCCCCGCCCTTTCCAGGTCCGAAGCACTTCTATTTCATAATTTTCCAGCACAATGGCACTTCTGTCACCCACACCGATTACCCCCAATTTGTATCATATCCTATCATATGAGGGCATGCTGTAAAATAGAATCTTGTTTACAAGATTCTTCCCCTGCAAACGTCAGGGATCCGTTTTGCATTCATGTGCTTTTTCCAAATACTGTCCTGCCTGTCTGAGGAGAAAATCTTTCTGATTCCTGGATGAGTCTTCCACCACAAGATCCAGCAGATAGTTCAGTACTTCCCCAATCTGTTTTCCCGGTTCCATGCAAAGCCGTTCTATCAGATCCTTTCCCGATATCTCCAAAGTTTTCAAACTGACACATTGCTTACGATCAAGAACCTCTTGATAAAGTAATCCTATTTCTTTTAGATATTCTGCCTTTTCTTCCCGTTTATAATTGCTCTGAGCTTCTAAATCCGCCGCCTTGACCCGTAAGAGCATGGGAAATATATCTTCCCCTGTTTTCATAACGGCACGCCGTACCCCCTTAAGGCTTGGGTCAACAAAAAGATCATGGTACTTCACCAGCGCCATAACCTGTTCAATGGTATGATTATCAAATTTCAGTCTTCTTAACACCCTTTTGCCAATCTCCTCGGATATGGCCGCATGTCCGTGGAAATGACTGATTCCATCTCCGTCCACCGTCAACGTTTTTGGCTTTCCCATATCATGGAACAGCATTGCCAACCGCAGCACCTTTAAAGGCGCTATGGCTTTCATGGAAGCTAAGATGTGTTCCCCCACATTATAACAATGATGAGGGTGGTTTTGCTCTGTCTCCATGCAGGCGTCAAATTCCGGCAATACCACTTTCGTGATCCCAAGCTCATAAGCCGTCCTAAGATAATCCGGATGGGGGGATATGACCAGTTTTACAAGCTCTGTCTGGATCCTTTCCGCACTGATCCGTTCCAGGGAAGGGGCTAGTTTCTTGATTGCCGCTTTCGTCTCTTTTGAAATAACATACCCCAACTGGGCTGAAAACCGCACTCCCCGCATGATCCGCAGAGCATCTTCAGAAAACCGCTCCATAGGATCCCCCACGCAGCGGATACACTTTTTCTTGATATCTTCCTCTCCTTCAAAAATATCCACCAGCCCCGACCGGTCATTATACGCCATGGCATTAATGGTAAAATCCCTGCGCCGCAGATCCTCCTCTAAACTGGGCGTGAAAGTCACTTCACTGGGATGACGGTTATCCTCGTACTTCCCGTCAACACGGTACGTGGTGACCTCAAAGCCTTCTCCTTCTATCATTACGGTTACTGTTCCATGCTTGATTCCGGTATCAATGGTATACCCAAAAATCTCTTTTACCTGATAAGGCGTGGCGGATGTGGTGATATCCCAATCATCAGGAACACGCATCAAAAGAGAATCCCGGATGCATCCTCCTACCGCATATGCCTCGAAGCCTGCATCCGTGATTCTCTCTATAATAAATTTCACTTTTTCAGGAAGATTGATCACTGCGTTTCTCCCCTCTTTTTAATGATACATTTAGTATGCCCTGCCCCAGTAAACCATTTTCTTTGCAGGCTTTCCGCAATAAGCACACTTATCTGACAAACATTCCTGCTCAAAAGGCATACAACGGCTGGTCACTGCCATATTTTCCTTGATGGCTTCTTCACATTCCCTTTCTCCGCACCACATTGCTTTCACAAAACCGGATTTTTGGGCAAATACCGCTTCAAATTCTTCACGGTCCTTTGCCGTGTAGGTATGCTCCTCCAAATGCTTTTTCGCCTTTTCCAGCATTTCCGTCTGGATACGGTCAAGCAGTTCGCTTACCACATCCTCCAGCCGGTCAAGAGGCGTCTCTATCTTTTCCCCCGTATCACGGCGGCAGATCATGCATTTCCCCGCTTCAATATCCTTAGGCCCAATCTCTACGCGCATGGGGATCCCCCTCATTTCCTGCTCGGAGAACTTCCACCCGGGGCTCTTATCGGAATCATCCGCTTTCACACGTATTCCCTTTGCCTTTAACCTGTCACGAAGCACGTATGCCTTGTCCAATACCCCCTCCTTTTTCTGCTGGATCGGAATGACCATTACCTGGGTAGGCGCAATCCGAGGCGGAAGGACCAGACCGGAATCATCCCCGTGGACCATGATGATCGCACCAATGATCCTGGTGGACATCCCCCAGGACGTCTGATGGACATATTTTAACTGATTACCTTTATCTGTAAACTGAATGCCGAAAGCTTTTGCAAATCCATCCCCAAAGTTATGGCTGGTTCCGGACTGAAGCGCCTTTCCGTCATGCATCAACGCTTCTATGGTATAAGTTGCTTCCGCACCTGCAAATTTCTCCTTATCGGTCTTACGGCCTTTCACGACAGGTATTGCAAGCACTTCCTCACAAAAATCCGCATAAACATTCAGCATCTGCTCTGTTCTCTCCTGCGCTTCCTCAGCCGTTGCATGAGCCGTATGTCCTTCCTGCCATAAAAATTCCCTGGACCGCAGGAAAGGCCTTGTCTCCTTTTCCCAGCGCACCACACTGCACCATTGGTTATATACCTTCGGCAGATCACGGTAAGACTGGATATCCCCTTTATAAAAATCACAAAACAGCGTTTCGGAAGTAGGCCTTACACACATCCTCTCCTGTAATGGGTTTAACCCCCCATGAGTCACCCATGCCACCTCCGGTGCAAACCCTTCCACATGGTCTTTTTCTTTTTCCAAAAGACTTTCCGGGATAAACATAGGCATATAAACATTTTCCACGCCTGTCTCTTTAAACCTCTCATCCAGCTGCCTTTGGATATTTTCCCAAATCGCATAGCCCGCCGGCTTAAATACCATACATCCCTTTACATTGGAATAATCCACAAGTTCAGCTTTTTTGACCACGTCCGTATACCACTGGGCGAAATCCTCACCCATGGATGTGATCGCTTCCACTAATTTCTTTTCAGCCATCTCATTTCTCCTCATCTTTGCCCGAATTTCCCTGGCTTACAAATCGCCTTTTCATTGTCTATGCATAATTGTAGAAAAAGGAACGTTTTTTGTCAATGACTTTGTTTGCTTATTGCGGATCATGCTCTCCCCCATTGCGATCATCAAAAAAACAAAAGGAAAGTTTAAAACCTGTGCAAAACTCACCATGTTATGTACCAGATAGCAGAATATACATACCACCGGAATTGTCAAGTACGGGTTTTCTTCTGCCCTTTTCATATACCTATATGCACCGGAAACAAAAATCCCCAAGTAAAAAACAGTTCCTGCTATCCCCACATTGACCAGAGAGGTAAGCAATTCATTGTGGGCATTGGTCAGTCTGCTATCTCCAAAATAATCCCTGAGCCACCCTGCAATCTGCGAATTCCCATATGCAAAAGCAGAAAAGCAATCCGGACCTGCGCCAAAAATCTTTTCCCTGACATTCATCTGCCTGAAAATTTCTACTCCTGCTTTCCAGGTTGCTCCCCTTCCGTTTCCCCATGCATCATCAAAAAGGAAGACTGCTGCCCGGTCAGAAAGACCCGGAATCGCCCATTTGGTATTAAACCATATAGCTGCGCCCCATAAAATCACTACAGAAGCTATAATCACGACCAGCAGGCAGCGGACTTTTTTATATTTACTTTCCTTAAATCCAGCCGTCTCTCTCTTCCTGCCTGCAATAACACCACCCAAAAGACATAAAACCGCCAGACAGCCAGGCAGCCAGGAACCCGTAAACAAACCGCAGGCATTATCTGTCTCATAATTGTAGTTTAAACCCGGCACAGTCCTTAGGACTCCTATGATCTGGGCAGATAATCCCCACAATGCTCCCATGAAAAACCATCTTGTAACCCACTCTCTTCTGGAAACGGCAATCCATAACGTAATCAAAAACAAGGCTGCAAATAAAAGGAACGCGCTGCTGCTCCCCTGTCCAAATCCAGCCATAAACGAAATCATCAGATAAATCCCCGCAATCCATCTTGTAAGCCTGTTATCTTGAAACAAAAACAGACAGGCCCCGGCCGGCGCCAGGACAGATAAGTACCCGCAAAACCAGTTGATATTCCCCAGCGTGGAAATAAAACCGGGGTTACGGATTTCAAGCGGGATTACATACAGCGAAAACCTGTCAAGAATGCCTAACAGAAAAACGAAACCGGACGACGCCAGAACCCAGTACCAGATCCCGGCATCTCCTTTCCACATCCTGGATACCGCAAAATATAGGCCGCAAAAAGTTAACTGCAGAACCAGCCCCATCCGCCAGCCTTCCGTGCCCCACAATGCCTCCTGCCTGTGATCTGACAAAAGATAAGAAACAGTGATCTCTATCCCATACAGCGCTGCCAATATGTCTGTTACGGATATCCGCACCTGTTCCCATCTGATCAGATAAGCTTCCCGCATGCAGTACCTGCGCCAAATCCCCATAACCCCCTGAACAATAGATAAAACCAGAAGGATAACCAACCCGCCCAGAGAACAATAGACCAAAAATTCATGCTTCGCTTCCCCGATATTTACATACCCTTCTTTCATATAAAAAGGATATATACAAAATATAAGAAACAAATATGCAGTTGCAAATAGATTTCCTGCTTTATCAATCAATTCCCCAAACTCCTCCCGAAGCCGACCATACGCTAAATCATACAGTGATGTTTTTTTTGGGTTTTATCATAACTGATACCCACCAGCAATATTTCATCTGCATACCTTTGAGCTTTTTCTATATAATTTTTTTCTTTCATCTTTGCAATTGCTGCCTCACAAGTATCATTTACCTTCAACTCCAAAATAATCGCCGGTTTCCCGTTCTTCTTAGGAAGAAATAGATAGTCACAATAACCTTTTCCGCTCTTTGCCTCACGTTCTATAAAATAGTCTTTTCTTGCAGATAGATAACACAAAGTAATGACACAGGACAAAGCATTTTCGTCATTGTATTGTAAAAAAGGAATTTCCCGGTCATGAACCTGCTCCAAAATTTCAGCTACTTGATCTCCATTCCCTGCAAGCGTATACTTAAGCATTTCCCTGGAGTTATCCACAATTACCTTTATTTCGTCCATGCTCTCCCTTGAAAGGACTTTCTGGTATTTTTCCATCAATTCATAATTAGGAATACGAAGATACCCGTCATGATACGATAAGAAGCCAAACACCACCATCGCAGAAAGAATTTCATCCCTTGTATCCAGCTGCAGGTCCGATGCACTGTATCCCTGCAGGTCAACCTCAACACTGGCCCCTGCCACCATTTTTACGATATCTTCCCTTACTGCGTTAACATTATGTTCAATACAGTCCGCAATTTCATTTATTGGCCCTGTTTCAGTCCAATAATTTAAACACACACCCCGTAAAAGAGCCTTTGTCACGGACCGGGGGTTAAAAAGACTGCTGCCATCGCTTAAATTATTCATCAAACATATTCAATTCTGAACCGCTGGAATATTTTGCAATCGGAAGGACACCTGTCATATATGCTAATTCCACATATAGCTGGTCTTTTAATAGATTTTTTAAAAATGATAAAAAAGCATTTTTGTCAGAACCTGACATGAAATCTTTATAAAATATAGAATCCCATTCGTCAAATATAAAAATAAATGACTCGCCGCTGTCTTTAAACATTTGACTGACTGAAGCATATTTCTTTTCTTTTAAAAAAGGATATGCTTCCTGCAGGTCCTCTCTGAATCCTTCAATAATATGAAAAACGTAGTCCTGATATCCCCGGCAAAAATCCGGCATCCTGCTCATATCCACGAACATGACATTATGCCTATTTCTATGTTTTTGATACTTTTCCGTCTCCGAAACCTTAAGCCTGTCAAATATTTTGCCGCTGTCTTTTCCTTTTGTATAATATGCTCCAAGCATATGTGCATTCATTGATTTGCCAAATCGCCTGGGCCGCGTAATGCATATATACCGGTTGGCCGTCCGTATATTTCTGGAAATCTGGTCTATCATCATACTTTTATCTACGAAAAATTCACTGCTTACCGCATCTTGAAATAATAAATACGGGCTGTCCGTGTTTAAATAAATCATGCTACCCTCCAGTTTGACCGTCGCTTTTTCTATAAAAAGTTTACCATGATTTATCCACGGCTACAAGGTGCTACTTCCACAAATACCGATATGTCTCACAGATGATCACCAGTGCTAACGGCCCTTTTATGATCCCCGCAAGCCCGAACAATTTCACCCCTGCAAAAACAGCAAACAAAATCCCCACCGGCCAGACCCCTACCTTATCCCCGATCAGCCTTGGCTCCAGAAATTCCCTGGCCAATGCACATACCGCATACAGAACAAAACAGACAACCGCCTGCCAGACCTTTCCCCCAAAAGCCATAACAAGCGCTAATGGAATCAGCATGATCCCCGTTCCTACAAAAGGAAGCATATCCATAAATCCGGTCAGCAGACCATAAAAAATGCCGCCTTTCATCCCGATGACCCCTAAAGTCACGGCGCAGATTGTACTGATGATCAGCAAAATAGTAACCTGTGCTTTGACAAAAGTTTTCACGTAGACAACCACCTTTTTACATACCGTACGCACACCTTCCAGTTCTTCTTCAGACTTTAGCTTATCGACCAGCTTCCCATAATCCTTCATCATCAAAAGGACAGCTATCATCATGACGATGAAAAAGCTGATTCCCGATACAATACTTTTTATATAATCAAATGATTTCCCCATGACTGCCGGAAACACTTCCACTTCCATATTTTCCACAAAAACATCCACCTGCTCTAATATAAAATTTTCAATTACCACCCCGTCAATCCCAAACTTATCCTCTAACCTGCAGCAGCAGTCATTTAAGAAAACACCAAATTCTTTTTGGAAATCAGGAAGCTTAAGGGCAAGATTCTGCCCGCCTGACCAAAGCAAAGACAAAAAAAAACATAGCAGGAGGAATACCAGCCCTGCCATCAAAAACAAGATGACCCCTGCAAGGACTGATTTCTTTATCTTAAGCTTTTGGTGGAGACCCGATACCAGGGGATTAATAATTCCTGTAAAAAGAAATGCCAAAAGAAATGGAGAAACAATGGGGCTGATGTATTTCATCCCAAAATATACCCCCAGAATGACCAGGGAGATCTGTATATATTTCCTTGCATTTTCCGAAATCTTTAATTTGTCCATAAAAATACCCACACCAGCCCTTTCTACAGGTAGTATGGGTAAATATTTCAATAATATGTTTTAAATTCCTTTGGAAAAGAAAGGAAGAAAAATCTCCTCTTCCGGTTGTATCTCAAACTCCATTTTCTTTTTGGACATCGGATGGAGCAATGATAATTTATACGCACAAAGGGCCGTGCTTTTACATCCTGCTTCCCTGCTTAAAAGCTTTGACCGCTCGCTGCCATACTTACCATCCCCCAAAATCGGCATCCCTTCACCAGATAATTGCACCCTGATCTGGTGATGTCTGCCTGTGATCAGCTTAATTTCCAAAAGGGAAACCTCCGGCGGTTTTGCGAAGACCATATCCTCCCCGGGCAGATCAAAAAATGCATGAAGGCACTTGATCAGACGATACTCCAATATTGCCTTTTTCGCATCCGGAAAATCCTCCTTCACCACCAGGGACTGGTTGGTTCTCCCGTCCTTATATAAGAAATGTTCCAGCCTTCCTTCTTCCGCATCCGGCTTTCCCAAGACCACAGCGTAATAATATTTCTGCATCTGCCCCTGCGTTACCTGCCGGCTTAAATTTGCTGCTGCCTCTTTTGTTTTAGCAAATACCAAAAGACCGGAAACCGGCTGGTCCAGACGGTGCACCACCCCCAGATACGGTTCTTTCTTTTTCCGCTCCTTTCCCGGCTCACCGGGCTTTCCGGCCAAATAATTTTTTAATTCACTGACCATATCCTGCTGCCCTGTCCGTGCTGTCTGGGTGGCAATCCCTGCAGGCTTTTGAACCACAATGATATTGTCATCTTCATAAATAATATTTTTATTCAAAATCCTCCAGCTCCTCAAGAAACTTCTTAAACTCCTCTTTCGCTTCTTCAATCACCCCATTATCATAGGAATTTAGCGCTTTCTCATACTTATGAAGCGCAGATTCAATGTATTGGCGCTTTTCACCTAAGCTTTCCTCATAGATCCGTTCACCTAAAAGAAGCAGATATTTATTTTCTTCCCTGTCTCTGGGGTGAATCTTCAAATAAGCAAGGGTATCAAGCCGCTCCTTGATCTCTTCCTCACTCATATCCACATCCCTGCCACAGAATACCTGCTTTTCTTTTTTCCCGGTGGAAAGTACCGTAACCTCCACTTCCAAAATAGAATTAATGTCATAAGTATAAGTCACATCTACCGATTCTTCCCCGGCTTTCCCGGAAGGCACATCAATAGTCAATTCTCCTAAGGATAAGTTATTAGCGGCAAAACGGCTTTCCCCCTGGAGCACGTTGATCCTGATCTTAGTCTGGTTATCATGTACCGTGTAAAGACGCTCCGTCCTGCTGGCCGGAATCACCGTATTCCTGTCAATGATCGGACAGAACACACCGTTTTCATACTGCCCCCGCTCCCATTCCCGCACAACCTCCGTACCCAAGGTAAAAGGGCATACGTCCGTAAGGATCACTTCCCTGATGGAATCTTTACGCTCCTTCATAGCTCCCTGCACGGCAGCGCCTAACGCAACCGCTTCATCCGGGTTAATATTGGTATCCGGCAGAGCTTTAAACAACCGGCTCACAAACCGGCGGACCACAGGGCTTTTCGTTGCCCCTCCCACCAGCACCACTTTATCAATATCAGACAGACGGATGTGGGCATCTGAAAGACTTCTTTTTACAGGCTGACGGATTTTATCAAGAAGCTCCCCACAGGCGCTTTCATATCTGACTAAATCGACAGAAAGGGGAAATATTTCATCCCCAATCTTACATTCCATAGAAGATTTTCGGCTCTCCGAAAACCCTAATTTGCAAAGCTCCGCCTGTTTATGGATATGGCGCAGAGTCTTTTCATCCAAAGTAAGCCTGTTAAACTGCGGATATTTTTCAAAAAACAGTTCTTCCAAGACCATGGTAAAGTCCTCGCCGCCTAAAAAATTATCCCCGGCTACTGCGCGAACCTCCAAAATAGTGTCAAAATGCTCTAGAATTGATACGTCAAACGTTCCGCCGCCCAAGTCAAAGACTAAAAACCGGGCATGCTCTTTATTTTGATAAAGTCCGTAGGCAATGGCCGCCGCCGTAGGCTCGCTGATGATCCTTTCCACCTTAAGCCCTGCCAGCTCCCCGGCCTTTTTCGTAGCCCGCCTTCTTGCATCATTAAAATACGCCGGAACACTGATCACCGCTTCCGTTACCTCTTCCCCCAGATAATGCTCCGCATCCTCCTTTAAGGCACGCAGCACAAAGGAAGACAGCTCTTCCGCCGTAAAGGACTTATGGAGAAGCTTAAACTGCTTTTTACTTCCCATATCCCTTTTAAAAACGCTGGCTGTGCTTCCCGGGTAAAGAAGGTTTCTCTCAACCGCCGTATCCCCTACATAAATCTGCTCTTCCTCATCCATGCTTACCACGGAAGGGGTCAGCTTTTTGCCTAACCGGTTGGGAATAATTTTAGGTCCTTCCGGCGTATAATAAGCCGCCAGACTGTTTGTTGTTCCTAAGTCAATTCCTATGATCATAATTTCCTCCGCAAATTCTCAAGGTTTAATTTCGCTTCCAAATTATCGGGATTCCTGCGCAGCGTTTCTTCCATCATTTCTATGGCTTTCTTGATATCCCCCTGGCTTTCATAAAACTGCGCCAGATAAAGGGAACTCTCAAAACACTTCCCGTAAGCACAGAACTTACACGGCTGCATCCTTTCCATCTCCCGGAAGCTTTCCTTTGCTTTTTCTGTATCTCCCAGACAAAGATACAGCCAGCCAAAAATACCAAGCCGTACCGGTGAATATGCTTTATATCCAATATAATCTTCCTGCGTCCGGCCTGACTCGTGGAAATGGTCTATAGATGCCTGTGCATATTTTTTTGCTTCCTCATGCCTGTCCATCCTGTAATAAACCATAGCCAGATATCTCTCGTAGTCAAACAACTCAAAAGGATCCTTCTCGCAGGCTATCGCTTTCAAATAATACTTTTCTGCCTTTTTAAATTCTTCCCTGTCATAATACTTGTCTGCAAGATGGCTGTAAAGGCTGGCCTTTTCATTCTCCGGCGCCTTCCTTATCGCGTCCGATAAAACCCCCAGGCCCTTTCTAAACTTTCCGGCCATAATCCACGTTGCAGCAATCTCGTTTTCAGCATCGGAGCAGTCAGCGCTAAAATGCTTCATCTTATTAAATGCATCCCTTGCCTTATCGTAATCTTTCTTTTTTTCATATACATGACCAATCTGTTTCCACAGATCCGCATCTTTTGGGTAAACTTCCGCACCTTCCTTTAGTGTCTCCAAGGCTTCTTCATACCTGCCTATTGCCTTATAGCATACTCCAATCTCATAAAAAGTGTCAGAATCCGGCTTTAATTCTTTTGCTTTCTTAAAATACTCGATCGCCTTCTCAAACTGCCGGATGGCACGGTAGCACAGCCCCACATTAAAAAACATGGCTTTATCGTCCGGCACCTCCGCCAGATATTTCTCATAGTCCTTTAAAGCAAGCTCAACCTCCATGGCATCAGAGTAAAGCATAGCGCGGTAAAAATAGGCATTTGCCGTTTCCCTGATCTCCAACCGCCTGTTGATATAATAAAGTGCCTGTTTGTAGTCTTCTTTATGGTTCTTGCTGTTAAATTTCCTCTTATAATTGTCGTACAGCTTATGATTGGTATTGCGGTATTTATCATCCAGCTCTAACGTCTTTTTGAAATCCGCAATAGCCAGTTCCGTCTCCTCTAAACCTTCATAAGCGCAGCCCCGGTTATAATATAATTCCGGAGAATCCTCATAGTCCTTAGCCGATATCCGGTATTCTTCCAGCGCTTCCTTATATTTTTCCATTTCCAGATAGATATGCCCCCGGACGATCCGGTACTGCATCCTGTCCGGGTTTTGCCTGATGGCATCCTCCATAAAGATCAGCGCATTCTCAAATTCATTATCATCCCAGCAGATCAGTCCCCTTTCAAAGGCAATCTCCGAGCAATCTTCCAGATCGCTGTTTTCCTCCTTAAGCTTTCCGGAAAGCTCCTCTAATATTTCCCTTGGCCGCTTTCTATCGTCTTTATTATTTGACAGATTCCTTAAAACCTTCGCCTCATAAAGCTTCATTTCATCGGAAAATTCTACCTGGTTTTCTCTTGCATACTCTATGACATTTTTTGCGTCTTCATACTGGCTGTAATTAAAAAATATTTTGGCCGCAAACAAATATGGCCTATGATAACCTGCATAGATATCTACCGCTTTATGATAATCATCCACCACCTGCTGCGCTTTCTTCATATAATAGCAGGCCTCCTGGCGGATCAGATAAGCGGGATAATAGCTTTCATCTTCAGCAAGAAGCCTGTCACAGATATCCACAGAACTTCCGTACTTTTTAGTTAAAAGCAGCTTATTTGCAAAATAATGCATATTTTCGATCCGTTCCCTTTGACCGGAAGCAGTATCTATAGACAACTCTCCTTCCTTTTCCCATTCTTCATTTTCAAGCTCATAATAACAACTGCTTAATAGAAGATGAATCCTGGGTTTCCTGGCCATCCTCTTTTTCGTCTCATCCGTTCCATCATCCGTAAGATTTTCTACAAGTTCCATCCATTTCTTTAAATAAGGAACTGCTTCCTCATATTGCTCCGAAAAATAAAGAAGCTGGGAATAAAGATTCACATACCCATATTCCTGCCCAGGCTCCGGTTCAAAGCCTTCCACAATCTGCAAGGCTTCTTCTCTTCTTTCATTTTGCAAAAGGCACCAGCCCAGTGTGAGCCGCAGCTCGTCACCCGGAAAGCGCTCATCCTCACGCCCTTCCCTAACGGCATCTTTAAGCTCTTCGATCAAAGCTTCATTTGCTCTGTGGATATAAGAGCGCAGTTCTTCGCTCCTGTCGTCTATATCAAGCAACTCCAAAAGATATTTTCTTGCCTGATAATAATCCTCCTGATCCATCAGATGTTTGACACAAAAGTATTTCGCCGTGTAATGATCCGGCATCTGTTCCAAGATCTCTTTCCAAAGCTCATAAGCACGTTCCTTGCTGCCCGCCGCCCAAAAGCTGTTCCCCACATGGAGACGGATGTAAACATCATCCTTATAGCGCTCCAAAAGCCCTTCTGCCAACTCCTGGTCTTCCTTCCCTTCCTCAGCAAAAATGCGGAGCCGCTCCACATCCTCATAAGGATGATAAATGCCAAACGCCGAAAGGTCATGAAGCCTTTGAAGGCACCCTTCCCTTTCCCCGTTGTCAATCTGCCGTTTGATCTGCAGATATTCGTCTATGTATCCATCCCCGTTGGCCTTTTCCTTATCCCCGCCATCCCGGTATGAAAACAGTCCAAACGGGATAAATGTTTCATTTTCCACATAATATTTCATATAATTAAGAAAATTAATGGGATATTTCTCTTTCAACGACTGGATATCTGCCGTGACGTCAAAAACAGAGTCAATCATTTTCCATATCTCATGGGGTAAGTGCACATGATCCATGAGAAAAACAATTATTTTATCCCGGGCTTCCAAAGACGTGTCAAGACCTTCACAAACAGAATCAGACAAGACCTTCTTCCAAAGCTCCGGCTCACCGCGCCTTAAAAGATCCTGATAAAGCTCCTCCACCTGGTCAACCCACAAATCTACCTCGTCCTTCGGGCCGCCGCGATCTTCCTCCTTGGGCTGGCTGCGCAAAAGCTTTATAGCTTCCTCGTAAGCCTGGCGCAGGCGTTTAAACCCCTCTGGGTCATCCTCCGGATTGGTTTCTTTCAGCTTTTCCCTGTATGATCGTCTAATGTCCTCTTCGTCTTTCGTTTCCGGAATACCTAAAATCTGGAAAATCAATTCCTTTTCCATCAAGTTCTCCCCCTCTGTCGGTTATTTCTTAAACCTTAAACCGATATCCTACGCCCCAGATCGTCTCAATATATTGAGGCTTTGCCGAATCATATTCAATCTTTTCCCGAATCTTTTTAATGTGTACTGTCACGGTGGCAATATCCCCAATGGAATCCATATCCCAAATTTCCCTAAACAATTCCTCCTTCGTATATACATGATTAGGATGTTCCGCCAGAAATGTCAAAAGATCAAATTCTTTTCCGGTAAATGCCTTTTCCGTTCCGTCCACGATCACTCTTCTTGCAGTCTTATCAATCCGGATACCCCGGATCTCAATGATATCATTATTTTTTACGTTAGAGCCCACCAGCCTGTCATAGCGGGCCATATGTGCTTTGACCCTGGCAACCAGCTCACTGGGGCTGAACGGCTTCGTCATATAATCATCCGCGCCAAGACCAAGTCCCCGGATCTTATCAATATCATCTTTCTTTGCAGAAACCATGATGATCGGGATATTCTTTTCTTCCCGGATCTTTTTACAGATTTCAAATCCGTCCATACCCGGAAGCATCAGATCCAAAACGATCAAGTCAAATTCCTCCGCCATAGCCATCTGCAAACCCTCGTCACCCCTGTTTCGGATCTTTACCTCAAACCCGCTCAGCTCCAGATAATCTTTTTCAAGATCCGCAATCGCTTCCTCGTCCTCAATAATTAAAATTTTGCTCATCCCTTTGTCTCCTTTTGCATTCTATATTATTTCCTGATACTTACGTATCACAAAGTGCATACAGGTTCCTTCTCCTTCTTTGCTTGTGGCCCAGATATATCCCCCATGATCCTCCACGATCTTTTTCACTATAGAGAGCCCTATGCCGCTCCCGCCTTTGGAAGAATTGCGGGAAGCGTCAGTCCGATAAAACCGCTCGAATATTTTCGGCAGATCCTTGGCCGCGATTCCCTTTCCGTTATCCTCTATCTCCACCCGGATAGAATCCAGCTCATCCAGGATACGGATGTCAATCTCTCCTTTTTCTTTGTCCATATATTTAACACTATTCCCAATAATATTATTGATGACTCTCTTAAGCTGCTCTGGATCCGCAATCACCAGCGTATCCGGCGAAGCAAGATTTGAATAATTCAATTCGATATTTTTGGATTCCAAATCCAGGCCGACCTCCTCGATACAGTCCCCAAAGTATTCGGAAACATTGATCCTGTGAAAGTGGTAGGGAATCCTGTTTGAATCAATCCCGGAATAAACAGTCAGCTCATTGATCAGCCTGTCCATATCATTTGCTTTATTATAGATGGTTTTGATATATTTATCCATCTTTTCCGGCGTATCCGCAACACCGTCCATGATCCCTTCCACATATCCTTTGATTGCGGTGATAGGTGTTTTCAGGTCGTGAGAGATATTGCTGACCAGCTCCTTATTCTGTTTCTCCGCAAAAATCTTCTCATCCGTAGATTCCTTAAGGCGCAGCCGCATATCTTCATAATTACGGTATAGTTCCCCAATCTCACCGTCTTCTTTATCGGGAAGCATGTACTCCAGGTTCCCCTCCGCAATATTCTGCATGGCAATATTTAAATGATTGATCGGTGTAAATACCCCTCTGCTGATCCAGTTGGTAAGGAACATACTGGTAAAGATCAATATCACCATAATGGCGATTGCCATATCCACAAACAGCTTCCTGCTCAACACGGAATTAGTCCTTGTGATCACAAAAAAGCTTCCTTCACTGCCATCCTCGAACCGAAAGTCCATCTGCCTGACCATCTTACGCATATCATCATAATAAACGCTTTGCTTCAGCTGCTGCAGCATGCCCTCACTTTCAAATTCCGGAAGCTGGTCAAAAATCTGTTTTGCCGCAAGTTCATTTCCCGCATAGTAGATCTCGTCCTGCTTACGCACTAAGATGTAAGAAGATTTCCCCACGATTTCTTCATTTATCATGGCAAGAACTTCCAAGTCCTCAAGTTTAGACGGATCTGCTTTCAAAAATTCATCCACTTTCAAAAACACTTCATCCGTGATCAACCTGGAGGCGTAAGCCGGGTCTATCAATACATTGTAATCTTCATTCCGAATCCCGAACTCCTCCTGATCTCTTAACAAATATGCACCTATTCCTAAAAAAACAACACACGCCAAAACAAGCGGCAACAAAATAATCGTTAAAAACGTAATAATAAGCCTTGTTTTAAATTTCATTATCCTACCCCTTTTATATACGATTATAGCATATCATTCCGTGCACGTTTAGTTAAAGAATCAAAGAATGTATAAAAAATTTATAAAGTCATAAAATTATGTTGACATTCCTTGTCCATTTGATATACTGATAACAGTAATTATTACTGATTTACCAGAGAGGAATTTAATATGAATCTAAAGCACAGTAAACAGCGAGATTCCATTAAAGAATTTCTGGCCACCAGAAAAGACCACCCTACTGCAGATACTGTATACATGAATGTTCGTCAGTCTTTTCCTAATATCAGCCTGGGAACAGTGTATCGAAATTTGACCCTGCTTGCCGATATCGGTGAAATAGCAAGGCTTCGGGTAGGTGATGGTGTCGATCATTTTGATTATGACACTACCCCTCACTATCACTTTGTCTGTACTGAGTGCGGAGCAGTTTTAGATCTCGACATGACGGTCATCGACCATATGACAAAGACTGCCAGGGAAAACTTTGATGGTGAAATTGAGGGACAGGTGACCTGGTTTTATGGCCGCTGTTCAAATTGTATCAATCAGACGGCAATCTGATCATTGCCTAAACATTTCTAAAAGAAAAGGAGAAGAAATTATGAAATTTGTATGTCAGGTATGTGGTTATGTTCACGAAGGCGATGCAGCACCGGAAAAATGCCCCACTTGTGGCGCACCTGCTGAAAAATTCACTGCACAAGCTGGTGAAATGTCATGGGCTGCTGAGCACGTAGTAGGCGTTGCAAAAGGCGTTTCCGAGGATATCATGGCAGACCTCCGCGCTAACTTTAACGGCGAATGCACCGAAGTTGGTATGTACCTTGCAATGGCAAGAGTTGCCCACAGGGAAGGCTATCCCGAAATCGGTTTATACTGGGAAAAGGCTGCTTGGGAAGAAGCAGAGCACGCTGCAAAGTTTGCTGAACTGTTAGGCGAAGTTGTAACAGATTCCACTAAGAAGAACCTTGAAATGAGAGTAGAAGCTGAAAATGGCGCTACCGCAGGCAAATTTGATCTTGCTAAGAGAGCTAAAGCTGCTAACCTTGACGCAATCCATGATACCGTACATGAGATGGCTAGAGATGAGGCTAGACATGGTAAGGCATTTGAAGGCTTGTTAAAGAGATACTTTGGCTAAGAAAAACGCCGGATTTTAAGGATTTTTGAAGATTAAGGGAATGAATCAGAAATGGTTTGTTCCCTTTTTGATTGTCCTTTTGTTGTCCTTTGTTACTAAATACTATTCTATTTCCTGCCAAAATAGTGTATAATATCTATACGCAAAAGAAAGCAGAGGAAAATGGTATATTGAAATTTGAATAGGATGAAGATAAAAACGAACTAAATTTAAAGAAACACGGAATTGATTTTGAAACGGCAATGTTAGTTTTTAACGATTTACACCGTATTGAAATATATGATATGGAACACAGTATTAATGAAGACCATTATAATACTATTGGGCTTGAAAATCTTGTCAATATCGCAAAACAACTTATGCAGGAAATTGCTATTATTGATTATTCAAAAGCCGCATAGTCATAATGCAGGCCAACAGGCAGCAGCATTACAACAAAGAAATGCTGCTGCCTGTTGGCCTGCCATGATAAAACCTCCTTAGAAATTGTCCTAAATGTTGTCCTTCCCTCTTGACATAAACCCTTGTAAATACTACAATAATTATGTCTTAGCTGGTGCGAATCTCATGATACCGTGCATGAAATGGCAAGAAACGAGGCCAGACATGGTAAGGTTTTCGAAGGACTTCTCAAAAGATACTTCGGCTAAACCAAAACACATATAAGCTAAGGCAAACCCTTTAGACTATGCTATTTACGAGAGGAGAAAACAATTATGCAGAAATATTTTTGTAATCCCTGTGGATACACGTATGATCCGGCAGTAGGCGACCCGGAGCACGGAATTGCTCCCGGAACAGAGTTTAAGGATATTCCCGATGACTGGTGCTGCCCTAAGTGCGGCGTGGACAAGAGCATGTTCCAGCCCTGCATTGATAACTACAACTAAATGTCAAAACCGGCATGGCTTTGGGCTGTGCCGGTTTTTGCAAAGACCAATGGCGATTTGCATCTGCAAATCCATGCCACCTGTTATCTTTTACAATTATCAAAAATAGTAGTAGGCATTTTATTCAGATATTTTTTTAACATATTTTGACTAAACCCGTTATTTTTAATTATCTCTTAAAGACAGGGCAGACAAATAATTCATGACATCCTTGCAGCAAAAAACCGCAATACACAAAGAAAAGCAGATATGTCATAGTTTTATCAATAAAAGGAAGTACTCCCACCACCCCAAAGGTGAGGTACTTCCTTTTTCATGCTGCTATGCTAATGTGTAACTATGCAGGTATTTCTCCTGCTCAGGTGTCAAAACGTCAATTTTCTTCCCAAGAAAAGCAAGCTTTCTTCTCGCCACGTCATTGTCCACCTCACGGGGAACATCAATCAGTTTCTCGGTAAGCTCACTTCCATGCTCCACAAGATATTTAGCGGAAAGCGCCTGGATAGCAAAGCTCATATCCATGATTTCTGCCGGATGTCCGTCGCCTGCTGCCAGATTCACCAGACGCCCTTCTGCCAACACGAAGATCCACTGGCCGGTGGGCAGCTTATATCCCATAATGTTCTTTCTCTGCTCTCTGGTCTCAACGGCAATTTTACGGAGCCCCGCCATATCAATCTCACAGTCAAAGTGACCTGCGTTACAGAGGATAGCGCCGTCCTTCATCACGGCAAAGTCCTCCTCATCAATGACCTTATCACATCCGGTAACTGTCACAAAGAAATCGCCTACTTTAGCAGCTTCATTCATGGGCATAACGTCAAATCCGTCCATCACCGCTTCAATTGCCTTGATCGGATCGATTTCTGTAACGATCACCCTTGCGCCAAGGCCTTTTGCCCTCATGGCAGTACCCTTGCCACACCAGCCGTAACCGGCAACTACTACAATCTTACCTGCCACAATCAGGTTGGTGGTACGGTTGATACCATCCCACACAGACTGCCCGGTTCCATAACGGTTATCAAACAAATGCTTGCAATCCGCATTATTGACGCGCACCATGGGGAATTTTAATTCCCCGGCATTGTTCATAGCCTCAAGACGGATGATGCCTGTAGTGGTCTCCTCGCATCCGCCAATGATTGCCGGGATCAATTCCGGCATCTGCGTGTGGACCATATTGACCAGGTCTCCGCCATCATCAATAATGATATTCGGACCAGCTTCCAATACATGGCGGATGTGCGACTCATATTCCTCCGGCGTGCAGTCATACCATGCATGGACTTCCAGGCCATCCTTTACCAAAGCCGCCGCCACATCATCCTGCGTAGAAAGGGGATTGGAACCTGTCACATACATATCAGCACCGCCTGCTTTTAACACCTTACAAAGATATGCCGTTTTTGCTTCCAAATGTACGGAAAGCGCAATTTTCTTCCCTGCAAATGGCTTTGTCTTTGAAAATTCCCCTTCCAGAGTACGGAGTAAATCACAATTTCTCTTTACCCACTCAATTTTTCTTTCGCCGGATTCGGCTAAATTGATGTCTCTGATTTCACTGTTCATTTCTTTTCCTCCAATATAAATTACATACTTTTAATACTCCTTTTTGTCAAGGCCCAGTCTGACGATGATCTCATTAATCTTTTTATACACCAAATCCTCATCCATCGTCAATATTTTTCTATTTTCCATAGTTATTTTTCCGTCAATGATAACTGTCTCCACCTCTGAACCATTTGCAGAATAAGAAAGCCCGGCAATCAGATTGTTTCTGGGAGTCAAAGAAGGAGAATTTAAATTTAAAATGGCAATATCTGCCTTCTTCCCAACTTCAAGGCTGCCAATCTCCTTCTCTAACCCAAGTGCCTTTGCACCATTTATCGTAGCAATACGGATATTTTCTTTTGCGCTGATACATTGGGGCGTTCTCTTAACTCCCTTATGAATCAATGCCAGGAGGCTCATCTCATGGAACAGGTTCAAGCTGTTATTAGAAGCGGCTCCATCCGTTCCGATACACACGTTGATTCCCATATCCAGCATTTCCGGCACAGGGGCAAACCCGTTCCCTAGCTTCATGTTACTTGCAGGGTTTGTGACAACGCTGACATTTTTTGCTTTTAATATCTCCATATCGCTTTTTGTAATCTGTACACAATGGGCAGCTATGGCAGGCACATCAAAAAGCCCGTTCCTGTCCGCCATCTCAATAGGCGAACATCCATACTTCTCCTTAATCTGTTCTATCTCACTTTCACTTTCAGATAAATGCACGTGGATTCCCATATGGTTCTTTTTTGCTTCCTCAGATACGATCCGCATAAAGCCTTCATCGCAGGTATATGGCGCATGAGGAGCTAACATAAAGCTGAGCCTTTCACAGTCTGCCGCAGCGTCTCTTTCCTCATATGCCTGGCGAAGACGCATCTGCCCCGCCTCATCATTACCGCTTCCAATCAGTCCACGGCTGATCACGGCACGCATACCGGATTCTTTCACAGCCCTTGTAGTTTGATGAATATTCATCTGCATGTCATTAAAACAAGTAGTTCCGCTTTTCATCATCTCAATGATGGCAAGGCAGGCTCCCCAATAAGTATCTTCATCCGTCATCTGCTGTTCAATGGGGTCAATACTCCCAAACAGCCAATCCATAAAACTTAAATCATCCGCAACATTCCGCATAAAAGACATATAAGAATGTGTATGACAATTTACAAGACCCGGTATCGCAAGCCTGTCCTTCCCGTCAATCACCTTTTCTTCCAGAAAACCTTCCGGTTTCTTTCCCATTGCCGTAATTCTGGTACCTTCAATATAAATATCCGTTTCACGGAGCACATCCCGGGCTCCTCCTGCATTCCCTTCCGGCAAAAGTGCCAGAATATTTTTTAATACAATGCCCATAAATTTATCCTCTCTTTATTTTATATTTTCTCTTCCAGATTATCTCATCAGTTTATTGTTTCGATTATATCATGTTCAAGTAAATAAGGCAAACACCTGCAATACTGGTGTCTGCCTTATTTAATCATTCCTTGATTTCTGAAACTGGTATTACTCTATCTCATACCAGATAATCTGGTTCGCCTCAAGATCCAGCGAAAAGCTTTCCCCATCTCCTTTATAGACGATAGTACTCTGAGACTCATAGGTATTATTCACTACACAATACTTTCCGCTTTCCGGATAAGCATGTACGTCCACATTATAATTACTTGAAAACCACTGGTGAAGATTTTCCTCATCTCCTGCACTCCAAAGGATAGCCCGGTACAATAGCCTGCTGTTTTCAAAACTGTAAGGAAGACCGCTGATATAGACCGCACGCCCCTTTCCAAAGCTGTTTACCGCAAGCTGTACTTCCTTATCTTTTTCAACAAGGATCGTGGTACCTTCCAGCGCGTAAATGTTCTTCTTCCCTTCACCAAAGTCTATCTCATCCTTTACATCCTCGGTAATAAAATGGCTGTGGCTTTCCCAGTTATATTTGTCATAGCCTAACGTAAATCCAAGTTCCTCTTCTACGCCAAACACGTTAGAAAGCTGGAAGAAATGCCCGTTAGCCTGATGTGCGCAGGGCTCTCCTACTCCGATGATACCGCCGCCTTCGTATACAAACTGTTTTACTGCGGAAGAAATCTCCGGATCACACCACCACTGGCCGCCGGTATGGGCAGTATCAGCATCGCCCACATTGATCAGCACATCAATTCCTTTTAAGATATCAGGATTTTCTTTCAGGTCATCAAAACTGATAAACTGTACGTCAAAAGGTGCACCGGAAAGAGCTTCAATTACTCCCGCATAGGAGTAGTTCTGCTTAAAGTAAATGGCATGGTGTACCATATGGCAGCCCCAGGCACGCATTTTACCCCAGCAGTTTAACACTGCTACTTTTTTCACACAATATGGCACGCATCCTTTAATATTGTCATACAGCTCCCGGAACTCGTTGCAGACAGCTTCCACGTAATCCACAAACTCCGGGAAATCCAATGTAAGCTTCAAGTAGCCGCCATAACCAATCCTGTCAATAGGCTTACGGAGGATTGCGCGTCTCGCAGTCACCCAGTTGACCTTTGCTTCTTTTACAGGGTCGCCGCCCTCATGGAAGGTATCCGGGAAAAAGTACGGTAAAAGCCTTCCTTCACGGTAAGACACCCCTTCAATATCGCTGATAAGCCGGAGTGTAGATCCGTTACCCACACTGCCTACAATAGCGTCTAAGCCCATTTCTTTGAACTCTTCCATAAAGGGCTCTGTTCCAATCCAGTGATCTCCCAAGAACATCATGGCTTCCTTGCCATATTCATGAGTGATATCCACCATTTCCTTCACGATCTTTCGTACTTCCCTTCTCTGGAAAGCCTGGAAATCCTGAAATTCTTTAGACGGAACCCGGTATTGGTTATTGTAATAACCCTCGTCAATAATATATTCCGGCCGGAAGGGATATCCCACTTCCTGCTCAAACTGCTTTAAGATATACGGACTCACAGAAGCGGAATACCCGTACCAGTCCACGTACTTTTCCCTTGCAAGTTCATCAAACATCAACGTAAACTGATGGAAAAACGTGGTAAAACGAAGTACGTTTACATAAGGATGCTCCTCAATAAATTTCCGCAGACGATCCAGCGTATAAGCATGGGTCTTAGGCTGCCTTACATCAAAAGTGATCTGATGCTCCACGTCCTTCCACTCATTTACCACCGCATTGTACATATGCACGGGATCCCACATAATATAGGCCAAAAAGCTTACTGTGTAATCATGGAACGGCACTGTCTTAACGGTAACCTCACCCTTTGCTTCATCATATGTCCAGTCTGCCACAGGAACAACTTCCCCCGTGGACCTGTCGATCACTTCCCACCAGCGTGTAATATCATCCCGGCTGTTTGGCGTCAGCATGTCAGGATACAACCCTTTCATCAACTGAACACGCAAGGTTTTTTCCGTTGCCGTATAAATAGGCGTCCTCACATACATCTGCTGAATTTCATCGGGATTCGCCTTTGCCCACGCATTGTCTTTTCTGGTAGTATAATATGTGGAATACACTTTCATACCAGCATCTTTTAATTCAACAGGGAAATCCGTACCGTCGCAGTCACGTACTGCGTCTGCTCCCCAGCGTTTGGACAATTCCAAAGTTTCCGGAATCACATCTACATCCGTAGGAATAGTCACTCTTCCTTTAATTTGATCCATTCAACAATTCCTCCTATTTTAGCCTTTGATACCGCCGCCTGTAACACCTGCTATGATCTTCTCAGACAGGAAGATGTAAAGCAGGAAGGTAGGCAGGAATACGATGACAACCGCTGCAAACAATCCGCCGTAATCGCCGGTGTACTTCATTGCGTTTACAATCTGCAAAAGTCCTACACCAACAGGTGTCATATCTGCGGAACTTGCAAAGATCAAAGCCATGAAGAACTCGTTCCATACGCCCAGGAAGTTAAAGATGGTAACGGTAATGATCGCCGGCTGAACAAGCGGGAGCATGATCACCCAAAATGTTTTTCCGGGAGGACATCCGTCAATGGCTGCCGCTTCTTCATAAGTCTTGGAAAGCGTTGCAAAAAAGTTTAACAAATATGTGGTCGTGGACGGAACATGCATAAGGATATATAACAAAATAAGTAAAATCCTACCCTTAATACCAAGCCGTGTGGTCAATGCAAAGATGGGCATGATGATCATAACACCGGGAACACTCATGGCAATGATCAAACTTGATTTTAAAGACTTATTTGCAAAAAATTCAAATCGGGACAGGACATATGCACCCGGTGCGGAAATCAAGAGTGTGCCGATACAGGCCGTAACCGCATACAATAATGAGTTCCCGAAGAATTTCGCAACATTCTGCGCCTGCCATGCACTTGCATAATTTTCCCAGTGGATACCTGACTCAAAAGCAAATACTTTGCCAGAGAAAATTTCTTTTGCAGTTGATAAGCTGGCTCCCAAAATCCAACATAAAAAAGTTGCCGTAAACCCTATCCAAATGATCACAATGAGGTAACCAGGCAAAAGCCTTAATTCTTTTGACCAGTTCCAAGGGTCTCTCATTTTTCTTTCCTTTTTACTCCTAGCCATATTGTCACCTCCCTAAAATTCCAGATCGTCGTCTTTTAATACCTTGTTCATCACAAAGTAAACCAGAACGATGATCATTGTCAGCGTAACACCAACCGCAGCGCCGGCGCCGGCATCACGGGCAGTGTTCCCCGTAGATCCAAAAACAGTATCATACAAATATACTACAGGAACAATCGTAGAAGCCTCTGTGCCAACAGGGGAGAACATTTTCGTCCATAGGAAAAATGCCGTTGTATGTACGCTGTAGAATGTAATATTCGTCTTAATGATACCCTTTAAAAGAGGAAGGGTAATTTTGAAAAACTGCTGCACTTTATTAGCGCCATCTATTGTAGCTGCCTCATACAAATCACCGGGAATCCTCTCAATACCACTGATGAAGATCAACATATAATAGCCCACTGCACCAAAAATATATGCAAAGAGCATTGCCCAGAACTTGTTATCACTGGAAAGCCATTTCACACCATCCAACCCGAAAAATTCCAGTAACTTGTTTAACATACCATAATCATTGCTGTATACATATTGTACCCACATGGTTGCTAACGCAACAGCGCTGATTACATTAGGCAGGTAAATTGCCGCACGAAAGAACTTTTTAAAACGGACACCACTTGTCAGGATTACCGCAAACAAAAGAGCCAGCGTCAGGGTGATGATCCCACCTATCAACCAGATAACCCCCATATTCTTTAAAGAATCCTGAAACGTGGGGGAACCATATATTTTGGCATAATTCCCTACACCGAAAAATGACCACGAGGATAAACCGGCCGTAACACTTTCAATCTTAAAGAAACTCATTAAAACAGTCCTTGCTACCGGATATAAATACATGATAATCAAGGCAAAAGTCAATGGTAATGAAAAAGCTAAAATCATACCTTTATTTTTCTTCATTTTCCTGTCACCCCTCCCGTGAAAATAAGGTGGCACCACAGTAGTGCCACCTTATCCTTAGAAAACCTGTTTTATTGTCATAAAGGATTAGTACAGAGCATCCATTGCCGCTGCAAATTCTTCACCTGTCTTAAATCCGCCTTCAAATAACTTAATAGCTACATCTTTGAACTGAGGACCAAGATCGGAATTGTCGGTAAGACCCATGTTCCATTTCAAAGGAGCATTTGTAGCAAGCAGAGTCTCAACGGTACCGTCCATGATTGCAGGTGCTGTATTCCTGGAATCTGCAGGAATCTGAGAAGCGCCGTCAGCCATCTTCTGGTCAAATTCGCCAGTTGTTAAGAACATGATGAAATCAAATGCTGCCTGAGGATTTGCACAGTTCTTGGAAATTGCAAGGGAGTTAGCGCCTGCATATGCGTTAGAAGAATCAGCGCCGCCTTCCACTGCAGGGTAATTCATAAGACCCCAGTTAATGTTGGAGCCGGTATTATTATTTACCTCAGCACATACATAGTTCGCACATACGATCATTGCAACTTTTTCGGTAAGACCAATCTTGTTCTGGCTTTCAGGGAATGCACCCGGTGCGCCGCTTTCAAGATAGCCTGCGTTTACGAAGTCGATCAGTTCCTGAGCGCCTTTGATGATCTGCTCGTTCTCACCCCAGCCGCCGTTTAAGGACAGTTCGCCAAGAGCTTCCTGGCCTACGTGCCTGGATAAGTGATATGCAAGAGCAAAATCACAATAAGCGTCGTCAAGTGCCATAGGCTCAAAGCCTGCGTCTACCATTGCCTGGCAAGCAGTTAAGAACTCATCCCATGTTGTAGGAAGAGTAGTAATTCCTGCTGCTTCAAAGATATCTTTGTTATAGAAGATACCGCCAACCTGAGGCTGTTCTGCGATACTGTTAAAAGCGCCGCACCATTCTTTCTGCTGGTCAACAAAACACTGGAAACCAAAATCACTGTAGCCTGCTGCCTCTGCCATATCAGTTACGTCAAGGCAGAACTCTGAATAAGTTGATGCAATTCTCTGATAATCTTCTTCAAAAATGTCAACGTTCTCGTTTGCTTCCAGAGCTGTTACAATAATTGTTTTAAGATCACGGCCCTTCCACTCAATGTTTACAGTTGCGCCGGTCTGTGCGGAAAACGCATCTGCTGCTTCCTGAAGAACCTTGCCCTGAGGCTCGGTGTTAGACCACATGGACCACATTGTTAAGGTAACGCCATCATAATTTGCAGCGCCGTCAGCAGGAGTTTCTTCCTCTGTCGGTGTCTCAGCCTCTGCGGGAGCTTCAGGTTCAGCAGGAATTTCTTCTTCTGCCGGTGTCTCAGTCTCTGCAGGAGCTGCAGGCTCTTCAGTCTTACCGCCACAGCCTGCGAGCAGTGTAGCTGTCATAGCTGCCGTTACCAGTAAACTAATAAATTTCTTTTTCATTTATTATCCTCCTTTTTTCTGGCAATCATCTATTGACTGCCTTGTATGCTAAGTATATCTTTTTTCCTATCAAGAAGCAATCTTACATCTTGTCTTATTTTTTATATATATTGCTTTTATTCTGTTATTTTTGACAATTTGACCGTATTTTTTATCTATATTTTATAAAAATCAACAACATTACCCTGCGTTGATTTATCAATATCCTTATATAAACCGGACCTTTCTTTCTTATTTTTTGTGCATACTTAATATAAAAGCGCCAAATCCATGTCAATTTCCATTTTTCCTTATCGCAGTATTTCTAAAAAAAGCGGCATGATCAAAAACAGCATATTTGAATATCGCAGCAAAATCAATTTAATCAATATTTTGCTGTTTTTTTTATAAATATTGCTCCTTTCGCCGTTTCATGTTATGATTTACTCCAGGAGGTGATTTTAGATGGGAACTTCCATATATCCATTGACCCGGGGCAATACGCAGGCAGCGCAGAATAAGCTTCTTTATATCACACACTCTAAATATGAAAACGATTGGCCCAGCCAGCCCCACATCCATCCTTTTACGGAATTATTTTATGTAAAAGACGGCTCCGGGAGTTTTTTGATCGAGGATGAGAAATATGCAATTGAAAAAGATGATTTCGTGATCGTCAACGCCGGCATCTCACATACAGAGATCTCCTCCCCGTCCATGCCTTTAGAATATGTAACCATCGGAATAGAGGGACTTAGCTTTTCTTTTGAGGAAAATAAGGATTATATTATTTTCAGCTGTAAGAATGAGCAAAAAGATCTGTATTTTTATATGACCGCCATGTTAAATGAAATGGAAGAAAAAAACAGGGATTGTGAAGTTGTCTGTCAAAATCTGCTGGAAGTACTGATCATCAAGCTTATCAGGCGGACAAACTTTGCCTTTGAAGTGGCGCCTACAGTCCAGATCAATAAAGAGTGTGTCAAGATCAGACGGTACATTGAAGCCAATTACGCACAGGATATCACTTTAGATTCCCTTGCGGAGCTTTCCCACTTAAATAAGTATTACATGGTCCATGCTTTTACCATGCATTGCGGCTGCTCTCCGATCCGCTATTTATGCCAGACCCGCATTAAGGCAAGCAAAGAGCTTTTGGCAAACACCAACTACAGCATTACAGAGATAGCCCAATTTTCCGGGTTCTCCTCACAGAGCTATTTTGCCCAAAGTTTTCTGAAAAGCTGCGGCATGACTGCTTCCGCATATCGGAAAAGCTGTAAAAAACAGGCGGCTCATTAAGCCGCCTGTACTAATTGATCCCACACTATTTGTTTTTATACTTTTCTACTATAGCTGCCATTTCCGTCCACTTGTCCTCCATATCCTTTACCAGTTTAAACTGTGTCCTGGCACGGTCAAGGTTATGTCCTTCCCGATGAATCTTAAAGTAAACGTCGCCTTCCAGATAATCTGCCAAAAACCGGATCCCGCATTCATAAGTCATCAGCTTCGCGCCCATGGGAAGCATTTCAATTTCCTTTTCCGTAAGACTTCCGCCGCAGCCTTCCAGATAGCCTTTCGTGAAAGCTTCAAACAATTCCAGATCCATCTCTATCTTGCTAAGGTCCTTTTCATCCTCCGCACCTGTGCTTGCGCCAAAGCGGATGGAATCCCCAAAATCATAATGGGAAAGCCCGGGCATAACGGTATCTAAGTCAATAATACAGATCGCCTTTTTGGTATCTTCATCAAACAGGATATTATTTAACTTCGTGTCATTATGGGTAACCCGCAAGGGCAGTTCTCCCGCCTTTAACAGGTCTGTCAATACTTTGGTATCATTTTCCCTTGCCAGCGCAAATGCAATTTCTTCCTGCGCCGAAGCCGCCCTTCCCATTTTATCCTCCTGCACCGCTTTTTGGAAATCCTGAAAGCGTGACGGGGTATTATGGAAATTCGGAATCGTTTCATGCAGTGTCTTTGCAGGATAGCCGGCTAACATTTTCTGGAAGTTCCCAAAAGCCACACCGCTGTCATAGAAATCCTTTGCGCTTTCTACCATCTCTAAGCAGACTGTTCCTTCCACAAACAAAAACATTCTCCAGTAGTCACCTTTTTGATCCACATAATAACTGGAATCGCTTTTGGCCTTTACCACATTTAAAGTTTCCCTGTCCGGATCTCCCCCCTGTGCCAGGATTACCTTACGCAGATATTCCGTAACGTTTACCACATTCTCCATCAACTGCTCAGGCGCTTTGAAAATGGAATGGTTCATTTTCTGCAGGATATACCGTCTTTTTTTCCCTTCCGGGGTTTCACATACCACCAAAAACGTGTCGTTGATGTGCCCGTTTCCATAAGGCTTCTTTTCTAGCGCCTTACCTTCCATTTGAAACTGCCCGATCACCTCGTCAATTTCGCCATTAACTAAATTTGCCTCGCCCATAAGCCCCTCCTTCTTTTACTTGGTTTTATTCCTATCCCTGTACGATATTCCTGTCTTTACCGTCAAGGAACGCTTCGATATTTTTACATGTTTCAGAAACACACCGCTGCCTGGCTTCTATACTTGCCCACGCCATATGGGGAGTAATGATCAGCTTATTGCTGTCTAAAATCCTGCTTAAAGGATTACTTTCTTTCATCGGCTCCGTACCGGTCACATCCAACCCTGCCCCTGCAAGATACCCTTCCGTTAACGCAGTATAAAGCGCCTCGTCATTTACCACAGGCCCTCTGGCAACGTTGATAAGGACAGCGCTCTTTTTCATCTTTTTCAGCGCATCCAGATCGATCAGATTCCTGGTCTTATCGCTTAACGGGCAATGCAGTGAAAGAAAATCAGACCGGCCAAGAAGTTCGTCAAAATCCACTCTCTCATAATCCGTACATACGCTGTTCCCGGAGGCAGAATAAAAAATCACCTTACATCCAAATGCCTGTGCGATATGGGCCACTTTCTTTCCGATATTTCCCATACCCACGATTCCCCAAGTTTTCCCTGCAAGCTCTGTGTAAGGAATGTCAAAATTGGAAAAACGATCCTGGGCCGCATATGCGCCCGATTTCACGTATTCATCATAATGGCGGAGTTTTTCAAGCACATAAAAGCATAACGCAAACGTATGCTGAGCCACTGCATCCGTGGAATAATTCACCACATTTGCAACCTTGATACCCCGGTCCTTACAGTAGTTTAAATCCACATTGTCATAACCCGTCGCAAACTCGCAGATCAGCTTCACCTCTCTGGCTTCCTTTAACGCTTCCGCATTAAGAGGCGCTTTATTCGCCACGATGATCTCCGCTTCTTTAATCCGCTCCTTCACATTTTCTGCCGTTGTGTTAGCATACTCAGTCACCTCGCCAAGCTGCCGGATTCCTTCCACCGAAACATCCAAGCCTACGCTGTTTCTTTCCAAAACCACAATTTTCATACCCCAATCCCCTGTACATATATTTTTATCCACCATCCGGCAAGTCCGTTTATCTATTTCTCCCACCGTAATCCATTTTATCATAACATATTTTAAGTACCCGATAAAGAGGTTTTCCTAAAGCAAAGACCAAAACAAAATTCCATACTCCGTGCCACACATCCCAGGGCAGGCCGGAAATCCAGTATGCCAGTGCATATGACGGGTCTACCGGAAGATAAGCAAGGGCAAACAGCCCCCCAAAAGAAAGCCCGAATCCGCCGGAAACTATTCCCCACACCAAAAATTCTTCTTTTACTGCCTTTTTTAATATTAGAACAATCAGGCACAAAAGCGGCCAGACATAGAGATAACTGACCCACCATATCCCAAATCCCCATTGAATAAATTCAAATAAATTAAAGACAGCTATGACCAGCAGTGTCTCCGAACCAAAGACCAATGTGTAGACCAGGATCAGAAAAGACACCAGTTCCACGTTAGGCAGAAATTCCAATACCACCTTAGACACATAAAGGATAGCGCTTAAAAGCGCTATCCTTGTAATTTTCTTTACAGGCATCTTACCACCCCTGCATTAAAGTGAAGTTATATACATCACCATCTAAAAGCGGGATCTCATCCGCACCGGTCATGCTGGATTCCCCATTGACGGTCACGCACCACCAATATTGATTATCCGTATCCTCCATCATACCGTCAAAGCCTACGATGTAAATGCCAAACTCGCGTTCCTCCCATTCGCAGCTATCCAGAGTCCTTAAAAACTCTCCCAGATATTCCGCATCGGATTTGTAAGTCTTGGAATCGGAATACCCATCCCGCCCCGAAACAATCTCAACCTGAAACTCCTTCCTGCCCTCCTGCGTTGCCCGGTAGTTGAGCACCCCGGCCAGTATTCCGGCAATTACAATGACCGCCGCAAATACTGATGCTAAAATAATCTTCTGTTTTTTGTCCATTTTTTCTCCTTTCCTTCCTACCAAAGAAACAAAAATCACGATTATGGCAAGTCTTAGGACTTGGTTTCCCCTGATCTTCCGCCTTCTCACACCCTGCTGCAAGAAGGAAATATCCCTTCCCGCACACGTAAGCGCAATGGCTGGCATCCGCGCCATGGAATCTCATCCACCTTACCTCAGAGTAAGCTGTCTATGATTTTCACATAGTTCCTTTTTCATCCGGATCTAATCCGGAACCATAACCGCCGACGGGTTTCCCGTCTTTCACTAAGATTTTATTTTAACACAGAAATATGATATTGCAAGCAGTTTCAATCTCACAGACAAAGAAAATTTATTACAAGATATATTCCTTTTCCGCTTTCACACTAAATTCCTCAGGTTTCCTGCCGGTTAATTCCACACTCCTTTTATCCGGCTGGCTCCCACCGACAGAAACAAGATACTCTCCTGCTGCCACACGGTTTACAGCCTCTTCATCATATAATGCAAATGCCTCAAGAGGAAGCCTAATGCTGACTTCTTTGCTTTCACCGGGCTTTAAGGATACTTTACGGATTCCCTTAAGCTGTGCATTAGGGGTTTTCTCCCTGCATGCCTTCACATAAACCTGAACTGTTTCCGTTCCTTCCCTGTCTCCGGTGTTGGTGACCACAGCCTTAACGGTAACCCCTTCTTCAACTACTATCTCTGAAGATACGGCAGCATTGCTGTAAGTAAAGTCCGTGTAAGACAGACCATACCCAAATGGATAAAGAGCTTCCTGCTCCATATAACGGTAGGTTCTTCCTGCCATGGAATAATCCGTAAACTCCGGAAGCTCATCCGTTGACCTGTAAAATGTTACCGGCAGCCTTCCTTCCGGGTTCTTATCCCCAAACAAAACCCTTGCAATGGCGTTTCCACCCTGAGCGCCGGGATACCATCCCTGGATAATCGCCGGAATATGGTCATCCGCCCAGGTAACGGCCAGCGCACTTCCCGATAAAAGTACAAGAATGACCGGTTTCCCACAGGCATAAACCGTTTCAAGAAGCTCCTGCTGCTTACCGGGAAGGTCAAGCCCCGGTTTATCGCCGCTGGCATATTGATTGCCTTGGTCGCCTTCCTCGCCTTCTAACCCTGCGTCAAGGCCCAGGCACAAAACCACCACGTCGCTGGCATCACAGATTCCCTTTACCTCCGCAAGCCGATCACTGCCTTTGCTTAAATCGCTGACTTTATCCTTATACAGATGGCACCCTTCCGAGCAAAGAACTCTTACTTTATTCCCTGCATAATCCTGAATCCCTTCCGAGATTGTATAATATCTGGATGCAGTTCCCTCATAATTTCCTACCAGTGCTTTACGGTTGTCCGCATTGGGACCAATCACGCCAATAGTCGTAAGCTTTGACAGATCAAGGGGAAGCAGATTATCTTCATTTTTAAGCAGTGTGATACACTTTTCTGCTGCCTGCAGGTTCAACTCTTTCATTTCCTTAGAATCAACTACGGTATAAGGAATATCATCATATGGGGTGCTTCCTTTTTCATCAAATACACCTAACTTCATCCTGGTGGTAAACAGGTTCACCAAAGCCTCGTCCAACCGTTCCTCAGATACCATTCCCTGCTTTACCGCTTCCGCCAGATAAGCAAACAACTGCCCGCAGTTTAAGTCACAGCCATTGTTCATTGCCATAGCCACCGATTCCAAAGCGCCGCCGGTAACGCCGTGGCCCTCATGGAAGTCTTTGATCGCCCAGCAGTCCGATACCACATGGCCTTCAAATCCCCACTCTTTGCGAAGGATATCCAAAAGCAATGTTTTGCTGCCGCAGCAAGGTTCCCCGTTGGTACGGTTGTAAGCCCCCATCACCGCTTCCACTTTTCCTTCCTTAACACATGCCTTAAACGCAGGAAGGTAAGTCTCATACATATCCTGCTTACTTGCCACCGCATTAAAACTATGGCGCAGGTCTTCCGGTCCGCTATGTACTGCAAAGTGCTTTGCACATGCCGCTGCTTTCATATAATTTTCGTCATGTCCCTGCAGGCCTTCCACAAAACGTACTCCAAGCCTTGATGTTAAATAAGGATCTTCCCCAAAGGTCTCATGGCCTCTTCCCCACCTTGGATCCCTGAAAATATTTACATTAGGGGACCAGAAAGTAAGCCCTTTGTAAATATCCGTATCATCGTATTTTTGCTGCATGTTAAATTTGGCGCGCCCTTCCGTGGATATGGCGTCCGCCACCTGCTCGATAAAATCCTCGTCAAAAGTTGCCGCTAAAGAAATTGCCTGTGGAAATACCGTTGCGACCCCGGCTCTGGCTACCCCATGCAGCGCCTCATTCCACCAGTTATATGCCTTGATCCCCAGCCTTTCAATTTCTGACGCACTGTGTACAGTCTGAAACGCCTTCTCCTCCAGTGTCATCTGCCCCACCAGCTCCCGGGCCCGTTCCCTGTACTTACTTATCTTTTCTACATTTCTTACCAGTTCCATTTTTACCCTCCAATTGTTTTAAAGTAAATGCCTGCTTTTCCAACATAATTCTTATATATAGAATTATATTTTACCTTACACGGTTTTTCTCCCTATTTCTTGTCCTTCTATGACCAGATATTGCCATGGCATTTTGCCATGGAATTTGATTTACTACTTGTCAAAATCAATCATGCGCATTATGATAATAAAAATAAATGTTTTTACCACAAAGGAACCGACTCCATGATCAAAATACTAAATGGCATTCATGAGACAGTAGCATATAATTCAATGAACGGCTTAAATCTGTATCATAATAGAGAAGCGGAGGATTACCCTATCCACTGGCATACCCCATTAGAAATCATCATGCCTGTGGAAGGAATCTATACCGTGGTCATTGATGACGTTCCCCACACCTTTAAGGAAGGGGATATTTGGATCACTCCTCCCGGCACTCTTCACAAATTAGTTGCTCCGCCTTCCGGCGAACGTCTGATCATGCTTTTTGATTACGGCCTGATTTGTAATGTGAAGGCCATGGGCTCTTTGCTGCATATGCTCCACCCCTATGCCTTGATCACAAAAGAGGAATACCCGGATCTAAACAGCAGCCTTAGGTTTTATATAGAAGAAATTGCCAAAGAATACGACCACCCCACACCTTTTACAGAGGCATGTATTTATTCTCTTATGATACGTTTCTTCGTTGCGTTAGGGCGCGCCAACATTAACGACAACACCAAATTCCCCGGCGTTACCCGGTGCAAGCAGCACGAATACGTGGAGAAATTTATGATGGTATGCAACTATATCACTGAACATTGCACGGAAAACATTTCCGTTGAACAGTTAGCCGGCATTGCCGGATTTTCCAAATTCCATTTTGTCCGCCTGTTCAAACAGTTTTCCAACATGTCCTATCATGAATATCTGACCCAGAAACGCATTGCCCATGCGGAACAGCTCCTGATCGAGCCAAATCTTTCCATTACGGAAGTTGCAATGCGCTCCGGCTTTAACAGCCTGTCCACCTTTAACCGGATCTTCAAGGCTGCCAAAAACTGCACACCTTCAGAATATAAGAATCTGAACAAGAGTGAAAAATAATGACTCAGATCTGCTCAATAAATGGGCTCATAGGAAATCCGCCGCCATTGTAAATCAATGCTCCTTTGTTGGTATTGGCAAAGCAGTACCGCACTGCCGCCGGTTTCCCCAACAGCTCTTTACAGCTTAATATGATCTTTTTCCCATCAAGAACAGCTTCCGCCTGCTTCCAGCAAAGTCCGCCATCCGGATATTGTTCTCCCAGCTCAAAGTCTAAGATTTCTCCATCCCTGCCTTTGGCAGTCATTCCTTCTGTTATGTTGGTACAATAAATTTCCACAAACCATCCCTGCCCACTTACCGAATCTACCGAAATAATCTTTTGTATCTGCGGGCCTTCACACTCTGTCTCCAGATTGTAAAGTTTCTTTGCCGCTAACAGAGCAAGCCTGCTGCCCACTTCTTTTTTATTTAAAGGATGCAGGTCATTGTCCTCTCCCAAATCCATAGCAACTGCCATACCTGTCCCCGGCAGGGAAAGCGCCTGCCTTTGCATTTCCCGCAAAACAGGCCATCCCCTTCCTGTCTCGTCCGTGTCACTGTCATAAATATTGATAGCAAAATTAGGAAGCTGTACATAGAGAAACGGAAGCGTATCATCCTGCCAGACCTTCCGGTAACCTTTGACCATCCTCTCCATCAAATCCAGATAAGTATCCGGCACATGGGTGTTGGATTCCCCCTGATACCATAAAAATCCGGCAATGGCAAAATTACGGCAGGGCGCCGTCATCCCGTTAAACAGTCCGGTAGGTTTCCAACTGACAAAATCCGTGGGCTTAATCTGTGCGCAATGAGCTCCCACACGATAAAGCCATTGTCCTTCCAGATCAACCTCACCGCCTTCGTTCCAGATCCCATACTTTTTACCGGTTGTAAACCTTCCTTTTCCGTTTTCACATTTCACACGGATCGTAATGGTGTTTTCCCCTTCCCGCAAAACCCCTGCCGGAACCCGGTATTTTCTGGGAGGGTACTGATAATCGGTATGCCCGGCCCATACGCCATTTATGTACACCGTATCACTGTCCACGATCGTTCCCAGCCAGAGCTTTGCTTCCCTGCCTGCCATGGACTTTGGTATCCGGAAGCTGCGTTTAAACCATACGCTTCCAATAAAGTCTTTCAGATCCGTATCCCGGAAGAAAAAGGGGATATCAACTTTCTTCCAGTTTGAAGTATCCGTTCCTTCTTTTTCCCAATTCTCTTTAAGGCCCTTGTCTGAGTCATCTAGGTTTTTATGCCATTCCTCCGATTGCTTTTGGTTTTGCCAAAGAACCTTTTCCACAAATTCTTTATTACCATACCGGTCTGCCGTATCCAATGCCTCTTTGCATCCTGCAAGCATTTCCCGGCTCATCCAGGATTCGATCAAAGAGCCGCCTAAACTGGCATTGATAAGACCAACAGGTACTCCGCTTATCTCATACATTTTCCGGGCAAAAAAATATGCCGTGGCGGAAAACTGCAAAATAGTATCTGCCTTCACCTGCTTCCATTCTCCGGTAACATGCTCCTTTAAAGGAGCATTAAACTCCGGATTCTCCACGATCTTAAATGTCCGGATAGCAGAATTTTCACAAGTTTTGATCTCTTCCGGGTAACGGTCTTTTACCCGCTCCATAGGCAGTTCCATATTAGACTGCCCGGAACAGACCCACACATCCCCCACCAGAATATCGGACACTTCAATCTCATCACCTGCATCGTCAGATATGTGCATGGTATAGGAACCGCCTGCCCCCTGTTCTCCAAGCCAGGTCTCCCAGATGCCTTCCCCATTGGTAAGTGCGGTATGATCCTCCCCCAAAAAAGATACTTTTACCTTCCTTAAAGGCTCATCAAATCCCCATATATGGATTTTCTTTTTCTGCTGTAAGACCACTCCGTTACTGATCAGTCTTGGAAGCTTTAATTTTCCCATAACTGTTATACCTCCTGGAATCATTTCGAAATTTTACAGGAGAAACACCGTACGCCTTTTTAAAGGAATTTGACAAATGGTGATAGTCCGAAAACCCTAGCCGGTCGGAAATCTCCTGTATGGAAAGTGACGTATAAAGGAGCATGGACTGGACAAGTTCCAGACGCTGAGCAAGATAATACTGATAAGGCGGCAGCCCAAACGCCTCTTTGAAAATATGAATTGCGCGGGAAGAGGATAAATGGGCGCTTTGAGCAATATCGTCAACAGAAAGCGTCCGGAGTAAATTCTGCTCTATATAATTTTTCATGGCAAAAGCAAAGGTATGCTCCTTCCTATGACTGGCATAATAAGAAGAAAGCGCCTGAATATATTCATGCAGTTGAATCGTCAATCTGGAGTAGCATTCCGAAGGATCCTCTTCTATGGTGCTTAACATGCTTTGAAGGTACTGCCCCTGTCCAAACTGGGGAATCACCACCGTCTGGCTTAAACCATAATCTGAAAGCAGATGGCGTACCAGACTGCCCCGCACATTAAACCAAATCTTAGTCCAGGGCATCTCTTTATCCGCATAATAATAATGATTTTTTCCGGCCTGCAGGATATAGGCATCCCCCGAACGGACCTCTATTTCTTCTTCATCCTGGCAGATATACCCCTTCCCGTCCAATAAATATTCAAAAACAAAAATATCCGCATTACTGCGATAGATCATATAATCAGGATCGGGCAGCGTAATGCCCGCCATCAGCGGAATAAAAGCAGGCAGGCTCGTTCCCGTGTAAACAGCATACTTTTCACTTCCAACATAATTATTCCTCTTGGAATTTTTCATCTTGCCCGTCCTTTCCTCTTTTCTTTATCATATAGCAGCTTTTTACACATTTCAAGCTGTTTTCTCCATTGTTTTTTATCAATCCCGGTTATAATATAAACATATCACAAACGGCAGAACAAATGTCGTTTTCAATAAAAACTTTAGGAGGAGAAATCATGAGCGGCATACCTAGATGCGAACACCCGAAACCTCAGATGCAGCGTAACGACTGGATGAATTTAAACGGGGAATGGGATTTTGCTTTTGACTTTGGCAGAAGTGGGATTGACAGAAAATTTTATGAAAAAAGGACATTGGATAACAAGATCACGGTTCCATTCTGCCCGGAAAGTGAGCTCAGCGGAATTGGACAGAAAGACTTTATTCCCGCAGTCTGGTATCTTCGCACTTTTCCATTAACGGATGCCCAGAGGAACGGCCGCATTTTGTTACATTTTGGGGCTGTGGATTATGAATGTCATGTCTGGGTCAACGGGAAAAAAGCCGGTATCCATAAAGGCGGCTATGCGTCCTTTACGTTTGATATTACAGATTTATCCACAGCGGGCGAAAATTACTTAACAGTATATGCCGCCGATGACACAAGAAACGGAAAACAATGCAAGGGCAAACAAAGTACCCTGTTTCATTCCTTTGGTTGTGATTACACCAGGACAACCGGAATCTGGCAGACTGTCTGGCTGGAGTTTGTTCCAGTTAATTACATTGAAAAGGTCCAGTACTACCCGAACATTGCAAAAGGAACACTTTCGATCAAAGCCCGGACAAAGGGAAGCGGAGTTTTACGGGCAGAAGCTTACTATGAAAATAAAGCCTGCGGCAGTGGGGAAACAGAAATCACCTCCGGCAATGGCTTTCTGGAAATTACTCTGTCGGAGCTTCATTTATGGGAAACGGGTAACGGGCGCTTATATGACCTGAAACTTTCCTTTAGGGAAGATCATGTCAACAGCTATTTTGGTATGCGGGAAATCAACATAGATGGGGAAAAAGTACTGATCAATGGAAAACCCGTTTTTCAGCGTCTTGTACTGGATCAGGGATTTTATCCGGACGGCATTTATACAGCCCCTTCAGACGAAGCATTAGTAAAAGATATCCGGTTATCACTGGACGCCGGTTTTAACGGTGCAAGACTCCATCAAAAAGTGTTTGAAGAACGGTTTTTGTACCATTGCGACAGGTTAGGATATCTGGTTTGGGGTGAGCAAGGCAACTGGGGACTTGACCACAGCCTCCCTGACGGCCTGAAACACTTTCTGCCTGAATGGATGGAGGTTTTGGAAAGAGATTTTAACCACCCGGCGATCATTGGCTGGTGCCCGTTTAATGAAACCTGGGATTACAATGGAAGACAGCAGGATGACGATCTTCTGCGTATTACCTACCTGATGACAAAACAATATGACACCACCCGCCCCTGCATTGACACAAGCGGCAACTTCCACGTATTGACGGATATCTACGACCTGCATGATTACGAACAAAACCCGGAAACGTTTGCCAGCCATTACAAGGATTTTGCCGGCGGAGGAAATTTGAGGGATACCCATCCACACAGACAGACTCCCGTCTGCGGGATACCGGTCTTTATCAGCGAATACGGCGGTATTAAGTGGGATATTTCCCAAAACGGCCAAAAGGATGAAAAAAGATGGGGATATGGAGACAGCCCTCAATCAATAGAAGAGTATCTTGACCGCTATAAACGTCTGACGGATACCCTGCTTGATAATCCCAGAATGTTTGGTTTTTGCTATACACAATTATATGATGTGGAGCAGGAAGTAAACGGGATTTATACTTACGAAAGGGCTGCTAAATTTGACATGGAAATAATCCGAAATATCAACAGCAGAAAGGCGGCAATTGAAATGGATTGATAAAAGCGCAAAAGCACTTAGGTTTAAAATCTAAGTGCTTTTATAAAATTTAAGATACTGCATTGTTGCTTATCAATCGTCTGTAAAGAACTTGTATCTGCAATCCTCACGAAATCCGCAGGCAAGACCTTTACCTTCTGGCACAACATATGGGAAAGGAAATCATTAAGCCTCTCCGGCACATATTGCGGGTTCATACTTGCAAGAATGCATTTCTACTGATAAAATATTCATCAACGACCATATAAACGTGTTTATCCAATGAAAAAGGAAGCATTTAAAAATGGAAAGCTCTGATTCACAATCACAAACAACAAATTATTTTTTATGGGATCAAAAAACCGGAACGTTTTCCACCGATATGCTGAAATTAACCGCTATGGTTACCATGCTGATCGACCATATTGGCGCCGGAATCTTAGAATATTTAATGTGGCTGGATTCTATTTCTGAACAGGCAAGGATTATACTGGTAGATGTAGATCAGGTACTGCGTCTTATCGGCCGCATTTCCTTCCCCCTTTACTGCTTTTTACTGGTACAAGGCTTTCTCCACACGAAATGCAGGTTAAAATATGCAGGAAGCCTTCTTTTCTTTGCTTTCCTGTCTGAATTTCCCTTTGATTTCATGCTTTACAACCCGCTGGATTTCTCCTCCCTAAATGTAATCTTCACGCTTTTTATTGGCCTGCTCACACTTTGGGGAATTGAAAAAGCAAAATCAAATATTTTTCTGATCATGCTCGTAACGATAATGGGTATGGCCATGGGCGCATTATTAAGCACAGATTATTCCTGGATGGGAGTTCTTTTAATCGTGTCTCTCTATCTGCTTAGAAGCAATCCCCTTTTACAGTCCACGGTTTCATTTGTTCTTTTCTGCCTGGCAATGACAATCCGGTATTCAGGAATGCACGAATCGCTCTCCCAAACACTTCTGTATCTGCTCACATCAAAATACACGTTGATTCTTTCTTTCTGGATGATCTATCGGTGCAATGGAAAACGATACATCAAAAAGGGGAAATACTTATTCTACTTTTTTTATCCGGCACATTTACTTCTTCTGGGAATTGTGCTTCGAACCATTCTTATTTTCCTGTAAAAACCCCGTGCCCCTATTTCCAGAAAAAGGGCATTTACCACCCACAGTAAACGCCCTAAATCCTTGCAAATCTTTATTTATAAATATCTCTAACTCCAATCAGTTCTTTACAGCCTCTTTAATAACTCTTCCCTCTGTGCCTCATACCCTGGTTTCCCGAGAAGGGCAAACATGTTCTTCTTATAGCTTTCCACGCCAGGCTGGTTAAACGGATTCACACCAAGCAAATATCCGCTGACCCCACAGGCAAATTCAAAGAAATAGAATAATTCACCTAAATAAAACTCATTTACTTCAGGAACGTTGACCATCAGATTAGGAACCTGCCCGTCCGTATGCGCAAGGATCGTACCGTTCATTGCGCTCTTATTTACAAAATCAACGCTCTTTCCTGCCAGATAATTCAGCCCGTCCAGATCCACCGGCTCCTCATTCAGGATAATCTCTTCTCTGCTAGTCTCAATATTGATGACGGTCTCAAACAGATTCCTGGAACCGTCCTGAATGAACTGCCCCATAGAATGCAAATCTGTGGTAAGATCTACGCTTGCCGGGAAGATACCCTTTTGATCCTTGCCCTCGCTCTCGCCGTAAAGCTGTTTCCACCATTCGGAAACATAATGAACGCTGGGTTCATAGTTTGCAAGGATTTCAATCCCTTTTCCTTTTCTTAAAAGGATATTACGGACTGCCGCATACTTCACGGCATCATTTTTTTCGAAAGGAGCTTCCAAAGCCGCTTTGCGTCCTGTCTGCGCACCTTCCATCAGTTTGTCAATATCCGCGCCGCTGACTGCGATAGGAAGCAGGCCAACCGCTGTAAGCACAGAAAAACGACCGCCTACATCATCAGGCACTACGAAACTTTCATAGCCTTCTTCCGTAGCAAGGCTCTTAAGGGAACCTCTTGCCTTATCCGTGGTAGCATAAATCCTCTTTGCCGCTTCTTCTTTACCGTATTTTTTCTCCAGCATTTCTTTAAATACGCGGAAAGCAATAGCCGGTTCTGTGGTGGTGCCGGATTTACTGATCATATTAATGGAAAAATCCCTGTTCCCGATCACGTCCATCAAATGCCTGATGTAAGTGGAGCTGATAGAATTTCCTACAAAATAAATTTCAGGAGTCTTTCTTACTTCCTTACTCACTACATTATAAAAACTGTGTCGTAAAAACTCTATGGCTGCTCTGGCGCCAAGATAAGACCCACCAATACCGATCACCAATAAAACTTCGGAATCACCCTGTATTTTGGATGCCGCTTTTTTAATCCTGTCAAACTCTTCCTTATCGTAATCCACCGGAAGATCGATCCAGCCAAGGAAATCATTCCCTGCGCCTTCTTTGGAAACCAGCAGATCCTTTGCATCCAGTGCCAGCTTCTTCATGGATTCCACTTCATGATCCTTGATAAAGGAAGCTGCCTTGGAATAATCAAATGTTACTTTGCTCATAGTTATCGCTCCTTTTCCTGTCACAAATGTAAATAAATATAATGTCAGTGTACCAAATAGGGGGCTCTTTTTCAAGACTTCCCATTACATATTACTGAAATGTTCCTTTTTCTACATCCCATACGAAACTTCTTTCTTCACCTGGGTTCCACTTAAAGGGAACAGAAACTTCACCGTACTTTAAGTCCATGACCATTCCTTTATCCGACCTTACCGTACACTTATGAAGTACCCCATCTTTCCAGTAAATGTCTGCCTCCCCGCCGTTTCTCACACGGATCCCTTTAATATGGCCGGTACTCCATGCCGCAGGCAGCGCCGGAAGCAGATGGATCCTTTCCATGCTGCTTTGCACCAGCATTTCTGAAATAGCCGCCGTGATTCCGAAATTACCGTCTATCTGGAAAGGCGGATGCTTATCAAACAAATTCAGGTAAGTGGAACTGGCAAAAAGCTTTTCAATACTCTCATAAGCCTTCTCCCCATCCCACAATCTGGCATAATGGTTGGTGATCCATGCCCGGCTCCATCCTGTATGGCCGCCTCCCGCAGACAGCCTTCTTTCCAAAGTAACCCGTGCCGCAGCAGCAAGTTCAGGCGTACCATCCACTGTGATCTGCCCCGATGGATGCAGTCCGTACAAATGAGAAATATGCCGGTGACCCAGCTCCCATTCTTCATAATCTTCCGGCCACTCCATGATCGCCCCATGCTTCCCGATTTTAGTAGGAATCAGTTTTTCCCTTGCCGCTTTTATTTGTTCCGTCAGTTCATCGTCCACACCCAAAATTTCTGCCGCTTCAATACACTGGGTAAACAGATCCCGCAAAATCTGATTATCCATAGTCACACCATAAATATTAGCCCCCATTTCCCCACTTGGGAGAATAAAGGTATTTTCCGGTGAAACAGAAGGACAGGTGACCAGATAACCGTCATGCTCTACCAGAAAATCCAAAAAGAACTGTGCCGCTTCCCGCATAATAGGAAAGCTTTCTTTTAGAAAATCCTGATCCAGGGTATATTGATAGTGCATCCACTGATGGGTGCACAGCCATGCCGCCCCCATTACCCAATAAGATCCCGGAATCCAATGATCCTGCGTTGCGCTGTCACCATGGATATCCGTGTTGTGGTGGCACATAAAACCGCCGCAGCCATACATCAGTCTTGCAGTCTTCCTGCCATTGGGAACAATCTTTTTGATCAGCTCAAACAAAGGCATATGACATTCCGAAAGGTTACAGCTCTCCGCCGGCCAATAATTCATTTCCGCATTGATATTGATCGTATACTTAGAATCCCAGGGCGGCAGCATATCCTGATTCCAGATTCCCTGTAAAGTAGCGGGAAGTCCTCCCTCCCGGCTGCAGGAGATTAGCAGATAACGCCCATAATCAAAATATAATTTAGAAAGCCCGATATCCGCAGGTTTTTCCATAGCATCCATGATCCGCCTGTCTGTAGGGATACTGTCATATCCTGACAAATCCCCAAGAGAAAAATCCACCCTCCCATAGAAAGAGCGGTAATCCTCCACATGTTCAGACAATAATGTTTCCAGAGATTTCTCTACACTTTTTTGTATCCTTTCACTGATAGAAGGCTCTAACATAGACGAAGGCACGTGATAAGAAGTATCCCCGCAAAAATACAATGTGACATCAGACGCATCGCTGACCAGTAAATGCTCTCCGATCACCTCAATTTTTCCATCCCGGCTATCCGCCATAAGCATCATGGAAAAATCAAATCCCCCTTTTCCAAGATTGCCATACAGGCAGATTCCTCTGGTTCCTGCCTTTTTTACTCCGTCGAAAAATCTCTCTCTGCTCAATGCCGCAGTAAAATTTAATTTACCATTTCCTTTTGCCGTAAAATGCATTACCATGATACCGGCTGGCTTGGAAATAAAGATTTCCCTTTCATACCGTGTTTCTTTACACATAAAGCTTTGGCGGTATACCGCCTTTTCCAGATCCAATTCCCTGTGATAATCCGTATAACCGTCAACATCCTCAAACTGTAAATAAATATCACCCAATGTCTGATAGGGATGCATACTGCCCGGACATCCGGACATTGCAAGTTTGATCAATTTTTCCGCTTTTTTAATCTCACCTTGAAAGATCAGTTCCCTGATCTTGGGAAGATTTTTCCTTGCATCCGGATTATTACGGTCAACTCTTCCCCCATACCACATGCTCTCTTCATTTACCTGAAGCCGTTCGTCTGACACATCCCCAAATACCATGGCCCCCAGGCTTCCGTTCCCCAAAGGGAGCGCTTCCTCCCACTTACTGGCGCTCTGCTGATACCACAATTTACTCATAAATTCATCCTTCCGTATTTTCTTTCCACAATCTATTGTTCACATATTTATGATACCATATTTATGCAAAAAATTCTTCCAATAAATTTTCTAACTCTTCCGCATGGTTTTCCTTTTTTTCCGGTTCTTCTTTTAACAGTTCTTTTGCATAGACCTCCCGTTTCCTGATCCCTTCTTCCAAAGCGTTCTCTTTTTCAATCTCCAGTCTTGGAGCATAATGATTTTCCAGATAATCAATCAGGTTTGTCTTTAATATATCCTTTTTTTCCTGTATGCCCAAAATACCTGAAGTTGAAAAATACAAATACAATCCCAGTATACTGATCATATAATAGGGCATAATCTGAAATAAGGAATTTCCTTCTGATAATAAGTAACAGATGGTAATCCCTGTAATTAATACAGAAAGCATCATCAACTGCCCGGAAATATGGGACAGGCGGAACAAATAAATTCCTCCAACACTGATTTTTTGCAGGAACTTGTCCACAAAAACAGAGGTATTGATCATTTTCCCATTCAGCTTATAATGGCTCGTATATTTTTGCTTACACTGCTTTAATAATTTATTTTCCGTAGAAGACATATTATCGGCCTGATTAATCATATTCTGATATATCACAGCCGATATGATCTGACATATAATACTAAAAAGCAGAAACAGCAAAATTAATCCTGTGAGTATTATGTGGTCTGACAATATGGTAAACATATTTTCTCCTTTCAGCCATTTATATATAAACGGCAAAATCCATTGCCATATACTATATATATTATAGAGGAATGATTTTGCTGACTCAATAACCTGGCCAGGATAACTCCTCGCCATTTTCCTGCAAATTTTTCCTATATTTGCCTTTTCCTGCCTTTCAGACTGGAAAACAGCTTTTATTTCTGCTATACTCTTAATGAAATAAAGGAGGATGGAACACTATGAAATATCAGACAAAAGGAACCTGCTCTACTTCCATTGATCTTGAAGTAGAAGAAGGTAAAATCAAATTTGTAGAATTTTTTGGCGGATGTAATGGAAATCTAAAAGGGATTGCCAGCCTGGTCACAGGCATGGGCATTGATGAAGCTATCTCTAAGCTGAAAGGGATCAGGTGCGGTTTTAAAGCAACTTCCTGTCCTGATCAGCTGGCTCAGGCACTTGAAAAACTCAAAAATGAAAGTTGTTAACGGGAGGCTCTGTTTATGGGCAACTTGGATGTAACCAAAAAAATTGTTCTTACCGGAGGCGGCACAGCAGGACATGTCACCCCAAATATTGCGTTGATTCCTCATCTGCGGGAAGCCGGATTTGAGGTTTCTTATATCGGCTCTTACGATGGTATGGAAAAAAAGCTGATCATGGATTACGACATTCCATATTATGGGATTGCAACCGGAAAATTCAGACGGTATTTTGACATTAAAAACTTAACGGATCCTTTCCGTGTAATCAAAGGATTTGGAGAAGCGCGTAAGTACTTAAAAAAGATCAGACCAAACGTGGTATTTTCCAAAGGCGGATTTGTCAGCGTTCCGGTGGTACGGGCTGCGGCATCTTTGCATATTCCCTGCATCATCCATGAATCGGATATGACACCAGGACTTGCCAATAAGCTGTGTATCTCCGCCGCTAAAAAAGTATGCTGCAATTTTCCGGAAACTTACAATATGCTCCCTAAGGAAAAAGCGGTTCTGACCGGATCTCCCATCCGTGAGGAACTGACCAAAGGAAATAAAGCATCCGCTTACAAAATGTGCGGTTTCACAGAAGCAAAACCGGTGATCTTAGTCATAGGAGGCAGCTTAGGCGCCGCTTCCATAAACCAGACAGTAAGGGAAGCTTTGCCAGGGTTATTAAAAGATTTTCAGGTTGCGCATATCTGTGGAAAAGACAAGATAGACCCCGATTATCTCCACAAAGAAGGTTATATTCAATTTGAATATGTAAAGGCAGAATTAAAAGATCTGTTTGCCATGGCGGACCTTGTCATTTCCCGTGCGGGCGCCAATTCCATCTGCGAATTATTGGCCCTTAGAAAACCAAACCTGTTAATTCCCCTTTCAGCGTCCAGCAGCCGGGGCGACCAGATTTTAAACGCCAAATCCTTTGTGGCACAGGGATTTTCCATGGTCATAAACGATGACCAATTATCCGCCAGCCTGCTTACAGAAAAAGTGTTGGAATTATACTTTACCAGACAAACTTTTATAGACGCTATGGGAAAAAGCAATCAATTAGGGTCTATCAAAACAATCATGAAACTCATTAAAGAAGAAGCAGCGCTTTAAAACGCTGCTTTTTACTTAATCACTTAATATTTTCTTTTCCATCAAATCCAATGCCTTTTCATTTTCCTGCTGGCAATAACTGATCATTACCTCTTCCCCTTCGGCCTCCAGTCCGGAAATATCCGCCCCTAACTGTACATAACAAATGGTGTTATCTATCACTTCGATTCGGGAGGCAGCCACCTTTGCTCTATTTTGGGGCTGTTGTTCATAGATCCGAAGAAGCAGCTCACGGTATTCGGTCAGGTAATTTTCAATGACAGGAATCTCGTCTTCTTTTGCTTCAATCAGGATCATCATGTCTATCCCCGCTTCCGTATGTTGATACTCTGCCAAAAAGTCATTATACATGCTATCGGAAATGCCTGTCCGTTCCGCCAGCTCTTCGTCATTTAAAAGCGTATCCGGCCAATAATTTTCTCCCATCATAACGATCACGGCATCCCGCAGCTCATCCATAGGTCCTACGATCTTATATTTGGTTCCCACCTGCAGAGTATTGACCGCATTTTCTTCGCCGTTTCCTTCTTTTATATAAGCCTGATTATCAATATGATCATTTTTTACATTATTATCGCCGCATCCGGTAACAATAACCACAAATGCCGCTAAAATCCCCAATGCCACTCCCTTTTTTGATTTCATAACCTTTCCTTTCTAGCTGACTGGTTTACAACTTATAATAGGCGGCAGCTGCTTTTCCGCTTACTATAAGTACAAGTATTTCCATAAATTAGACAAACTATGTAAATATATGTTAAGATATTCGAAAAGAGTTTCAACCCGATACTATGGAGATTTGTTATGCTATTTAATTCTTATATTTTTATTTTTATATTTTTACCCTTGACCCTGATCGGATGGTACGCCTTAAACTATGTCAGGGCTTACGAACCTGCCAAGTTTTTTCTTGCAGGCATGTCGCTATGGTTTTACGGCTATTTCAACATATATTATCTGGCTGTCATTATCGCCAGCATTTTAGCCAATTATCTTCTTAGTTTCCTTTTGAAATTTTCCCATACGGCGCTTACCCGCCGGATTGGGCTTTTGGCCGGATTGGCAATTAATCTTGGTCTGCTTTTTTACTTTAAATACTACGATTTCTTTTTTGAAAACATTAACGCTATTTTTCATGCCAACTTTAATTTGAAACATATTTTGCTTCCCCTGGGAATCAGCTTTTTTACCTTCCAGCAGCTATCTCTCATCATTGACAGATGCACCCAAAAAGCGCCCCATTACTCTTTTGCAGACTATATTACCTTTGTAACCTTTTTCCCTCAGTTGATCGCAGGACCCATCGTACTGCATGACGAGATGATTCCCCAATTTGATGACTTGTCTAACCGGCGTTTTTCATCAGATAACTTTGCAAAGGGAATCGTGCTTTTTACCATCGGTCTTGGAAAAAAGGTACTGCTTGCGGACACACTGGCAATCCCCGTCAATTTTGGTTTTGAACAGACTGCTTTTTTAGACACGCCTTCTACCTTGCTTGTGATTCTTGCCTATACCTTTGAAATTTATTTTGATTTCAGTGGGTACAGTGACATGGCAATAGGATTGGGAAAAATGTTCAACATTGAAATCCCTGTCAATTTCAACTCACCATACAAAGCATGTTCCGTAAAAGAGCTATGGCAAAGGTGGCATATGACTTTATCCCGTTTCTTTATCCAATATGTTTATATTCCCCTTGGGGGCAGCCGGAAAGGGAAATTCGGCACTATTTTTAATACCTTTGTGGTCTTTTTCTTAAGCGGGCTTTGGCATGGCGCCAACTGGACCTATGTGGCTTGGGGAACCATGCAGGGCCTGTTGGTAATATGGGATAATCTTGGAATCGTGGGTGTAAAAGGAAGTAATGAAAAAGTACCTTCTCGTTTTACAATCCCCCGGTGGCTTGGATGGGCCTTTACTTTTTCATTTTTTAATCTGTCTTTATTTTTCTTCCGCAGTGACAGTATGGCAAATGCTTTTCAGATGTTTAAAAATATTTTTGCATTTAAAGAGACCGGTTACCTTTTTAAAATTGCCGCTAAACTGGATATCCCGGAATTTTATCTGGCTAAACAGATGATCAATCTGACAAATCCTGAACTTCTTTCTTATGCTTATGCAGCGCTTTTTATATTGTTGTTAATTATAAGCGCCATGATCCTAACCAGGAAAAACGCAGTACAGATTGTAAATGAGCACCCTCTAAACTCCAGATTATGCTTATTCATAACGGTAATTTTCGTCTGGTCCGTGATCTCTTTTTCACAGGTCAGCACTTTTATATATTTTAATTTTTAACAGGCAGGTAGATTATGTCACAAAAATTTATCAGAAACTTTTTTATAACCAGCGGCCTTCTTCTTTTACTGTGTACACTGACAGTTGTGGTCTTTGACCCCTTTTTTCAATACCATAAGCCCTTGCCCGGATTAAAGGCCGTGCTCACGGATAAGGAATATCAATGCACGGGTTCTTTAAAGACTTTTGACTATGACAGTGTGATCGCCGGTTCTTCCGTAGCCGAAAACTATAACAACGGCTGGTTTGACCAAAACTTTGGCTGCAAGTCTATTAAGGCGATCCGTTCTTACGGGGCCACTGCGGATCTGTGTTACCTTTTAGACATTGCTTTTGCTCATAAAGAACTGAAATATGTATTTTATAACCTGGACCCTTCCGCCCTTTCAGCGGATCCCGAAACGACTTATGCCCTTACAGGCTGCCCTATGTATCTTTATGATGACAATTATATGAATGACGTGGAATACTGGCTGAACAAAGATGTACTGATGGAAAAGATCCCTTACTTGATCGCAAATTCTTTTATGGGTGATTATGATGAAAATGAATCCTACAACTGGGCACAGTGGAAAGAATTTAATTCCGATATGGTGTTAGGGCTCTACATTAGGAAACCTTCTGTCTCAGAAATGAAACCGGAAAACTATTATGAAGAACTGTTGCATGCCAACTTAAACCTTCTCACTGCACAAATAAAGGCCCACCCGGAAACTGAATTTTATATTTTTATCCCTCCTTATTCTATGATGTGGTGGGATAATATCTACCGGGAAGGGGATACGGACGCTTATTTATATAACATGGAAAAAGCCATGGAAACTCTTCTCGGTTTTGAAAACGTGACCTTATCCTATTTTCAAAATGACCGGGAAGTCATCACAAACCTTGAAAATTACATGGATATTCTTCATTTTTCACCGGATATCAACCTTTATATCTGTGAAAGTTTAAAAAAAGGAACTCATCAAGTCACAAAAGACAATTACATGGAAAGCCTGAAAGATATGCGCTCTCTGGCAGATGAAATTGTAAATAAACTGATAAAACCTTACGAGGATAAGATCAAAGTAGATCTTTATGACCACTAGTTTCTACACGATCTCAAATGCCTTTAAAAGCGCCCAAATATAAGGAGCGCCAAAAACATTAAGGGATTTTGGACCGGTGACTTTCTCTGGGTCTTTCTCAATACGGTCAAGAGCTTGTTGAAAAGTAGCTTTCGTGATAGATTTCGTCCGTCTGTCTACAAAAAGTTCTCCTCCTTTAATGCTGTAACTGAAAGGAAGTTTTTTTACTGTATAAAAGGTCTCATTTTGGTGGTCTGACAACTGCTGCCAGAGAAAATCAATTGATGTCATGTCAATCCTCATAATGTGAATTTTCACAATATTGTCTTTATGTACTATAGGTTATAAAGCATGCCATTTAAAGTACTATTAAATACTACTATATAATAAAACATAAGAAAGGACAACCTGTATGAAAAAATTTATTTCCTGGAATGTAAATGGATTGCGGGCCTGCGTGGAAAAAGGCTTTATGGACTTCTTCCGTGAAGTGGATGCGGATATTTTCTGCCTGCAGGAAACAAAACTTCAAAAAGGGCAGATCAATTTGGATCTGCCCGGTTACTACCAATATTGGAACTATGCGGAAAAGAAAGGTTATTCCGGTACTGCCATTTTTACAAAAGAAGAACCTATTTGTGCAACTTATGGCATGGCCGAGAGTATTGGAACAGATATACATGACCACGAAGGCCGGGTCATTACATTAGAATTTGAAGATTACTATATGATCACCGTTTATACGCCTAACTCACAGGACGAATTAAAAAGATTAGATTACCGCATGAAATGGGAAGATGATTTTCTTTTATACTTAAAAGGGCTGGAACAAAACAAGCCCATTATCGTCTGTGGCGACCTGAACGTAGCCCATAAAGAAATTGACTTAAAAAACCCGAAAACAAACCGAAAAAATGCCGGGTTTACTGATGAAGAACGGTCTAAGTTCACAGCCCTTATGGAAGCTGGTTTTACTGATACCTTCCGTCATTTTTATCCGGATTTAGAAGGCGCTTATTCCTGGTGGTCTTACCGCTTCCACGCAAGGGAAAAAAACGCCGGATGGCGCATTGACTATTTCCTCACATCAAAAGCTTTAAATGCCTCCCTAAAGGACGCTGTCATTTACAAAGAAATTCTAGGATCCGATCACTGTCCCATTGGCCTTATGATCTAATCCTCCACCAGCCTTAATCCGGCAGTATCGGTTACAGGAAGCGAAAAAACAATGGATTTAGCCCGGGTGTTCAGCCCGGCTTTTTCCATGATCGCCTGCATGATCGTATTTTTTTGTTCTGTCTTCGTGACAATATAGATCATTTCCTTTTCAGCGGCAATAGAAACCCCCATGAATTTCCCTGACTGCTCTGTGCCGGTACCTTTTGCATGGACAACCGTTCCGCCATAGGCCCCTGCGTCCCTTGCGGCGTCCATGACCAACTCGATATTCCCCTGATCTGCAATAACAACGATTAATTCATGTGATGTTTCCTTCAAGACAGATTCCTCCTCTTTTTTGTAATCCTCTTTTTCCAAGAGAAATTGAAGCGGCTTTTTGCCTCCTATACTGCTAAGCGGCACGATAAAAGCAATTCCCCCTCCGGGTGCGTCAATCTTAAGCTTTCTTTGAAGCTGCTTTTTTACATCCAGCCAGGTCTCTTCTTCCAAAACGGAATAGATCACTGCTTTTTCTGTGTTTTCCATCCCCAGATAATCCAAAATATCATTAGAAGCAGTTCCGAAACCAAGGGTCACAAACGCCACATGCTGCCCACTTTCCCAATATAATTCCGAATATTTTTTTGCAGCCTTTCTGTCCACAATAGTGGTCATCAAATATAATTTACCCATATCACTGCCCTGCCTTTACAATTCGATAATTTCCATATCGCCAAATGCTTCCAAAGGTATCTGACCTTCTTTTCCGGATACCACTTTTCTCCTGCTGCTTTCTTTCAGCTTAAATACCATTCCCATCACCTGGATTGTGATAAGAGGCGTCATTGCAACCATTGCCACGATCCCAAAAGCGTCTGTAATAATATTTCCTCCCAAAGCTTCACAGGCTCCCATGGCAAAGGGTAACAAAAATGTAGCCGTCATAGGACCGGATGCCACGCCGCCGGAGTCAAATGCGATAGCCGTAAATATTTTAGGAACAAAAAAGGTTAAAATCAGTGCAATGGCATATCCGGGGATCACAAGCCACAAAATAGAAATTCCCGTAAGCACCCTGATCATGGCAAGACCTACTGATGCGGAAACACCTATGGATAAGCTAAGCCCCATAGCCTTCGCCGAAATAGCGCCGGAAGTCATTTCTTCTACCTGCCTGGTAAGCACGAATACCGCCGGCTCCGCCAATACAATAAAATAACCAATGATCATACCGATCGGAATAATGATCCACGCATAAGGAAGGCCGGCTATGGTCTGCCCAAGATAATTTCCTGCCGGCATAAATCCCACGTTAACACCCGTTAAAAACAATACCAGGCCCACATAGGTATATACCAGGCCCACACCGATCTTGATCAGCGCTTTTTTTGTAATATCACGGGAGATCAACTGAAAAACTCCAAAAAACACTACAATAGGCAAAAGGGAGACCGCCATCTCTTTTATGTATTCCGGAAAACCACTTGTAAACTGCGCCCACAGATCTACCGTATTACTTGCTGCCAAAATTGCTTCCGATACCTGTTCGCTCTGTTCCGGATGATAGATCATGGCCAAGATCAAAACCGCCACGATAGGTCCTACCGAACAAAGGGAAACCAGACCGAAACTATCGTCCGCCGCATGTTTATCACTTCGGATTGCAGCAATACCAATACCAAAAGACATGATAAAAGGAACTGTCATAGGGCCTGTGGTCACACCCCCGGAATCAAAAGCAACTGCCAGAAAATCTCTTGGAACCAAAAATGCCAGTCCGAAAACAACCAGATAAAAAAATACCAGTAAATGTGATAAAGCAATCCCAAACAGCATACGCAATAATGCAATCACCAGAAAAACCCCTACACCTGCTGCCACAGCCACGATCAATACTAAATTGGGAACTGCCGAAACCTGCTGCGCCAGAACCTGCAGATCCGGTTCAGACATAGTGATAATAAATCCCATGACAAAACTGATCAGGATGATGACCCAAAGTTTTTTACTCTTAGTCATGATCGTACCGACCCTTTCACCCATAGTCGTCATGGACATTTCCACACCAACGTTAAAAAGGAGCATCCCAACCGTCAATAGAACTGCCCCTATCAAAAACAGCAATAATATTCCGGGAGGAATTGGCGCAATTGTAAAACATAGCAGTAATACGATTGCCAATATGGGAAACACTGCTTTTAATGTTTCGTTAAATTTAACTTTTAGCTGAGAACGATTAATTTTCAAGAATATCAAACGCCTTTCTGTTTTTGATTTCATGCCTTCCATTAGATAGTCTATTAATAGTTTACCATAAATCATAAATTGTGCCGATAAATATTTACATAAAAATATTAATAAATATTAATACATTGTGTTTTATTGCTTCTCAGAAAATATTTATTGAATATCAATAAATATTTATTGACATTCATTTCTACTCATGCTATATTTCAGATACAGTAATCAACTTTGGAAATTTATTACAACGTTTAGGGAGGTATAGGTTTGAAAAACAAATTAACTTCATTTACCAAGATATTACTGGACTTTATGTATTATGCCGGTATTATTATCACTATTTTTGTTCCTGCAATCATCAGGCTTTATGGGAAAATTAACAGCTACTTTGCAAATAACGCCTTATATTTAAGTATTATTTTTATTTTTTCCGGCGGGTTTGCGGTGCTGATCATACGGGAGCTTCGGAAGATGTTTCAGTCTGTTCTTATGGACGACTGCTTTATCCCCGAAAATGTAAAAAGTCTGAAACGAATGGGAACTTACAGCTTTTTCATCGCAGCTATTACTTCCTGCCGGCTGCTTCTTTATTTAACACCTGCCGTACTTATCGTCATTTTAGTGTTTGTCATTGCCGGCCTTTTCAGTAAAGTGCTTTCAGGTGTTTTTGATAAAGCCGTAACCTACAAATTAGAAAACGATCTGACAATCTAGGAGGTAACTCATGGCAATAATAATTAATCTGGATGTGGTCATGGCGAAACAAAAAAAAGGACTGACCGAACTGGCCGGCGAAGTGGACATTACCCTTGCCAACCTTTCTATATTGAAAAATAATAAGGCAAAAGCTGTCCGGTTTTCCACTTTAAACGCAATCTGCAAAGCGCTTAACTGTCAGCCCGGGGATATATTAGAATATGTAGAAGAGTCCAAGGAGGATTAAATTATGGAACCGATCAAAGAAGAAATTTTGAATGAAACTATCATTAACGAGGATGATTCCGGAAAAGGTAACCCGTTATTTCCTTTTATGGGAATCGGTAGTTTACTTTATGCGCTGCTGTATACTTTCTTTTTGTACAAAAACAATAGTGGTATCACCTACCCTTTTTTCGTAGGCGGAACCTGCTTCTTTTTCTTCTTTTATTTGAAAAAGTCAGGAACCACCGCCAAAAAATTTTCCGTATTTCTCACCGCAAGCCTTATACTGCTGGGCATTTCCACTTGCGCTACCGATAGCTGGGTACTGCAGTTTTTTAACAAGATCGGAATCTTTTTCCTGTTTTTTTACATGGTCCTTCACAACTTGTATCAGGATAAAAGCTGGGATCTGACTAAATATCTGGGGTCGATCATTCAAATTACTTGTACCAGCATTGCGTTTATGTTCCGCCCCATTACTGACCTGTCTGATTTTTTAAAGAAAAGAAAACAGGTATCCGGAAAACCGGAAGGAAAGATTAAATATGTGATCTGGGGAATTTTGATTGCCCTTCCTTTACTGTTTGTCATCATCCTTCTGCTATGCAGTGCGGATATTGTTTTTTTTCATATTTTCCGATATTTGTTTTCCGATCTTTTTACTTATATTTTTAAAGGAAATATCTGGGGAATCGCCGCCTTGTTCCTTTTTGCGTTTTTTGCTTCCTATTGTCTTTTATGCCGGTTTTCCCATAGGAACATCCGGGAACAGACTATAGATAAAAGGACTGGGGAACCCCTTATCGGCATCACCTTTACCGGTTTAATTTCCCTGGTCTATCTGGTCTTTTGCCTGATACAGCTTATTTATCTTTTTGGCGGCCTTGGCACGCTGCCTGATAATTACACCTATGCAAGATATGCCAGGGAAGGTTTTTTTCAGCTTGTATTCGTGTGCATCATTAATCTTGCTCTGGTACTTATATGTAATAAGCGTTTTCGTAGTAGTAAAGTTTTAAAGGGTATTTTGGTCTTTTTATCTTTATGTACTTACGTCATGATCGCATCCAGCGCTTACCGCATGGTACTTTACATTAAGGCATACCATTTAACATTTTTACGTATATTGGTCCTTTGGGGTCTTGTAGTAATCTTTCTCCTGATAAGCGGCACACTGGCTCTGATCTTCCGGGAAAGCTTCCCTATGGTAAAATACTGTGTGATAACAGTTACGGTCATGTATTTAGGATTTTCTTTTTCCCATCCGGACTACTGGATTGCACGCTATAACTTATCCCATGTGTCTATAGCAGATACAGAAAATGAAAATGTAAGGACTTATTCAGACTTTTATTATTTGGAAAATCTGTCTATGGATGCGGCGCCGGTCATTTTTCAGATGGCGGAAAATTCCGGGCAGGACTACGCCGCAATCTTTTCCTCTGATTGGTTTTATCGATACTCGGCAAGGCTTGTCCTTAAAAGCTGGAGCTGGAAAGCACAGGACGTCCTCCCGAAAAGTCAGTCTGTCAGGAAATTTAACTTTTCAAGATGGGCCGCATTTAAGGATTATACCAATTATTATCAAAATATTGGAAATGAGGACTTTAAAGCCAACATAAACAGACTTGTCATGTAATTATTTTGAATTTTTGTCAGGGGCAGGAAGAGAAAACGCATCTCGTCCTGCCTCATCTTGATTAATGAAAAGGTACTACAGATGAACTATTCTTGTAGCCGTATGCTCCATAAACATTTTATCATGTTCCACCAAAATCATGGTAGGTTTAAATTTTAAAATCAGTTCTTCAATCTGCATTCTGGAGAATACGTCAATAAAATTAAGCGGTTCATCCCAGATATAAAGATGAGCTCTTTTACAAAGGCTTGCCGCTAAAAGCACTTTCTTCTTTTGCCCACCGCTGTAATCTTCAATCCGTTTTTCAAATTGAATCCTGGAAAAATCCAGTTTTCTTAAAAGCGACATAAACAAGGTCAGGTCAATTTCATTTGCTGATGCAAATTCCTGAATAGTTCCATTTAGCATGGAAGTGTCCTGAGCGCAATAAGAAATGACCATCTGATTAGGAAGCTCCACTTTTCCGACTGCAATATCCGGAAAATCCCGTAACTGCATAAATAAACCTTTTTCATCCCCACCCTGCTGCCGGTACTGGTTTAAAATTGTTTTGATGATGCTGGATTTCCCACAACCGTTCCTTCCCTGCAAAAATACTCTTTCCCCTTGCCGGATTTCCATATAAAATTCCTTCATAATTTCTTTACCCTGTGCTTCATTTCCATAGGATAGCATTACGTCTTCCATCTCCACCAGCTTTTCTTTATAATGGGTAAGGGGAAATAACTTTAAATCTTCTACTCTTTCCAGATTCTTTAAAAGCTCAGATTTTTCCTCAATTTCCTGGTTTCGTCTGCGCTCTAAGTTTTTCCGGCGCATCTGCATTCGTCTGGACTTTTCACCTATATATGCTCTCCTGTCCAAACCTTTTTCAACCTTGTCAGATTTTATGCCAATTTTAGCAGCTTCCACTTTATCTGCCCACAAACTGGTCCTTCTTGCCGATTCGGTGAGCCTGTGGATATCTTTTTTTAACCTTTCATTTTCCGCAAGTTCAAAAGCGTCCTGCTTTTGCTTATTTTCCCACCAGGAGCTGAAATTACCCTGTTGAATCTCAATATTTGTTTTATTGATTACCAAAACATGGTCTATGCAACTATCCATAAAGTTCCTGTCATGGGATACCAGAATGAATCCTTTTTTCTTGTTCAGATACCCTGCAAGAATTTCCCTTGACTCCATATCCAAGTGGTTCGTCGGTTCATCGATTAAAAGAAAGTTCCCTTCCTGTGAAAATAAAAGCGCCAGCAGAACCTTAGTCTGCTCCCCGTCACTTAATGTGGAAAAAGGCCGGTAAAAAACTTCCGCATCTACCTTTAAATAATCCAGCTCCCTGCATACTTTCCAAAATTCATAATCCGGATTAATCTCCTCAAGAATCTCCAACGTATCCTTTTCTTTGTCCTTAATCTTAAAAGGAAAATAATCAAACTTAACGGAACTTTTTATATTTCCTATATACTCATATTCTCCCATTAAAAGTTTTAAAAATGTTGTCTTCCCCTTTCCGTTTCTTGCAATGAACCCTAATTTCCAATCCGTATCGATTTGGAACGATACATCCTCAAAAATATTGTCATAGCTTCCCTCGTAATAAAAAGTCAGATTATTTACACTGATCTGCGACATATACATCCCTCCAATCTTGAAAGCGCAAAAAGGTGCAGAAGAAACTTCTGCACCAAAAATACATACCACAAACCAGAAATATATATTATCTTTTAAGGACAAAATGCCAGATGTCTTCTTCTACACATAACCTATGAAATTAGTTACCTGATAGAAAAAATATACATCCACGCATCTCCTTTACCATTTGATAACTTTAATTTAGCAGAAAATACTTAATCAGTCAAATACTTTTTCATAGTAATCAAAAAATATGCGTCCTGAAGGGTGCCATTGGAAGGTTATTTACACCAAATACAGTCACTTCACCATAGTTTGTCCACAAATACCTTGCCATAACCGGCTCCTCCACTTCTTCCGATTGTAAGAATACTTTGTTCCCCTGGAATTCTGCCTCCGCATCCTTAAAAACGCCGTCATCCCCTGCCAGCTCGAACCCTGACGGTTTCTTTCCCCGGCAGATAAACCCGTTCTCCGCATAGTCAAACGAAATCTCCATTCCCCCATCCCGGTACAGGAAATCACGATAAACAGGTCCGAATGCTTCCTCTTCGTGGATAACATGATATACCCCGCAAAGGGCCTGCAAAGCCAGCCTTTCCCCTACCGGCTTTTTATTTTTCGGATGGATCTCATGGAACTGTCCACAGTCAATAATAACCGCTATTCCGGTATTCCGGATCATATGGAAAGCCCTCATCTGGCTCTCCCGGATGATACACCAGCTTTTGGTATCCGGATCGTGCTGGTATCTGTGCATGGGAAGCTGTACCATAAGAAAAGGAAGGGTATCATCACCCCAATCCTGCCGCCACTGTCTAATCATGGCAGTAAGCAGCGCATAATAGCTCCCCGGCTTATGATCATCGCTTTCTCCCTGATAATACAAAAACCCTTTTACCGTATAAGGCATCACTTTTTTTAACATGGTCTCATAAAGCCCTGCCGGGCGGGTAAAATTCGCACAGTTCATAGGTCCTGGATACTTGCATTCCCCAATCAGTTCCTGCACCTTGTCAAAAGAAATCATAGGCTCTTTCTCATATACTTTGGCCGCTTTTTGGTCCCACTCTTCCTGATAACGCAGGTATTCCTGATATTCTTTGATCTGTTCCCCCTCCGGCTTCCGGACCAAATCCAAAGCATCATATTCTTCCACATAACTTCGGGTCTCATCCTGCCACAGGAGCATTTCCCTGCCCATCCAGCAGCTTGCGGAAGTTCCGCCCCAGTTACAGCCCACGATACCAACCGTCACATTCAGCCTTGCTGCAAGCTTTCTGGCAAAGAAGACCCCCACCGCAGACCACTTCGCTCCATCCTTTTCATTAAACAATTCCCAATGGGATTCTTCAAAAATTTTCCCATAGGCCTCATCCTTGTAGGCAAGCTTTGGCGTATAGTAATAGCGGACCGATTCCGGAATCCCTTCCTTCAAAAGGCACGCTCCCTCATCGGCGTCTTTTAATTCCAGTTCCATGTTGGACTGCCCGCCTGCAAGCCAGACCTCACCTACCGCAACATCCTCAAAGCATATTGTTTCTTTCCCGTCGGAAATTTCCATATGCAGGTTTTCCCCGGCTTCCCGTTCCGGAAGGTAAACCATCCATTTTCCATCCCTGCACTTATTAGAAGCCTTATCTTCTCCTAACGTAACCGATACAATCCTTCCCGAAATCCCTTCCCCAAATATACATATCTTTTTATTTCTCTGCAGGACCATATGATCACTGAATATTGCTGCTGATTTTAACATTTTCTTCCCACTTTCCTTATTATTATGCCAAAGAAACTGACCAGGGTACTCAAAACCTAATTCCGATTGGTTGTAGAACCCGGTTCCTTTTCAATCTTCTGAAAGATTCTTTTACTAAATGCCGCAATGGTAAAAATCATAAAACCAGGACCTAATATGATACCAAAAAACAGCATTGTCTTATTAAAATTAAATACAATGTATTCCACCGCCAAAATGATCACCAATAATAACGTATTTCCCAAATATTTCCGGGATATATTAATGGAATTTTGAATCGTATTGATAAGGGTATTTTCATACCTTGCGGTCAACGGGTAAGAATAGATCAGCGCAGCAACCGCTAATGCAATGGACGCCATTCCTATGATAAGAAAAATGATAGGGTTATTCTCCACCGCTTCAAATAGCTGAAAATCCAGATAAATCGCATAAACTGCAACTACAGTGATCATCCAGAGTATCGTTCCCAGCTTCCAGTTTTCTTTAAACGCCTTCAAAAAATTTTTTCCAATATAACCTTCTTCGTCATCCACCATTTTAAGGCCTACCGACATGGCAGCAACCGTAGACGCTCCTACAGTAATAACAGGGATGCTAAATAAAATCCAAAAAAAGTTAAGTTTTACCACATCAAGAAATTTACTTAAAAACTTATAAACAGGACTGTCCACGCTAAATAACTTCATAATCATCCTCCCTGCGCATATTTTATATGGCAAGTATATCATAAAAGAGGGCTGCCCTCAATGAAACAGCCCTCTTCTTCCATTTATTATTCTTAACGCTTATTACCTTACTGCATCTTCTGCTGCAGCCCTTAATTTTGCTTCATTTTCCTGGAACTCTACACACTGGTCATAACCATATTCATCAGCCTGAGCAATCATGTCAGCCACAATCTGATCAAATTCTTCATCTGTAGAAGCGTAGATTGCTTTCCAGGAATTATCCTTGATACAGGTTGCAACCTGATTCCAAACTACCTGTAATTCGTCAGATCTTACGCCAGCTGAATAAGTGGTACCGGGAGCTAATGTAAAGCCAACACTGCCCATGTACTCATCCGGTGTAGCACATCCTGTCTTTTCTCTCCAGTCAGCTTCAATTTCCGAATTAGGTTCTGCGGTAAAGCTTGCCCATTTCTTATAGTTATAAGTTTCACCATTTGAATCCGGGTTTGCCGCATCAATAGCCCATGTTTCATTATTCATCTTAAAGTTGCCGTCTTCAAAAGTTCCAGAATAACCTTCTGCCATTTCCGTTTTAGGATCTAGTTTTGCAGCGCGTCCAAGATCTGTAAAATATGTCTTCCCATCTTCACCATAATACCAGCAGATATCTTTCGGTCCATACTCTGATGTCATACGTCCTTCAGGAGTTGACAGCCAGTTTAAGATTGCCATGCAAAGCTCCGGATATTCCGACTTAGCGCCGATAGACCAGATTCTGTTTCCGCCATATACGTTTTGTCCGTAAATAATCGGATGTGCTTCTGAAGGAGGGCAGGGATACATTGCTTTGCCTTCTTGCGCATGGGCATCGGAGTTATACATTGCTGACCCTAAAAAGTTAAAAATATTCAGGAACGCAGCGCCGTTTTGATAATCTTCAACCATACCATCATATTTCTGTGTCTGAGAGTCAGGATCAAGCAGTCCTCTCTGATACAGGGTATTATAGAATTTTAAAGCCTGAATATAAGGGCCGCCTTCTTCAAGGCAGGGATGATAGGTCTGAGTATCAGGATCATATAACCCGAATCCAAACTCATCGTACCCATAATAAGCCTGAGCAAGAGATTTAACAAACATGACCATATCTCCATCCCAGTCGTTAAATAAGGATACACCATAAGTGGTCTTGCCATTATCATCAGTAGGACAGATTTCCTTCATCTGTGCAAGTACTTCCACCATATCATCCAAATTCTTGATCTCAGGATAACCTAATTCCTTGTAAAGATCCCAGCGAAGATCCCATGTGTACATTGCATCTCCACGAGCCTGAGGATCCACTGCTACAGCAAAACCAAATCCATAAGTTGTACCACCGGAAATATTAGTATTTTTCTCAAGAGCATAGGGCATATGCTCTTTGATGTAAGGACCATAATCGGAAAGAAGGTCATCTTCATTCCAGTCATACAACATACCCTTTTCCACTGCCTGAAGGTACTCATCACCGTCATTTCCCCAAATAACAAGATCACCTAAGTTTCCGGATTCCATACGTGTTTCATACACACCGTCAGGATCCGGTATAATATTCAGTTTAACGTTAAATTTCTCCAGCATGATTTGGCCAAACCAACCAATCTGCTCCCCGGAATAGTTTGCTAACTGGTCAAATACATCCAATGTCACTGTCTCTTCAGGGATGATCTCCGCCAACAATTCCTCATAATCGTCTGCATCTTCCGCTACATCTTCCACTGCATCTCCTGCCGCATCATCCACATCTTCTTCATCATCTGCTTCATCTGCAGCAGCAGAATCAGAAGGTGCCGGTGTACTGCCACCTCCGCATGCCATTAAAGATAATGTCATGACTGATGCCAAAAGCAAGGCAACAATTTTTTTTGCTTTCATACTTTTTCTTCCTCCTTTTTTTGTGTTTATGTATAGCCGCACGCATGACCGCATATATCATCCATGCGGCGAAACACCAAGATAAATTGTTTAAAATTTTTAACCTTTTACAGCCCCTAACATGATACCTTCCTCAAAATACCTTTGCATGAAAGGATATACCAGCAGAATCGGAATGACCGTAACCATGGAAATCGTATACTTGATGATCTTGCCGCTAAGCGCAGACTGGATTGCCGCTTCGCTTACCGCACCGCCGGACTGCATCAGGGATTTTAAATTAGATGCCTGATTTAAATAAATATACAACCGATGCTGCAACGTGTATAAGTTGGGAGCAGACTGCATATAGATCAGGGAATCCGTAAAGGAGTTCCAGTGTCCTACCGCACCAAAGATTGCAATGGTCGCAAGAATCGGCTTACATAACGGCCAGATGATCTTGCGGAAAATGGTCATATGACTCGCCCCGTCTATGGATGCACTTTCTTCCAAATCTGCCGGAATTGACTCAATATAAGTCTTAACCAAAATGATATTATAAGGAGCTACAATACCGGGAATGATATATACCCAAAAACTATTGGTTAAACCTAACATCTGCATGTTTAAAAATACAGGAATGATACCGGCATTGAAATACATGGTGATGACCAAAAAACGATACCAGAATTTCCTTCCCCACATTTCCTGCTTGGTGACCAGATAACCTACCAGGGCGGAAGCCATTACCATTAAAGTTGTACCTAAAATTGTTCTTGCCACGGATATCAAAAATGCCGTTGATAAGTCCCCTACGTTTAAAAGCGCCAGATAATTACCAAAGTGGATACCCCTGGGAATAAAATTGATCGTACCCTTCAAAACCATGTCATTATTACTGATCGTATTGATAAACAGATAATAAAAGGGGAAGATACATGCAAGGGTAAATAAAGTAAATATCAGGTAATTAAGCACTTCAAATAAAATATCGCCAGGGCTCAATTTATATTTTTGTTTATGCGTCTTCTTATAAAGCTTTTCAGCTTTTGCATCTGCTTTTTCCTGCGCTGTCTTTGCCATACTTCCACCTCCTTATATGATACTCTCGCCACGAAGCGTTTTGGAAACTCTGTTAGCGCCAAACAATAGCAACACGCTGACTACCGACTTCAACATACTGACCACCGTGGTAAGAGGAATGGATCCCTTTCCAATACCCAGCTCGTAAACATACAGATCAAGTACCATGATCGAAGTGGTATTGGTCGCATTTTTAAATACCAGGTACTGATCCATACCATTGCTTAAAATATTTGCCACTGACATCAGGAACAGCACAAAAAAGGTTGGAAGCAGGCTGGGAACCGTAATATTCCACATTTTTTGGAACCTGCCCGCACCGTCCACCGTTGCCGCTTCGTAGAGCTGCTGGTCGATACCGGAGATTGCGGATATGTAAATAATCGCACTCCAGCCAACACCCTTCCATGTACCCCACAGCCACATCTTAAGCCAAGTATGAGATCCGTTCATCAAAAGATTCTGTCCTTCCTGCCAGATTCCCAAGTTTACCAAAAGACTGCTGAGAAATCCATCTGTGGAGAAAATACAGAATGCAATCGCATATACCAGAACCCAGCTGATAAAATTAGGAACCGTGGTAAAAGTCTGCACAAATCTCCTGAACTTGATGTTTTTCATTTCGCAGAGAAAAATTGCAAAAGCCATTGGAAGCCAGCTTGTGGCAAGACCGATAAAACTCATACCTAAAGTATTTTTTAAAACATTTATGATATCCCTTACCGTTGCAGGATTTTTTACAAGCTCTGTAAACCATTTGAACCCTACAAATTTATCCATACTTAAGGTATCGCCAACTTTATAATCAAAGAATGCGTATCTCCACCCCCACAGAGGAAGATAAGAAAATACCGCAACCAATGATATAAACGGCAGGAACATCAAAAACAGCCTGAATTTCGTCTCCATCTCAAATTTTTCTTCCGCTTTTTGCTTTGACATCATTATGATCTGGATAAGGCTTGCAAGAAAGATCAGGACAAATACAACGGTAACAAACCAGAAACTGCCGGGAAACATCGGCTCAACCCTTTTGGGTTTCGAGGTAACGGCTACCTGATTGTATGCCATAAAAATCCCCACCATGCCGGCCAATTCTACAATACTGCCAATAAGAGAGATTAGATTTCCTAATTTTTTAAACTTGATGTTTCCAAGAGACATACATCCGCTTGCCGCATTTGCCGCAATACCAAGGCAGACCGCCAATGAAGAAACATAAAGCATTTGGATAGAAGACTTCTCCACCCATCCTTTCCTAAATGCACGGCCAAAATCCGCTGTCAAAGTCGAATAAGCAACACCGGATGTAAATAAGGACAGATTTTTATTGATCAGTCCGCAGATCCTTGATGGGTTTAAAGCCGGAACAAACAGGAAAATCACTGAAAGAAGAACCGCAGCCCTGATAAAATAATAAAGCTTATCTGATGCAAGTCCTTTAACAGTTTTGCTTTTATCCATTTTTCTCCTCCCTTTCTGCTTTATGATGTGAAAATAAAACACACCATAAAACACTATTTGTTTTATGATGTGTTAATTATAAAAAATTTATAAAATAATTAATACTATATAAAATTGACATTATTTACAGTCACAATTTTGCATCATGCCTGTATTTTATGGACAACCGGAATTTGTTTGACAGGTATGGACATTTGGACCATCGTTCCCTCACCTATCCTGGATAATATTTTTAACCGGTATTCCTGACCGTAACTCAGTTTCAGGCGTTGATTGATATTATAAAGCCCAATGCTCTTCGTCCTGCCGCTGTCTTTTACTTCAATGTTTAGCATCAGCTCCTCCTGCTTTTGGGCTGTCATGCCGCATCCGTTATCACTGACCTCTATCATGATATGTTCCCGCTCCCTCTCCTCCTTCTTATAGATACATATTTTTACCAGACCGCCTGTTTCTCTTTCTTCCAAACCATGTAAAATTGCATTTTCTACTATCGGCTGCAATAACAATGGCAATATATACACCTGAGACAGGTCGATTTCAGGCGCCAGCTCAAAAACACTGTCAAATTTTTTTCCGAAACGAAGCTTCTGAATTGCCAGATATGTTTCCACATGCTCTAATTCCTTACTTAATGTTGTAAAAGAAGTACCAATGTTCTCTAAAACATAACGCATGGATTTTCCTAATAATTTAATAGCCGTTGCAACTTCCCTATCACCTACAGTAAATGCCTTCATCCGGATAGTCTCTAATGTATTATATAAAAAATGAGGATTGATCTGGCTTGCCAGCATTTTAAATTCCATGGCCTGCTGAGCCGCTGCCAGTTCTTTTTCATTGATACGGGCTTCGTACATATCCGCATCTTTTTTCTTGATCTTCTGTACCATAATCTCCAGATCAGAAAAAGCTTCCGATAATTCATCCTGCCCTCTTACTGAATTAACGATCTCATAATCTTCATTACTTGCCTGATGCATTGCCTGTCGCAGAATTGATACCCTTGATGTAAAATATTCCGTAAAAAAGTGAATAATAAAGCCAGGGATCAAAACGGCTAAAACAATGATCAACAGACAAATCAAGACAATTTTTCTGATACTGCTGTATGCCTGATCATTCATTGTCAAAACATAGATCTTGGAATCCGATTGGTATGTGCGGAGCGTGGACATATCCACAAAACAATTTTCTTCCCCTATTTTTTGTGTTCCCATATATTGAAAATAACTCTTTTCATAATCAATCGGAACAGTCTGTTCTTTTCCGTACAATTCTCTGTCTGAACTATAAAATATTGGTCCGTCATCTACGGAGATCATTGCGGCGTATTCTTCACTGTTAATTCTTGTCCTTAAGTAATTATCACTGATCTTTATGACCAATACGGCATTGTTGGAAGTATTTTTTAAAGGAATCTTCCTGACCAGACATAAATTCCAATATTCATTTTCGTATTTATCCACATTTTTCATAGGATACCAAAAAATATTTGACTGGGAACATGCTTTTTGAAACCACTCTACTTCCCGCATCTTCTTATCCGCTATATGAAACTGCTTATATTCCATAAAAGAAAGATTATCAACATAGATTTCTATATCATCAATTTCAGCATGATTATATCTATAACTATCAAGCAGGGAAATCTCCGAAGCTTTATTTTCAAAATTAGACCGCACATAATAACTCCTTCTAAGCATTTCCCGGAGTCCTTCATCCAAAGCCAAATCCTCAGAAATATTGTAGATTTGTGTTGTAATTTCAAATAGGATCGTCCTGACTCTTAAGTTATCAGATTCCAATAAGTCACGATGATAATTGGTAAGCAGATTAGAAGTATTGATGACCAAAAAACTCCCTATAATTGATATAGGAAGAACTACTGACAAAAGATAAATAAAATATAACTGCTGTTTTATCTTTGCTTTTTTCAATATTTCAAATTTTTTTAAATTATGTTTTCCGGTCATAAATCATATCCAATCATTTTTTTACTTTAGTATATCTATAAAAAGAATGGTATGCAAACATTTCTTTTTCCATTATAATGAAGTAGCTTACATATGAAATTCATTATTCATAAAAAGAAAGGGATCATAACTATGAAATTTAGTAACGGCTGTTGGTTACAAAAGGAAAGCTGTAGCTGCTTTTCCCCACAGGAAGTATATTTTACTACTATTGAAGAAACGAAAGTAACAATTCTAGCGCCTACGATCCACATCACCCAAAGGGGAGATACCTTAGGCTGCATCAACTTAACTTTAGAAATCACTTCTCCTGCACCTGATATTATTCGAGTGCGCACCTGGCATCATAAAGGAGCTATCGTAAATACACCTTCTTTCGATCTGGAACTTACTGAAGAACTTCCCCTTCAAGTGGAAGATTCCGATGAAAAAATTGTGATCACAAGCGGAAGCACCTCCCTTGCCATTACAAAAAAAGACTGGTCCATGGCTTATATAAGGGGTGATGAGGTCATTACAAGAAGTACCGGGAAAGACTTAGCCCTCATGAAAACAAACTGGCATGGAAATTATGCTTATGACCGTGGGGATCATGATGACACATACATACGCCAAATGCTTTCCCTGTCTGTGGGAGAACTGGTTTATGGCACAGGAGAGCGCTTCACTCCTTTTGTGAAAAACGGACAAAGCATTGATATCTGGAATGCGGACGGCGGCACCAGCACGGAACAATCTTATAAGAATATTCCCTTTTATCTAACAAATAAAGGATATGGCATTTTGGTAAACCACCCTGAAAACGTTTCTTTTGAGGTGGGAACGGAAATGGTGACAAGAACTGAATTTTCTGTGGAAGGCGGATATCTGGATTATTTCTTTATCAACGGACCTACCATGAAGGAAGTCCTTATGCGTTATACCGACCTTACCGGAAAACCTTCCCTGCCTGCGCCCTGGACTTTTGGCCTTTGGCTTTCCACTTCCTTTACCACAAATTACGATGAAGATACGGTAATGAGTTTTGTGGACGGGATGTTAAACCGTGGAATTCCGCTTCGGACCTTCCACTTTGACTGTTTCTGGATGAAGGAATTTCATTGGTCCGATTTTCTCTGGGATAACAGAGTGTTTCCTGACCCGAAAGGAATGCTTGGGAGAATCAAGGCAAAGGGATTAAACATCTGCGTTTGGATCAACACCTATATTGGACAGGAATCTGTTCTTTTTGATGAAGGAATGGAAAAGGGATATTTTATCAAACGCACTAACGGACAGGTATGGCAATGGGATATGTGGCAGCCCGGCATGGCTATTGTTGACTTTACCAATCCTGCCGCATGGAAGTGGTTTCAGGATAAACTGGAAGTCCTTCTTGATATGGGCGTTGACTGCTTTAAGACAGACTTCGGTGAGAGGATCCCTTCAAAAGACGTGGTTTATTATGACGGATCTGATCCAAAAAAGATGCACAACTATTATACCTATCTTTATAACAAGTGCGTTTATGAGCTTTTGGAGCGCAAACGCGGAAAGGGGGAAGCAGTGCTTTTTGCACGTTCTGCCACAGTGGGAGGACAAAAGTTCCCGGTACACTGGGGAGGCGACTGTTGGTCCGATTACGAATCCATGGAAGAAAGCTTAAGAGGAGGGCTTTCTCTTATGATGAGCGGGTTTGGCTTCTGGGCTCATGATATTGGCGGATTTGAACACACTTCCACTGCTGATGTTTATAAGCGCTGGGTAGCTTTTGGTCTTCTCTCATCCCATTCCAGGCTTCATGGAAGTTCTTCATACCGTGTTCCATGGGTTTATGATGATGAGGCAGTGGATGTAGTAAGGTTCTTTACAAGATTGAAGGCAAAGTTAATGCCTTACCTTTATAAGACCTCCATTGATACCTCAAGATCCGGTATCCCTACCATGAGAAGCATGGTCATGGAATTTACCAGTGACAAGACATGCCATTATCTCGACAAGCAATATATGCTTGGCGATAACCTTTTAGCAGCGCCCATTTTTAACGATCAGAGCATAGCCGAATATTATCTGCCAAAAGGTACCTGGACAGATTTCTTTACCGGAGGAGTAAAAGAAGGCGGATGCTGGGTCAATGAAAAGCACGGTTATTTAAGCATTCCTTTGATGGTGAAGGAAAATTCCATCATAGCGTTGGGCAACTGTGATGAAAAACCGGATTACGATTACGGCGATCATGCGGAAATCAGGGTTTATTCACTGATAGATGGCGTGGAAACCAGTTCCGTTGTTTACGGTATGGATCAGAAGGAAGAAATATCTGTCACCGCTAAGAAAGACGGAAAACAAATCCATATCAATGTTTGCTCTGATAAAGATTATACGATTCGATTGGTAAATCTTGTAGTTTCCGGCGAAGGAACCGTTATAGATGGAAATGATACCGTCATTACTTTGTCAGGAAATGCGGATATTACTTTGACAGAAAATTAATTGTTTTTCATGTTAAAAACCCCCGCTGCCTTTAAACGGCAGAGGGGGTTGATTTTTCATTATATGATTCAAATATTACCTGTCTTTGATAGCTCCGATGATAAACACGATAAGTACTAATGCTACCGGTACGATAAGAACCAGACAAGGTATCAACATTTGAATTTTTTTCATAAATGCTAAAATAAACAATATTGCTACAGTAATCAAATAGATTACAATGATCAATTCTACTAAAGAAAATCCCTCATTCTTTTTTAATATGTCCTTCATTTCCCCCTCCTTTAAATTAACTGTTAACAGATTAAAAAAGAGGGCTATAGGTTCTAAACTGAACCTAAGCCCTCTTTACGTCCTCGAGACGATTCGAACGTCCGACCCCTCGCTTAGGAGCTCGAGTTCCCGTTGGAAACCTATATTATTTTGAGTTAAGATAAGTCAATGAAATCATTGATTTTTCTACCCTTCCTGTAAATCCATGTCAAAATAAGAAAACTGAAAATCATCTAAGTTAAGCACCTCTCGCTGACAAATGAGTGACACTGTCACCCTGAGGGTTCAACCATTCCGTTCCTGCGAATTCATATTTATGGCTACCATTCTCATTTAGCAATGCAGTAATGATAACACTGTTTTCTTATTAGATTACTTATATTATAACGTGTGCGAGGTCGGATGTCGATAATTTTTTGACCATATTTTGCTCTGGTTTACAGTTTATCCAGCCACCCATCAAAACTTTTTTGACATCCTAAAATTTATAACTATTCAGAGCCATACAAAATTGCTTTCTGCGAATGCCAGCATACATACAGAACAGCAATTTCATATGACAGGATAACTCATGGGCAAACAGAAAGCAGGAGCTCTCACCGAAAACAGAAATTCCTCTTCCCAAAACGGATTTCATCCCCGGGTTCCACCTCCACCATTTCCTGCGGCTATATTCTCAGGCCGTTCTTATGTCTTTTTGTTAACAGGGTCAAAAAATAATGGATGTAATGTAATTGCCTGATTTAATTTACTGTGCATGATTCATTTTCTCCTTTGAAAAAGTTTTTATCCACTTTCCGCTCCTCAAGCGGAATACACACCATATCGATTTACAAATCTGATCTATTTTTCAGAAAAACATAGATCCAAAAAGCATCCAGATGCCATACCAGCCCCGCCAGAATTCCAAGGGGCAATGACGCAGCCCACAGAAAAATAATATCTGCCACCATGAGAAATTTCGTATCACCACCGCCACGGAGCACTCCCTTTGTCAGAATGCTGTTCATAGACTGAAAAATAACAATAAATGCGATGGCGTCCATAAGCTCACCGGCAATCTGAGCCGTTTCAGGTGTTATATTGTAAAGTCCGATAATGGGTCTGCTTCCCCAAGCTTTCCCACCATGACGGTATCGGTCATATTGACACCGATGGTGATCATGCTCTGCAAGGAAATCGGAATGGCGATAACTGCCATTTTTTTATAAAAACATTTGTCTTTCTATTCTCTTATCTTCTGTTCAGCGTCAACCTCTAAAACGCTTCGCACTTCTTCAATCGCAAAGCACTGACAGAATATGGCGGTGCCTCGTATACGAACTCTGAGGAAGCGCCATGCATATTCACGGTAATATTCTTCACCTTCTCCGGCTCTTCAAAGCTGTTTTCATCCCCCTTTTCACCGCTAAGAAGTGTTACGGTATAGTCGCCCTGTACCTGACAGTCCAGTGTAATGGAAACCGGATCCACATCTCCTGCAAAATTAACCGCCTTAATAATGATTTCGTCCTTGGTGTCAGTTACTACCGAAACAAAAGCAGGTCCGTAGGGAATCGAAATTTCCTTCTGAAGCTCACCATCAACATACAGGCGAATCTGTTTTCCGTCCGTTTCATATCCAAAGCGGTGAAATTCTCCCGGTTTTACTGAAATAGCAAAGTCCTCAGTCAGCTTGTTGTCATGCATATAGCCAAACTCTTCCAGTGAACATTGTCCTCCATTAACCTTCCAAAGGAACGGACGCACCAGAGCTGCATCCCATTCTTTTTCCACTCCGGCCGTAATCACGAGCTGCTCCTCATAATAGGAACGAACCACCCTGGCACTGAATATACCCAACTCGAAGTAAGCATTTTCCTCAACAAAAATATCGGTCTCAAATCTTCCATAAGTCTGGTCTTCTTCTCCAAATACCACAAAGCTCTTGGTCTCATCAGCCCATTCCAGAATACTGTGAAATTCCTTTTTCTGCTCCTCATCCGGAAGCTGAAGCAGGCGGCCATCCTCTGTATCCTGCACATGTCCCATTAATTCATGAGTAATCTTTGCTTCTTCTCCATTCCAAATGGGATTTCTGAAGCGAAGTTCCTTATTGGATTTTAAAGATGCCATTCCGGTTCTCGGACGATAAACACGTCCTCCCTCATCTTCGGATCGCACCACATATTCTCCGCGATTTTGACCGAACATTTTCCAGACATAATAAGTAGGAATTCCAAGGCTCTGATGATTATTGAAACGAATCAGATTAGGATACCACGCTCTGTAATTTACATTTTCAAATAATGGAGCATAAGAGGCCAATGTTACGATATCCTGATTTTTCTCAATACCCATAAGGAAAGCCGCTTCTCCCAAAGCCGCATACAACTGTCCCATATAGTTGCCTTCGTTTACAGCCACCTCTCCTACAAAGATTTTTGGTCCCTTACGATCGTAGTCATCATAATAATTTACACGTTCTGCAAAGAACTCTGTTGTATTGTAAAAATGTTCATCCACGCACTCGGCAGGACAACCATTTTTCTCTACATGCTCATTGGCTATGGTTTTAATCTGGGGATACAGTTCCTTTACCTTCTTATAAATCATGTTGTATCGCTTTTCATAATCCGGACCCCAGTTTTCATTACCAATTTCCAAATAGGTCATTTTAAAGGGTTCCGGATGCCCCATAGAAGCACGAAGCCTTCCCCATTTGCTTTCCTTAGAGCCGATAGCATATTCAATGGCATCCAGTGTATCCTGTACCATTTCATCAAGAGCCTCTCCTTCCAGAAGGACACTCTTTCTTCCCTGACAGGTCATTCCGCAGTTACATACATACAGGGGCTCCATCCCCAGATCCTCGCAAAGCTGCAGATATTCATGAAAGCCAAGTCCTAATGTACTTCTGTAATGCCATACAAACAGCTTACTGGGTCTTTCCCATGCCGGACCTACCGTATCCCGAAATCTCATCGCTGTGGACGGTGTCGTTCCCTCCACAATACAGCCTCCGGGAAAACGCATAAACTTTGGACTCATTCCCTTAAGCTTTTCTACAAGATCTGTTCTGAGTCCATGCCCCATGTAGGTATTGTCAGGCATTAGTGAAATAAATCCCAGCAGAATCTCTCCGCCTTCTTTGCAGGAAATAGTAAGCTGTGCCTCGTGACAATCCTCAGCTGCTGTCAGCTTCATGTCATATCTTGTATACTCCTGACCGGAAACCACCAGACTGTTTCCAGTCAGTACTTTTCCCTGGTATTCGATCGCTACGTCCAGTCCTATTTCTTCCTTTGCTTTTGCAAATAAATACAAAGAGTAACTTTCTCCAGCCTTTACGGATATACCGCAGTAACCGGTATTAGTCAGAGATCCGTCCTTTTCAAACTGCATACGCAGAGCTGCGTCCCGATGTTCATTCAGGGTATCCGTCAGTTCCAGTTCCATCTTTGCATTGTGTGTATACCATGCCGGTATTTCTGTCTCCGAAATATTGTTGCCCTTTACCCAGCAGCATAAGCCTTCTCCGTTGCAAAACTCATCCAGCCATCCGGATACGGTTTTTACATGGATGCCATCCTCCTGCTGTATATAACCCTCCGGTAAAACGGAATCTTCGAAGCTTCTGTTTCGAAGCATTTCCGGATAAAGTCCTCCGTCTCCGGCACGGTTAATGTCTTCAAAAAAGATTCCGTATAAATCCCTGGCTGTCTCAAATCGTCTTTCCTTTGTTTTAATCTTTAACTTGCTCATTGTAGGCTCCTTTTTTACATTCCAAGAGTTTTGATCACTACCTGTGCCAGAATTCTGGCAAGATAATCATTGGGGTGATTTAACCAGTTTCCGGTTATATCAATGTATCGTTTTCTCTTTCCGATTTCTTTTTGAACTGCCTGTATATGCAATAACATAGATTATGATAACTCAAATGATCTTAATGCAGCATTTCCGTTACCGCGATAGGTCAGGTAAAGCGCCTGTATTCCATCCGGAATCGTAACCGGTGCGGTATACTTTTCCCAGACATTGGTATATTGAACCTCTAATGTCGCCAGTACCTCTCCATCCCATGCTGTCTTTACTTCAAAAGTGCCATCTGCATAGCCCCGGATCCAAATACTGATTTCACGAATATCATGGCAGTCAAAATATTTGAAGCCGATGGTAGTTGAATCTGTAATATTGGCAATATATCCAACTTCTTCGTCTCCATCCCTGCCGTCCTGCATTACTCGTGGAAAATTCCCTTCGCCCACATAAACTGATGGGGTATCGGTAAACAGATTACATGCAAGATAAGCGGGGTATTCGCCTTTACCCTCAAGCGGACCTCCATTTAAACCGCAGGAGGTAATTTTTACCTGTGGAATACTGCCGTCCGGCATAATCTGCAGCTTTTCAGCACATCCCTGTCTGCTGTACCAGGTATTATTGGTATGCCTGTGATAAAAAATGTACCAGTCCTCTCCGATCTGCACAATACTTCCGTGATTATTGGCACCGTATGCTGTTGGCATATCTGCCGGCTTGTAGGTATCGATGTGCAGATCACAATTGCTGACAATAACTCCGCCATAGACAAAGTCCCTAGTAGGATTCTTGCTGGTGGCATAACATAATTCGTGCATTAATATGGATGAATAGACAAAATAATAGGTGTCACCTACTTTACGGATGGAAGGTGCCTCAAAAAACTCATGTCCCTCAAATCCGGTACCGGCACCATATTCACAGCCGGGGGCCACAAACACCGGAGCTTCCCTGATCGTCAGCATATCTGCTCCCAACACCGTAGCCATAGCTCCGGTACGGGATTTATCACCTTTTCCGCAAAATCCGGTATAAATATATGTCACATCTCCTTCCGTCAGAACCCCCGGGTCAAACTGGGGCTCATCACCTTCCTTTTCGCCCAGACGTGTGCCATCTTCATAATGAACATAGCCATAAAATTCATACTTTCCTGCCGGAGTATCACATACAGCAACTGAAACTACCGAAACCTTGTCCAACACGTAATAAAGATAGTACCTTCCGTCCGGTCCCACCGTAACATCCGGGGCATACAGACACATTTTGCCTTCCGGGTTCAGCGGATCAGCTGTCTTCGGATAAATCACACCCTCATATCTCCAGTTGCCCAGGTCATCGACCGGAGCTGACCAGCACACATAGTCTCCCATGCAGAAAACATATCCGTTAAAGTAATCATGGGATCCGTAAACATATACGCGATCGCCAAAAACATAAGGTTCTCCGTCCGGAATATACTCCCAGGACGGTAAATATGGGTTAAACGCTTGTTTTTTCACTTTGATATGCTCCTTTGCAAGCCTAATCCATGTACATTGTTTCATAAAGCAAATTACTGGGTGCTAGTTTAAGCCTTCAAGCTGACCACACGATCATAGTCATATCCTCGATCCGGATTCACCTTTCCGGCATTCAGTTCGAAATAAACCACACCGTTTTCGTTTACAGGAAGCTCTACGCAGATATTTCCGTCCTCCTGCTTTTTACGCTCTGTTTTTACAAAAGGTCTGGATGATTCCCGAATCAGCTTCGTCTGTTCCTCACTCAGATTGGCAGGTTCTCCCATATCATGCCATACCTTCAAGGGATTACATGTTTCCTCATCTACCGTCTTAGTCAGGAAGCAGTACTCCTCCTGTTCAGCCGGAAATGTAAACTCCAACAGCATTTTTTCTTTACCCTGTTCTGTACTTTTACAGGCAATATTCCAGGCTACACCTAGATAATCACCGTTTGCACGTTTCAAAACGACAATATTGTCATCCTTATATACACAATTGGCTTCACTTTCCTCAAGCTTTTTGTAAAAAGCAAATGTCCAGAAGGTCGGCTTGGTAATACAGCCATTGGCAACCAGTCCAAAGCCGCCGTGGAATGGTGTAAAAGGAACTCCCAGCTCTTCAAACACATCACCAAATGTCCAGTAGGAATAGGATTCATTCACATCTCCCAATCTGGAAAGCTGCTGTGCTATAAAGGCCGCATTCAGGTTTGTATCATGAATGACGCCCTGAGGAGTATAGGAGCTGTTGAACTCCGTGATATGAATCTGCAGACCCTTATATTCCGGGAAACTGTCAATAATATCTCTGGTTGTTTTTAAATTGGCAAAGCCGTCCTCTGCCTTCATCAGTTCAGAATATGCATAATGTCCAATACATTCCGGCGGATCAATGGTGTAATGATGTCTGGTTACGAAATCCACAGGTATGTGATTCTCATGGCAATATTCCATAAATGCCTGAATCCATTTCTCATCCGTTCCTCCACAAACAGCAGGGCCTCCTACACGGAATCCCGGATTCACTTCCTTTATGGCATCAAAGGTTCTATGGAACAGCTTAAAATATTCCTGCATATCCGCATTTTCCCAGAAGCCGCAAAGATTGGGCTCGTTCCATACTTCAATGGGCCATTGAATAACTTCCTCTTCTCCATAGCGTTCCATCAGATGCCGCAGCAATGAATGCACCATATTACACCACATATCATAATCTTTTGGAGGAGTGGTATTTCCCTGCCAGTAAAAGATAGTCTGGCTTCCACTTGCCAACTTTTTAGGCATAAAACCCAGCTCAAGAAAAGGTCTCAACCCCACCTTCTTATAGGCATCCATTACTCTATCCAGATAAGTATAGTTGTACTCGACCCTTACCTTACCATCCTCCTCATAGGTCTGAAAGATCGCCATATCATCACAGAATAATCCATGTCCCCGGATATGCTTAAATCCGATTTCCTTTTGAACCAAGCGCAGCTCCTCCTGATATTCTTCTGTCAATGCAAGCCCCATTCTTCCGGTTCCCACACAATAATCTACATTATTGTGAAAAAAGGCCTTTGAATCCTTTGTAATCACGATCTTTTTTCTGTCATTCTCTGTTGCTCCACCCAAATTTACCATGCATGTATCTCCTTCTTCTAAATCATGTTCCTATGCAGTCACGCATCAGATGTCTGACCGCTGCACGATCCGCAGCTCTCTGATGACGATTGACATATTAATCTGATACTATCGCATTGATTTAAAGTTTCCAATGATTTATACTATAAGAAAATTGATATATCCTCTGATGTATCAGAGCGGAGATTCCAGATGACTGAAATTGAATTTGTCGGCTACAGTGCCGTTCACCCCTCAGATTTTATATATGATGTTCCGAATGGCTTTACAGGCTATCTTCTGCTTCTTTTCGACTCTCCCTCGGAGCTGCTCATAGACGGAAGACTAATGCGGACAGCCGCCAATTCTGCTATTCTGTATACACCAGGAAGCAGGATTTATTACCGTGCTGCCGGTGAAGAATACCGGAATGACTGGATTCGTTTTCGTTCCGATCACTCCTTCGTGAAGCTGTTTCCGTTAACAAACACCCCATTTCCCGTAACAGATCCGGAATACTGTCATCAGCTTTTTAAATTACTAACCTGGGAGTCCGCCTTTTTCTCCTCTGAAAGCGAAGCAAACATTACTCACCTGCTGCGGGTTCTGTTCTCCAAATTAAGAGAAGGAACCCAGAATGAGTCCCCGGGTATTCACGATCATGAGCTGGCTGCATTGCATAAGATGATCTACAATAATCCTCAGCTTCCATGGAATATAAACATGATGGCTGCGAAGCTTCACTTAAGTCCCAGTCATCTTCAGACTCTCTATCACCGCCAATTTGGCTCCTCCTGCATGGACAATGTCATCGAAGGACGTCTGCGCCGTGCACAGGATTTATTAGAGTACAGCGAATACTCCATCCGCGACATTTCCGAGCAATGTGGTTATAATAATGTAGAGCATTTCTGCAGACAGTTCCGTCAGCATAACGGCTGTACCCCTGGACAATACCGGAAAAATGCATCAGCGGGAAGCAACAAAAGACTTCTCACCCACAATACCCTGGAAGGAAGGGAGTTTGAGAAGATTAATCGAAATATCCGGAAATAGTGTTTCGGTAGCTGCTTTATTCAGTATTTCCTTAAGCGTTCGCTTCTACCTGTAAATAAATTTCAGCTTTCCGATACCGATTTCATCTCCGGGTTCGATGATTTCCGACGCATTTGGTTCTAACCGCATCCCGTTCCGGAAGGTTCCGTTCGTCGAGTTGAGATCCCTAATAAAGAACCGGTTTCCATCCCTTGATATTCTTGCATGAAGGCGGCTTACACTCTGATCATTTAACACAAGATCCACTGCTCCTGCCATTTTTCCAACTGTGATTGGCGGTTTTTGCAACGGGATATGATATTTGTTGCTCTTCCCAATTCCGTATAATTTATTATCACTATTCTCTATCCACGGAATAAATACGGTGTGCCCGGAATCATCCGGTTGCGGAATCTTTTCCGGTTCTGTGACGTCTTGATACCGGACATATCGGGATGAATCAACAGTATATTCTTTCTTATTAATTTTAAAGTTCGGGAAGGCCCATTCCACAAGCCTTCTCCAAAGTGACTTTTTCTCCTCCGATTTCGGAAATCGGACATATTTCAGGAATAAGTTCTGTTATTTTGATATATCTTTGAACCTGCTTGGGGCTGTCTCCACATTTTTCTCCAATGAGCTCAATGCTTTTCTTTCCCAAATTATGGTCTACCTGACCACATTTTCTTCTTCCTGCCTTCCTTTTGATTGCTTCATACTTCATTTTGTAAGCAAATGCTTTTTCGCTTGGACTAATCATTTCCCGTTGTAAATTTGAATCAACCATAGATACAACCGCTTCATCATCTTTTAATACGCGAATGATCACAGGTACCTTACGATAACCAATCTTTTCAGCTGCAAATTTTCTTCTGTGGCCCGATATAATCTCATAAGTCCCATCCTGCCTCGGTCTGACTATCAGAGGATTTAATATTCCATACTTCTTAATACTCTCCTGCAATTCAATCATCTGACTGTCCGCCTGAACCTTGAATGGATGGTTTACAAATCCCCGAAGTCTTTCCAGCTCAATCTCTACAACTCTTTCATCCTGATCCAGCAATTCCTTCTTTTCTTCCATAGGCAACTTCCTTTCCCTGAACGCACTCGCGATGCTCGCTCGTTGTCGCGGCATTCGTCAAAGTCTCAAGCAAGCTTGGACCTTGACTCATTGCTCACGCAAAAAAGCCCGTCCAGAATAGATTGTTTTTATCTAATCTGAACGGACTCTTCCGACAGGCCTGATATCACAGGCAAGAATATAGTGTTTTGTCTCACTGCTTTTCCTAATTTTACACCCCAAAACTCATCCTACACTGTAGTTAATCCCTTTGGGTGACAGACCGAAAAATATGAATCGGTGACAAGCATCCATCCCCGCTGACAAAATCAGTCTTTTCTGCCTTGTTTCGCTGACAAATTTGTCACTGAAATTGCAATTCTGCATAAAAAAGTGTCTTCGACACCTCAACCCCCTAGCCCCCATTCATGGGGGAATTAG
>OFGG01000065.1_pt1 | contig 89840 bp, 83 predicted proteins | sample 1521701 | NCBI WGS metagenome assembly OFGG01 (sample SAMEA3504081, study PRJEB24116) | mouse gut metagenome | biome: mouse gut; feature: mouse-associated habitat; material: faeces | place: Denmark | collected 2011
CAGATTGGCAGTGTTTTTGCATTTTTATTGTCCAGAAAAAATGGGGAAACTCAAAATCTTGATGCTGCATCAGAAGACTGTTATAATGGTGAAAATCAAAAAATTACCGGAGAGACAAACATGAAAGTCACACAGGTCGTTTTCAGTCCGACAGGAGGAACACAGCAAGTTACAGATACCATAACATCGACGTGGGAAAATTATGTCAATAAAGTTGACTTGACTGATCTAGAGAATGAATATTTTGCCTTGAATTTTTCCGAAGATGATATCGCGGTAGTTGCGGTACCCTCATATGGAGGAAGGGTACCTGCGCTTGCGGCTGAACGGCTCGCCAAGATAAACGGGAGTCACGCACAATGTGTTATCGTTTGCGTGAATACGGATATGGCCGGATTACAGATACCTGGCAACCGCCCATACAAGAAAGCCGGTGGCGGCGGCCTGGTTCCAAAAGCGAATGACAAGTGTGTCAGCTGCGGCCTTTGCGCTGAGAAGTGTCCGGCGCAGGCAGCCCGCAAAGTAAATGGAGCAATGGTCTCAACGCTGGCACTGGCGCTCAAAAAAGCCTGCTCTGAAAGAAAGGATAACGAGCTTTACATATAAGATCCTGCCGCCGTTGTGGGGGCTTTGGAGTATATCCAGTAATTTTCGTATTGTTTTCAAGAAGTTATAGGAGAGGAACGAAATGTATCGTTTGCTGATAGTCGATGATGAGCCAAATCTTGTAGAAGGACTTTATGAATATCTGGTATCAGTAGTTCCGGAGGAGACGGATATATTGAAAGCATATTCAGGCCGCGAGGCATTTCAGATTATGCATAAATATTCCGTGGATCTGTTGATTGCGGATATTCAGATGCCGGGAATGACAGGGTTGGAACTGATAAGTAATGTGGAACGGATTTGCTCGCACTGCAATGTTATTTTCTTGACCGGGTATAACAACTTTGAATGGATTCAGAATGCGCTGCGTCATCCCTGCTGTGTGGATTATGTATTGAAAACAGAGGGGGATCAGGTGATTGGAGAAGCGGTGCTTAGACAGCTGAATAAGATTGAAATGATGTTCGAGGGGGAGGAACTGCTACGGAGAGCGGCGGTCCAAGTGGACGAAATGAAACCCTTTTTTGACCAGAAAGAAATGTATGAGTGGCTGACGGAAGGGAAAAAAGCTCCCGACGTGACTGCCGGTGGCATTCACACAAAGGAAAAAGTATTGTTATGTATGTGTCGGTGCAAATCCATGCAAAAATTAGATCAGTATTATCCTCTTCTCAAAAAGCTGTTATTGGATGAATTTCAAAATTCAGCAATAGAGGTGGTCAAGATAGGATGGGGGGAACATCTCATTTTAATCCAGACAGAAGAAAGGTACTTTAGTGATTCTGTTTATCGTTATCTTTATATAAGAATGGAAAAAGTACAGGCATTGCTCAGAAATGCAGGATTTTCGACTGATGTGGCATTTCTTGATGCATGGGCGGATTTTAGTGATATAAGGGAAAACACTATAAAAATGCGTAAGAAGCTGTTTGTCGAGGAAAATACACAGGAGGAAATGCTTGTCCGAATCGGAGAAGTACCGGTCACACAAAATGATTCGAAGGATATCCTTCAATGGATCAAGCGATATGTGAAAGATAATATTTCGAATCCTGATATAACACTGACAATGATCGCAGAGAAAACATGTTATGCACCGGGGTATCTGTCCAGATTATTTAAAGAAAAAGAAGGAATGAATTTTTTGGTCTATGTGGCAGAGGTAAGGATTGACACAGCCTGCAGGCTGTTCAAAGAAGGAAGATATAATGCTAAGCAGGTAAGCGGGATGGTCGGTTTTGAATCACCGAGTTATTTTTCTGCCTTTTTTAAAAGAAAAACCGGAAAGACACCATTACAATATGTTCGTGAGGAAGCAGTGGGGATATAAAAATGCGGGTTCAAGTCAAATTGATCATTCTGTTTGTGGCAGGATGGCTTTTGGTGGCTATGTTAGGCTTTGGCATTAATGTCTTTTTGCAGAAGCGCTATGATGAGCAAAAATTACAGCAAAAAAAAGATCAAATCGAAGAAGTATCGGAAAAAATCCAAAATGAACTGTACAACATTAGAATGCAGGTTTGGGAACAGTCTGTTTCCGATGAAATCAATATGTTTAACATGTATAATTGGGAAAAAGACAGTGCTTATATATATGAAGAATCGAAAGCTTTGTACAAGCAGCTCCAGAGGATAGCGTTAAATAACGAGTGTTTGGATGGAGCATGGCTTATTTTTGGGAAACAGAATCGCCAGATAACGGACAAGATCAGATATGGTGTAATTGACAGGGATATGTACGAGATGTTTCTCTCCGCAGATTCTGGTTTTGTGTTGGATGGTTCAACTATATATTATGTATCCTGGATTTCCACAAGCCAGGGACAAAGCGAAAAATCTCTGGCAGCTGCAGGAGTATCGCTTTCCAGATTACTGGATGAGGTTGCTTTATATATGGATGATGAGGAGATGAGGCTGACTTTTTTTGGAGAAAAGGTTGTCGGCAGTTCATTTGATCTGGAATTTGATACTGCTTTTAATGGAGAGTGGCAGAAAAGGAAGGGAGGATGGACAATCACATACCCGATCGCAATTAAGCATGATGAAAAACAGACGCTGTATCTGGAGGTCTTTCTGCCTTCCGTTAACTTCAATGGCGCTATGCAGAATTATATGATTTGGACTGTGGTTTTGATGCTGGTAGGGGCATTATCTATATTTTATTTTTATGTTATATTGCGGAAAATAGTCATGCGCCCATTGAATAAGCTGATAGAAGCGTTTGCCGATGTGGCAGATGGCAATATGGATGTAAAGATATATTGTGAAAATAAAGACGAGTTTAACTGTATTTACCAGCATTTTAATGAGATAGTAAATAGATTGAACATTCTGATTGAAAAGGAGTACAAAGCTAACATAGCTGCCAAAAATGTTGAGATTAAATATCTGCAGTCACAGATGAAGCCGCATTTTCTTTACAATTCATTTTATCAGGTTTATCGGATGTGCAGGGCAGAAAATGCAGAGGAATCGGCCGGATTTGTATTACTTTTGTCAAAGTATTTTGAGTATGTCACGCATTCCGGGGATGCGGAAAATGTAGTGATACTTTTTGAGGAAATCTGTCAAGCGGAGAGATATATACAGATTCAGCAATTTCGTTATGGTGAAAAGCTGCAGGTTTTCTTTGATATGCCGGAGGATGTTCATCAATATAGGGTGCCCAAATTCATTTTGCAGCCTATTTTGGAAAATGCGGTCAAATATTGTTACGAAAACCAGGAAATGTTATCCAATGTGATTATTAAGGTGACGGGAAGAAGAAGGGATGGTTTCCTGGAGATTTTAGTTGAAGATAATGGGAAAATAGTTGACGATACGGATATTGCCGCTGTGCAGCAGATGCTTTATGAATCTGTGCGGCGCTACAAAAACAGTGGAATGGTAAACGTTCATTTGCGGCTGAAAGCATTCTCTGATAAAGGCGGAATCACTCTTTCACGGAGCGAATTAGGCGGATTATTGGTGAAAATGGATATTTACGGTTAAATATAGCGTATACGTTGGCTGAGGAGAAAAGAGAAGGCACAAACCTGTTGATTTTACCGGGTTTGTGCCTCTTTTAGAATCGGAAGAAGAAACGAATTGGGCAGATTTTTGGTAAAAATCGGAATTTGTAGCCTGAAATTGTATTAATATGAGGGATAAAGAAGTTAAAAATGAAACATATTGTAAAAAAAGTATAATTGAAAGGGATTATTGACGCTTGCTATAATAAATATACCTAAAAAACAAAAGGGGGAAAAGATATGAAAAAAAGATTTTTGCGAAGGCTTTTATCGTTGGGGATTTGTGTGGCGATGGCAGCTGGCGCTATGACTGGCTGCGGAAACAGTAAAGGAGAAGATTCCGTAGACAAGCAGGAGCAGGAAGAGAATTCGAAAAATGAACAAGAGCAAGGCAAACAGGAGCAAGAGGAAGGTAGTGTAGATAAGGCATTTGCTCCTTTTGATGAGCCTGTTACCGTTAAGTGTGTTATGGGATTTTCGGAATCTACTAAGCCCGGCGTGACGCCGTCTACCTGCGCCTGGAATGATGTTTTAAAGAAATATTTAAATATTGAGCTGGACTGGATGTGGGAAGTGGATGATGCACAGTATGAAACAAAGTTGTCTACGGCATTGGCATCCGGTGAATATCCTGATGCTATGCGGGTTGATGCGATTACTTATTACGAGCTTTTGGATAGTGGCGCATTGAAAGACTTGACCGCCATTTGGGAGGAATATGCTTCTAAGCCTTTAAAAGATTCCTTTGCTGCGCTAGATAATTTGCCGTTGGAGAAAGTTACTGTAGATGGCAAGCTTATGGCAGTTCCTTATGCTTCGGATTTCATGACATCTATGGGTGTCAATTATTATCGTACTGACTGGTTGGAAAACCTGGGGATGGAAATGCCGGCTAATCTGGATGAATTGACAGAAGTGATCAAGGCTTTTCGGGATCAGGACCCGGATGGAAATGGAGAAAAAGATACCTATGCAATGGCAGTGGACTCTTCTGCCGATGGTCTCATGAATTTTTTTCATACATTTGGTTCTTATCCAAGGAGCTGGATTGAGAAAGACGGGAAAATTGTGAACGGAGCGATTCAGGATGAAACAAAAGAAGCGTTAGACTGGCTGAGAGGTTTGTATGCAGAAGGATATATCGACCCGGAATTTGCAACGCTTAGCACGGAACAGATCAATGCTGATGTTGCAAGCGGAAAAACAGGTATTTATGCCGGCATTTGGTTTACTCCGGACCAAGGCTTTATGAAAGAATCACTGAAAAGTTCTGATGATGTTATGTGGGGAGTCGGACCTGTTGTGGGGTTAAATGAAGGAGATGCAGGAATACCGGTGGCAAGGGAAAAAGTCAACGATTTATATAATGTTGTTCTTGCAAGCGCTTCTGATGAAGCTGCAATTGCAATGATCAAGATGCTCAACATGTTTTATGATATTAACTTCCATACTGCGGAAGGCTCTGAGTGGACATGGTGGGGGACTGAATATACCGAGGATAGTGAAACATGGTATAGTTGGTGGCTTCCGGTGAACATCTGGAATCCTGTCGGAACCTATAATGAACATCTGGCGCTTACTGAAGCAATCGCAACAGGAAAATGGAATCCTGATTACGGAATACAGGAAACCGGCGGATGGAGTTCCTGGGCATCCTGGTCTGATTTATTGGGGAAAAAATATTCTGAGGTAGAGCCGGAAATGGAGGATACCTGGCTGCTGGCCCGCACTTCTGTGGCTATGGCCCGTGCTTCCGTTGAAGGATTTGGGCCTTGCAGTATAGAAATTTTATATAAACAGAAACAGAATGGAAATTATGTATTTGATGTTGATTATGGTCAGGAGACAAAGACTGGTCTGGAGGTAAAAAGTATATTAAAGACTTATGTGACAGAGTATTTATGTAAGTATATCATGGGCACCGTATCCGAAGATTCCTGGGATGAATTTGTTGATGAATGGTTAGCCATGGGTGGTCAGCAATGGACCGAGGAAGTAAATGAAAGTTATGATAAAATACATTAAATGAGAACGAAATTACCGGGGGAAATTTTTTTATTCCCCCGGAGATTTTTCAGAAGGAGAATTGCAAAATGAGGCGAGAGCGGGCTTTTAAAAAAAAGAAACACTGGATTTTGCGTGAATATCCGTTGCATCTTATGCTGATTCCAGGTATTCTTATTGTTTTTGTTTTTAGTTATTTGCCAATGTTTGGTTTGGTAATGACCTTTCAGAATTTTAATCCGATGAAAAGCTTTACGGGAAGTGAATTTGTTGGTTTGAAGAATTTTAGATATATCTTTTCGTTACCTAATTTTGGACAGGTATTTTGGAATACGGTTGAGATTGCTGTGTTCAAAATTATCTTGGGGCAGTTGTTTCCTCTTTTGCTTGCTCTTTTATTGAATGAGGTTGGGAAAAAATGGTTCAACCGGACGGCGCAGACTATTTTCTTCCTGCCGTATTTTTTGTCATGGGTGATACTGGGGGGTGTATTTAAAGAAATTTTGTCGCTGGATGGCGGTATCAATGCATTGCTCTATGCACTTTTCGGGCAAAAAATCCATTTTATGGCAAGTAATGAGTTGTTTCCCGGTATCCTTGTAGTGACTGATGTCTGGAAGGGCATGGGATATAATATGATCATTTATCTGGCAGCCATGACAAATATTGACACCGGTCTGTATGAAGCTGCGCAGCTGGACGGATGTGGACGTATCCAGCAAGCCTGGCACGTGACACTGCCGGGAATCATGCCTATGGTTATTTTGGTTGCGACACTGTCAATTGGAGGTGTGCTGAATGCGGGCTTTGACCAGGTCTATAATATGTATAATCCGTTGGTTTATGAGTCGGTAGATATCCTGGATACATTAGTATACCGAATAGGCTTGGTAAACCGTCAGTATTCCGTATCTGCGGCGCTTGGCTTGTTTAAGTCTGTCGTGTCTGCGGGTTTGGTGGGCATCTCGTATTATCTTTCTTATAAAATCAGCGATTATAGGATATTTTAAGGGGGATGAATATGAAAACAAGTTTATCGAGAAAGTTTTTTGTTGTATTTAATTATATTTTTTTGGCTCTGTTGGCAATCCTGTGCATTATGCCAATCTGGCATGTGCTCTGTATTGCCCTGTCAGAGAACCGCTTTGCGGTTTCCGGCCAGGTTGGGTTATGGCCGAAAGGATTTACGCTTGACGCTTTTGCTTATTTATCCCAGAAACCAGGATTTTTTGAATCATTTATTGTTTCTGTTAAGCGTGTGGTTCTGGGCAGTACATTGAATATGGTTATGTGCATAATCACGGCTTATCCGTTGTCAAAAAGCAATGATAAGATTCACTTCCGTACTATGTATACATGGTATTTTGCTATTACGATGTTTATTGGCGGCGGTTTGATTCCAACCTATTTTGTTATTAGTAAAATAGGTATTATAGATTCTATGCTTGCTTTGATCTTGCCCGGAGCCCTGTCCTTCTGGAACTGCACAATGATGCTGAATTTCTTCCGGGGGGTTCCGGGAGAATTGGAGGATGCGGCCAGTATAGACGGCTGTGGACATATTAGAATGTTAATAAAGATATATCTGCCGCTTTCGAAGGCTTGTCTGGCTACCGTCTTATTATTTACGATTGTTGGGCATTGGAATAGTTGGTTTGACGGATTGATCTATATGAATTCGCCTAAAAACTATCCCCTTCAGACGTATCTGATGAATGTAGTCAATTCTGTTGCGACAGTCAATAAGGAGGTTTTAACAGAAGCCGAACGGGAGATTTTGGCAAATGTAGATGAGAAAACAATACGTATGGCGCAGATTTTCCTGGGGGCATTGCCGATTATGTGCGTATATCCTTTTTTGCAAAAGTATTTTGTGAAGGGACTCGTGGTGGGTAGCGTCAAAGGATAGCGGTAATTCAGGTTAAGTTATAAAAGGGGGAAGAAGATGCAGATGATACATATGCCGTCAAATGGTTTATTTAGCGTAACGGCGCAGCAGACGGATGAAGGCAGCTGGACAGTAATGGGAGAGGATGATAACGGCGTTCGTTGGATTATCAATGACGATTTTGTTTTGTCATATTTGGTCAGGGGCGGAACAAAGTTGCGTAGTATCCGGCATAAGGGGTACGAATCTGTGCAATTGATGGCAGAGACATTACACTGTTCTTGCCGAATTGGTACGGAAAACGGCAGTAGTATAGAAATTGTGGATATTTATACGATAGAAGAAACAGCTGTAGCCATAGAACGCACAATGTGTGTATGTGACGTTAGCGCAGATGATGACGGTTTCTTTGTGGATATAACAATCCGCCTGCCCGGTATGGGTGCGCCCGAGGATTGTGCATGGTTCGCTCCCGGACGCTGGTATGGAAAAGGCCGTCCGTTTTTCCAACTGGATGAAAAAAATGAGGCCGGGGCAGCGTTGGATAGCTTTACGGCGCCTGTCATGATGTGCCTGGACGAGAAGAATGGCCGGGGGATTGTATTGATTGACAATTCGCCCGGGCGGCGTAAAACCATAGCGGAAGATTGCCTTGAAAATGTTCCGGGGATTTTGAACAGTGACTCTTTTTATCTGCCGGGCATGGGTGTCCGTAAGCTTAGTGAGTCGAGTATGGGATTATTCGTTACCTATCCTGCATATACACATGTGGATGGGCAGGGGACACTCTACCGGCTGCTGCCTGTGCACGAAGATATTGAACGCAAGGTGTCGCTGAAAATCCAAAAGGCGGATTACCCGGGATATCAGCAGGCCATGCGGGATGTATGGCGTGGAATATATGATCAACTGGCACAGCCAAGATATTTTTATGACCCTGATGACGTGCGGCAGGCACTATTGAAGTATATTGACGATTCGTTTACTGACGAGGGTGGTATTGCCAAGTACATGAAAGACGCTGAACACAATGAGGCAAGCAGCGGTTTCCTGTTCCGGAACATAGATCTGGCACACCTGCTGCTGGAAGCATGGCGGGAGCAGCGGGTTGACGGATGGAAGGAGCATGCCATTGCTGTTGTGGAATCCCAAATTGAGCAGAAACGTATGTATGCCGCTGATAAGTCAGCGGATCCCCGTCCGGCAATTGAAAGCCTTCATAGCCTTGTAAAGTGCTGGGAATGTGCTTGTGCCGCTGAGCTTGATATGCCACATTGGTTAGGAACAGCCCTGGCGGAAACGGAAGAATTTCTCCCGCTAAAGGAGTATTTCTCTATCCCGTTGATGGTTACCTTATACAGGATTACGGGGGAAGGGCGCTACCTGGGATCAGCGCTGGAAAAGGCTGAATGGAGTTGGGATAACTATTTCAGCCATCGATATTTTACAGGCGGCATTACTGACTGTGATCCGGGCAGTATGGATCGTGAATCGGCATCGTTGGCGCTGGAGGGGTATCTGGATCTGTTTGAGGCGTTAAACGATGACAAATGGCTGGAACGTGCAGCATTTTGTGCTGATTATCTGGAGACCATGCAGGTGATTCAGGATGTGGATATGGAACCAGCAGGCGCGACCGGTAAAGAAATGCTGCGCAGAATGCACCATAATGTAATACAGGCCGCTCCCGGTAACAATCTTTCGGCTTTGGGTCTGAGCTTTATTGGAGTTCCAGGAGCAAGCGGAGATATCTATAATGTGTATAGTGCGCCAGACTTTTACCGACTATATCAATACACTAAGGATATGCATTATCTGCATTTTGCCTGCTTGCTGCAGTATTATACAATGCAGTATGTTAATATGGATAATAAGGTGAACGGAATGACTGATCTGCTGCGCGGTACCGGACGTGGTTATATTAATGAGTTCTTTGCAATTGGCGTTTGTAAAGGCTATGTTCAGGGGCGCGGATGGGCGCATGCTGATAACATTGGCTGGTGTCCGTATGTGATTCTTTCATCCATGTATAGGATGAAGCAGTTGACAGGGCAGTACAAGTTACCTTACAATGGGAACGATTTGGAATAATGGATTCATGAACGAATCTATGGAGACGAACCTTTGTTTAAAGAAAATGATTGAGAGGAACATACTAATATGATCGACCTGCAAGATAAGAATATCTGCCCGGCCCTTGAGGAGATTATTGATGCTGCCGGGTATTACGATCGTCATATCGTCGCTCATATCCCTTATGCAGGATCAGGTAAAAGCTCTAAATGAAGCCGGGATTCATGCGGGGTATATTAATTCGTTCCTGACGGATGTCCAGATATCGAGGGTATATGCCAAAGCATTGGAAGGGGCATATAAGCTCCTGTATGTTGCGCCGGAACGCCTGGAAAGCTTCGGGTTTACAGAATTTGTCAGTAAAATAGAGATTTCGATGGTAACAGTTGATGAAGCGCATTGTATCTCTCAGCGGGGGCAGGACTTCAGGCCAAGTTACTTGAAAATTGTAGAATTTGTAGGTGGCTTGCCCAAAAGGCCTATCGTAAGTACATTTACCGCTGCTGCTACAAAAGAAGTGAAAACTGATATTTCCTGTACGCTCAAATTGCAGAATCCGAAGATTTGTTGTCACTGGTTATAATCGTGAGAATCTTTATTTTGATGTGGAGGCTATCAAGAAGAAGGATGATTATGTACTGGAATATATCAAAAGGCATTCAGAAGATAGCGGTATTATATATTGTGCAACGAGGAAAAATGTTGACGCATTATATGAACTGCTTTCCGGCGGGGGGGGATTCCCGTGACAAGATATCATGCCGATATGGCGAAAGGTTTATAGAAGCTATAGCCTTGATTCTGGATGAAAATCCTGATTCTGCCACAAGCATAACAGATAATGAAGATGTTCCCGAAGAAAAGGTAAGAGTGGGCAAAAGGCGTAAAAATCATAAAGACCCTTTTTGTCTCAATCCGGAAGATAAAGATCGGTTTGAATGCGGCAATTACTATCTTCTATCTGAAATTAAGGATGAGTTGAACAGGATTACAACGGCGGATAATGTAAAGCATATATTCGGAACAGACATTTTCAAGCTGCTGACACAAATGGGCTATGTTGAAGAAAAGCAGATTGACGGCAGAATGGTTCAGATCCAGACAGAGCTGGGGATTTCCAAAGGGATTATTACTGTTGATAAGATAAGCAAGATAGGAAATAGGTATACGGTACTGATGTATCCGCCGGGAGTTCAGCGAGAGATTGTGGAGCATTATATTGAAATCGGAGGGCAGGTGGAATCCGATGATGAAAGGAAGAGGCCCCAATATGTATACCAGAAGAGTTGATGAGGAGATTTCGCTTGTTAAATACTATCCGAATTATGCAAAGGCGCTTGAATGGTATCAGGATCCGGAAGTGTGTAAACAGGTAGACAACCGGGATGAGGTCTATGACCTAAAACTGCTAAAGCGTATGTACCGGTACTTAGACAGAAAAGGCTGGCTTTTTTATATCAAGTACAGGAACAGGCTTTGCGGTGATGTCTGCTTGCAAGATAGCGGTGAAATAAATATTGTAATATCGAAACCTTACCAGAACAAGCATATTGGAAGAAGGGTGGTAAGTGAAATTATCAAGATTGCAAAAGAGAATGATCATAAAGAACTCCACGCAAAAATATATGGATTCAACCGGCAATCCCAAAAGATGTTTGAGAGCATCGGGTTCACCCAAGCCGGTGAAGAAGAATATGTTTTACAAGTTCTTTCAATAGATATACCATGCTGAATAATGAAAGGTTGTTTGCTGTTATCCCAACCTTTATTGAACGCTGGGTCTACATAAACAATTTCCCTTATATGCAGATATTTGATATTTATTATTTATCTTAAGAGGAGCTGGCTGTTAAATATTTGCAGTCAAAAAGGAACAGGAAATTTCTGTTCTTTTTTTATATGAAAAAAGCAGAATATATCAGTTGAAAGCATTTTATTAAATGGTGAAGGTATCCATATTATGATATGCTATGAAATATATGCAGGGCATTCGGTGAGCATATTAATGAAGACGGGAGAAAAAGAAATGGTAATCAGTATTAAAGAAAAAGGCGCCATGGGGGATGGGGAGACCATTAACACAGAGATCATACAAGGGTGTATTGATCTATGCTACGCATCGGGAGGCGGAACGGTACTGGTGGAAGGCGGGGTATACGTGACGGGAACATTATATATGAAAAGTAATGTCAGGCTTGAAATAGACCAGTCGGCTGTTTTATTGGCAAGCCCGGATATATCACATTACGGAACCGACACCCATTATAACCGGTATAGGAATGAGCATAATATAGACCGTTGCTGGATCTATGCGGAAGAACAGGAAAATTTCAGCATTGGCGGAAGGGGAATGCTGGATGGAAATGCAGAAAAATTTCCCAATGAGGGAAGCATTTACAGGCCTATGATGCTCCGGTTCTTACGATGCAGAAACATACGCATTGACGAAATACGGCTTTATCATGCCGCCGCATGGACTACAGCGTTTTTGGATTCTTCCTATATATGGGTAACAAATGTGGAGATTAAAAATTCCCAAAATTACAACGGGGATGGCCTTGATTTTGACGGGTGCGCTCATGTGTTTGTCAGAGGGTGCAGCATTACGGGAACAGATGATAACCTTTGTCTGCAGGCAGGGAATAGTCAATACCCCACGGAGCATGTACATATATCGGATTGTGAATTTACTTCTCTTTGCGCAGGTATCAGGATCGGGCTGAAATCAATAGGTGATATCAGGAATGTGACAATAACCAACTGTACGATGAGAAACATATGGCGGGAGGGGATAAAGATCGAATGCTCCGAAGGGGGGAGCATATCGGATATTGCAGTGTCTAACATTGCTATGCGGAATGTAAGGCGGCCGCTTTTCGTGCTTTTAAATAATCGTTTCCGGCCGGATGATTATGGAAGCTCCATTGAGCTTTCCCAAATGCCGGAAATCGGGAAGATGGAAAGACTGTTGTTTTGTGGAATCACGATTTATGACGAGGATGAGATGAAAAATACCCATTACCGGTTTGGAAATGATATTATGGGTTCCCCTCGTTTTAACGGAATCCGCTTGGATGCGGAAGAAAACCATAAGATAAAAGATGTGGTGATCAGGGATCTGTTTTACGTTGCCGTGGGCGGCGTGAAACAGGAAGAAATACCTGCGGATTACCCCTGTGTTTTGGATATGAAACAGCATGAAGATAAAAAGGTAAGTGAAAATTATTATCCGGATTTTAGCAGAACAGCCTGCATGGATATCAGAAATGTAGATAATCTGCATATATCCGGGGTTACGTTTAAGGTGAAACAGCCGGATGAAAGGCCAATATATCTGATGGAAGGATGCGGGGATGGAAAATGGGAGATAAAGAACGATTAAAGGCGCTTATGGTTTGGCAGAGAGAAGGGCACTGCAGGCGCAGATAGAACGGCTGTCCGCTGTAAAAAGCGAAAATATGCCGGAGCGCAGGTTTGGCGAAATCCTTGCGGATGGGGAGACTTTGTGGGAAAGTAAGACGGCCTACGAACAGATCTGGGAAAAGAGGGGGTATCCGGAACTGAATGCCAGCTTCCGTATCTGGGGAGATACCGGGCGGGTGGTGAACCTGATTGCGCCGTCCAAAACAAGGAAGGTCAGAATCAGTTTCCGACTGACGGATGTGGAAGGAAACAGGAGACCGGCGAGGACTGGCTTCTTAGAACAAGATTGAAAGAAATGCTCCCCGTATTGGTCAGGTGAAAACGGGGTGGAAGTGAAGATCCGGGTAAGAGAAAATGAAAGAATATGTTCATGTGGAAAGTGAGGATATAAGCATGAGGACACGAATTGATCTGTGTAAGGAATGGAGAATGATCGAACAGGCGGGAAAGACCTGTTTTACTTTTCCGGCGCCGGAAGGGGCAGGAATCCGCCCATATGGTTTTGACATCGTGAATGATAAAGCGGTGGATGTTATGGGCTGGCATGGATTTTGGTTTGGGTTTGTCACCGAATCGGCGGATGCAAAGATAGATATTACGGCAGGATTTGCCAACGGATACAGGCTGCGTACAGAGTTTGTACTGGCAGATCCGGGGGAACATTTTTGCAGCGTTAGGCTGGAAGATTTTGAAGTGGAGCGCGCAAGGACGGATATCTGGCGGGAACTGACTGATTTGGAGATCAGAGGAGAAGTAAAGATTTTGGCGGTGGAGCTTATGAGGGGCAGCAGGCTCTTTGTGGAGACCGGAGTCTGTGGAAAAAGCGGGGATGTGGGAGAAACGGTGGATTATACGGTGACGGTACATAATTGTCAAAGCCGCAGGCAAAGGGTAAAAGCCATTCAGGCAGTGGAGGGCTGGGAATCCATGTATGCCCGGATTGAACCGGAGAGCTTTTTGCTGGAGCCATATGGCAGTCGGGTAGTACGAGTCAGTGTCATGATGCATGATGATATGCCGCGGGGAGCCCGGGAAAAAACGGTGGTGAGATTGATTCCGGAGGGAGATAGTGCAGGAGCGGAGCAAGTATCACTCTGGACATTACGGAGATTGGAGCATCCCTATATTTACCATACCCGGGAAAAGTGGCGGGAGGTTGCCGCAAATATCCGGAACGAAGAAGTTTTTCAGCCGGGGTACAACAAACTAAGAAGGGATGCAGATAGCTGGGCGGTTACTGCGCCGGTGCCCTTTGGGGAGCGAGATTATTGTTATGATACCGGGGAAGAACATTTTATCATGTCCTGTGCTTACGTATATTCCATTACAGGGGAACGTCGGTATGCGGAAAAGATTGCGGATTTTTTCCAATATTTTGCTGATGCAGAAACCGGGTATCCGGTACGGAAAAAAGGGTGCAGTCAATCTTATGTGCAGGAAGGACATTTTTTCCAACATCTGGCTCTGGCATATGATATGATATTCGATTCGGGTGTGATGACTAAGAAAGAGCATGATGGGATTGAAAAATGTTTCCGCATTTATATGGAAATTCTTGACAGACATATCCGCTCCGGCCATATTTCCAATTGGACATTGTCCGAGCTGACTGGTGCGGTTTATTGTGCCATGGCATTGCAGGACTTTGAGCGGATGAACCGTTTCCTTTTTGGTCCTTGCGGCAGCTTTGAACAGCTTTCCCATGGCGCTTTTGCGGACGGGTGGTGGTATGAGTGTTCGGTAGGATACAATATCTGGGTATCATCCATGTTCCTGCATACGGCGCATGCGCTTCTTCCTTTTGGCATCAATCTGATTTACTATCATTTCCCGTTATTTTACGGGAAAGAGGTGGACAGTATTTATAAGGGGGAGATACGAAAAATCAGGCATGGGATGTACAATGAAAGATGGGGCGGCATTCAGAAAAGCTATATCTGTATTAAGGATTTATTTGACGCAGCCATTCCTTTTTTGGATGAGCGGGGCGTTCTTTTTGGTATCAATGACTCGGACGAGAAAAAAATCGAGGGCGTACATTTTGGCTCCACCTTTGACCTGGCATACACTTATTATCAGGATCCTTCTTATATACCGGTTATCCGACAATTTGACACGGTCGATCCTGTTTTTGGCCATGCCCATCTGCCGGAATGCGGCGGGGAAGACGAATCCGTAGCGAAAAATGCCTGCTCGGATAATATCGGGATTGCAATGTTAAGAAGCCGGACAAAAGGACGCAGAGCGGGGGAGCAGATACAGGCGGTTTTGCGGTATGGTTCCCACGGGTACGCCCATGGGCATTTTGACAGGACAGAGTTATTGTCGGTAATGCGGTATGGCCGCAGTTTCTTTAATCCGGAGCATGTATGGTGGGGATACGGACATTTCATGTATAAATTTTATGTGCAAAATTCCAACACAAAAAACATGGTCGTAGTGGATGGAAAAATGCAGATTCCAGCAGATGCCCAAAGGGTATTATTTTACACGGGAGGTCGGATGCAGGCTGCAGGGGTTCGGACGGTCAGCAGATGGGGGTATCCGCCTTTCGGGGGGATGATCTACCGTGATCATGAAAGCCTGGAGGAACGGTGCGGATATAATGCCAGTGACCTGCCGTCTTATGACGCGGCACCCTATGGGGAAATTACGGAAATAACGGAACCTGTTGTTCAAATGCGCGTCATGGCGGTTTTGGATGACTGTATTGTGCTGTTTGATTCTTTGCGTGGGGAGATGGAGCACCGTTATGAAAGTCTGATGCAGATTAAAGGATTTAAAGGCCTGAGCTCTGTCCGGGAAAATGGTTCTGTCCACTATGAGCGCCATACCGGGAAAAAATCACAAGATCCAAGATCGGATGAACAGTTCATTACGGATTGTGCGTGGTATGAAGCAAGCGGCGAGACTAAGGCGGAATTTGTGACCATATTTGGAGAGGGGGAAGATCTAAGGGGAACAAGGAGCCGCTATAATGAAGCAGGCCGTTTGTGCATGGATGTGTACACGGCATGGCCGTTAAAGACGCAGCAGTCACTGGGATTGGCGGCGGAAGATCTGGGGCAGAAATCGCCTTATGAATTGAAAATATATACGGATGCAATCTGTGTGGAACAGTTATCAGCCAATCCCTGGCTATTAGGGGCGAGGCGGATAGATGTGGAGATTGCCCCCGATTGCCGCATTTTGGAGTTGGCGATTTTTAATAAGCCTTTGTTTACGGAACAAATGTATCCGTATGATTCCCAGCAGTGCCTGTTTTTGGCGGATGCCTTTTTAGAGACAAAAGACGGGGAACGGATTTCTCTTTCCAATCTGTCTGTAAAATACCAAAACATTGATAACGGATATGGGATTGGCAGGGATTATGAGGGCGGAAGGGTCTTGATCGAAGGGGAAGAATACCCTGAAGCGATTCCGTTTAGCGCAATTGACCATGGTAAATGGGGAAGCTTGCAGTATGACCTGTCTGCGGTGTGTGCGGTCAGGCTTACGGGACTGATAGGAGTTGATAATTTCCCGGGGGATGAAGTCCAGCGCAGGCGCACTTATGGGGTCAGCCAGAATGCCATCCATGGCAGGTTTATCACGGTGATTGAGCCTCATGAAGGGCAAAGGCAAATTGAACAGGTGGAAGGAGTTTCAGAAAACAAAGTCCGTATATCCTATAGCGATGGAAAATGGCAGGAAGTAGAGGTACAGGGGATCGACGCGCTTCCTGTGGTGGAGCTTCAAACTTATGAGAATGGATGTTTGATTTCCGTAGAACATACATAAAACTCTTTTTTGGACTTTACAGGCTGCCTGTATTTTTATTATGATTAGACTACGTATGAAAGCCTGTAATTATGGGGGATAAGATGAAAGAAGAGTTTATGGAATGTTTCAGGACATTGTTTAAGAAATCAGCAGACGATGAAAAGCGGGGCGTTTTCTTTTCAAGAATGCTGCTGTGGTATACGACCTGTACGATCATCGTGTTCCTGTTTTTTGGAACCGTGATGAGCGTTTCCGTGCAGAAAAATTACAAAGGCCAGATTGACAGGCTCAATGAGAGGGCAATTGCCCAGTCTGTCAGCGCCTGTACCACTACGCTTAGGAATCTGTATAATTATTATAGCCTTGAGATCATGGAAAGTGCGGATCTGACAGAGCTCCTTCTGGCAGACGAATATTCAGTGGAACTTACGATGCGCTTTAAGAAGCTGCGGACTATGCTGATCAATTACAGCGACATGGTGGAATCCTGTTACGTGATCAATTTGAAAGATGATTTCATTTATTCCACGCTGGATACATATCGGAAGAGGGAGGATTTTCCGGATCAGGATATTTTAAGGCAGCTGGAGATTGTCAGGGATATGCCGGGGGAACATGCTTTGGTTCCAAGGACGACCACTTTTTCCATGCGGGGGATAGAGTACGCAAAGCAGTATATTTCACTGATTTTAAAGAAATATCCGGAAGGATATCTTGTGGTCAATCTGGATTACGATGCTTTTGCCGATACGGTGAATTACCGTAATTACAATTCTGATTCACAGGCTCTGCTTATCAGCAGTACCGGGCTGGTATTGGCGGACAGTAAAGAGACTATGTTTGGTAAGTCCATAGAGAAAGATGAACTCTATACGAAGTTAAGGGAAAAGGTTGGGAAAGAAGGTTTTTTCTCTTTAAGGACAGAAGGGGGAAAAAAGAGGGTTCTTTACAGCAAAAATCAATTGTTTGGGATCAGTTATCTGATTTTGACGGATGAGCGGCTGTTTGGCGGGAATGCGCTGCTGCTTCAGATGATCCTGTGGGCGGCGGTTTCGGTTGCGGTCAATTTACTTCTGATCTTGTTTGGAACCCGTATTTTGTATCGGCCTATTTATCGGCTGCGCAGGATGCTTCCGGAAGAATCCGCAGAATCACAGCTTCGGGTGGATGAATTTGAAGTGATGGAACGGATGTTCAACAAGATGCAGATAGATACCAGGAAGTATTCACAGTCCAACCGAAAACAGATGTTAAAAGAACTGCTGGAGGGAAGAAAAATCCAGCGGGCGGCATTAAATAAGGAAAAGGAGATTGTAAAGGAAAAGCTTGACAGGGTATTTTTTCTTTGTGTCAATATGTATCCCAATGAGGATGTGGAGCAAAATCCGGGCGATCTTCTTCTGATGAAGTTCAGTATGGAAAATATTTTCAGGGAACTTTTGGAGAAAGATGCGTCAGTGGAGTGTGTGGATTATGAGAATTACATTACCTGCATTATAAACATGGACGCTTTTCAGGGAGAAGAAGGAGTGGAAGAAGACTGTGGGATTAGGATGGATAAGGTGATCCACAGGGCATTGCGGGAAATGCAGGAAAAAATGGGAGATTTTTTTGACATAGATGTAACCTGCAGCGTGGGCAGCGTGGTGAACAGCCTGGACGATATTGCGGAATCCTATGAGGATGCGCTGGTTGCCGCATTTTTCCAGATGACAAAGGAAAAAAATGCCATTTTGTATAATGAAGTGCCGGAAGAAGCGTTGCAGGAATATCCCGGGGAAACGGTAAAAGAGATTCTGGACGGCATTAAAGCGGGGGATCAGGGAAAAATCAGAAAAGAAGTTTCCGCATTTTACTCAGGACTCATGTCCAATTCGTATCATCAGGCGTTAAAGAATATCCTGATGCTTGAAATGGAGATTACGAAACTGGAGATTAAATATGATATTTATGGTAATAAAGGAAACCTGGAATATATGGAAGGCCTGCGAAGCGGCGGAAGGCTGTATAAAATGCGGGAGGCCTGTCTGGCGCATTGTCTGGATGCGGCGGAGTCGTGTTTTGAAAGACGGGAAAATAATCCTAACATGATGCAGATTGTAGGGCAGGTAAAGGAACTGGTGGAGCAAAGGCTTACGGATCCTGATCTGTGCATTAACAGCATCGCACAGGAAATATACCTGTCGGCAGGGTATGCCCGGACAGTATTTAAGGAAGTAACAGGGCAGACTTTATCAAATTATATTATTTCAAGGAAGCTGGATATGGTGTGCCGGCTGCTTAAGGAAACAGACTGGTCCGTGCAGCGGATTGCCGACCATATGGGATTTTCCTCCAGAAGTTATCTGTATACATTTTTCAAAAATTATATGGGAATGACGCCGAATGAGTACCGCAAAAATAGTTGAGATGGCCCTGCGTAAGAAACGCAGGGCTTTTTGTCGTAATTAGAAAATTTCTCCGACATTCCTTTCTTGTTTAAAATTTGAAGGTGAATAAGACAATTGAATTTTGAACAGGCCAAAAAGGTGTTAGAAATATGCAAGAGAGTGGTTATCTTTGCTGAATGGACTAGGCAAAAACAGGAAAAAAGGTAAACTTAGTGAAAAAGAGAAGGAGGTTAAGAAGTTATGTCAAAAGCTTTCGGAAAAAATACCGGAGCAAAAAAAGAAGGAAGCGGCTTGCTTTATGATCTGAAGCATAATAAATTTTTGTTGCTGATGCTCTTGCCTGGAATCCTGTTTTTTGTGGTATTTGCCTATCTGCCTATGATAGGGATTGTCATTGCGTTTCAGGATTTCAGTGCGGCAAAAGGGATTCTGGGAAGTAAATTTGTGGGGTTTGAAAATTTTCGATTCTTTTTAGGATCGCCGGATTCCTTTCGGGTCACGTTCAATACATTGTTTTTAAATGTGTTGTTCATTTTATCCAGCATGGTAGTTTCTATATTAATTGCATTAATGCTTTCGGAAGTAAATAACAAATGGTTTAAAAAAGGTACACAGTCGCTGGTAATCCTTCCTCATTTTATTTCGTGGGCGGTAATTGGGCTTTTGGCGGAAGCATTTCTTTCGTCAGACACGGGGTTTATTAACAGGACGCTGCAGTCCATGGGATTAGAACAGATTTCTTTTTATAAGGATGCGGCAATATGGCCTGGGATCCTGACATTTTTAAATATTTGGCAGGGGGCAGGTTTTGGTTCGATTGTTTACCTTGCGGCTATCACGGGAATTGATCAGGAAATTTATGAAGCGGCCAGGATTGACGGATCTACCAAGCTGCAAAGTATCTGGTACATTACACTGCCGCTTTTGCGCTCCACCGCAGTCCTTCTGTTGATCATGTCTGTCGGAAAGATCTTTAACGGTAATTTTGGAATGATCTATGCGCTGGTAGGGGGCAACACGTTATTATATCCTACCACGGATATTATTGATACTTATGTGTACAGACAGTTGATGGAGCTGGGGGATCTGGGGATGTCGTCCGCGGTAGGATTGTATCAGTCGGTACTTGGATTTATTATGGTGAATATCGCAAACTGGGTAACGCGTAAGTTAAGCCCGGATTCGGCGATTTTCTAGGAAAGGGGTATCTATGAAAGCTAAGAGAAAGATTTACGTTGGAGATCGGGTATTTACCTGCGTCTGCCATGTGTTTCTGGCATTGTTTGCCCTGATCTGCCTTTTCCCGTTTTTGCTGGTGATCAGCGCTTCTTTTACAGATGAGTACACTCTTTTGTGGGAAGGATATAAGCTGATCCCGTCAAAGTTTTCCCTGAATGCTTACCGATTGGTGCTGCAGTCGTCACAGCTTGTAAGCGGTTATGGGGTAACGACATTCATTACGCTGGCGGGCACAGCGGCAAGCCTTTTGGTAACAAGCATGATGTCCTATGCGCTTTCTGTCAGGAAGCTTAAAATTCGGAACAAAGTGGCGTTTTTTGTATATTTTACCATGCTTTTCAGCGGTGGGATGGTGGCAAATTATTTGATGATCACCAAGTATCTGCATTTGAAGGATAATATTCTGGTATACATACTGCCGGCGTTAGTCAGCCCGTGGAATATGATGCTGCTTCGGAATTTCTTTGCGACGATTCCGGAATCACTGGCGGAATCGGCCAAGATTGACGGGGCAAATGACATGACGATTCTGATGAAGATTGTTTTGCCTATTGCCAAGCCGGGGCTTGTGACTATCGGTCTGTTTTATGCCCTTGGTTATTGGAATGAATGGTTTAAGGCCATGCTGTATATTGATAAAGAAAATCTGATCACGCTGCAATATTTGATCATGAAGATTCTGCGAAATATTAATTTTGCCAATACGGTGGCAGGAAGCGTAGGGGTATCAATGAACGTGCCTACCTATACATCCAGAATGGCCACATTGGTGGTAACGATCGGGCCTATCGTGTTTTTATACCCCTTCCTGCAGAAGTATTTCGTGAAGGGCCTTACCGTGGGCGGCGTAAAAGGATAACTGGCTCCAACCGATAAAGTCGGTTTTGATAAAAAGTTAAAGGAGTAGAAAAAGGAGGAAAATTATGATTCGTAAAAGAACAAAATTCATGGCACTGGTATTGTCTGCTGCACTTTGCATAGGTATGTTTGCGGGGTGCGGAAAACAGAATAATGAAAGCGGGAACGAGACAGCTGCGGAAACAAACACTGCTGCGGACACCGCAGTGCAGGACGGAGAGGAAACGGCGGAAAATGCACAAACGCCCGACCCGGTGACAATCAAGGTTTTAATGAGCGGTGATAAGCCAAATGACTGGGATGCAGTGCTGGAAGAGTTTTATAACAGGACGAAAGATACCCTGAATATTACTTTTGACTGGACGTGGGTGCCTTCGGCGGATTACAAGGATAAATTAAATGTGAAGATGACAGCTGGCGAGGAATACGATCTGGTGTTTGACGCACCCTGGATGCATTTACGTACATTGGCACAGGACGGTATTTATGCAGATCTGTCACCTTATTTAAATAATGATGCTTATCCGGGGCTAAAGCTTGCGTTCCCGGAGGATGTGATGAAGTATAATAAGTATTCGGATATCAATTGTGCTTTGCCGCTTTTCTTTAACTACGGCGGTCAGAATCTTGTTATGTACCGTCAGGACTGGGCGAAAGAATGGGGGATTGGAACCGACGGACAGATCAACAGCCACGATGAACTGAAAGAGTACTTAGAGGCAGTGCTTGCCAACAAACCGGAAGTAATCCCTATTGCTCTGAAAAATAACAGAGGGTTCTACCACCTGTTTGATGCAATTACTGCTGAAATGAAAAAAGACCATATTTATCAGGGAAGCCTCGGAAAAGATATTTTCTTCGCCTTTAAGTTAAATGATGAGGAAACGGAAGTGATCGCAACAGCTCTTCCGGGTGATCCGGCAGAGTACTGGGAGCCTTTTGGCGGCGAAGATTTTTGGAAAAAGAAAGTGGAAGTTTCCAGGGAATGGAACAAATATTGTGAGAAAGATTCCTTAAATCAGGCTGACCCGGGCGCTCTTTTCCAGATTGGCAAGGCGGCTGCTTATATTGACACGGTTGATGCGGTTCCCAAGTTTAATGCAGTCTTAAAGACAAATGCCCCGGAGGCGGAGCTGGGCGTTTACATTCATGAAGACGCTGCAAGGAACATGGAAAAAGGCGTTTACACGGCAACAGTGGTTGCCAGCAACTGCCTGTGTATTCCGGCATCCTCCGATAAGATTGACCGGACGGTTTCTTTCCTGAATTGGCTGTTCGAAAACAAAGAAAATCATGATCTGTTTGAGTACGGGATTGAAGGTGTGCACTGGGAAGCGATAGGGGATGATCAGTATAAACTGCCGGAGGGCGTCAGCGCCACCACAAACTATAATCCTAACGGCTGGAACCTGACATGGAACCCGAATTATTATCGTTTTTCAGCGGATTATACGGAATATGCTCTGACTTATGCGCAATTTTCAACTGATATCACGAATTATGATACGAATAGTAAGATTCAGGGACATGTGTTCCAGTCTGATCCCGTAAAAACTGAGATTGCGCAGTGCGGCGCTATTTTAGGTGAGGTGCTTGCTCCGTTAAATCATGGGATTCTAGAAAATCCTTATCAGGTATTTCAGGATACTACTGCTCAGCTTAGGGATAACGATGTGCAAAAAGCCATTGACGAATGGGTTGTGCAGATGAACGCTTTTTTGCAGAACAAGTAAAGGAAAAATATAAGTAATCATTTAAGATAAAACCGGCTTGCGCACGGAAATCGCAATCCGGTTTTTGTCTCATAAAAATTGTGAGGTGCCGTAATGAATTTAGATATGGGATTGAAAAAATGGCAGGGAGTGGAAATATTTTGTCGGGAAAAGGGAGAGACGGCAGGGTATCTTGAAGAAGGAAAAATTGCATCTTATGATTTCCCTTATACAATGGACCTGCGGGCATACGACGGAATTGAGGTTGTCGTCGGTGCTGCGAATAGAAGTGACTTATGGCTGGACGTGGTGTTAGAACCGCTTGGCAGCGGCAGGCCGGAATTTATCCGGCAGACAAGGGCATCAATTTGCATTCCCAGATCCGGCGGGGGAATCAGGATACCTTTTTCCGCTTTTGACCACAGCGTTTTGGTAAGCGCCCACATGAAATATATCAGCAGGGTAAAGCTTCTTTTGCGGAAAGACGAGGAGAAAACGGCGTTTTGGTCAAGTCCGGCCCGTCTGCAGATAGAATCTCCAGGTTTTTATATGGCTGATAGCTTTCGGGCAAAAGCTCTTTGGGCCTCAAGGGCAGGAGACGCAGGGGAGACGCTTACATGGCAGGTAAGGCTGGAAAACGACAGTGAGGAAGAAATCCTGCTGGCTGCTTCGGAAATCCGGCAGGGCAGGGAAAGCTTTTCTTTAAATTTTGAAAAGAAAATATTGCTGAAAGCGCAGGAAGTGCGTAACGTCAATATAAGCGCTGTCCTTCCGGATAAGATGGCTCCCGGCGGATTTGAAATGAGACAAATGCAGTGGAATCCCTGCGGAATGAATCTGCCGGGGCAATCCGTGAAGCTGTATGCGGGAAGAAAAGGCGTCCACCCCTTTTTGCTCCATCGGGAAGACGGTTGGGCCCACCTTAAAAAACTGGTAAGGGAAGATGTCCTGTTGGCGCAGCGGTTCAAGGAGGAATATGAGGAAAAAGCGCTGGCTTTTGCGGTACCAAAACCGGCTGCGGATGAAAGCTTCGTATTTATTTCCGAAACCCAGGATGACTTTTTGAAAACGGCGGTTGCGTGGAAGGTAACGGAGAAAAAAGAATATCTTGAGAAGCTTCTTTTCTATTTTAAAGGTTTTCTGGACAAAGAATGCGGATATTTAAGCACCCGGTATCCGTATTTTCAGTTCATCCGTTCTAAAAAAGAATGGGAGAAGGGGATAGCCGGTGACAGTTCTGGCAAAGACGGAAGCTGCCCTTTTGCGGTGCACCGCGCCTGCAGCGCAGGGTGGGTACAGGAAGCTGAATTTATGACAAAGCTGGCGTTTGTTTATGACCTGATTTATGAAAGGGAAGAATTTACACCATGGATGCATCGCGAAATGGAGCTTTGTATGCGCAGTTACATGGAGTTTACCGATTGGAGGCTGTCAGACGGGGATGGTAATAATTTTCAGTTAGCGGAAGCCTGCGCATCATTATATTTTGCCTGTCTGCTGTCGGATTATCCGTTGATCGGGCGTTTTCTGTCAGGAAAAAACGGGATTTATGATTTGATAGGAGCTGTCTTTTCAGATGACGGCAGTTATTTTGAAGGGGCAACTAATTATGTTCGGCTTGCGGCGGAGATTCTTTTACATTGCGCCAATGCCTGTGAAAATTATGGATTGAACCTGAAAGATGTGCTGGTTCCGGCTTCTTTTGACAATCATATTCTTCATGCGCCGTGGGCAAAGAGGCAGGAATGGGCAAATGATCATAAGCCCTTTTTAGGAATGAGTTTTGAGCGGTTTGAACCAAATCAAAAACCGGTCAGGAAACTTAAGGACTTCACAGATCAGCTGACTACGCTGCTTACTCCGGAAGGGATTCTCTTCTCGGTAAATGACAGTAATGAACAGAGTCTGATACCTATTATGGATCTGGCTTACTTCCTGTATCTGGATCCGGCATATTGTGTTTTTTCTGATGAGAAACAGGCAGGAGATTTTCTGTTTGGGAAACATATGGCGGATTGGAAAAAGCAAAATCGGAAAGAAAGACAGGGTAACGGGAAAGACAGCGTACTGGTAAGAGGAGGCGGTTTTGCTATTTTGAGGGAAAAGACCGGGGAAGATTGTATATGTCAGGCGGTGATGAAATACGGGCAGCACGGGGGATATCATGGACATTATGACAGGCTGAGTCTGGTTTCTTTCTTACGGGATAATCAAACCTTCCACAATCAGGAATTTGCATGGTTTGGGTATGATTCGTTTCTATTTAAGATGTGGGTACAGGCATCAATAGCCCATAATATGGTGGTAGTGGACAGGAAGATGCAGGAACCGACTCCCTGCGAATGTATATATTTTGCGAAAGAGGAGCATTTCAGCGCAGTCTGCGCCCAGACCCTATGCAGGTGGTCGGATCCTCCCTATGGAGGCCAGACGCCTTACCCGATACAATTTCCGGAAGAAAAATGCAGAAAGGAAGGACGTTATATTTTAGTTCCGCCGATTCCCAGAGAGCAGGGTGAAATCGGGGAATATACGGAGCCGGTGTTTATGCGGAGACTTTGCGTACTGGCAAAGGGAATCCTTTTTGTGTGGGATTACCTTAAGGCGGAAGAACTTCACGACTTTGACTGTCTGTATCATCCTTTCGGCAGTGTGGAAATAAGCGGGATGCGGTATCGGGAATCGGAGGAGCGTCTTGACGATGATCCTTTTGGTGCGGCGCAGTTTGTCACATGCTGTCACTGGTTTGATACGGAAGGTACTGTAAGTCTATCTTTTTCCAATAAACAAAAACGGGTGAATACCAATGACCGGATTGATTTTGTGGAAAATTCGCATCTTTTTGGGATTTATCCGTTAAAGGGAGAAGCCATGGTAGGAAAATATCCCTTTAAAACGGATGATTTTCAGAACGTATGGAAACATAATGCTGTGGATCTTTTGAAAGACCCCTGCAAAAAGACAGTTTCCTTTCATCAAAAAGGAACCTGCGCCCGGTTTGTGACGGCATTGGAGATTGGCCAGAAAGAGAGCAGCATTCGGCATATCCAAAGCGAGGCGTACGGGAGTATCATTATTTATAAAAAAGATGGCAGTGTGGGAAGGCTTACGGTAAAAGGAATGGATGAATGGGAACAGAAACAAGTGGAAGTTATTTACCAGACAGGAAGGTGAGCATATGGAACAGATAGCAAAGGGAATCTGGAAGGTTGTTTTTGGGGAGCCGGAAAAGTATACGCCGGAATGTTTCCGCAGCTTTCCAATCAAAAAAGAAATGATCGAAAAAATACCGATAAGCAGGAAGCCCAAAATAAAGGAAGATGATCTGGAATGGAAAAAGACAAAGCGGGGAGTGGCCATAACGCTTCCCATCAGTGCGGGGGAAGATATCTACGGTTTTGGACTGCAGCTTAGGAATTTTAATCAGGCCGGGAAAAGGCGTTACCTGAAAGTAAATTCAGACCCTGTCTCGGATACCGGAGAAACCCATGCGCCAGTGCCTTTTTATATCTCATCGGAAGGATATGGGTTGTTTGCGAATACGTTTCGGTACGCTGCATTTTCTATGGGAACCAGCAGCGAACGGGGAAAATCCTCTGCTATGACGGCGGAAAATGAGCCTCACGAAGAATTTTCCGAATCTGCCCTGTATGCATTAAAACGGGCAGGACAAGAGCGGAAGGTCATCATTGATATCCCGGCAGCCAAAGGGATTGAACTGTACTTCTTTGAAGGAGATTTTATGGAAACGGTGCAGCGTTATAACCTTTTTTCCGGGGGCGGGTGCATTCCCCCTATGTGGGGATTAGGGATGTGGTACCGAATTTACGGCGGAAGCTGCCAGACAGATGTGAAACATTTTACAGAGTATTTCAGGAAAGAAAACATGCCGATGGATGTGCTTGGGCTGGAGCCGGGCTGGCATTCCCACAGTTATTCCTGTACTTACAAATGGTCGGATTTATTCCCGCATCCCGGCGAGATGATAAAGGAAGCGTCAGGGCAGGGATATAAACTGAATTTGTGGGAACATCTTTATGTGTATCCGAAAGCGCCTTTTTATGAGGAGCTATATCCGTACAGCGGCGACTATGAAGTATGGAACGGTCTGGTGCCTGATTTTGCAATGAAGGAAGCATGGAAAATATTTGAGGATTATCACAGGGAAACGTTTGTAAAAAAGGGCATTGCCGGTTTTAAGCTGGATGAGTGCGATAATTCGGATTATAATCCTTCTAACTGGGGGTTCCCAGATGCTTCGGAATTTCCGTCCGGAATGGACGGCGAACAAATGCACCTTGCCATGGGCGTTTTGTATCAGAACCTGATCTATGGGATTTATAAGAAAGAAAATAAAAGGACGTATTCCCAGGTCCGCTCATCGGGCGCACTGGCGTCACCGATGCCGTTTGTGCTTTATTCGGATCTGTACGACCACAAGCAGTTTATCCGGGGCATGGTGAACGCCGGTTTCTCCGGGCTTTTATGGTGCCCGGAAGTCCGGAGCTGCAAAAACGGAGACGATTTACTGCGCAGGCTGCAGACTGTGGTATTTTCCGCCCATGCGCTGATCAATGGGTGGAGACTGCCAAATCCGCCATGGGAGCAGACAGATATTAAGCAGAATCTGGCGGGAGAAAAAATGGAGGGTGCGGAATATTATACAAAGGAATGCAGAAAACTGTTTGAACTGCGTATGAGCCTGCTTCCCTATCTGTACAGCGCATATGTGGATTATTACCGGACGGGAAAACCGCCTATCCGCGCACTGCTTATGGACTATCCGGAGGATGCGGCGGCAAGGGCGGTAGATGATGAGTTTTTATTTGGCGAAAGTATGTTGGTATGTTCCCTTACTTATGAGGATGGGATTTCAAGGGAAGTGTACCTGCCTAAAGGCAGCTGGTATGATTTTTTTACGGGAGAAATGATAAAAGGAGGAGAAAAAACAGAAGTAAAGGCCCAATATGATCAGATCCCGGTATTTGTAAAAGAGGGAGCGATTATACCGCTGGCAAGGCCGGTACCTTACGTGGATAAGGATACGGTGTTTGAAATGGATGTCAAGATGTTTGGGGAAGCGGATGGAAAATTTATACTTTTCAGTGATGACTTTGAAACCTTCGACTTCGAAAATACCCAAAATACTGCCGTACTGGAAAAACATCCGGGCAAACCGCTGGAAGTTATCAAGGGAAATAATCTGCGGTATTCATTTAGTGGAATTTAACAGTACCCACAAAAAGGCGAAGGCAGCTCACCTTCAAGGCTGCCTGCCTGATTGGCGCACCGGGGCGGTTTTTCATTATAGGAGTTCTGAAATTCGTATAGTCAAATCGTCATAAATACATACAGGAATATTGTCATCGAAATTATATTGATAAGTTCCCTTTTCAGATTCAAGATCATAAACATTTATTGTGTGTGTCATGGGGTTTATGATCCAGTATTCCCTTACCCCTGCGGTGCGGTATTTGAAAAGCTTTATACCATAATCCAATGAGCTGGTACTGGGCGAGACAATTTCAATTATCCAGTCAGGTGCACCGTTACAACCTTTTTCATTTAGTTTATTTTTGTCGCAGATCACGGAAATATCCGGCTCAACATAGTTTATGTCATCTTCATTCAAAAATACTGCGAATGGGGCAGGGAGTACCATGCAATTGCCGCTTTTCTCATCAATATAGTTTGCAATTTTCTGATTTAGCTTACTTATAAGCAATTGGTGTTTTGTGCTTGGCGGCGCCATGTCATAAATCCGTCCGTCAATCAATTCTGCCCTTTTTCCATCAGGGAGGGCGTAAATATCCTCGATAGTATAATTTTTTTCCTGTTGCAGTGCCATGTTGTTGGTTCCTTTCTTTATTTGCAAAATTCTAAAGGATTAATTTTACCTGTCTTTTTTAATAGTGTAGCATAGTTATTAAAAAAGTTACAGGTTAAAAAACTCTTGTATGTGTCAAGTGTTCGTTGGAACATACCGGTATAAGAAAACAATTTCATTTTTAGAAAAATTGATATATAATTAAATAACGGCAAATTGAATATCGGAGGGTAGTCATGTACGAGAGAATGCTGAATAAGCAGGTTGTTCCAACAGTAGAGGAAATGACGAGGTACTGTGCAGAAAATGCAGAGCGTTTTTCCGTGATAAATGATTGGCTGACAACTGCTTTTCGTACAGAGCAGAAAGTAGTTTTTCCATATGGGAATAAATACGGTAGGGGAATAGGGCATTATAAAAACATTGATAATAAATATCCTTGTGGAGATGGCGGCTGGATACATTATCGGGTTATCTGTCAAGAGCATTTCGAAGATATTAAGAAACTGTTAGAGATAAAATGTCAGTGACAACTAATCCTGCTAATTTCAGTTTATTAAGATTAACACTGGTTTCTGCCTTAGCAAACAGCCGTGAAGAGAATTGAGGTATTTGAGTGAGGGGAGGTAATCCAAAATAATATGGGCAAGACGAGACAGAGGATTTATCAGATTACAATTACTATCGCTATGTTGGTTTTAGTAATTTCTATGTCTGGCTGTACAGGTTCAACAGGGAAAGATGATACACATTTATTGTCTGGATTAAATGACAGAGTTGTAGAAACTGTACTGGAAAACGATGAGGCCAGAGATGTTATTACAGCATCGGACGTTGTGATAAACCAGATGTTTTATGGCTCTTTTTCAGGGCCTGAAGCGGAAGAAGTGCTTGTGGCATGCGGGATTTTAAACATGCCTCATGTTGGTGGACTTGGCAGGATGGCGATTATCATTTTAGAGGTCGATTCTATGAATGTAGTGGCATATGATGAGATCCCGGCAGACGAGGTGTGGGTATCAAGCCTTCCCATGAGCAACGGACAGGACAGGATAATTTTTTCAAGGAAATCGACCTATCAGGGAATATCATCGCAGGATATTATGTATTTTGGTATTCAGAACGGGCAATGGATGGAAATCCCGGCTGAGGAATTTGCGGCGCTGGGGGAAAATTGTTTTTATTTCTTGACCGGTGATGTGATGATAGCTGCCTCCCAAAGCGAGCTGACAGACATTTCGGAGATAACAGCCATATTCAAATGGAATCAGGAGGCTGGAAAGTTTATTTTGGAACAGCTGTCAGAAAGCAGTTGATAAGGCTTTCGGTCAACATACTTAATATCTCCTATCTGGTTTCTGCAATCTACATCAAACTTAATCTGTTCCAAAATATGTTTCGGAGCTGATAAAAGCTCATATGAATTTCTTTTTTTGCTTGTAGCTTCAAGCGCTTTTGCCAAATCAGCATAATCGATTGCATCCGATTTGACAACATTTAAAATCATGAGGTCATAATAATTCCTCATCCTTGTATTTAAAGTTCCCCTTGAGATTATTGTCTCCATCTTTTCTGCCAATACAGTTTCAAGATTATAGGCTAGCAAAGGTATGCTTTTCTCGAACATCAGCTTGTATTCATAATTCACTTCCTTCGGTGTAATCACATCATCTGTGGATATATCAATTTTAAGAGGTGTTTTCATGTTATCTAGTGTTGCCTCCAATTTAAAACGGATCCCCGGATATTCTGCTTCGTCCATAATACTTTCGACACTCTTAACAGCAAACCGTGTTCCATCATCAAGAGGAACAGCAATGATATCCTCAATCATTTTTCCTGCCTCCTCTGCTGAAAGATTATAATTCCGTATGGTAGTATCTATATCCATTGTTGCCCGATTATCAAGTTCCACCATAGAAGCGATCAGTAATCCGCCTTTTAATATTAAATTGCCGTTATATTTTGAAAGAGACATCCGTTCCAAAAATCTTTCCATTCCAAAATTTCTGATTAGTGTCATAGCCTTGGCATTATCTCCTTGGGATTGATTTCTTACCAACGCTTTCAATTGTGTTGATGTATGAATCACAGCAGTATCTCCATATATTGTTTGATTTTTTTTCTACCTTAAGCATTTTGGCATATTCCATAAGTCTTGGCAGATTTTTCTTTCCATTCAGATATTCCTTTACAGCAAACTGTTTTTCCTGCATTTCGGTGTCTGTTCTGAAAAAATCGCACAGAGTTCTTTCCGCGTTATAGCATGGAACTGTATGCCCATAGGGTGTAACAGCAGTATCCACGCCCAAGGAATAACGTTCCTCAACTGCCGTTACCTTTTTAAGTGGACTTTTCCCTTTATAGTCCACCTTATATCCTCTTGGTACGGTAACGGTAAAACAAATGGGTTCCCTTTCTGATAATCCGAGCAGATACAGCGCTGTGTCGTGGGAATAAATAATTTTCTTATATTGCAGGGAAATAATATACAAATCATCCTGCCATGCATCTGGTGCCAGATATACGCCTTTTGCAACCCTTTCATATTTTCTATCCTGCAAATATTTTATAGCGTACTGCTTTGAAATACCCTCAGCAACAATATCGGCAATCTGTATAATTCCCTGACTTTGTAAAATTTTTGCTTCAATGATTTCTTTTTTATTTACTTTCATACAACATATCATAATTAAATGTAGTGTGAAAGTCAATTTTGAAAACATACCATAAATCCAGCGTTTTTAGCTTCTTTTCAAGATATTGCCGTCATGGCATATTCACACTTCCCGGCATCCGTCTGGAAGGATAACCGGAGGGCATCTACCAGAAGTGGTGGGTACTTTTCTTTGTGGGGGATAGAACAACTTAAAGAATGAATTGTTAATCAAAAATTCAGCTTGATATTGATTAAATAGTGTGGTACTCTATGCTGTATAAACTTCCTTATTTTAGAAATTTAATTCCTTGTTTCGGAATTGTAATTCTTTGTTACGGAAAAAGTATTATTCATTCAGGGGTCTGCATTCCGAATTTGGGAAAGAGAGGGTGGCATCATGGAGAAAAAAGATGAAAAGATAATTTCGTGGAATCCAAAACCAGAGCATATGTTTTTGATCAAGAGGATTAATGACTTGTCAGGATATCAATATACCGGACAAGAAGCTCCATTGCAGTTGGCACTGCGTTATATACTTAGTCTTGATAAAAATATTGTCGGAGATGTCCTGAGACGTGCCGCAAAGACAGTTCTTGTTATGGAATTTCAGATAGAAAACATTCCTAAATCAATAAAGGTTCGTGTAGATAAAAATATCTGCGATAAAGTTGATGAGATTTTCAGGAATCCTGACCCGCATAAAGGTCTGGGGCTTTCCAGAATCCAGCGTCCTTACTATGTGAGGGTTGTCTTGACGGCATTTTATCTTCAACTTTATGAAGAGAACAAATCACTTGGGGTTGATGTGGTGGAGGAAGAAAGCGAAAAGCCCGGGAATTTATTTCGGTTTAATCTTTCCGTAAAAGTGGCGGATATGCTTTTGAATAATACGCCGGAAGATGAAATCTATATATGTGAAATTGAGAAAATAATGCACAGGCGTAACCAGGAGAAAATCGGATAGAATAAAAATGAACGAAAGGAGCAAATGGAAATGGTTATGGTCAATCGTATTCTCCCAAGGATTGGAAATTCAGTATCAGTGGCAGGTTACCTAACTCAGGCTGCAAATATGTATGGAGGATTTTATGCCAGAAAAAAAGCACTAGGAAGCCTTGGCGGAGCCAGCCACGGGAAAACGATAAAAATTCAGGACGGAATGGTAATCAGAATACGGTAAACATTGCGCTGTTTTTTGATAAAATTGTGAAATCCACTGTGTTCAGATGGTAGAAACAGGATTCTTCCGATTTCTGATTATTGCAGTCTTTATAACAGTACTGTCGAGCTTCCTGCCTTTATAGCAATCCAGGATAAAGGTTTCATTGAACTCAGATACTTCCTTCCCCCAGACAGCCTCCAGCAGAGAAGATATATCATCTTCTGGCAGAATATAATAAGGAACTGCTGGTATGGAATCCGCAGATCGGAGAATGGGCCTATGACGCATATGACAGAACAGGGATTACGCCGACACAGGCTGTGCAGGCTATTCCGCTGCAATTCGGTATGGTGCCGAAAGAAAAAAGAGATTCTGTTGTGAGGAGTTTTTTGCTTTCCTGTGGAGAGGAAAGATTGGAAACAGGAGAAATCGGCCTCCCGTATATTCTGAGGACTTTAGGAAAACTGGGAGAGTCGGATCTTGTTCAGAAAATGATATTTAAAAAACGGCATTCGAATTATTATCGTTTTATTGAAAAGGGAGAAACAACGCTTCCGGAATTTTGGCGGGATGATGCAAGAAGCAGAAATCACGACATGATGGGGGCGGTATTGGAATGGATGTATCGTTATATGGCGGGGATTCAGTCTGAGGATGGTTTTCGCAATATTACAATAAATCCGGTATTGCCTGAAGGGGTTGATTTCCTGCAATGCAGTTATAAATCCGTCATGGGCACGATCGAGGTTACCGTACAAAAGAAGCCGCAGATGCAGATAGAAGTCTGCGTTCCGGTCAATACGAAAGGGCGGGTAAAAGCGGGAGAAACGTGGATGCCAATCCGGGGAGGAAACATCTTTGAATTATCAGTAAGAAGCGGAGGAAAATATGATATATCAATTTGAAAAGCCGGAGGAAAAGAAACTGATATCAGGGCATCTTCATATGGGCGGGTGCAATCCGGCAGGTGAATGTATCAATGTGAACAGCAGCTATTTTGTAAGGAAGGGTAAACCATGGATACCGATCATGGGAGAATTTCATTTTTCCCGTTATAACAGGGAGGACTGGTCAAGAGAACTCTGCAAAATGAAAGCGGGTGGTATTACAGTCGTATCAACTTACTTATTTTGGATATACCATGAGGAGACAGAAGGGGAATTTAATTTTGATGGCGATAATGATATCCGGGCGTTTGTGCTTGCGTGTAAGGAAATTGATCTGGATGTCATACTGCGAATCGGACCATGGGTTCACGGGGAATGCCGCAATGGAGGATTTCCGGATTGGCTGCTTGACAAGCAATATGAACTTAGAACCAATGACCCGCTGTATATGGCACAGGTCCGCAGGTGGTATAAACGGATAGAAGAGGAAGTCAGGGGGCTGTTTTATAAGGATGGCGGAAACATTGTGGCGATTCAGTTCGAAAATGAACTGGTGGATCATGCGGAGCACTTGGCAGCCTTAAAGGAATTGGCTCTTTCATGTGGGATGGAGGCTCCGATATATACGGTTACGGGATGGAACAGCGCTTTTGGGGCAGAGATTCCTGTAGATGAGGTGATACCGGTGTTTGGAGGTTATTGTGAGGCGCCATGGGAAGATCATATCCGGCAGCTTGAGCCGTCTCCTCATTATTTCTTTTTGCCTATGAGGAACGATTCGGCAATCGGCGCAGATTTGACACTTAAGGAAAGCAGCGGCGGCTGGCATCTTCCCTATGAAAGATATCCTTTTGCCACCTGCGAACTGGGGGGAGGGATACAGGTATCCCATCACAGAAGGCCGATCGTTGACCCCATGGATATTTATGCCATAGCATTGGTCAAGCTTGGAGTCGGGAATAATTTACCGGGGTATTATATGTATCACGGCGGTACCAATAAACTGGGGAAGAAATCAACATTACAGGAATCCAAAGCGACAGGTTACGCCAATGACTATCCTATTCTTTCCTATGATTTTCAGGCTGCTTTATCAGAGTACGGCGAGGTTAGAGATCAGTACAGGCTTTTAAACCTGCTTCATCTGTTCTTACAGGATTTTCAGGAAGAGTTTGCGCCTCTTGGGGCTGTGCAGGCGGTTAACAGACCGGCAAGAGAGGATACCGTTTCCCTGAGATATGGCATGCGGACAGACGGCAGGAGCGGTTATGTGTTCATAAACCATTATCAGAGACTGTCGGTGCTGGCCGATATAGAAGAAGTGGTCATTGATACCGGGAATGTTGTATTTCCTTCGTTTGATGTAAAAGGAAAGATCAGCTTTTTTCTGCCTTTTATGATGAAGATTGGAAATAGCGGGCTGACTCTGGAATATGCAACTGCACAGCCTGTGTGCCGAATGGATCATACCTATTTTTTTGTGGAGATTCCGGGGATTTCGGCGGTATATCATTTCACGGACGGCCGTAGGATACATATGACTGCCGGGAGAGAGGCGGTACTTTTGGAAGCTGATATTCGGGTGGTCACTCTTAGCTGGGAGGATGCGAAGTATTTGCGCAGGCTGGAAAAGAATGGGAATAAGACACTGTATCTGGGAAACGGCTGCGATTTGTATATGTATAATGGACAAATTTTGAATGTGGAAGAAGGAAAGTATACTTGCTATGAATGGAATGGGGAGACATTTTGTCCGTTTACAACAGGCAGTGAAAAAGCAGAAGTCGAGGTCACGATCAGAGAAGTGGACGAGCCTCCTTTTGAGCCGGTTTATGGAGAGGAACTCAGAATAGGAAGTCAGCGGGTAGTAAAATGGAAAGAAATCGTGGTTAAGGGCTCACAGGGATTTGTATCTATAGAGGAAGATTATGATGTGGCCCAGATTTATGCGGAGGGACGGCTGCTGGCAGACAATTTCAATTATGGACGGCCATGGAGAGTACCGGCTAAGCTGTTGGCAGGAAGGAAGTGCTATCTGGTAATGTCAGAGAGGAAGGATGATTTTTATAGGGAATTTTAAATTGAAAGCAGAATAGACAGCATAAAAAAACGTAGGCCGGGAATCAAAAACAGATTCCCGGCATTATTTTTGCCCTGAAATGTAGATTATCTGTGAATTTGATAAAAAAATCCGTGAAATGTTGGACAAGTCAACAAAAACCAACAATAATTATGTTGATTTGATTGACTTTGCCTCTGGATGAGTTTATAATAAAACATAAAACGAAGATAATACAATAATCCACAACATTAAAAACAATAGAATCCAACAGAACCGCTTTACGAAGTGAAAGGAGAAGCCATGGGACTGTACCAGTATGAAACATCAGACATTAAAAAAACAGCCAGAATTGACAGGCTGATCGCCACTCTCTTTGCCAAAATGCCGGAGATTGAGCCGGCAAGGGCCAAATTGATCACGGAGTCCTACAAGGAGACGGAAAACGAGCCTATGATCATAAGAAGGGCGAAGGCTTTTGCCCATATTCTGGAGAATATCCCGATCATCATCAGGGAGGACGAGCTAGTGGTGGGGAGCACCACGTTAGCGCCCAGGGGCTGCCAGACTTACCCGGAGTTTTCCTATGAATGGCTGGAAGCGGAATTTGATACGGTGGAGCGTAGGAGCGCAGATCCTTTTTACATATCGGAAGAAACCAAAAGGGAGATCAGGGAAGCGGACCGTTACTGGAAAGGAAAGACTACCAGCGAGCTTGCCACCGCTTATATGGAGCCGGAAACCTTGTCCGCCATGGCCCACAATATGTTTACGCCGGGAAATTATTTTTACAATGGCGTCGGCCACGTGACGGTACAGTATGAAAAGGTTCTTGCCATTGGTTTTGAGGGGATCCGGAAGGAAGCGGAAGATCTGCTTTCTGATTGTGATCTTGGAGACGGAGATTATGCAAAAAAAGCCCGTTTCCTTCAGGCGGTGATGATAAGCTGCGATGCGGTGATTACATATGCCAGGCGGTATGCGCACCTTGCGGAACAGATGGCAAAAGAGTGTAAGGATCCGGTAAGGAAGGCGGAATTACTAAAGATCAGTGAAAATTGCGGCAAAGTTCCGGCTAAAGGAGCGGAGAATTTTTATGAGGCCTGCCAGTCGTTCTGGTTTGTGCAGCAGCTTTTGCAGATCGAGTCCAGCGGACATTCCATATCCCCGGGGCGTTTTGACCAGTATATGTACCCTTATTATGAAAAAGACAGGAAAAATGGCGGCTTGAGCCGGGAATTTGCCCAGGAGCTGATCGACTGTCTCTGGGTGAAATTAAATGATCTGAATAAATGCAGGGATGCGGCTTCCGCGGAAGGGTTTGCGGGATACAGTCTGTTCCAGAACTTGATCGCAGGGGGGCAGAACGGGGAAGGGATTGACGTGACCAACGATCTTTCCTTTATGACCATACAGGCATCTATGCATGTGCAGCTTCCCCAGCCCTCTTTTTCGGTAAGGGTGTGGAACGGTTCCCCTCACGAGTTTTTGGTAAAGGCGGCGGAACTTACAAGGACAGGGGTAGGACTTCCCGCTTATTATAATGACGAGGTGATCATCCCGGCTCTTATTAACCGGGGGCTTACCTTACAAGACGCAAGGGAATATAACATCATCGGCTGCGTGGAACCTCAAAAAGCAGGGAAGACGGAAGGCTGGCATGACGCTGCGTTCTTTAATATGTGCCGTCCTTTGGAACTGGTATTTACCCAGGGCATGGACAAGGGGGAGCAGGTGGGCTTACGGACGAAACCGGTGGAAGAAATGCAGACGTTTGAGGAATTTTATGATGCCTACAAAGAGCAGATGAATTACATGATCAAGCTCCTGGTAAATGCGGACAATGCCATAGATGTGGCTCATGCCCAAAGATGTCCGCTGCCGTTTTTATCCTGTATGGTGGATGACTGCATGAAGCGGGGCTTATCGGCACAGGAAGGCGGAGCCGTTTACAATTTCACCGGCCCTCAGGGGTTTGGCGTTGCCAATATGGCGGATTCGTTATATGCCATCAAGACTCTGGTGTTTGAAGAACATAAGGCCACATTAAAAGAGTTTAAAGAAGCCCTTGCCACCAACTACGGCAAAGGACTGACCAGAGATATGATAGGAGATATGACAGGCCAGATTGCAAGGGGGTTAAAGGCGGCAGGGCAGGATGTAGGCGAAAAGGAAGTTGCCGCCATCATGAAGACCGTGATAGAAACGTCGGAAATGCCTCAGATCAAGGAAAAAGGAGAAAGGCTCTTAAAGCTGATTGAGACGGTTCCCAAATTCGGCAATGACATTCCGGAAGTGGATGCCTTTGCAAGGGATGTGGCCTATACTTACACCAGACCTTTGCAGGAGTACCAAAACCCCAGGGGAGGGATCTTCCAGGCAGGGCTTTATCCGGTATCTGCCAACGTGCCCCTTGGCGCACAGACAGGAGCCACGCCGGACGGCCGTCTGGCAGGAACGCCGGTAGCGGACGGGGTATCTCCTTCTGCGGGCAAAGACGTAAACGGGCCTACGGCTGCGGCAAACTCCGTGGCAAGGCTGGATCACTATATAGCGTCCAACGGAACCTTGTTTAATCAGAAGTTCCATCCTTCGGCGCTTAGCGGAAGGGAAGGTCTTGAAAAGTTCGTTGCGCTGATAAGGGCTTACTTTGACCAGAAGGGAAGCCATATGCAGTTTAACGTGGTCAGCCGGGAGACTTTGCTGGATGCCCAGAAAAACCCGGACAAATATAAACACCTTGTGGTAAGGGTAGCGGGATACAGTGCGTTGTTCACCACGCTGTCACGGTCTTTACAGGACGATATCATCAACAGGACGGAACAGGGTTTTGGTGCGTAAAGGTGCGCGGATGTGGAAATGAGGAAAAGATGGAAGACTACAGACAGACGAAAGGGCGGATTTTTGATATCCAGAAATTTTCCATCCATGATGGGGATGGTATCCGCACCATTGTGTTTTTAAAAGGCTGTGTGCTCAGGTGCAGGTGGTGCTGCAACCCGGAATCTCAGGAATACGGGATCCAGACTATGACGGCTGCCGGTGAAAAAAAGGTGGTCGGACGGGATGTGACGGTGGAAGAGGTCATGAAGACGGTGGGGCAGGACCGGCCTTACTATTACCGTTCCGGCGGGGGCCTTACCTTATCCGGCGGAGAAAGTCTCTGCCAGCCTGAGTTTGCAAGGGATCTGCTCCGGGCGGCCAAGGAAAACGGCATCAATACCGCAATGGAAAGCATGGCCTGTGCAGAATTTAAAGTGATAGATAAGATTCTGCCATATCTGGATCATTATTTGTTGGATATCAAACATATGGATCCGGCCAAGCATAAGGAATTTACCGGAAGGTCCAATGAACTGATGTTGGAAAACGCAAAGAAGATCGCGGAGTCAGGAAAATGCCGCTTAAGCATACGGATCCCGGTGATCCCCACGTTTAATGATACGGAGGAAGAGATTAGGGCTATTGCGGAATATGCAAAGGAACTGCCCGGAACGGAAAAAATCCATCTGTTGCCGTATCACAGGCTGGGGCAGGATAAGTATGAAGGGCTTGGCAGGGAGTATATGATGAAAGAAATTTTGCCGCCGCCGGCGGAGCGGATGGAAAGGCTTTTGAAGACGGCCCGATCCGCTTCCGGGCTTAGCTGCCAGATCGGCGGTTAAAGAAAGGGAAGGAAAGATGCAGGATCATTTATCGACAGAAGGAAAGACCAGGATCGTCCAGGAACTGGTACCGGGAAAACAGATCACCATTGCCCACCTGATCGCCAACCCGGATCAGATATTATATGAAAAGCTGGGGCTTGACCCAAGGGTGGATTACTCCAGATCCGCAATCGGCGTTCTCACCATAAGCCCTGCCGAGACAGCGGTGATCGCGGCGGATATCGCGGTAAAGGCGGCGGGGATCGAGCTGGGGTTTGTGGATCGGTTCAGCGGTACGCTGATCATTACGGGAACGGTGTCGGAGACGGAAGCTTCCTTAAAAGCAGTACTGGATTATACAAAAGAAAAAATGGGATTTGCGGTCTGCCCCATGACAAGGACATGAAGAAGATCATATTGATGGGGCGCAGTGAATGCGGAAAGACTACCCTGACCCAGGCCCTTAAGGGGGAGCATATTACCTATCGCAAAACCCAGTATGTGAATTATTTTGATGTGATCATTGATACGCCGGGGGAATATATCCAGACCAAGCAGCTTGGCTGTGCGCTGGCTCTGTATGCCTACGAAGCGGATGTGGCAGGGCTTTTATTATCGGCTACGGAACCTTACTCCCTGTATCCGCCCAACATCACCTGCATGGTAAATCGGGAAGTGGTGGGGATCGTGACCAAGATCAACGATGAAAAGGCAGATGTGGAGAGGGCAAAGCGGTGGCTTCGGCTTTCCGGGTGTAAAAAAATCTTTTGTGTGGACTCCAAAAAGCAGGAAGGTATCGGGGAACTTTTGGAATATTTAAAAGAAGAAGGAGACGTGATGCCCTGGGATGAGGCCTGAACCACGTCATTTCACATAAAATGGGCGAATTATCACCAAAATACAATAAAAACAACATGATATGCGTTGACATATGTTGGATTCGGTGGTAATGTAACATTATAACCAACAAAAACAAACATAATGCATATAAATCATAAGGAGGAAAAGGAAATATGCCAAACGAGTATGAAATCAAAAAAGAAATGTGCGAGATTGGAAAGAGGGTTTACAACCGCGGGATGGTGGCTGCCAACGACGGCAACTTTTCGGTGAAGCTGAATGACAATGAATTTTTGTGCACGCCTACCGGGGTGAGCAAAGGTTTTATGACGCCTGAATATATCTGTAAGGTAGACGCGGAAGGAAAGGTGATCCAGGCGAACAAAGGGTTTAAGCCGTCTTCCGAAATTAAAATGCATATGAGGGTTTATAAGGAAAGACCGGACGTTCAGGCAGTGGTACATGCCCATCCTTTGTATGCCACCAGCTTTGCTATTGCAGGGATTCCGCTGACACAGCCTATCATGCCGGAAGCGGTTATTTCTTTGGGATGCGTGCCGATCGCGGAGTACGGCACACCGTCCACCAATGAGATTCCTGACGCAGTTTCCAAGTATCTGCAGTACTATGATGCAGTCCTTCTTGAAAATCACGGTGCGCTGGCATATTCCGATTCCTTATTAAACGCATATCACAAGATGGAATCCGTAGAGTTTTACGCACGTTTATTATATCAGTCAAAGGCGCTTGGCGGTCCGAAAGAGCTGTCACAGGCACAGGTTGAGAGGTTATATGAGATCAGGAGACAGTTCGGCATGACCGGTAAGCATCCTGCGGATCTTTGCCCCAATAAGAAAGCAGGCAAGCCGAGCTGCCATAGCTGTTCTTCCTGCGGCGGAGCCAATGCGCAGGCCGGTGCCGACGCTGACCTGGTAGCTTCCATCACGAAGAAGGTAATGGAGCAGTTGGGATTATAATCTGAAAATATAAAGCGGGGTGCGGCATGGACAGGCAGGAAATCTCCAAAGTTGTGGAGCAGGTAGTTAAAGAAGTAAAAAGTTCTTCCATGACCCTTTCCATGGCGAAAGAGCTGATAAGCGGGATTGAAGAAAAGGCAGGACAGATGGGGATGTCCGTGGTGATCGCCGTCGTGGATAAGGGGGCAAGGCCCGTTGCCGTCCACTGTATGGACGGGGCCTATATCGCCAGCTATGACATTGCTCTTAACAAGGCTTTCACTTCGGCAGGTCTTAAAATGTCCACGGCGGAACTTTCCGGGTTAAGCGGACCGGGCGGACCGCTTTATGGCATCCAGCATACCAATGGCGGAAAGATCGTGATCTTTGGCGGCGGTGAGCCCCTTTTGATAAATGGCAGCGTGGCAGGTGCCTTAGGCGTAAGCGGCGGAACGCTGGAGGAAGATACATGCCTTGCCGCTTATGGGAAGGAACTGTGGAACGCTGCAAGACACAACGCTGATGAACAGCGGTAATGATTCGTATAGAAAGGGATGAGAACAGGTGGCAGTAAGCGAACAATTGGTACAGGATGTGGTAAAGGAAGTTGTTGCCAAGCTTCAGATCAAGGCGGACGTTGGCAATAACCTTGGTGTCTATGGCACCATGGAAGAAGCGATCGAAGCGGCAAAGCAGGCGCAGAAAAAAGTACGGACCATGTCTATGGATCAAAGAGAAAAGATCATATCGATCATTAGAAGAAAGACCAAAGAAAATGCCGAGATCATTGCCCGTATGGGCGTTGAGGAAACCGGCATGGGAAATGTGGGACATAAGATATTAAAGCACCACCTTGTGGCGGAGCGGACGCCGGGAACGGAAGATATCACCACCACCGCATGGTCGGGTGACAGGGGGCTTACCCTGGTGGAAATGGGGCCCTTTGGGGTGATTGGGGCGATCACGCCCTGCACTAACCCTTCGGAAACCGTGATATGTAACACCATCGGTATGCTGGCAGGGGGCAATACGGTAGTGTTTAATCCTCATCCGGCAGCGATCAAGACATCCATATTTGCCATCAACATGTTAAACCAGGCTTCCGTGGAAGCAGGCGGTCCGGATGCGATCGCATGCACGGTAGAAAAACCTACACTGGAATCCAGCAATATCATGATGAAGCATAAAGATATCTCCCTTCTGGTAGCCACCGGAGGGCCGGGCGTGGTGACCGCGGTCTTATCTTCCGGTAAGCGGGGGATCGGCGCAGGCGCAGGGAACCCGCCGGCGTTGGTGGACGCGACCGCGGACGTAAGGAAAGCGGCGGAAGATATCGTAAACGGATGTACGTTTGATAATAACCTTCCCTGTATCGCCGAAAAGGAGATCGTGGCGGTAGATAGCGTGGCGGATGAACTGATGCATTATATGATAAGCGAACAGGGGTGCTATCAGATCAGTAAAGAAGAGCAGGATAAGCTGACCAAAGTAGTGCTTACGCCTAAGGGATTAAACAGGAAATGCGTAGGGAAAAGCGCAAAGGTGCTTCTTTCCATGATCGGCATAGTGGTTCCGGATAATATCCGTTGCATTGTATTTGAGGGAGAAAAAGAGCATCCGCTTATTTCGGAAGAGCTGATGATGCCCATCCTCGGTGTGGTAAGGGCGAAGGATTTTGACGACGCCGTTCAAAAGGCGGTCTGGTTAGAACACGGCAACCGGCATTCGGCCCATATCCATTCTAAGAATGTGGACAATATCACAAAATATGCCAAAGAAATCGATACGGCAATTCTTGTGAAAAATGCGCCTTCCTATGCGGCTTTGGGATTTGGCGGCGAAGGGTACTGTACCTTCACCATCGCAAGCAGGACAGGCGAAGGCCTGACAAGCGCAAGTGCGTTTACCAAAAGAAGGCGCTGCGTGATGTCAGACAGCCTTTGTATCAGATAAGAAGGAGGCAGGTATGAGCAACATAAACACAATTGATGTGGAAGCGGTAGTAAAACAGGTCCTTGAAAGCATGATGGACCGGAATATTACGGCAGGAAACAGTGCACCGGCCGGTGGGAAGACGCCTGCGACGGCGCGGGTAGCCATGCTTACCGCATTGGAACAATATGAAGTAAAGGAATTTCCAATCCCGGAAGTAGGGGATGGGGATATTCTCGTAAAAGTAGAAGGGTGCGGTATCTGCGGAACCGATGCCCACGAATTTAAAAAAGACCCCTTTGGCCTGATCCCGGTAGCCCTTGGACATGAGGGAACCGGCGAGATTGTAAAGATGGGCAAAAACGTGAAAAAAGACAGCGCAGGGAAACCCTTAAAGGTTGGGGATAAAGTGGTCACCTGTATGATCTTTAAGGACAACCCGGATATTACCATGTTTGACTTGAACAAGCAAAACGTTGGCGGCGCGGATGTGTATGGACTGCTGCCTGATGACGAGATTCATTTAAACGGCTGGTTTTCCGATTACATATTGATAAGAGAAGGTTCCACCGTTTTTAACGTCAGCGACCTGGACCTGAAATCAAGGATCCTGATCGAGCCCTGTGCGGTTTTGATCCATGCTGTGGAACGGGCAAAGACCACAGGGATCTTACGGTTTAACAGCAGGGTAGTGGTACAGGGCTGCGGGCCGATCGGGCTTATCTGTATCGCAGTGCTCCGCACCATGGGGATTGAAAATATCGTAGCCGTGGACGGAGAACAAAAACGCCTGGATTTTGCGAAGGAAATGGGTGCGGAACATTCCGTCAGCTTTAAGGAGCATAAGGGGATCGAAGCCTTGGCAAAAGCAGTGGAAGATGCCTTTGGCGGATATCCGGCGGACTTTGCGTTCCAGTGTACCGGATCGCCTGTGGCACATTCTAATATTTATAAGTTCATCCGTAACGGCGGCGGACTTTGCGAACTGGGCTTTTTCATCAATGGCGGGGATGCTACCATCAATCCCCACTTTGATATCTGCTCTAAGGAGATCACCACGGTCGGTTCCTGGGTATACACGTTGCGGGATTATGCAACTACCTTTGATTTCTTAAAGAGGGCAAAGGGAATCGGGCTTCCCATTGACAAGCTGATTACCCACGAGTATCCGCTGGATCAGATCAATGAGGCCCACAGGACGAACCTGGCAATGGAAGGGCTTAAGATAGCGATCATAAACAAGTAATCTGTTGGCAGATAGAAACGGGGTTTAACGTATGGGCGATGCAGTAGGAATCATAGAAGTGTTTGGGCTGGCAACGGCATTTGCGGCGGCGGATGCTGGATGCAAAGCGGCCAATGTCACGATTGAAAATTTTGATAAGAACAAGCCGGCCAATGCGGACGCACTTCCTGTACCGCTTATCGTGATGATAAAATTCCGGGGGAGTATATCGGACGTGAGGGCGGCCGTGGAAGCGGCAAAGCAAAGGGCCTTAGAGCTTGCAGGCGTGGTTGCGACTCATGAGATTGCAAGCCCGGAGGAAGATACGGAAAAGATGTTAAAGTTAAGTGGTATGGATAAAGTGTGATATTAATAAAATGGAGGAAACAGTAATGGCACAATTAGCATTAGGCATGATCGAAACAAGAGGACTTACGGCAGCGATCGAGGCGGCAGACGCCATGATCAAGTCAGCGGAGGTTACTTTAGTAGGAACGGAAAAGATAGGTTCCGGTCTGGTAACGGTTATGGTACGCGGTGATGTAGGAGCGGTAAAGGCAGCGGTTGAGGCAGGAAGTGTCCGTGCGGCAAGCCTTGGGGAACTGGTAGCTACCCATGTGATCCCCAGGCCTCACAATGATGTAGAGAAGATTTTACCCACCGTATAAACAGCGGGAGAGCCCCGGTATAGCCACCGGCACGCACAGTTAAAAGGAGAACACCATGGGAAATGCATATGGATTCTTTGAAATTCAAAGCACAACAGCAGCAATAAGCGCCCTTGACATTATGTGTAAGACCGCAAACGTTGAGTTTATCACATGGGAAAAAAAGTTGGGCGGCAGGCTGGTCACAGTTATCATCAGGGGGAGTGTGTCGGATGTAAACCAGGCCATGGAAGCGGCAGCCGAAGGGGCGATCAAAAAACCGGCAGCCATGGTGGTAATTGCAAATCCCCATGAAGAAGTGATCAGGTTAGTGAAAAAAAGCGCCAGCCGGTTGACAAATGTGTCGACGGTGTGGAATGATGAAATGGAGTAGTCTATGGCGGATAAAGGGAACAAATCAAAGAAAACTCCGGCCGTGGCCGAAGAGAATAAGAAAAGATCAGAAGAAACAGTGAATGTGGAAACAATGATAACAGAGCCAAAGGAGGAAAAAAGGATGGCACAGGAAGCATTAGGAATGGTGGAAACAAGAGGTTTGGTAGCGTCAATTGAGGCAGCGGATGCAATGTTAAAGGCGGCAAACGTAACCTTGGTAGGAACAGAAAAGATAGGTTCCGGTCTGGTAAGCGTTATGGTTCGCGGCGACGTAGGCGCGGTAAAGGCAGCGGTAGAGGCGGGAAGCGCCAGCGCGTCAAGACTTGGCGAATTAGTGGCTACTCATGTGATTCCCAGGCCTCATACGGATGTTGAAAAGATTCTCCCTGTATTAAAATAATTGCAGTAAGGGATAAAGTGGGCGGGCTTTAGCCCGCCCTTATCACTAGATGGGGTTCTTTTGTAAGGATCTGGAGGGAAGAAATGACAGACAAAAATTTAGTTACGGACAGTCAGGTAGAGCTGATTACCAGAATGGTAATGGAAGCATTGAATCAAAAATATGAGTCAAAGGGTGGTTATCTGGTTCCGGTGGGTGTTTCCGCAAGGCATGTACATCTTACTCAGGAACATGTGGAGATCCTGTTTGGAAAAGGATATCAATTAACAAAGAAAAAAGAGCTGATGGGCGGGCAGTTCGCATCCAATGAGCTGGTGACGATTGTAGGCCTTAAGCTGCGCGCAATAGAAAATGTAAGGATATTAGGACCGGCAAGGGGCAGATCCCAGGTGGAGATCTCAGCTACCGATGCCGTTAAACTCGGGGTAAAAGCGCCGATAAGGGAGTCCGGGGATGTGGCAGGCAGCGCGCCAATTGCGCTGGTTGGCCCGAAAGGGGCACTTTACCTTACGGAAGGCTGTATTGTCGCAAAGCGGCATATCCATATGGCGCCAAAGGATGCGATAGCGGCGGGTGTAAGCGATGGAGATATGGTTTCCGTAAAGGCGGAGAATGAAAGAGGAACTGTTTTTCATGAAGTAAAGATCCGGGTGGATGAAAGTTTTACTTTGGAAATGCACATTGACACCGACGAGGCTAATGCGGCTAAGATTGCAACAGGTGATTCGGTGAGGGTCATTTAAGGATAAGCTTGCAGAAAGAAAATCGGGGAAAGGCGTGAAGTGGTATGCTGGTAGGAACGGTAGTAGGAAGCGTGGTTTCCACAAGAAAAAGTGAAAAGCTGATAGGAAATAAATTTATGGTGGTTGAACTGGCGGACCGCATGGGAAAAGGGGAAAGCCAGATTGTTGCGATTGATAATATCGGCGCCGGGATCGGTGAAACGGTGCTAGTTGCAACGGGAAGCGCCGCAAGGGTTGGCGCCGGGCAGGCAGACGCGCCGATCGATGCGGCAATCGTGGGTATTATTGATGACGGAAGCCAGTGGGGTTAAGGATATGGACATAGAAAAATTAAGCGCCCTGCTTCGAGACGGCGGCGTGGTGGGTGCCGGCGGCGCCGGATTTCCTACCTATGTGAAATTAAATAAAAAGGCAGATACGATCATCATGAACTGTGCGGAATGTGAGCCGCTTTTAAAGCTCCACCGCCAGCTTCTTGAGCAGAAAGCGCAGGAGATCGTGGAGGCGTTTGCCCTGATCGCACAGTGTGTGGAAGCGAAGGAAGCAGTCATCGGCATCAAGAAGGCATACCATAAGACCATTGAGGCGTTGCAGGAATGTCTTCCCGCATATCCGGTCATTCGGCTTGCTCTTTTAGACGAGGTTTACCCGGCCGGGGATGAGATCGTTCTTATCTATGACGTGACTGGAAAGATCGTGCCGCCGGGAGGACTTCCCATTGAATGCGGCGTGGCGGTCTTTAACGTGGAGACGGTATATAATGCCTACCGGGCGGTTATGCTGTCGGAGCCGGTGACGGATAAGCTGGTATCTGTCGTTGGGGAGGTGGAGCATCCGGTCACGGTAAGGCTTCCCCTTGGCTGCAGCATAGAAGAAGCGGTGCGGCAGGCCGGAAACTGTACGGTAAAGGATCCGGTCTACCTGATTGGCGGACCGATGATGGGCTTTTTGGGAAGCGGTGCACTTCCGGTGACGAAGACTACCAATGCGGTATTGGTCCTGCCAAAGGATCATATCCTGGTCCAGCGAAGGCGGAGGAAAACCTCCATTGATCTGAAACGCGCGGCGGCAGCCTGCTGCCAGTGCTCCATGTGTACGGATCTATGCCCCCGGCATCTTTTGGGGCATCCCATAGAGCCTCATAAGTTTATGCAGGCCGCAGCCTGTAAGGATGTACAGGCCCCGGATATCTTTTTAAACACCATGTTTTGTTCTTCCTGCGGGCTATGTGAAAATTATTCCTGTATGCAGGGGCTTTCTCCCCGTTCTCTGATCTCGGATTATAAAGCCGGGTTAAGGGCTCACGGGATAAAGCCGCCGAAAGTCGAGGAACCGGTAAAGGCCGCAAAGGACAGGGAATATAAAAGGGCTCCCATGGAACGACTCCTTGCCAGGCTTGATCTTGCCAGGTATGATAAGCCGGCGCCATTAGGCGCTATGTCAGGGGAGGTTGGCAGGGTGAAACTGATGCTTGGCCAGCATATCGGCGCACCTTCGGTTCCGGTGGTCTCTAAGGGAGAGCAGGTTAGTAAGGGAGAGGTGGCGGCAAGGCCGGCAGAGGGGCTTAGCGTTGCCATCCATGCGTCCATCAGCGGGATCGTAACGGAAGTGACAGAGCAATATATCATGATTCAAAGTTAGAAAGGCGGTTGTTCGTATGGGTAAGGCAATCGGAATGGTAGAATATAAGACAGTTTCTTCCGGTGTGACGGCAGCGGATGCCATGGTCAAGACTGCACAGGTGGAAATCATAGAGGCACAGACCGTATGCCCGGGGAAATATATTGCGGTGATAAGCGGCGATCTAAGTGCGGTGAAGGCGGCCATAGACACTGCAAAGATGAATTACGGCCTGCATTTGATAGGCAGCTTTGTTCTGGGGAATCCCCATGAGTCCATATTTCCGGCAATCTACGGGGCGTCCTGTGTGGAAGGGATATCCGCCCTTGGCATTTTGGAGACATATGATGCGGCATCCATCATCGTGGCGGCGGATATTGCTGCCAAAACCGCGATTGTTACCCTGATTGAACTGCGGATTGCAAGAGGGATGTGCGGCAAATCCTATATGATGCTCACCGGTGAAGTTGCAGCCGTGGAGGCTGCCATCGAGAAGGCCAAAAAGGAGATTGGGGATGACGGCATGCTGTTAGATTCTACGGTCATTGCCCACCCGGATGAAAAAATCTGCCGCGCTATTTTATAAAAGGAGCAGCCTATGTTAGCGATTGAAAGAAGAAATGAGATACTTGATAAGCTGCAAAAAGAAAAAAGGGTGGTTGTCAGTGAACTGAGCAAAACTTATGGTGTTTCTGAGGAGACCATAAGGAGGGATCTGGAAAAACTGGAAAGTGATGGTTATGTGATCAAGAGCTACGGCGGCGCCGTCTTAAATGAGAACATGAACATTGACATGCCTTTTAATGTCCGCAAAAACACCAATGTGGCAGGGAAACAGAAGATAGCGGAGATCGTGGGGAATATGGTAAAAGACGGGGAGAGACTGATCCTGGATTCCAGTTCCACGGCTGTGTTTATAGCAAAAGAATTAAAGGAAAAAAGAAGAAACCTTACCATCATTACCAATTCCATAGAAATTATCATTGAACTGTTTGATGCTCAGGATTACCGGGTGCTTTCCACCGGCGGCCTTGCCATGGAAGGTTCCCTTGCCCTGATCGGGCCGCAGACGGATGAAATGCTGAAGAACCATCATGTGGATAAGGCGATCATTTCCTGTAAAGGGTTTGACATGGAAAACGGTATCACCGATTCCAACGATCTTCATGCAAGAAATAAAAAAACTATGTTAGAGAGGGCAGACTGTGGTATACTTGCTGTAGACGGTTCAAAATTTGGCTATACCGCTTTTACAAAGATTGGAGGGCTTGAAGGGATCTCCATGATCATAACGGACAAAGAGCCGGAAGACAAGTGGCTGACGCTGTTTGCAAGGTATGGAGTAGAGTGTGTCTGGCCGAAAAACGAAAGGTAGGAGGATAATCATGTTAAAAGGGATACCGGGGATTTTATCCCCAGAGTTATTGAAGGTACTATGTGAGATGGGACACAGCGACAGGCTGGTGATCGCAGACGGCAATTTCCCGGCAGAGTCCATGGGGAAGGATGCAATCGTGATTCGGATGGACGGGCATGGAGCGCCGGAGGTTTTAGATGCGATCCTTCAGGTATTTCCGTTAGATACCTACGTGGATAAGCCTATGAATCTGATGGAAGTGATGCCGGGGGATAACGTGGAAACACCAATCTGGAAGACCTATGAAGAGATCGTGTCACGCCATGATGAGCGCGGGGCTCAGGCAGTGGGACAGATTGAAAGATTTGCTTTTTACGACGAAGCCAGAAAAGCATACGCAATTATCGCCACAGGAGAAACCGCCCTTTACGCCAATATCATGTTGCAAAAGGGTGTAGTCATAAACAAGTAGTGAGTCAGTAAATGCAGTATTTCCCTTTTTAGGCTATGATGAATAGTTAAGGGAAGTACTGCTTTTTTTGTAAGGTTGTATTTGGGAGGGGAATATGTATCGGATATTGCTTGTGGATGATGAAGCACTGATCCGGGAAGCTGTAAGCGAAAATGTAGACTGGGAACAGTATGGATATATGCTTGCGGGAAGTTGTGAAAATGGGGAGGAAGCGCTTAAGTTTATAGAGAAAAATCCTGTGGATGTGGTGCTTACCGATATTTGTATGCCTTATATGGACGGCATCAAGCTGAGTGAGAAAATAGGGGAGAGATATCCGGCCGCTAAAGTGGTCATCTTAAGCGGATATGATGATTTTGAATACGCCAAAATGGCTATCCGCTACGGGGTGAAGGATTATCTTTTAAAGCCTATCACGGCGGAAGAGCTTGGGAAGGTGCTTGTGGGGATCAGGGATGAGCTGGATCAGGAAAAGAAAAACAGACAAAAAATATCGGATTTGAACGTGGAGTACCGCAAAGGGCAGCAGCTCTTGTATTTCGATGCGCTCCTTTGCCTGATCAAAGGCAGTAAAACGGATGAGGAGAGCTGCAAAGAGCTGTTAAAGCTTGGCATTAGCTTTGATTATGCCGTATACCGGGTTGCCATCGTGGAATTGGATCTTTATGCAAAGGCAGGCAGACTGGATGAAAAGACGAAGAAGGAAAGTGAGCTTATGGCTTTTACCCTGCATAACATCAGCCAGGAGATGGTTTCAAAGGAACACGCCGGGGAGGTATGCCGGGGGAAAGAAAACAGGGTCTATATTCTGTTTCACACAAATAAGCCTTTGGAGTTTCGGCAGACCGTGAAAGAAATTTGTGATGCGATCATTGGCCAGATGAACCGGATCATGCAGCTTTCGGTAAATATAGGCATAGGCGGCTATGTAAGCGGTCTGGAAAATATCTACATATCCTGCGGGGAAGCGGAGGAAGCCCTGTCATACCACTATATCTTAGGCGGTAACCATGTGATCGAGATTGAGTCGATCCGGGAGAAAAAAGGCTGGGCGGATGTGGAAAAGCTGGTGGAAAAAATCATCCTCCATGTGAAGAAAAATGACGGTTGTGAGATTAAAAACGATATGTGGGAAATGGAGAGGGCCTTAAGAGACCACAGATATGAAAGAAGGAATGCGGGGATCGTTCTTCAGAGGGTGGTGGATCTTTTGGACGAGCTTTGCCGGATTTCCGGGCCGGAAGATGATAAGATGCCTTTTTCGAAAGAGCAGATGCTAGAGCGGATCCTTATGGCGGAAGAATGGGAGCAGGCAGTAGAACTGCTTGGCAGTTATTGTGTGCAGGTAGGCATGTATCTGGAGAAACTAAAAAATGTGGGCGGCAGGAGATATGCGGTGGAAGCCACGGATTATATGGAAAAGAACTATGGCGACCCGGAACTTGGGCTGAATTTGGTATGTTCGTACTTAAATATCAGCACCAGCCGTTTCAGCGCGATCTTTAAGCAGGCTACCGGAACCACATTTATGGAAGCGCTGACCGGGATCAGGATGCAGAAGGCAAAGGAGCTGCTAGAGCACACGGATCTGAAAAATTATGAGATTGCGGAAAGGGTAGGATTCAGCGATTCCCATTATTTCAGTGTGGCGTTTAAAAAGACCACCGGGAAAACCCCTACGGAATATGCAAGGGAAATGAGAAGATAAATGGAAAAAATTAAAAAACGGTTCACCATACTTTCCCTGTTTAAAAGCGTTAAGACCACCATGCTTATATTGTTTTCCCTTTTGATCGTCATTACCATGTTCATTTTTTTACTGGTCTCGCTTAATTACACGGAACGGACGGTGGTGGAAAACTCTACGGACTATACCTCCAGGCTGACAAGCCAGGTGAACAGAGATATCGATTCTTATATCGACTATATGAAAAATATCTCTTTCATGATCATTCGGGGCGGCGATGTGCAGAAATATTTATTTACCGTGCAGACAAAGGAAGAGGAGCAGGAAACCTATGACAGGATCATCACGCAGTTTAACACGGTAGTGGAGACCAGACAGGATATCTCCAATATCGGGGTCGTGACCAGGGATGGGCGGTACATTATCAATGACGGAACAGACCGGTTAAATGAAAACATCTCCCTTGAGGATGTGGACTGGTATGACAAAGCTCTTTGCGGGAGGGAAAGTGTCCTTACTTCTTCCCACGTCCAGCATATGATACGGAACAATTACCAGTGGGTAGTGACTCTCAGCAAAGGGATTGAAAATCCTGTGACGAAGAAAAATGAGGGCGTCTTTTTTATTGACCTCAATTACAGGCTATTGAAAGATCTGTGCGAGAATAACAGCCCCGCTGCAAGCAGCTATGTGTTTATCATGGACGGGGAAGGGAAGATCATTTACCATCCTAAACAGCAGTTATTGTACAATGGGCTTAAGGAAGAAAAAACAGATGAAGTCCTTCGATGCGGGCAGGGCCATTTTATCACCAGGGAAGGAAATGAGAGCAGGCTGTATACGGTATCCGTTTCGGATAAGACCGGCTGGCGGGTGGTGGGGGTCACGCAGCTTTCCGAGCTGATGAAAAATAAGAAAGAAATGCAGGGTACTTATGTGCTTATGGCAGTTCTTCTTCTGGGTGCGGCCATGGTCCTTTCCATGTTTTTTGCAACGGCGATCACCCGGCCGATCAAGGAACTGAGGGATTCCATGAAAGAAGTGGAGAAGGGAAATTTGGATAATGTGAATGTGGCGGTCAGTTCCCAAACGGAGATTGGGAGCCTGGAAAATTCCTTTAACCTTATGACATCACAGATCAGGCAGTTGATGGAACAGAATATTTATGAGCAGGAGCAAAAAAGACAAAGTGAGTTAAAAGCGCTTCGCAGCCAGATCAACCCCCACTTTTTGTATAACACGCTGGATTCCATTATCTGGATGGCGGAAGGCGGAAAAAATAAAGAGGTGGTGCGGATGACGGCGGCTCTTGCAAGGCTCCTTCGGCAAAGCATCAGCAATGACAATGAACTGATATCCATCGAGAAGGAAATCGATTATGCGGGGAGCTATCTGACGATCCAAAAGATGCGCTACCGGGATAAATTAGAATATGAGATTGAAGTGGATGAAGAGATCAAGCACAAGGAGATCATTAACCTGATCCTCCAGCCGTTAGTGGAAAATGCAATCTACCACGGCATTAAATACAGAGGATCAAAAGGGCTTGTTAGGATTACCGGCCGTGGGGAAGGGGATAAGATCATCCTTACGGTATCGGACAATGGGATCGGGATGGACGAAACGGCCCTTGAGGAGATCTTTGACAGGTCCAAAGCAAGAGAAGGCAATAACGGGGTTGGGGTCTACAACGTGCAGACCCGTATCCAATTGTATTACGGCACTGAGTATGGCCTTCATTTTGAAAGCAGATTAGGGGAAGGCACGCAGGTAACGGTCACCATCCCGAAACATTGCAGGGAGGAGGGCAGGGCGGAACATGAACAGGCGTAAATGGAGAATATTACTGTGGTCCGTCTGCGGGCTGGCGGCAGCCTTTTTCGGCTTTCTGTATTTTTGCCAGGATAGCGGCGGAGAGCAAAAGCGCCATATTATCTTTATCTCCAAGGTGATAGACGAGGAGAACGACTTCTGGAAGCTTTTGATCGACGGAGTGAAAATGGCTGCGGCGGAAAATAAAATAGAACTGTCTGTGGTGGGCATGGAAAATGAGGATAATTATGAAGGGCAGCATGAGCTGATCCAGTGGGCGATAGGGCAAAAGCCGGATGCCATCCTTCTTTGCCCTTCCCGCTATACAGAGACCGCGCCCTATGCAAAGAAGGTGGTAGAGCAGGGCATACCGCTGGTCCTGGTGGATTCCGACTTAAATGAAGAAATTGCGGATGCCATGGTGGCCACCGACAATGTAAGGCTTGGGGAAGTGGAAGGAAGCTTTATGAAGCAGTTTGTGAAGGAAGATTCCTGTATTGTGATCGTGGGCCACGTGAAGGATTCCTCCACCGCGATGGAGCGGGAGTTAGGGGTCAGGAAAGGGCTTGCGGAGCATGAGGATAAGATTGCCGACGTGGTGTTCTGCAATTCCGATTACGACAAGGCTTATGACCTGATGATGGAACTTCTTGGCAAATATCCCAAGATTGACTTGGTAGCCGGCCTTAACGAATATTCTGCGGTGGGGGCGGCAAGGGCCATCAAGGATATGCAGCTGCAGGATCAGATCAGGGTAGTAGGCATCGACAGTTCCTTAGAGGAAATCCAAATGCTGGAAGAAGGTATTTTTGAAGGAATCGTAATACAGAACCCGTTTAAAATGGGATATCTTGGCGTGGAAGAGGCCGTAAAGATATGGAATAAAGAAAAGCCTTCCGGTAAGGTGGATTCCGGGTGCGAGCTGATCACCAAGGACAGTGTGTATACGGAGGAAAACCAAAAACTCCTGTTCCCCTTCAGGGAAGGATAGAAAAGAAAGGAAGGGCAGAAAATGCTGCAGGGTATTGAAGGCATATTTCAGGATATGCAGATCATGATGAAAAAACTAAAGAAAGCCACTTATGAAAAAAATATGAATGCGTTTCTTGAGGAAAACAGACATTATTTTGATGAAATAGCGCTTTATGTGGCAGGCGCAGAGGATAAGGAAAAAGCCGCAGGGGAGATTGCAAAGGACTTTGCGGACAAGGTAGAACAAAAAAATACGGTAAAAGGCAGGATAAACGGCAGGCTGCAGGCGGACATGAATTTTTTTATGATCTATTATGTGTTCCCGGCGGTTTTAATGGCGGATGAGGTCAACGGGAAGCTGACGGCGGATGCCATCTGCCGGGAATGGGGAGTGCGTTTTAAGGACAGCAAGATCGGTTATGCGGATTATGACACCATTTATGGCGGATTCCGGGAAAAAATATTCGGGATTTTTTGAAGATCCTTCCGGTAAAGGGTGGCATTCTGCCCATAAAAACGCTTAAAAGAAGCGGAAAAATGTTCAATGCAGGAATAGCCCGTATCCTCGGCAATCTGCGTGATAGAAAGGGCCGGGTCTTTCAGCAGGATGGCGGCAGCGGACATCCTGGCCGTTGTCTTTTTTTGCAGAAAAGTCTGGCCGTAGTGCTCTTTTAAGAGACGTTCCGTCTGGCGGGTGGAAAGCCCAAGCCGGGCGGAGAGCTTTTCCAGGGTCAGGGTCTTATATTCATATAAAAAGCTTTCTTCAATGATCAGGTATTTATTGTCGATCAGGTTCGGGGTGTCTATATAGGCAGCAGGCGCACTCTGGCCTTCATAATTGCGCACCAGCTTGATGATCAGCTGTTTCAGCAGAATCTCCGCAAGGATGGAATAGCCGGTATAATGATGTTCTAATTCAAAAAAGAGCTGCTTCATCAGGGGGTAGATTTCCTGGGTATCCTGGCCAAACCAGAAGTTTTTTGAAAGGAAGCTTTTGGCAAGATCCTTTTCGGCGCTGGGGCCATGGGAGGAACCTCGTCCGGTCTTTAAGTAAATGCAGTATTCGCACATGGGATCTACCGGATCCGGCATCTGGGAATGTTCGATAAACGGACCGGTGACGAACAGTGTGTTTGGCACGACTTCGTAAGAAGCGCCGCCAATGACCGCTTTTCCATAGCCAATGGGGATATAGTGGATCTCGTAACTGTTTTTGCTGTGGCTGTGCTGGGGGATAGAACGTTCAAAGCGCTCAAGGACAATATTGGAAACCCGGAAATCGTGTTCTCCTAAGGAAAAATGCAGATTAAAATGGTCAAGTCTGGTCAGCATGAAAATTTCTCCCCTTTCTGTATGTTCTACTATAGGACGAAGCGGGAAAGTTTGCAAGCGATATTCGCCAATGCGACATAAAAATAATAAAAATGTCAAATAAGGCTCTTACATTTTTTAGTGGAAACAGTATAATAAAATCATGAAACAGGGAAATGCAATAAAACAAAATAATGAATCAGGAGGAAAAGAACATGAGCAAGATGATGGGGGCGATCCTGCCCGGGAACAGTACGGTGGAATTAAAAGAATTTGATATCCCGAAGCCGGGTCATGGACAGGTTCTGGTCCAGACGAAAGCGACTACGATCTGCGGAAGCGATATCCGCTGCATTTACAGAGAACACACGGGAAAAGGCGCAGAGGGCTATATCCCGGGGATGATCGCGGGACATGAGCCCTGCGGCGTGATCGTGGAAGAAGGGGAAGGCTTAAAGCGTTTTAAAAAGGGTGACAGAGTCATCGTATATCATATTTCCGGCTGCGGCGTGTGCAACGACTGCAGGAGAGGTTATTATATCTCCTGTACCAGCCAGCACAGGCAGGCATATGGCTGGCAGAGGAACGGCGGAATGGCGCCTTACATACTGGCGGAGGAAAAGGACCTGATCGCGCTGCCGGATGAGCTTACTTATAAGGATGGCGCACAGGTAGCCTGCGGTTTTGGCACGGTTTATGAAGCCATTGAAAAAATCGGTGTATGCGGCAATGACGCGGTTCTGGTAACAGGGTTAGGACCGGTAGGGCTTGCGGCTTTGATGCTTGCTAAATGCATGGGAGCCAATAAGCTTATCGGTGTGGAGATGAACGATTACAGGATCGATCTTGCTAAAAAGTTAGGGCTTGTGGATCATGTGTTTAAGCCGGGAGAGAGCACCCTTGACGATATTTTAGCGGTGACAGGCCAAAAAGGCGTTGAACGCGCAATTGATGCAAGCGCAAATGACGCCGGACGCCAGCTTGCCATCAGGGCAACCAGGGAATGGGGCAAGATTGCCTTTGTAGGGGAAGGCGGAACCTGCAGCTTTAATCCCAGCCCGGATATCATACACGGCCAGAAGACCATATTTGGTTCCTGGGTGACCTCACTTTGGAAAATGGAAGAGCTGGTGGAACGTCTTGTCAGGTGGGGGATCCATCCGGAAGACCTTGTGACACATGAGTTCCCGCTTGAGAAGGCTGATGAAGCATATGCGCTGATGGCTGGCGGACAGTGTGGCAAGGTAGCGGTCACATTTGAATAAGAAGAAAGGTATGGTGGCAGATATGGAAGATAAGAATAACATTGCCGGGGTGGACCCGGCAGCCGTACCAAAGAAAAAATTATATACAGGGGAAGAAATGCCCGGGGTAGGACTTGGAACTTTTGGATCCGATAAATATTCGCCGGATCAGGTATCGGAGGCAGTGTTCGGGGCAATTAAAAGCGGTTACCGTCTGATCGATTGTGCCTCTGTTTATCAGAATGAGGATAAGATCGGTCAGGTCCTTGACCGGATCTTTCATGAGACGGATATTAAGAGGGAAGATCTGTTCATCACTTCCAAGGTGTGGAATGACATGCACAGGGAAGTGGAAAAGTCCTGTAAAAAGAGCCTTTCGGATTTGCGCCTTGATACGATAGACCTTTATTTTGTCCATTGGCCATTCCCGAATTATCACGCGCCGGGGTGCGGCGGCGACTCCAGAAATCCGGATTCCAAGCCTTTTTCTTTGGATGAGTTCATGGATACCTGGAGGCAGTGTGAAAAGCTGGTGGATCAAGGCCTGGTGCGGTACATCGGGATGTCCAACATGACGATCCCCAAGTTAGAAGCGGTGCTGCCTTTATGCAGGATCAAGCCTGCGGCTCTTGAGATGGAATGTCATCCGGGCTTTCAGCAGCCGGAACTGTTTGATTATGCGGTATCTAAGGGGATTGTTCCCGTGGGGTATTGCCCCATCGGTTCTCCTTCAAGGCCGGAGCGCGACAGGACCAGTGAGGATGTGGCAGACACCCAGATGGAAGAGATCTTAGAGATTGCCCAAGACCATAACGTGCATCCTGCGATCGTGTGTTTGAAGTGGGCGGTACAAAGAGGTCAGGTTCCTATCCCGTTTTCGGTAAAGGAACCCCAGTATGTGAGCAATCTAAAATGCGCAACGGAAGATCCCTTGACAGAAGAAGAGATGGAGCGGATCAGGAAAGCGGATAAAAACTGCCGCCTGATCAAAGGCCAGGTCTTCCTTTGGGAAGGCGCCGGCGGATGGGAAGATCTGTGGGATGTTGACGGGCAGATCACCCAGCCCAAATAATAAATGTAATAATTAAATAGAAAGCAGTAAATTTTTAACCCTTTTCTGGAAGAAATTCAATTCCAAAAAGGGTTAATTATTTTTATAATTTAAGACAGTGGGAGTTAAAGCAAAGCTTTTTATTCGGCTTTGCTGGATACATCAGGATGAAGATAGGCGCATTGAAGGGCTTTTAAGTCGGAAGTCACCATAAGGCTTAAAACAATATTTCCTTCCTCACGGTACCAGATGTGGCCGGAATTGGTTGTTTGGCTTGTTTCATTGGGATTTTCGGCGTTAATGGATTCTTCCAGAAGCCCATAAAAATTGTACAGTTCCTGTTCGGCTTCGAAGGGGCAGGCAAACGCAATACTTTTCAAGCGGTTTTCTTCATCCAGCATATATTTGATCGTTCCCTGATGGTTTTCAAAGGCTTTGGGATAGGTATAACAAAGCCCGCCGTACACAGAAGCGTAGGTGGTATAATCGGAGCCTTCGTATTTTTGGATTTCTTCTATTGTGTTATCCCAGTTGATATCGGAAAAAGGTGAAGCCGGGGAAACAGAACTGTTTTGGCCGCAGCCGAACAAAGAAAAGGCCAGGATGGCGGCAGGCAATAATAGGGAAAGGTACCTTGGGTGTAATTGTTTCATGGAAGTTCTCCTTTTGATTCAGTATGTATGAGAAACAATGACATTATAAAGATATTTTTCCGTATTGACAAGCCATATTGGCAGAAAAAGATTTTAAAGTGATCGGGAGGTATGGAGTTGGAAAAGATGAAACAAAATCCAATTGTAAAGAAAATTGGTATCAACAGAATCGTATTATGCTGCGTCCTTGTGCTGATGTATGTGATCTTTAGCATCTTTGGCAAAAATTTCGTGGGTATGCAGCGTATCATGAGCGCACTTAACTACGCATATTTTCTTGGCTTTTTGTCCTTAGGCGTGACCTTTGTCATTGCAACGGGCGGTATTGACTTTTCAATTGGGCCGGTGATGTTCTGTTCAGCCCTTGTCTCAGGCTATTGTCTGACCCATTATGGGGTGCCCATGGTGTTAAGCCTTATCATCAGTATTCTTGTGGGGCTTTTATTTGGTGTTTTCAATGGCTATTTTGTGGCTTACTGGACGGTGCCGCCGTTTATCATTTCCATGGCAAGCATGAACATTGCCAAAGGTCTTGCTTCGGTATTTACCAAGACCCAGTCCGTAAGCTGGCCCCAGTCGGCGGATGCAAACGGCTGGTACAGGAATTTCATCAAGGTGGGTAATTTCCCGGTGGGTCTTGTGATCTTTTTGGTATTTGCGGTCCTATGCTCCATACTGCTTAACCAGACGAAGGCAGGGCGCTACATATTAAGTCTTGGAAGCAATAAAGAAGCGGTAAGGCTTTCCGGCGTAAATGTGAAGAAATGGGAAATGCTTGCTTATATCATATGTGGCACGCTGGTAGGGATTGCGGCAATCTTCTATGTTGCGGCGTATACTACGGTCCAGCCAGGATATGGCGATCAGTATAATAATGAAGCGATCGCAGGCTGTGTAATGGGGGGAACTTCCATGGCAGGAGGCCTTGCATCCATAAGCGGAACGGTGATCGGCGTGTTTATCATCGCACTTTTGCAGGAAGGAATCTTAGCTCTTGGCTTTACAAAGGATTATCAGCTTATCATTACCGGTATCATTGTTATTGTAGCAGTTTATGCAGACGTTGTTACAAGGCGCAGAAAGAAGTAACGGGTTTTGAGAAGGAAAGATAATTAAGGATATGGAAAGGTAAGGTAAGGGAATGGGCGATACAATCTTAACAATGAAAGACATAGATAAATCTTTTCCGGGCGTACACGCACTTGACCATGTAAGCTTTGAGGTAAAAAAGGGTGAAGTACATGCGCTTATGGGGGAAAACGGTGCAGGAAAGTCTACTTTGATGAAGGTCTTGACAGGGATATATACCAAGGACTCCGGTACCATTACTTACGAAGGGAAAGAGGTGGAGTTCCACAATACAAGGGATGCCCAGGATGCCGGAATCGTGATCGTGCATCAGGAGTTAAATATGTTAGGGCATCTGACGGTGGCACAGAATATTTTCATAGGGCGGGAGTTTAAAAAAGGAATCTTCATTGACGATAAACGGATGAATGAGGAAGCCGCAAAGCTTTTTGAAAAACTCCACATTGATATAGACCCTATGGAGACCATGAGTAATTTGACGGTAGGGAAGCAGCAGATGTGTGAGATCGCAAAGGCGATTTCCCATAAGGCAAAGGTAATCGTTTTTGATGAACCTTCGGCGGCCCTTACGGAAGCGGAAATAGAAGAGCTGTTTAAGATCATCAAGGATCTGCGCAAGCAGCAGTTAGGGATCGTATACATATCCCACCGTATGGATGAGATCAAGGTGATCACTGACAGGGTGACGGTTATGCGTGACGGCAGTTATGTAGGAACCCTGGTCACGGCTGACTGTACGAAAGACGATATCATCAATATGATGGTAGGACGTGTTATTTATGAAGACCCCAAAACAGAAAGCACGGTGCCCAAGGATGCGCCGGTGGTCTTAAAAGTGGATCACTTAAATGCAGGAAGGATGGTCCAGGATGTAAGCTTTGAACTTCGTAAAGGAGAGATCTTAGGGTTCTCAGGGCTTATGGGAGCAGGCAGGACAGAGACAGCCAGGGCGATCTTTGGAGCGGATCCTAAGACTAGCGGGGATATCTATGTGAACGGCAGGAAAGTTGAGATCAATTCTCCCCAGGATGCCGTGAAATGTGGGATTGGTTATTTATCGGAAGACAGGAAGCGTTTTGGTATCGTAGTCCAGAAATCGGTTGCGGAAAACTCAACCATGGCAGCCTTGGAGAATTTTACCAAAGGTCTTTTTATCAATAAGAAAAAGGAAAAGAACACAGCCCAGGGATATGTGGATTCTCTTGCCACAAAGACGCCCAGCACCGAGCAGTTAGTGGTGAACCTTTCCGGCGGGAACCAGCAGAAGATCGTTATTGCAAAGTGGCTGGTCCGCAACTGTGATATCCTTATTTTTGACGAACCTACCAGAGGGATTGACGTAGGTGCAAAAAATGAGATTTATAAGTTGATGAACCGTCTGGCTGAGGAAGGGAAATCGATCATTATGATTTCCTCTGAAATGACGGAGATACTTAGGATGAGCGACCGTATTGTTGTTATGTGTGAAGGGAAAAAGACCGGGGAAGTTGATATTTCCGAAGCTTCACAGGAAACGATCATGAACCTGGCGACACGTGAGATTTAGGGGGGAGGATAGAAATGAGTAAAAATGTTATGAAAGCACCGGCACAAAAGAAGGCATCACCTTTTTCACGGCCGGGGAGCCAAAAGATCATCGTTTTTCTTGTGGTGATTGCGCTGTTTGCGTTTTTCAGCATATTAAGCCCTAATTTCCGTAAATACACCACAGTGCTCAGTATTATGGATTATTCTTACTACATAGCGCTTATGGCGATCGGGGTGACATTCCCGTTGATCACGGGAGGGGTAGACCTTTCCATAGGAACAGGGCTTATCTGTTATTCTTTGGCAGGCGGTTACCTGATCGTCCACTGCGGGTGGCCCACATGGGCAGGCATGCTGGTGGCAATCTTATTTGGGGTAGCAATCGGAACATTAAACGGTGTTCTAGTGTCCATTATGAACCTGCCGCCGTTTTTGGCGACTCTGTGTACCTGTATGATCACCAGAGGGTTAGGATCCATCTGTGCAAAAGCGTTTGGAATCTCCTGGCCTACCGGCGATGCGGAGGGAAGCTGGTTTCGGAACATTTTCAAGGTGACCATCGGGGATACCAAATATCCGTTAGGGTTTTTGTGGGTCATTTTGCTGGTGATCATCATGGCGTTTGTGCTTAACCATACGAAGGTAGGCAGATATACCATTGCGATCGGGAGTAACAAGGAAGCGACTCTTTTATCCGGTATCAATGTAAAGTTTTACCATATCATGGCATATGTGATCTCCGGTTTATTTGCAGGCCTTGCATCCATTGCTTATTCGGCGGTATTTTCAACGGTACAGCCGGGAACAGGAGCCGGCTTTGAGTTAGAGGCGATTGGCGGTGCGATCATCGGCGGGGTTTCCGCTTCCGGTGGTGCAGGGAGCATTGGCGGGTCACTGCTTGGTGTATTTGTCATCTGTCTGTTGAAAACGGGGCTTCCCTATATCAACCTTCAGGCGAACTGGCAGCAGATCATCACCGGTATGGTGCTGATCGGTGCGGTCATGGTGGACATCATCAAGAAAAAGAAGGCACAGACCGTGTAATAAAAAGAGGTATTTAGTCATTTCCATTGACAAAATATAAAGATAACCAAATATTTTTTAGGAGGAAAGAAAATGAAAAAGAAGATTTTATCAGTTGTATTGTGTACGGCTATGGTAACATCCATGCTGGTAGGGTGCGGCGGAAAAGAAAAAGAGTCCTCAGCACCGGCTGCAGATGACAGCACTTCCAAAACGATAGCGGAATCAACTCCCGCAGAGGATTCTTCAAGTGAGGAAACACCTGCAGGGGAAAGCGCAGGCGGCGATTTCAAGTTTGAAATTATCGTAAAGAGCTACCAGTCATCTTACTGGCAGGCAGCCGTTACCGGCGTTAACCAGGCAGCGGAAGAATTAGGCGTTACCGTATCCTGTACAGGACCTAACGCAGAATCTGACATTGCAGATCAGGTAAATATGTTGAACAGTGCGATCAACAACGCACCCGACGGGATCGGCCTTGCAGCTTGTGATCAGGATGCATGCCTTGACGCATTGCAGGTAGCTATGGATAAAGGTATTCCGGTAGTATGTTTTGACTCCGGTATCCCGAAAGCTCCCGCAGGTTCTGTACTTTCCACCATTGCAACTGACAACTATGGTGCAGGCGCAACAGCGGCAGATAATCTTTATGCAGCTTTGAAAGAGAAGATCGCAGGCGCAACAGCACCGGTAAGGGTCGGTGAAGTGAACCAGGAAGCAACATCAGAATCCATTACAAGCCGCGGCCTTGGATTTATTGACAAGTTCAGTGAGCTTGCAACGGCAGACGGAAAGAAAGTTGCGGTTGTCGGAAATGAATATTATGTAAATAACTGTAAAGATGCAGGCGATGAAGCGTCAGCAGATATCATTATTGAAGTAGCGGTTCCCGCACAGACGACCGTTGAGCTTTGCGCAACAGAAGCTTCTGTTATTTTGAATAAGGCAGACACCATTGGTATGTTTGGTTCTAACCAGGTTGCAGCAGAAGGTATCCTTACTGCAAACGGCAACTTAGGCGTTTTGGGAAGCGATGCGACGGCAGGCGACATCCTTGCGGCAGGTTTTGACGCAGGTTCCGTAATCAAGGGCGCGATCAAAGACGGTACAATGTTTGGTGCGGTTACGCAGTCACCTTTGGCAATGGGTATCAAGACAGTTGAAACCTTAAATGCAATCGCAAGCGGCGAAACAGTAAGCGATATTCCTACCGATGGTTATTGGTACGACAGCACAAATATGGAGGATGATTCCATCGCTCCGAACCTTTATGACTAATTAGCGGACGCTAAGAAAGATTTATCAGAAACTGTCAATTGTGTTATGTAGTAGTAAAATTAATTTGGTTATCAGAGAAAGGAACGGGAATGCCTCGTTCCTTTCTAACTAATCCGGAAGGAAAACAGTTTTATCTTAAAACTGTTTTAAGATCAGTGTTTCATCTGGAGCTGGTATTGTTTGGGTGTTGTATGCTTATACCGCTTAAACATTTTGATGAAGTAACTGCAGTCGTTGAAGCCGCAGTCGTAGGCAATGGAAGTGATAGGGGAATCCGTTGTGCATAAAAGCCCGCAGGCCCGTTCAATACGGTAATAGTTGATATAGTCGGTAGGCGTCCTATGGGCAAATGCCTGAAAATACCTGCAAAAGTATTTGGGCGACATGCCGGAGATCTGGGACAACTGTTTTAAGGTGATCTCTGAAAAATAGTGGTTTTCTATATATTCAAAAACGGGCTTTAACTGGTTGGAATGGCGGAAAGGAATTGCCGGTAAGGGTGTGCTTTCCCCCAAATGTTTTTCCCCGATGATAAGACCGAAAAGAGAAAGCAGCGCACCTACGGCCATCAGTTCATGGCCCGGATTGTCAGTTGCCATGGCGTCAAAAGCCTGGCTGACTGCCGCACACAAGCAGGGGGATTCTAAGGTGATCAGTGCAGGGGCAGGGATTTCCTGATGTTTTATTCTTTTCAGATGCTGGCGGCAGGTATCCGAACGCAGAAAAAGAATATCAAGGTCAAAGACGATGCATTCATAAACGCAGTCATTTGGCATTCCCCCATGTAAAGCGCCGCCCGGGATCAGGAGGCTTTCCCCAGGGTTTGCGGGGACTTCAATGCCTGAGAGCATCAGATGGAAGGTTCCGCTTAGGATTTTGACGATCTCAAATTCCTTATGCCAATGGAAAGGCATTTCATACCGGGGATGGTTTTCATCTACGTGATAAAATGCGATGGGAAATTCCTTTGTTCCATGTATTTGTTTTTCATTGTAATCCAGATAAAGCATGGCGTTCTCCTTGGTGTGAAGACAGAAAGTGAATATTGTTATATTTTAAGCTATTATATCACAATGCGTTTTGGGAAACGAGTGATATTATTATATTAATAGCATTGATTTTATTTAAGGAGGTAAAAGAAAATGGCAGAAAACAGAATGATTGGGGATTATCCGGTAATAGGTATCAGGCCTACCATTGACGGAAGAAGAGGGTATTTGAAGGTAAGGGAATCGCTGGAAGAGCAGACCATGAATATGGCAAAATCCGCAGCGAAGCTTTTTGCTGAAAACCTGAAATATTCCAATGGTGAGCCTGTGAAAGTGGTGATTGCGGATACTACCATCGGCCGTGTGGGGGAAACAGCGGCATGTGCGGAAAAATTTAAAAAAGAAGGGGTTTCCATTACCCTTACCGTGACACCCTGCTGGTGCTATGGCGCAGAGACCATGGATATGGATCCCCTGACGATCAAAGGGGTATGGGGCTTTAACGGAACGGAAAGGCCGGGTGCGGTTTATCTTGCAAGCGTCCTTGCTACCCATGCACAAAAAGGACTTCCCGCATTTGGAATCTACGGACATGACGTACAGAATGCGGACGCGACGGATATTCCTGAGGATGTGAAAGAAAAGCTCCTGCGCTTTGGCCGCGCGGCAGTGGCAGCGGCTACCATGAGAGGGAAATCTTACCTGCAGATCGGTTCTATCTGTATGGGAATCGGCGGTTCCATCATCGACCCTGCGTTTATCGAAGAATACCTTGGTATGCGTGTGGAATCCGTAGACGAAGTGGAGATCATCCGCCGCATGACAGAAGAAATTTACGATAAGGCAGAATTTGAAAAAGCTCTTGCATGGACAAAGGAAAAATGCAAGGAAGGATTTGACAAGAATCCGGAAGCAGTGCAGAAGTCTGCGGAAGAAAAGGAAAAAGACTGGGAATTTGTAGTTAAGATGATGATCATCATCAAGGATTTGATGAACGGGAATCCGAACCTGCCGGAAGGAAGGGAAGAGGAAATGGTCGGACATAACGCCATTGCGGCAGGCTTCCAGGGCCAGAGACAGTGGACAGACTTTTATCCCAACTGTGACTTCCCTGAGGCATTGCTCAACACTTCCTTTGACTGGAACGGGGCAAGGGAGCCTTACGTACTGGCAACGGAAAATGACGTGTTAAACGGCCTTGGCATGATGTTTATGAAGCTGCTTACCAACCGTGCACAGATTTTTGCGGACGTGCGTACCTATTGGAGCCCGGAGGCAGTTAAGAAAGCGACCGGTTATGATTTAGAGGGCGTTGCAAAGGATGCAGGCGGATTTATCCATCTGATCAACTCCGGTGCGGCATGTCTGGATGCCTGTGGACAGGCAAAGGATGAAAACGGCAATGGCGTGATGAAGCCCTGGTATGAAGTAACGAAGGAAGATCAGGAAGCGATCCTTAAGGCGACCACATGGAATGCGGCAGATTTCGGCTATTTCAGGGGCGGCGGTTTCTCCTCCCGTTTTGTAACGGAAGCGGAAATGCCGGTGACCATGATTCGTCTGAACCTTGTAAAAGGCCTGGGACCTATGCTGCAGATTGCAGAAGGCTGGACCGTGAAACTGCCTGAGGAAGTGACAGACGTTCTTTGGAAGAGGACAGACTATACATGGCCTTGTACCTGGTTTGCACCTAGGACCACAGGTGAGGGCGCATTTAAGACGGCATATGACGTGATGAACAACTGGGGAGCAAACCACGGTGCAATCAGCTATGGGCATATCGGAGCAGACCTGATCACTATGTGTTCTATGCTGCGTATCCCTGTTGCAATGCACAACGTGCCGGAAGAAAAGATCTTCAGGCCTGCGGCATGGAATGCTTTTGGAATGGATAAGGAAGGGCAGGACTACAGGGCTTGCCAGACCTATGGACCGCTTTACAAATAAAAGCAGGAGGGCAAGATGGAAGAAGCCAGAAAAGAAACCAGGGTTCTTGCCATAGACTTTGGCGCGTCCAGCGGCAGGGTCATGCTGGGAACCTATGACGGGAATAAGATTACAGCCGAAGAGATCCATCGCTTTTCCAACGATCCGGTGATCGTGAACGGAACCATGTATTGGGATGTGCTCCGGTTATTCCATGAGATTAAGCAGGGGCTTATCAAGGCAAAGGCTTATGGCGGTGCGGACAGCATTGGAGTGGATACCTGGGGAGTTGATTTCGGACTTTTGGATGAAGATGGTTATCTTTTGGAAAATCCGGTGCATTACCGGGATAAACGGACGGAAGGAATCTTGGAGGAAGGTTTTTCGCTTATCCCGAGGGAACACTTTTACGAGATTACCGGAAATCAGTTTATGGAGATCAATACGGCCTTCCAGCTTTTTGCTTTAAAAGAGCAGCGCCCGGAGTTACTTGACCGGGCTGCCTGCCTTTTGCTTATGCCTGACTTATTTAATTATTTTCTGTCAGGGGTAAAGAAAAGCGAGAGGTCTATCGTATCCACTACCCAGATGAGCAATCCCAACGAGCCTGGCTGGGTATGGGAAGTTGCCGATAAGTTTGGCATACCAGAGAAGATCTTAACGCAGGTGGTGCCTACAGGAACCTTGCTTGGACCAATCCAGGAGGAACTTCAGGAAGAACTTGGGATAGGTCCTATAGACGTGATCGCGGTTGCAGGGCATGACACCCAGTGCGCATTGACTGCCGTGCCTTCTAAGGAAGATGATTTTATCTTTGTGAGCTGCGGAACCTGGTCATTATTTGGAACGGAACTTGCGGAACCTGTATTGACCAGACAGTCTCAGGAGTTGAATATCACAAATGAGACGGGAACGGATGGCAAGACCTCATTCCTAAAAAATATCATTGGTTTGTGGCTGGTGCAGGAGAGCAGGCGGCAATGGATCAGGGAAGGGAAAGAGTTTAGTTTTTCCGAGCTGGAAAAATTAGCCCAGGAAGCGGAACCGTTCAGGAGTTTTATCGACCCTGACGCACCGGAATTTGCGCCGGCCGGGAATGTGCCAAGGCGGATCCGGGAGTATTGCGCGCGCACCGGGCAGAAGGTTCCGGAAACGGAAGGGGAAATCGTGCGCTGCATCAATGAAAGCCTTGCCTTAAAATACCGCTATGCTTTGGAAGAAATCAAGGCATGTACCGGTAAGGAATATCATGCGATCCACATGGTGGGCGGCGGGATCAAGAGTGAACTTCTTTGCAGGTTCACGGCGCATGCCAGCAAGATCCCCGTGATCGCAGGACCGGTGGAAGCCACGGTGTTTGGGAATATTGCAATCCAGCTTATGGCGAAAGGGATTGTTAAAGATCTTAAGGAAGCAAGGAAGGTAATTGCAAATTCAGAAGCGACAGTCACCTATGAACCGGAAAATGGCGGTAAGTGGGATGAAGCTTATGAGTTTTATAAGAAGGAGATTTTAGGGAAGTAGTTAAAAAAATGGGAAAGAATCCTTTTGTTAATGGATTCTTTCCCGTTTTTACAGTAACGGTTCAAAGCGGAGGTGATTACAGACATTGATATTCTGGAGCATAAAAACGGACGTGTAAGCCGGAAAATGCAGTTTTTTTTAAAGCACTGGATAGTGATGTAAAGAAACCCCATGAAAATCTCAGCGTTTGCATTATTCTTTGTAAGAGCAAGTACAAGAATAGTATCTAATTTGGGTATATTATATTATAATAATAAAGAGTCTGTCTTAGGAGGGGATGTGAAGAAGACAGGTACGACAAGGAGGATAGGATGAAAAAGCAGACAAAAGAAAAACTGGCATTGGAGATCATAGAAAGGCTTAAGGCGGAATACCCGGAAGCGGAGTGTACGCTGGATTATAATCAGGCATGGAAGCTTTTGGTAAGCGTTCGTCTGGCGGCCCAGTGTACGGATGCCAGGGTCAATGTGGTGGTGGAAGGTCTTTACGCAAAGTTCCCGGATGTGGAGGCTTTGGCGGCAGCGGAGGTTTCTGAGATTGAGGAGATTGTAAAGCCCTGCGGGTTAGGGCACAGCAAGGCGCGGGACATCAGCGCCTGCATGAAAATACTGAAAGAAAAATATGACGGAAATGTTCCGGATGACTTTGACGCTCTGCTTAAATTGCCGGGAGTGGGCAGGAAAAGCGCAAACCTGATCATGGGGGATGTGTTCGGGAAGCCGGCCATTGTGACGGACACTCACTGTATCCGGCTGGTAAACCGTATGGGGCTGGTGGATGGCATTAAGGATCCGAAAAAGGTGGAGATGGAGCTGTGGAAGATCATACCGCCGGAAGAAGGAAACGATTTCTGTCACCGGCTGGTAAACCATGGAAGAGAAGTGTGTACGGCAAGGACAAAGCCCTATTGTGAAAGGTGCTGCTTACAGGATATCTGTAAGAAGGCCGGCGTTTGATTTGGCAGGTGTAGAGAAAACGGAGAGAAATACCCCTAATTTTTCTGCAAAAATCGGTAATACTTACGATAAGGTATGAAAAGAGTGCAGAAAGGTAAAAGATAGAAACATGGAGTCAATTTGGAACAGTACCGTAGAAATACCGCCAAGGAATGCATTGGAAGAGGATATTTCAGTCGAGGCCGTAGTGATCGGCGCAGGTATGGCAGGAATATTAACAGCTTATCTGCTCAAGGAAAACGGCGTTGGCACAGTGGTGTTAGAAGCGGACCGAATCGGGTCCGGGCAGACAGGGAACACCACGGCTAAAATTACCAGTCAGCATGGGCTTTGCTATGAGAAGATGATCGGGCAGATTGGGAAGAAAAAAGCATCCCTTTATGGGAGAGCCCATGAAGAAGCGATTTTGGAATATGAAAGGATTATTTTTAAGGAACATATCGCCTGCCATTTTCAAAAACTTCCCGCCTATCTTTATTCCGCCTGCCAGTGGCACCAGCTTGAAAAGGAAGCGCAGGCGGCACAGGCTATAGGGCTTCCTGCAAAATTTCTGGCGAAAGCAGACTGCCCGGTTCCTCATATAGGAGTGGTCCGCTTTGAGAATCAGGCCCAGTTTCATCCGCTGGAGTTTATAAAAGCTGTTTCAAGTGATTTGGAGATATATGAAAAAACAAAAGTGATATCGGTCAGGGGGAACAGGGTTCATACTGACCGGGGGAATGTCACTGCGGAGAATATCATTTTTGCATCCCATTATCCGTTTGTCAATGTGCCGGGATTCTTTTTTATAAGGCAGCATCAGGAAAGAAGCTGTGTGGCAGCCTTTGAAAATGCCGGAACGTTAAACGGCATGTATTACGGTATTGACGAAGGAAGTCTTTCACTGCGCAGCTTTGAAAACATGATCCTGGCAGGGGGAGGCTCCTACCGTACCGGGCAAAATGAAACAGGCGGCAAATATGATGGGATCAGGCAGCAAATGAAACGGTATTTTCCCGGTGCAAGGGAATTGGCTTTCTGGTCGGCGCAGGACTGTATGCCTCATGACCATTTGCCCATGATCGGAAATTTTTCCCTGTTTAGGCCTGCATGGTACGTGGAGACGGGATTCCGGAAATGGGGGATGACTTCCTCTATGCTTTCGGCAATGATCGTGAGGGATGAAATCTGTGGAATCGATAATCCTTATGAAAGGTTGTTTTCTCCGCAGAGGATACATCCTTTTGTGGCGGCTGGTGGGTTTGCGGGGGATCTGGCAGTAAGCGTCAGAGAGCTTACGAAAGGGATTTTTCCGCCCAAAAGTAAAGAAGGAAAAGTGCTCAGGTGTCCGCATATGGGGTGCAGGCTCTATTGGAATGAGGATGAACACAGTTGGGACTGCCCCTGCCACGGTTCCAGGTTTGGGGAGGATGGGAAGCTTGTGGACTGCCCGGCACAGACCGGCTTGCAAAAGTAGGAAAGGCGAATGGCTTGCAGAAAGATATTATTTTAGCAGGGAATTTCCAATTTGGAATTGCCTGCTTTTTTGATTGTGCAATATTAATAAAAAATATAAAATTTTGCAATATCTATTGACATATTGCACAGAAGTGATTATATTAAACTAAAGGAAAAAAGTTTAGGAAAATATTTTCCTGACAAAGGTACAGACGATGACGATTAAAGAAATAGCACAAATGTCAAATGTTTCAATTTCAACGGTTTCCAAGATCCTTAACGGAAAAGATCAGTCCATCAGTAAAGAGACAAGGGAAAAGGTCTTAAGGATCGCCAGGGAATACCATTATATCCCCTATGAGAGCGCCGCCGGCGTGTTCCAGTTTTTGATCGGGGTCATTGTGAAGGATACAAGAAAAGGGCGGATGCTGTTAGCGGGGATCAACCGTGGGGCAAGGAAACAGGGGTATGGTGTTTATTGCTGTGAATACGGTTCAGAAAAAGACAGTGAGAAAAAAGCGGTTTCCGCCATGTGTGCCCAGAATGTATCTATGGTCATCTGGCAGAGAAACAGCAGGGAAAGCATGGAATACCTGCCCCGCCTTGAGGAAAAGGGGATTACGGTTTTTTACTGTGATTTTCTTTTGGAGGCAGAGGGAGAACGGCAATTCACATTGGATTACGGAAGATATGGTTATGAGGCTGTTACATATTTGGCAGAGAGACAGCATAAAAGGATAGGCTGTCTCGTCCAGACGGAAAACGAGAAATCAAGCCGGTTTGTGAAAGGTTTTTACCGGTGTTTATATGATCTGGGGCTTGAAAGCAGAGCTGATTTTGTGATGGAGTGGAACAGCTTAAAGGCATTTTCCGACATTGCTCTTTATGGGATAACGGCGCTTGTGTGTCTGGAAGAGGAGATTGCTGCGGATGTGTACCGCAAGGCGGCGGACAGCGGTTATAAGATCCCGAAAGATTTGTCCATTTTGACGATCACGGAATGCCGCGAGCAACGGGTGCTTTATCCCAGATTGACAGGGATTTATCTGCCTGTGGAAGAACTGGGAGAATATGCCTGCAGCCAGGTGATCGCCTATTGGGAAAAGTCGGAAAAGCCAGAGCAGGTAACAAAGATTGAAGTATTAGAGGGAGACAGCGCGGGAGAGGTTCCCGATCATATGGCAGGGAAGATCGTAGTAGTGGGAAGCATCAATATGGACTCGGTCATCAGTGTCAGGGATTTTCCGGAAGCAGGGCAGACCTGTATTGCACAAAAGCTCCATTCTTACGCCGGAGGAAAAGGGTTTAATCAGGCTGTGGGAGCGGCAAAACTAGGGGCAGACGTGGTTTTGGTGGGAAAGATCGGGCAGGATTATGAGGCGAAGGTTTTGCGCGATACCATGGCAGGCTACGGTTTGTGTACGGATGGTATATTTGAGTCTCCTGCAGGAGGAACAGGAAAAGCATATATCACTGTGGCGAAAAACGGTGAAAGCAATATTATTGTGTATGCCGGGGCAAACCGCCTGCTGACGGAAGATGATCTTTGCGGCCATAAACAGCTTTTCCGGGGAGCCCAGTATTGTCTTTTACAGTTGGAAACGCCGGCGGAAATTGTTGATTGTGCGGCCAGGCTGGCAAAAGAACAGGGGATCAAAACAATCTTAAAGCCCGCAGCCGTGGACGAGATCAGCGATTCTCTTTTAGGGAAGATTGATATTTTTGTTCCGAACCGGAAGGAATTGTTCCATCTTTGTCCGGAAGGGGATGGGATTGAAGAAAAAGCAGAATCTATTTTAAAACGCGGTGTAAAAGAAGTGATCGTGACTTTGGACGAACATGGATGCATGTGGAAGAACCATGAACTGACGATGTATTTTCAGGCGGCGGAATTTGAAGCGGTGGATACCACGGGTGCGGCGGATGCGTTTATTGCGGCACTGGCAGTTTATCTGTCGGAAGGATTTTCCATGAAGCTGGCAATCCAGTACGCTACCTACGCGGCAGGTTTTTCCATCACACGGGATGGAGTCCAGTCGGCAATGGCAGACAGACTGACCATGGATGCTTATGCGGATAAGATTGCGGAAACCATTGCCTGTGGCACGGAAAATATCTACTAAACAGACAGGGAGCAGATAGGGGGCCGCTAAGGATCGGGAAGCGGCAGGCAGGTGTAAAAGAAAAGGACGGGGAAAATGGAAGGAAAGAAAAAGGAAATCAAGATTTTAGCGCCCTGTGGTATTTTAGGGTATGGATATCCGCCGCAGTCTTTCAGGAACGGCATGGCCATGGGACCGGATGCCATCGTGGTAGATGCCGGGAGCACGGATGCCGGACCTCATAAGCTTGGCGCGGGAACGGCCATCGTCAGCAGGCAGGCCTGTAAAAAGGATCTGGAGCTGATGATCACGGAAGGGGCGAAGGCAAAGATACCTGTCATCATCGGTTCGGCAGGGGGAAGCGGCGGCCGTGTCCATGTGGAGTGGACGTGGGATATCATTAAGGAGATCTTAAAAGAACATGATCTGACAGAAATGAAGACAGTGGTCATATGGGCTGACATCGAGAAAGATGTAGTGGAAAAGAGGCTGGAAGAAGGGAAGGTCACACCCCTTGGAGCGGGAGTGAAGGAACTGACAAAGGAACGGTTAGCGGAAACTACGGGCATTGTGGCGCAGATGGGACATGAACCGGTGGTAAAGGCGCTTAAAGAGGGGTATCAACTTATCATCTGTGGAAGGGCATATGATCCGTCCCCCTTTGCCGCTGTGGCAATTTATCATGGACTGCCGCCGGCGTATGGATATCATGCAGGCAAAATACTGGAGTGTGCGGCGTTATGTGCCGTTCCGGGAACCACAAAGGATTGTATGATGGGAACCATAAGGGAAGATGGCTTTTGTATCGAACCCTTATCGGACGAACGCAAATGTACGGCACTGTCAGTAGCGGCCCATACGTTTTATGAAAAGGATCACCCCTATATCCTGCACGGTCCGGGAAGCGTGCTGAATTTGGAGCAGTGCAGGTTTACAGAGCAGGAGGATGGCAAGGTATGGGTAAGCGGCAGCCGGATTGAGAACACGGAGCGCTATTACATAAAACTGGAGGGGGCAAGACTTTCCGCATATCGGACTTTTGTTGTGGCGGGAGTCAGGGATCCTGTTTTTATATCCAGGATATCTGAGATCGAGGAAGCGGCAAAAGGTCAGGTAGAAGCTTATTATCAGGAAATACCAAAGGAAAATTATACCATTCATTTTATGAATTATGGGATTGACGGCGTGATGGGGGAATTGGAGCCGGCAAGGGATGAGCTGCCCCATGAGGTGGGCATTGTATTTGAGGTACTGGCTGTTGACCAGGATACGGCAAATGCCGTTTGCGGCTCTCTGCGGTCATCGCTTTTGCACTATGGGTATGAAGGGCGTAAAGCGACAGCCGGCAATCTTGCATTCCCGTTTGCCCCCAGTGATATTGCGTTCGGGCCGGTATATGAGTTTTCCGTATATCATTTGATGGAAGTGAAAGACGGGATGGAACAGTTTGTTTTGGAAGATGTGACATTGGCAGCAAGTGAATGAGGTATATAAAATGGCGGAAAAAAGATTATATGACCTGGCGAAAGTGATCCGTTCAAAAAACAGCGGGCCGTTTTCCATCACATTGGACGCATTGTTTTCAGATGCAAAAGTCTATTATGGGATAAAGAAAAGCGGTGTGATAACGAGAGAGAAGATTGCGGAGATTTATCAATTAAAACCGCAGATGATCACGCAGTTGGTATTTTTTGATGCGGCCCTTGGCTTTAAGATCACTTTTGACCGGAAAATTTCTTCCGGCACATGTCTGGACACGGATGTGTATGGAGCACAGCAGCACGCCCCGCTGGGGGAATTGATGGTTCCTGTGGAGGATGAACCGGAAGATGGATGAGCGGATAAAGCAGATAGAAATGGTGGTGTCGGATTTAGATGATACCCTGGTACGTTCGGATAAGCGTATATCAGATGACACGAAACGGGTATTCGGGGAATGTGTCAAAAGAGGGATCCGTACCGCCTTTGCCACTGCAAGGCTGGCGGTAAGCACACTGTTGGAAGAACAGGAGTTAAAACCCAATATCCGCATTGTATCTAACGGCGGGATGGTATTAGAAGGCGGTAAAGTGGTCTTGTTTCATGCTATGGATGGAAAGGAATTAGGAAGATTTCTTCACCGTCTGATCCAGTTGAAAGCTCAGGGCATCTACGTAGGGTGCAGGGAGCAGGTTTATACAAACAGTGAAAGTTTTCGCTGTTCAAGGACATTAAAGCAGTCAGTTTATTGCGATTTGCAGGAGCCGCTTAAGGAGGAAGCGTGTCAGGTCTTTTTCCGCATAAGGGAGCGGGAAAAGGCGGAAGAATTACAAAAGGAGTTTTCTTTTTTCAGCTGGGTCTGTTATCGGGATGGCACATATGCGGTGATGGCTCCGGGCGTATCCAAAGCAAAGGCTCTTTTGGAGATAGCTTACAGGTATGGGATAAGTCCGGACAGGATAGCGGCATTTGGAGATGATGAAGGGGATCTTGAAATGCTGCAGGTCTGTGGAGTGGGCGTTGCCATGGGAAATGCGCTGCCTTATGTAAAGGCCGGCGCCGCATATGTGACAAAATCCAATGAAGAAGATGGAGTGGCATGGTTTATAGACAGATATATTTTGGGAAAAGGGGAGAAAAGGGATGGTCAAAATGATCATAACGGATCTGGATCAGACAATGCTAAGGAATGATGGCAGTATATCAGATTATACAAAAGATATATTGGCTGAATGTAAAAAGCGGGAGATCCTGCTGGGGGTTGCCACGGCGCGCTCAATGGTAAATGCAGTGCATTTGCAAGAGCTATTGGGAGCGGAGGTGTTGATCTGTTCTAATGGCAGCAGGGTCATGTACGAAGGGAAACTGATAGACAGCGTCTTGCTTGACGCGGATACGGTCTGTGCCCTGACGGACGGTCTGCAAAAACTGGCATCTATGGAAGAGATCCTTATGGAAGGGGAGGATCAGGTATATATCAATACTTACCGGTTCAAACCGCCGCATCCTTACGCAAAAGCGCATCACACAGACTTTGTGGGCGGTATGAACAAAGCGGCTTTCCAGGTTTTTGCGGGGATTGGAAATAAAGAGGAAGCGCAGAGCATCAGGAAGCGTTTTCCTGACTGCCGCTGCCTGAATTACCGGGATAGCAGCCGGTATGCGTTTATGGCAAAAGAGGTGTCAAAAAAGAACGCACTGCTGCGGACGGCCGAAAAACTGAAAATTCCCATATCGGAAGTGGCGGCATTCGGGGATGATGAAGGGGATATAGAAATGCTTCGTGCCTGTGGGATGGGGATAGCCATGGGGAATGCGCTGGAATGTGTAAAAGAAGTTTCCTTTGCCGTAACTAAGACCAATGAGGAAGACGGGGCTGCGTGGTTTATAGAACACCATATTTTATAAAGATAGGAGAAGGTATGCTAAAAAAGATAAAGAGAGATAAAGTATTATATTTGATGCTGGCGCCGGGGTTTTTATATTTTTTGCTGTTCCACGTGTGGCCGATTTTTGAGATGAAGCTGGCTTTTTATGATTACAGGATCATGGGGGATGATATTTTCGTAGGGTGGAAGCATTTTAAGACATTGTTTTCCACGCCGGCCTTTTTCGGGATCATTAAAAATACGCTGGTCATCAGCTTTATGAAGATCGTACTGTTTTTCCCGTTTCCGGTAGCCTTTGCGCTGGCTTTAAATGAGATGCGGGCAAGGCGCTTCAGGAAAACGGTACAGGTTGTTTCTTATCTGCCCCACTTTTTATCATGGGTTGTCATTGCGGGGATCTGGTATGAATTTCTTTCGCCTTCCAACGGTCTTGTCATGGACATTGCAGCCTTTTTTGGCGGGGAAAGGAAGAATCTTCTGACAGATAAGAACAGTATTTTGTGGGTACTTTTTGCTTCCAGTACATGGAGGAGTATGGGCTGGGATTCCATAATCTATCTGTCGGCTATCCTTGGGATTGATACGGCATTGTATGAGGCTGCCAAAATGGATGGCGCAAGCCGGTGGAAGACCATATGCTACATTATCCTGCCGGCATTGGCAGGGCCTATGGTAACGGTATTGATCTTAAATGTGGGTTTTGTTATGAGCGCCGGGTATGATCAGATCTTAAACTTCAGCAATGATGCGGTGCTTAGCAGGGTTGATATTCTGGATACTTATGTATACAGGATCGGTCTGTTACAGGGGCAGTATTCCTTTGCCACTGCGGCAAATTTGTTTAAGGGCGTGATTGGAACGGCGATGATCCTGCTTACTCACTTCACGTCAAAGAAACTGACAGGAAAAGGTGCATGGTAAGGAGGGCATATGAACAAAAAAAAGAAAAAATTTCATTTATCAGATCTGATCCTGAACTTGGCGATGCTCCTTGTTGCGTTGACTATGCTGATACCTATTCTGAATTTGCTGGCAAAGTCAATATCGACGCCGGCGTCGGTTCCTTATATGAAAGGCTATCAGATCTGGCCAAGCGGTTTTGATCTGATCAATTACGAGATCATTTTCAGTAACCAGGTGGTGTGGACCGCACTTAAAAATTCACTGTTTATCACTGTGGTTGGGGTATTGGTCAATGTGCTGGTGACAACGATGATGGCATATGCGCTGACCAGGCCAGGCTTGGTCGGTAAAAAGGCGATTATGGTTTTTCTGATCATTATGATGATTTTTGAGCCGGGTATCATTCAGGAATATTTTGTGATGAAGGATCTGCATCTTCTGGACAACCTGTGGTCTATGGTATTATACCGGTCGGTCAGTGTCTATAATGTTATCCTTTTGATGCGGTTTTTCCAGGAAACGCCTGAGGCCCTTTTGGATGCGGCCAAAATAGACGGGGCAGGCCATATCAGGGTGCTGTTTTCCATATTTTTACCGCTGAATAAAATACCGATCCTGACGATCGGAATGTTTTATGCGGTATATCGATGGAATGAATTTTTCCACAGCAGTATTTTCCTTTCATCAAGGGGGAATACGGTACTGCAGGTATTTTTACGGCAGTTTGTTGTGGAAGGGGATACGACAGCGCTTTCAGCGCTGGGAACGCTGGACTTAAGTTCCATTAACATGAGTGCGCTGCGGGCTTCCACTATTATTGTGACTATGGTGCCTATATTGGTACTGTATCCGTTTATCCTGAAATATTATACCAGCGGCGTCATGGTAGGGGCTGTGAAAGAGTGAGCTTGTTGATGTGCGGTAGGGCGGCTGCCTGCGAAAAGGCAGCAGGGCTTTTACATAGCAGTAAAAAGGTAATGCCGTTCCAATGGATCGGCAGCGAAGAAGGAGGAATATGCATATGAAGAAAAAGTTGATTTCACTGTTAATGGCAGGGGCGTTGGCGGCAGGTCTGCTGGCTGGCTGCGGCGGAAAGGATGCCCAGGGCGGTAAGGAAGCGGAAACGCCTAAGCAGGAGGAAGCTGCGAAGCCTGCACAAGAAGAGCAGCAAGAACCTGCACAAGAAGAGCAGACAAGCGGAGAAAAAGAAACGTTAAGGCTTGTGATCAAAGATGTAAGCCCGGAAGATCCTGTATATCAGGAATGGCTGGAGAAGTTTAATGCTGAATTGGATGCGGCAGGGATTGGTGCGCAGGTAGAATTGGTTTCCATGCAAAGCGGCACCTATTCGGAAAATCTGGCGCTGCTGCTTAACAGCGGTGACATTCCTGACATCATTTATTTCCAGGGGGGAGATGAAGAATTTGCATTAAATCAGAACATTTTGGAAGATTTGACACCCTATATCCAGGGGTCTACTTATATTAAAGGAATGATCGACCAGCGCGCTTATATCCAGACCAGGCAAAAAAATTATCCTTACCTGCTTTATTTGTCCGTAATGAGCACTAAAGTGCCTGTTATCAGGACTGATGTGTTTGATAAGTGCGCAGTTAAGGATGCTTTCCTGGCAGATCCTTCGGTAGAAAACTATCATCAATTAATGAAGGAAGCAAAAGAGCAGGGCGGCTATTTAGCAGGATATACGGTAGCCGGCGATCTGGCGGAAATCAATAACGTGTTTGACCAGGCGTTTGGTCTTAGTACCACATGGGTAAAGCAGGATGCAGGTTATGTGTATGGACGTGTCAGCGACGCTTACCTGGAGGAATTAAAATTTTACGCACAGCTTTATAGCGAAGGTCTGTTAGATAATGAGTATGCTTCCAATAACTGGGAGGATAAAGAAAACAAATTCTTTGGCGACGGTGCGGCGATCGTTTCAGGAACACAGGGAGCAGTTGTTGACAGCTATAATACCAAGCAGAAGAAGGCCAACGGAGACGGGGCAGTATTGACGGTACTTCCTCCCGCAAAAGGCGTTGCGCAAGGGTATACGCCGATTGATGTCAGCAAGGAATCCAGAGGCTTTGCAATCAGTGCGCTGTCCGAGCACAAGGATCTGGCGTTTGCGGTATTGGAATATGCGGCAAGTCCGGAAGGAAGGGTTTTGGATCTTCTTGGTTTTGAGGGAACACATTATGTCCTGGATGGAAACGGTAAATTTGAGTTACAGGAAGCACATGATAACTGGTATAGCGTGATCTGGGGGCTTACAGATAATCTGGATATGGAACAGATGAGCGAAAATACGCCATATATCAGTGAACCGGGCGAAAAATCTTTGGAGATGTTCCTGCAGTATTCAAGCAATGACAATGCGGTAGTAATCCCTTCTGACTATGCAGTGGCATGGGATGCATGTACATCCGTATATAAAGAGTTCTCAGCGGATTTTGTGATGGGCAATAAAACGGAAGCTGACTGGGATGCCTATGTGGAAGCGTGGAATAACGCAGGCGGCGCTCAGGTAACGGAATATATCAATACAGTGCTGGAGTAGAAGAATATGATAAAAAGAGAAGATCTAATACAGAACAGGGAACTGGCCTTGAATAAGGCAAAAGGGTCGCTTTGCGGCCTGGCAATTGGCGATTCTTTCGGGGATGCGGCAAGGAAACCGGATTTTCAGAGGGATTACGGGATTACGACTGATTTTCAAAAAGGGGCAAGCTGGAGTACGGATGATACGGAATTTGCCCTGCTTACGGCACTTAACCTGATCCAAAGCGGCGGTAATTTTACCAGTGATGACGTGGTGGCGTTATGGCTAGAACATGTAGCTACGGAAGATGAGTTAAGGCGGGGCGGTGTCAGTGAAGTGGAGGCTTGCAACAATTTAAGGCGGGGGTTAAGGCCCCCAGAATCCGGAAGGTTTAACCCGTATCATATGAGTGACGGCGCAGCCATGCGCAGCGGTCCGATCGGGATCGTGTGTGCGGGAGACCCGGAGAGGGCAGCACATCTTGCCATGGTAGATGCGTCCATCAGCCATGACGGTGATGGGATATGGGGAGCGCAGGCAGTGTCGGTGGCAGTTTCCCTGGCTATGGTAGATGCGGATATGGATGAGATTCTGCAGGCCGTATTAAAGACAGCACCGGAAAATTCATGGTTCCATGCGGCGTTGGAACGTGCGTTTTCTATTGTGGACCAGGCTTGCGGGAAGGTGGCGGATGCATGGATGCCGCTGCACGACCAGTTATTTTCCACACACCGTTCCACAGTGGCGGAGGCATTGCCGGAAGTATTCGGATGCCTGAAGCTTGTGCATTCTGATTTTAAGTCCGGTTTGATCCTGGCAGCTAACTTTGGCCGGGATGCGGATACGATCGGAGCGGTGGCAGGCGCAGTGCTAGGGGCAAGATATGGGGCAGACAGCATTCCGAAGCATTGGATTGATAAGACCAGGTATCCTTCCGGTACCTGCCTCAGTTTTGCAAAAGGGATTGATTTGTTTGAATATGCAAAGGGTTTAGCGGAATTGATCTGTTAGAAAGGGGTATCATGGTGGATTTGTATCTGGAAAAGGTTTATGCCGGTTTTTTGGGCATGAATATCGGTATCAGACTGGGGGCGCCTGTGGAGTCCGGGGTGTGGACTTATGACAGGATTTTGTCTACCTATGGTGATATCAGGGGTTACGTGAAGGATTACAAAAAATTTGCCGCTGATGATGATCTGAATGGGCCTGTGTTCTTTTTGCGGGCCCTTAGAGACGATCCGTCAGAAGAAGGCGTGACGCCAAATGCGGCAGCTAACGCATGGTTAAATTATGCAAGAGAAGGCGTGGGTTTTTTTTGGTGGGGCGGTTATGGCATCAGCACAGAGCACACGGCCTATCTAAATTTGAAAAACGGGATTCCTGCGCCCCGTTCCGGCTCCGCCGCGCAGAATGGACAGGTGATGGCAGAGCAGATTGGCGGGCAGATTTTCATTGATACGTGGGGCCTTATCCATCCGGGAGATCCGAAAGCGGCAGCAGATGATGGGCAGGCGGCGGCAAGTGTTTCCCACGACGGGGAAGGTTTAAACGGCGCCCGCTTCATTGCGGCGTGCATTGCGGCTGCGTTTACGCAAAAAGATATTGAATCCGTGATAGATGCCGGAATGGAACAGATCAGGAAGGACAGCCTGTATGCGGCTGTTGTAAATGCGGTCAGGGAGTATTATCATGAAAATCCGGATAACTGGCGCTCATGCCGGCAGATGCTGGAAGACGGCTGGGGGTATGACAAATATCCGGGGGTCTGCCATATCATACCGAATGCGGGTGTGTGTGTGCTGGCCATGTTGTATGGAAAAGGGGATTTTGCAAGAACGGTGGAGATTGCCACTATGTGCAGTTGGGACACGGATTGTAATGCGGGCAATGTGGGAACCATATTAGGAGTGTTAAACGGGCTTGCAGGGATTCCGTGGCACTATCGGAAGCCGATTAATGACAGTCTGATCTTATCCGGTATTTCCGGGTATCTGAATATTTTGGATGCCCCCTCTTATGCAAAGGAAATTGCGTCTTTGGGGCTGGAAATGAGAGGGGAAGAAGTTCCCAAAACCTGGAAATGCGCAAAGGACGGCCAGATCTTATTTGACTTTGAGCTTCCCGGAGCGACTCATGGGTTTGAAGTTTCCGATCCTTTTTACTGCAGGATAGAGCAGACGGAAAAAAGAGCTTACAGCGGAAAAGGTTCCCTTGGGATTTTGATGGACCGGATGAGCAGGGGGAAATATTGCAAGGTATACTATAAACCTTTTTACAGCAGGGATGCTTTTTCGGATGAACGGTACAGTCCGGTGCTGACGCCTCAGGTATATTCCGGCCAGAAGGTCAGCATGCGGTTATTTATGGAAAGATGGGATGGATGGGATACCGGGGCGGTTATTCCTTATGTCAGGACCGCGTTTGACAAAAAGGAGCTGCAAGGCGGCCAGATAAAGCTTTTGCCGGATGAATGGACGGAGGTCTGTTTTACCCTGCCGGATACAGGGGGCAGGCTGATCGACGAGGTGGGGATCATTGTCACATCGGATGCTTCCGTGAAATCGAAGACATCGGGAATGATCTATCTGGATGATTTTATGGTGGACGGGGATCAGGATTATACGGTGGATTTTGCGAAGCAAAAGAAAGAATTCGGAACGGTGACACCTTTTTCCGTGGATCATGGCGCATGGGAAATTGTAGAAGATAAGCTTTCTTTGATGTGCTGTGGGGAAGCCTTCGCATATGCCGGCAATTATTACGCAAAGGACTGCGTGGTTTCGACGACGGTACAGCCTTTAAACGGGGAAAGCCATTTACTTTTAATCCGTGCCCAGGGAGCAATGAGGTTTTATGCCGCAGGTTTTGAGAAGGACTGCCTTGTGATCTACAAGAATAATTTTGGGTTTGAGAAGCTGGCAGAAAAGAAATTTAATTGGGAGCACGGAAAAGAATATGTACTTTCCCTGCAGGCGCAAGGAAATAGGATCATGTTGTCAGTGGACGGCGGGGAAAGCGTTGAGGCGATGGATGCGGATTTTGGCTATGGAATGTTTGGCTGTGGCTGCCGTTCCATGGGGAGAGTATATTTTGGTGAGTTTACTGTGCATGCAAAGATATAGTGTTCTATAATGGCAGAGAATACAATGCCGTTTACGGTGTGAAAGCGGATGGGGGGATATTCTATGAAAATACTGAATTTCGGGTCTTTGAATTATGATTATACCTACCAGGTCAGCCATATGGTCTGTTCCGGGGAAACGCTTGCTTCCACCCAGCTAAAGACTCATTGCGGCGGCAAGGGGCTGAATCAGTCCATTGCCCTTGCAAGAGCCGGGATCAAAGTATATCATGCCGGTATGGTGGGGGAGGACGGGCAGCAGCTGGTTGATGCCTGCAGCCGGGAAGGGATCGACGTGGGATATATCCGCCGCGTTGAAGGGAAAAGCGGGCATGCTATCATTCAGGTGAATCCAAAGGGAGAAAACTGCATTTTGCTTTATGGAGGAGCGAACAGGAAAAACTCTGAAGAACAGATTGATGATGTGCTGGGACGCTTTGAAGCGGGGGATATGATCCTTTTGCAGAATGAGATTAATCTGGTGGATGTATTGATTGAAAAAGCTTTCCGGAAGGGGATGAAGATCATTTTAAATCCTTCGCCCTTTGAAGAACAGTTGATGGGGTATGAGCTTAAGAAGGTGCATACATTCCTGATCAATGAAACGGAAGGAAAGCAGATGAGCGGTGAAGAAAATCCGGAACAGATGCTTTGGAGGATCCATCAACGGTATCCGGATAGTGAGATTGTTTTAACTCTTGGGGAAAAAGGAGTATGTCATTGCAATCGTGATGGCAAGGTGATTTCCGTACCGGCCTTTCAGGTGAAGGCGGTGGATACCACGGCGGCAGGGGATACCTTTACCGGCTATTATCTGGCGGGGGTTTGTAAAGGGAATGACAGGAGGGAAGCCTTGCGCACCGCCTGCGGGGCATCAGCGCTTGCCGTGATGAAAAAGGGGGCGGCGATGTCGATCCCGGTAATGGAAGAAGTAAAGCGTTTTTTGGAAAAAGGGTAGGCGGTCCTGCCCTTTTTGCTTGTGGGAATATCTTTGTTAATTTGTTGGAGATTTCGTATAAAAATATTATACGGGAGGGAATGGCATATGGGAATTTACTTAAATTCAGGAAATAAAAACTTTGGGAAATCCATGACGCTGGAGATGCTGGCGGCCTATTATAGCTGTGGCTGTGATTCGGGCGGGTTGTGATTGCCGAGCTGCGGAAGGCATATGAAGGGGTTGTCCCGGAAACAGAAACGAACCTTGCCGCTTCTTTGGAACAGATTTATGTGGAGACGAACAGACAGTTTATTTTTCTCGTTGATGAGTGGAACTGCGTGATGCGGGAAAGGCAAGAGGCGGAAGAAGCAGTATCTTGATTTTTTGAGGGAGCTTTTGAAAGACCAGCCGTATGTGGCGCTTGCATATATGACAGGTATCCTGCCGGTTAAGAAGTACGGTTCCTATTCTGCCTTGAATATGTTCTGGGAATATTCCATGACGGATCAGAAGGAGCTGGAAGAGTATACCGGCTTTACGGAAACGGAAGTAAAGCGGTTGTGCGGCAGGTTTGGCATGGATTTTGACGGGCTGCGTACGGATATTGTGCAGATGTGGTTCGTATATCAGGGTTAATACGCGCGGCTTCCAGAATGATATGCGCACATTTAAGACAAAGGATGATGTCCTTACCTTGCTGATTCATTTGGGGTATCTTGTTTATGATTCAGAAAAAAGGGAGGCTTTTATCCCTAACAAGGAAATCATGGAAGAATTTGAAAATGCCATGAGCGTGGGCGGCTGGCAGGAAGTCATGCATGTATTGAAAGCAATTGCCTGCGGGGCGGGGATTTGCGGATGTGGTGTTTTTGCCGTTGCCCAATACCGGGAAACCGGCGCTGGTGGTGGAATTGAAATATGATAAAACTGCCAATGCGGCTATACGGCAGATTAAGGAGAGGCAATATACGAAGGCGCTGGAAGGTTATCATGGTGAGATTATACTTGTGGGAATTAATTATGATAAGGAGAAGGCGGATAAGCCGCATAGCTGTGCGATAGAGAAAATGGAAGTGGGAGCATGGCGAAAGTAAAGAAGTATGGTCTCAATGAATGAAATAGCTGATCCCCAGCTATGCTGGGGAGAATAGAGTAAGCTGTAGCGAAAAGGATATCATAAAAAAGTCTCTTATGTTATACTTTTATTCATAGCATGATTCTTCCGGTTTGAATTGATTCCATATACCAATTTTTTGGGTGATAATATCACTGTTGCACAAAGTGCTTTTTTACAAGGAACTGCTCCAGATGCTGTTATCTTAACTGTTTCCCCGGAAGATGATATATCATATATTTTTCGCACAATAAATCACATAGAAGCATATGTAAACACTAAAGTAGTGGCAGTAGTTATATTTCCGTTAAAACGAAAATTGCTGGCTGGGGGGATGCTTGGTTATGAGAATATTGCGGGTACGGAGGAGATGAAAGATAAAATAAAAGAGATATTTTGTGGTTTTGTTGTTGAAAACAATAATGTTAGTAACGAATTGTGTGAGATTTTAATAGAATATTTAGCGCAGGAGAATGTTTAAAATGATTAAAAATATTGGAAAATGTTGTAAAATGGTTGTTTTTGCAGCGCCAATTTATGTTTTATTAAACCTATTTATCTTGATGGCGGTATCGTTAGCCCAAGTAGGGTCAGGCTATGCCATGGGGGTGGTTACAGAGGCGATTTTGGAATCCGGCGGGGTATTTTCCAGGGAAGTGTGGCTTCCTGTCTTGTTTTTTGCGGTAATGATCACGATTGGCGGAAACCCAGAAAATTTTAAAAATATGATGGTTGCCCTGTATACGAACAAGGCGCGGAAGATTTTTTCAAAGATATTCATGCTTAGGGCGTTTGAAGAAAAACAGGATAGTTATTATGACAGCAAATATTTAGATGAATATATGTTTGTGAGGAACAACATTGAGAGTACGACACGGGTGACGGCGACTCTTTTCAATAAGCTGGCTGGCGTTGTCATTACAATATTTATGACAGGATTTGCGATTATCAGGATCAGCCCTGTTATTCTTGTTTTCATTTTACTGCAGGCAGTGCTGATTCTCATAATCAATAACCAGATTGTAAAGAAAAAGATGGTTTTAAACAGGAAGTATGTATCGGCGGAGAGGAAAACAGAGTACTATAAGGACATTCTTTCCGCCAAAAAGCATGCAAAAGAAATCCGAATTTTGAACTTGCAGGACTTTTTCCTGAAAAAATGGGGGAAGGTATTTTTGGATTTCTCGGAAGCCAAATACCGTTTTGAGATTAAAGCGAAATTGGTGGCAGCGGTTCCATCCCTAGTAAGACAGATTTGTCTGGCAGGCCTGACGATATATTATTTGTTCCTTGTTTCTCAAAAAGTGATGTCAGTCAGTGATTTTGTGTTTGTCAATGCAGTCATGTGGATTATGGTAGGCAATATTAACAGTTTTGTCTATTTGCTCGGGCATGACCTGCAGGAGGATATGCTTTACGTTGACAGGTATTTAAATTTTATCGGAGATTATGAGGAATATCTGGGCAGGATGCGGGAAACGGACAGTTGTAAGGAGAAAGCAGTTCCAGAGTCGGAATTTGAGGAAATGGAACTGAGGGATATTTATTATGCTTATCCAAATCAGGAGAATACTGCTCTTCGGGGGGTTAATCTGAAACTCCACAGTGGGGAGATCGTATGTCTGCTTGGATATAATGGGAGTGGGAAAAGTACGCTTTCAAAGATCATGTGTGGGGTTCTGCGGGATTATAAAGGTGAAGTGATTTTAAATGGAAAGGATATAAAAACGCTGGATCAGGAGCAATACTATAAGTATTTTGGTGTGGGATTTCAGGACTTTACGCGGTTTAGTGTTTCGCTTTATGAAAATGTAGGAGTTGGCTGTATTGAAAAGCTTGAGGAAGGCAGGGAAGTTGAGAAGGCATTAAAAAAGGGGAATCTCACGGATTTGGCCGCAGGGCTTACAAATGGTGAGATGACCCTTCTGGGAAAAGAATATGACGCTGCAGGACAGGAACTGAGCGGCGGACAATGGCAAAGGATTGCGTTGGCCAGAGCTTATATGGGAGAACCATGGCTGATTGTGTTAGATGAGCCTACGGCATCTATAGACCCAATGGAGGAATTGCGGCTTCTGCAAAATTTTAAAGAGATTATTGGAAACCGGGCGGCTCTGCTTGTTTCCCACCGTATTGGGTTTGCCCGTCTTGCGGACCGGATTTATCTGATGCAGGACGGACAGATCCTTGAGGAGGGAAGCCATGAGGAACTGATCCAAAAAAGAGGGATGTATTTTGACATGTTTATGACCCAGAAAGATTTATATGAGGAAGCAGTGGTATGAAAAAGAAAAGTGAAACAATGGGGATATGGAAAGCACTAAAAAAAGTCAATTCTTTTGTTTTTGTCAATGCGCCTTTTTGGTATCTGACATACATAGTAATCAGCGTTTTGTTGACAGGGGCGGCTTTTTTGAATTTATATTTTGCGGAGTATACAACGAGCAGTGCATGGAAACTTTTTACCGGGCAGGCCGCTTTTCCGCAGGTGATGTCTATGGTTCTATGGTTGTCTGCTGGTTTGCTGGCATTTTTGGCGCTGCGGATTGTTGGGGAGATAGTATGGGAAAAGTTACGTTTGAAAACCAGATATCATTTTGAGAAGAATCTTTTGGACCAGACTTCTCGTGTTCAATATGATTATTATGAGTCTCATGACAATAATCTGGATATTTATAATGTGTGCACAAAAAGCTTTGCGGCTTTTGAAAACTATATAAAAAGTACGGTTTTGTATGTCACGATGATCCCATTGGTTGCGATTTATGCATGGTATCTGGCACAGATTAACCCGGTCATGGTGTTGGTTTATCTTTTTTTGTCAATAGCATTGAGTTTATTTTCGGGGAAGATTTTTGGGCAGCTTGGTGATATGTGGCAGGAAATACAGCCCTTTGCACAGCGTCAGAAATACTTTTTTTCAATTGGTTCGGAAAAGGACAGCCATCAGGAATGCCAGTCGTGCAGGCTGTATCCCTATATTGCGGGAAAATGGAATATGGCCTACGATGAAGAATATAAAATAAGGATCAAAATATTCAGCAGATATGAAATCAGTATGCAGACGGTCAGGCTTATTTACAATCTGCCGTATATTATGATGCTGACGTTCGTGGTATATGAAATAGTGCAGGGTCGGCATGAAATTGGTTTTCTCGCCATGGCAAATGGACTTTTAAACAATATTATTGATTCTGTTGAACTCTTGCAGGAAAATATTGCGCAGAACCAGCAAGATAAGGAATTTGTGGGGAAATTTGAAAAGGTACTGGGTATGCACCGGGATAAGGGGCGGCAGGATGAAAATGCGCAGGGATGCGAGCTTGTGCTTACGGATGTCAGGTATCGATATCCTCAAGCTTCTTCTTATGCATTGGAAGGGATTACTTTTCAGGTGGCAAAAGGGGAAAAAATAGCCCTGGTAGGTGTCAATGGCAGCGGGAAAACGACCTGCATGATGATAGTTTTAGGGCTTCTTCACGGACAGGGGAATCAACGGCTGTTCAAAAACGGAAGACCGCAGCGAGAGCTTATTTCCTGCATTTTACAGGATTTTGCGCAGTATCAGATGAGTATCCGCGAAAACATACAGGCAGGGTGCATCGGGAAGGCGCTGACGGATGATGAAGTATATGGGCTTTTACATGCCGTAGGGATGGAAGAATTTGTGAGAAGGCAGGAAAAAGGGCTGGATACCATGTTAGGGCAGCTGGGGGATGGGATAGATTTGTCAAAGGGGCAATGGCAGAGGATAGCCATTGCAAGGCTTTTGGCAAACCCGGCGGCAGAGCTGTGGATATTGGATGAACCCACTGCCTATTTAGATCCTATGACGGAGATTGAAATTTATCGGCTGATCCAGGAATTATCCGGAGACAGGGCGGTAATATTTATTTCACACCGATTAGGATTTGTACGGAATGCGGACAGAATTATTGTTTTTGAAAAGGGAAAGGTGGCATTATCCGGAAAACACGCAGAGTTAATGGAACAAGGGGGGATTTATGCGGAAATGTATGAGAGCCAGAAGCAATGGTATCGTTGAACGGTGAGTGAAATTTGTAAAAGGAATACGTTTGGGTATTGATAATTAGGGATTGAGATAAGTAATAGGGAAGCGAATGTGGTAAAGAATATGCAAGGAACATATATGTTGGATGTCTCAAAAAATGTTTTACATACTTATTTATGGTATGCATTAAAATTTTCTATATTGGAGCAGCCGCAATATAAACAATGGTATCATTCATATTTTCTAAATCCGGTAATTTATGCATATAGAGGAAGAAATGATTATAAAATTGATTATTGTGAATATTTTGACGAAATGAAAGTTTTTGCTGAGGTGTTAGATATTGAAGAATATACTGATAGGAATTGTGTAAAATCTTATGTGGGAGATTTTTTTAGGTGTTGCCTGATAGAAGGGAAATATATTGAAATAGAATTAGATTTTTTTTATATTGAAGAGTATGGTGAAAGGCATTATACTCATCCTTTGCTTATATATGGATATGAAGATAAGACTTATTATGCATTAGGTTTTAACCGTAACAATGTTTTTGCTTTTTTTACTTTATCAGAACGTGAACTTGTGGAAGCATATTATAGCGCTGTCGAAATGAACTATACAAAGGAAAATATGGTAGATAAATATGCGTACCATCTTCTGTAAAATTTCCAGGTGGCATGAATGAAAAAGCAAAAATTGTTACTGGAAGGAAGACGGGGGTTAAACTGCTCAATTCCGTGATAAATGACACTGCATTAGCTATAGATTATAGGGCATTTCATTTTCTGGCGGAGCATAAATTGAAGCTGTCAGAAGCGTTCCGGTTTTGGGGGAATGGGCTAAAAGTTAGTAGTAGCTTGATTGAGGATTTGCAAAACATAGCTAATCAGTACGAGTGTTTGCGGTTGCGGGTATTAAAAGACACGCATAAAAATGTGCATATAAATATTTTCAAAAATAGGGATTATTTATATAAGTGCCTGAAAAATTTAGAAGAGTTGGAAAATGAAGAAAGTAAAATACTAAAAGAGATGTTATTAAATTATTAATTCATTCATTGAGTTTTCGCAAAGTATAATGAAAAAATGGATATGCCTACTCAGGGAACTGGATAATCGGTCTACAATGTTTGCTTTTTAGATGGTTCGTGAAGCTGGTCTACAACGTCGGTCAGAAGGCAGCTTCTAGAAGCCAATATACCATAAGTGATGTTAACGGCAAATTTCTTTTCGGGTTTTAAAATTTTATGAAAAAGCTAAAATTTTTCGTTTTAAAGTGTAAGTATTTGATGTGGAATAAGCCATAAGGTGTTGTTGCTAACTTCATATGCCCTCAGACTGATTTATTATGGTACAGTAGCTTGCGTCTGGCGGTCATGTGGATAAAAGTGCGGAAACTCAAGAATGGTTAGTGTATAATTTTAATTGGCAAAAGAAATAAAAAGGGAAGAAGAGAAAATCC
>OFGG01000066.1_pt1 | contig 88947 bp, 76 predicted proteins | sample 1521701 | NCBI WGS metagenome assembly OFGG01 (sample SAMEA3504081, study PRJEB24116) | mouse gut metagenome | biome: mouse gut; feature: mouse-associated habitat; material: faeces | place: Denmark | collected 2011
CTCAAATTTCTTTTCCTGCACGATATTCAGTTGTCAATTTTCAGTTAGAATCACATTCATTGAGATTCCGAGAAGTTATTATAATCAGACTATAACAAACCATCCTTTCCAAACCCTTTCTAAAATCTAACACATTTGTAAGAATGTTTTGAATTACGGAATTTATAGTAAAATAGATCTAACACACTCTGAGCGTGAGACGCGATTAATTTTTCAGATTTCTTTTGAAGCAAGAAATCATACTGTTTATCAGGATAAAAAAAATAGGTTTTTCAAAACATATTCAGACAAAGAAAACCAGAAAAAACGCTCAGGTGCAATGAAGATACACCTGAGCGTTTTATCCGGCTTTCTACACTTTTATTTTTACTGGGACAAAAGCCCATATTCAGCCATCAGCTGCCCCTGAAAAGCTTTATTTGCGACGGCACATTTTAGATCGTCAAGGCGATTGTCCCGTATGAGCAGAGAATACAATTTGTCAATGCGTTCTTCGCCGCGCTTTTCCCCCCGCTTTTCTCCTCGCTTTTCCCCGCGGAGTTCCGCTTCATACATTCCTGTATTATAATCCCATATGGCTTTTTGCCGGGCTTCGTATTCTAATCGTTTTTCCTCATCCTGGCTGATTACCTGCAGTTTCTGGTATGCACTTTCAATGTAAGGGTCTTTCTGTGCCAACATATCAAATTCCTCCTCTCTTTCCGCATTGATAAATTTTGCCCATAACTCTATGCCGCTGCTGTCCTCCCGGAATATTTCCGGAAGCTTGGGGAGTTCGATAACATGAAACTCCATTTTATCCGTGTAAATGAAATGGCGGGTGTCTTCGTGGATATGGAAGCAGGAATAAAACTCTGTTTCACCCTGGAACAAAATAAAGTCAAGGATGCTAATGCTCACGCATTTCTTGAAAACATTGTATTTTTGCCCTGGCTTTATCTGCTCTGTAAACATTTTTGCCAGATAAAAGAGGGAGCGGTCCGCCCACACGCTTAGTTCGGAAAGCTGGATTTCAATGTCGATTTCTTTGTCATCGTTTAACAGAAGACGGACATCTAAAATCCCCAACTTATCATCTGCATACTCCTTGCGCAAGTTCGTGTTTAAAAGGTGCGTCTCTTTGATATCCTCCAGTTTGATATTCAGTACGGCAGACAAAAAGCCGGTACGAGCTTTCACGTCTGTCATAATTTCTTTGAAAGCGAAGTCAATTTTAGAGCGTGCTTGAAAAATCATTCCCATCATCTGCATCCCCCACTTAGCGGGAGATTTGCGCCAAATTCGGTCAACGTAGCCCGCTACGCCTCCCCCATTTGGCGCAAATCTCCCGCTAAGTGTGGAATACATCTGCCGGAAAGCATTTTTCAAACACGCTCTGGCCTCATCAAAAATTCCGACATTCCATGCCCTCCTGTGTGTTTGTAGATAGGGGTATATGTGAACTGAAGGTTTTCCTTTCCTGTAATCAATATAGCATATAGAAAAAACAGCGTCAACTAATATTAATTTTTCGTATGATGTATCAATTTGCACGACAATGCGTTCTTTTACATTCTCTAAAACGAGTGTTTAAAGAATAAACATTGCACAAAACATATGTTATAATTTTTCTTTCTATGTTAAAATAAAAAAAAGGATCATCACCTTAAATAAAAACCCATCGTTCATTTGCAGCCCAAACGGTTTTAGTGAAGGAAAAAATCCGTTGGAAAAGAGGAAAGACATGAAATATATACCTGCAGTTACTGAAATGGCAAATGATATTTACCACGTTTTCTATACAACAATCCGCACAGTCTATCCCAAATATTACCCGAAAGAAGCAGTAGATTTTTTTATCCAGCTTCATAATAAAGAACAAATCCGGAAGCGGATAGCGTCTGAACATATAGGCGTGCTGACAGACGGCAGTACGATTGTCGGCACGGGCTGCCTGAAAGGCAGCCATATCACGGGAGTATACGTACTGCCCGATTATCAGAAGCAGCACGGCGGATCACAGATTATGGATTATTTGGAACATAAAATTGCAGAAAAGCACGATAAAGCGATTTTAGACGCCTCGCTTCCCGCAGTATGCTTCTACGGGCACAGAGGTTATCAGACTGTGGGACATGGCGTCTGTGAATTGGAGAATGACGTAAAACTGGTTTATGAAATTATGGAGAAACAATTAATAGGTTGATTTGTACCATCTGCTTCGCACTATTGCGTCGTTAATATTTTCAAACACGCTCTAATCAAACGGCACATGGCTCACAAAATATTTATCCTCATCATCTGTCATATACAAAATACTGCACCCCGACGTCTCCCCGACCCTTAATTCTCCCGGCGCAAATATATTTTCCCTCGCCCAGAAAAATACCAGTTCTTCCGTGGCCAATCCCCATTTATCAAAAATCTGCTCTTCCCCGGTAGATAGATTCCGCTTCCAGATACCGGTATAATCTTTTTCATGCGACGCCAGATAATACACAAAACCGTCCTTCACACCGCACAAAAGCCCGGGGATTTCTTCTACAAACTGCGCCCCGCCGCTAAAGCCAGGAGAAATACGGCAAAGCGGTTTTGGCTGCAAACTGTCATTTGTCCACCCGGAATAATAAATCCAGCCGCCATCCTCGCATACTCCGTCAAAAACACGGTACATTATAGTATCCGCCGCCCTGCGGCCGCTTCCGTCCATCGCAATACTGATAAGCGTTGCCTCCTTTATTCCCGTAATGTCCGGCGTTACAGCCGCTTTATAAAGAATCCTTCCGCCTGCAAAAAGCACTGGGCATTCCCGCCAGGCGTCCTCAAACAGCAGATTTTCCAGCACCTGCCGTTCCCCATTCCGATACCTTGTTAATAAAAGCGGCCCCACTTGCTCCGCAAATTCCCAAATTGGGCTTTCCCTTTCCAGATCCTCTTCCAGGTAATAGCGCCAGCCCTCTTCATCCTCATGCAAAAATTCCTTTTCTAAAATCCTGCCCAAATCTTCCATCTTCAGATAAGGAACCGCCTCTTCCCCCTTCTTTTCATAATATTCTGAAAATAAAGGATAAATCTGCGCGCCGCCCCAGGCGCCGTCGGCCGCTATAATAGAAAGTCCCTGCATATCATCCGGATGAAAGATTCCGCCGTCTTTTGTAAACAGGGAATCTGCGGACAAATATACGATTTTTCCGGACGGCGTCTTTGCAAACGTCCTGTCTCCCCGTTCCAAAAGAGCGTCATAACGCTCTTCTCCAAGCGATTTCAGATCCGAATAATCTAATTGCCTTTTATCCACGTCATACAAAAACTGCTCCCCGGCGTCCGGCTCATTGTAAAGCAAAATCGTACCGCCGTCTTTTGAAACCTCAATGTGCGTCGCCCATTCCCCCTGGATATGGCACAAATCTGCAGATTTTAAGTCTATCAGCTGCCCGATTCTGCCGTTCTTAAGATCATAAACCATAAGCCCCCAATAATCATACAGTATTGCCCGTTCATCCGAAGCATAAAGAAGTTTTGGGAATACGGTTCCGTAAACGGCGCCGGCTGCATCTTCTGTGTTAAGCCCTGTCAGTTTTGAACGCATCTTATTCAGGCGCGCGCCATCCTGCGCCTGATTTTCTGTCTCCGTCCTGTTAAAAGCCGTCGTTTCCGGATGGTTCCCTTCTGTTTTTTGTTTCGGCTCTTCCGCGTTTTCCACGGATCCTGCGCATGCCACAAAAAGACTTGCCGAAAGCAAAACCGATGCGCCAAGGACTGCCGCAAAAATTCCGTTTTTCTTTGTATTTGCGGAAAAAAGATTTGCAAACCGCTCTTTTAATGTCTTGACATCCCTGGAAAAATCACTGGTTCCAAAAAATGCGCGCCTGTTTTTGGAAGAAGACGCGCAGTCCAGCAGCGTTTTCCCATACTGCTTTTTTTCATCCCTGGAAAAATTTCTGACGACGCGGCTGTCGCACAGAAGCTCCATGTCTTTTACCGCCTGCCGTTCCATCCGGTACACAAGGGGATTGAACCAGTGTAATGTCCTTGCGGCTGCAAACAGCATTTTTGCCCAGAGATCTTTTCTATGGTAATGCGCCAGTTCGTGCGCCAGAATAAAATCAAGCTGCTTTTCTTCATACTTCCTGTCCGCAAGCAGGATCCGCGGGGATTTTAGCCCCATCAGCACAGGCGCCCCGACAGCGGAAGAAATATATACCGGAATGTTCTCCACACTGGTAACATAACGTTTGGTTTTTTCCGTTTTCCGGTAAAAATGCGCATAAGAAATAATCTGCCACAGTAACGAAGCCGCCGCACCCGCCGCCCATACAAAGGCCGCCCAGGAAAACGCCTGCCGCGGGGTCGTTTCCCACCGGTTACCGCCGTTTTCTTCCCCAGAACCAATATCCGTGACATTCTTTGCCCCTCCGTCCGCTGTTTTCCCACGTTCTGCTTTGCGGGGCGCATCATCCGTATGGGCTTTGCGCTGCAAATCCACGCTTTTTTGCGCGTCTTTTTCCTTGCCGCCCGCCTCGTCTGAAACTTCTTTTGCAGCGCCGGGCAAAAAATATGCTTCCGCTCCCCCGCCGGACAAAAAAGGAATTTCAACCGCCCTGCCCGGAACGGAAATATCAAATGGCAGCGCCAGCCGGACGGCCAGAAGCAGCCAAAGGCAATACCGCCAGAAAACCGTATGCGTTTTGCAAAGCAGCAAGGATACGGCAAAAACAAGCAGGATCCCTATCCCGCAAAATACGGAAACATTCCATAAATAAAGCAACCATTCCATCCCGTCCGCTCCTTCCTACAGGCTGTCCAGATAATCCTTCAGTTCGTCTATCTGACGTTCGGAAAGCCCGTCCCCGTCATACAATGCAGCCACAAACTTTTTTACGGAACTGCCGTAAAGCCTTTTTAAAATAGAACCGCTCTCCTGCCGCAGGTAATCGCGCTTTGCTACCAGAGGGATATAACAGTTACTGCGCCCCTCTTTTTCTACCCGGACAAACCCTTTTTCTTCCAGGCGCGATAAAAACGACAGCACGGTTGTCTTGCTCCACGTCCGTTCTTTCGGCAGTTGTTCCTCAATTTCCACGCGGGTCATAGGCCTGCCTGCCCGCCAAAGTATCATCATCAGCTCCAGTTCCGAATTGGGCAGCGTTTTGTGTTCCATTTCCATTTCCATTTCCTTTCTGCATATCACGCTCTGTATTTTATATTCGGCATCTGCCGTACATCTGATTATATTCTACATCTGCCGAACATAAAAGTCAAGCGGATATCTCAAACCTCCCTTGTCCGCGGGCGCCGTCCGCCTTGACGCTCCTTATAAATGTCTTTATAATTGTATTATCTGTATTATCCTCTGTCAGCCAAGTACGCCAGAAAAAGGGCCGGGGCATTTTGCCGGCCCCGTCCAAAATAAAGGAGCAGGCTTATGACCTTAAAGCAATTAACCGTTTTTTTAACCCTGGCCAAAGAAGGCAGCTTTACCAAGGCCGCCGCCAGATTAAACTGCGCCCAGTCCGGCGTCACCGCACACATCCGGCAGTTAGAAAATGAACTGGGCGTCCCCCTTTTTAACCGTATCGGCAAACGCACAGGCCTGACGCCCGCAGGAGCCGCTCTGCTTCCGTACGCCAAAAAAATGCTTTCCCTTTCCTCCGAAGCCAAAAACCTGTACCGAAAATCCCCGCGGCTTACCGTCGGCTTAACGGAAGCCGCCGCCAACTACCTGCTTGGGAATATCTTAAAAGAATTTACCGCGATTTGCCCGGACTCCGAAATCTTTTTCCAAATGACGGATCACAGGGATTACTGCGGGATGCTCTGCGACGGGGAACTCGATCTGGCAATTGTGCTTGACGTGCCCGTAAAACGAAAGCCTATCCAAGTGCTGCTAAAGCGGAAAGAAACCATCCTGTTAGCGGCGGCCTCCACGCATGAACTCTCCGGCGGCCACCGCATCCAGCCGGAAGAACTGGGCAGGTATCCCTTGCTGCTTCCGGCAAAAGACTGTCCCTACCGCACATTTTTGGAACAGAAGCTTTCCGCCGACGGCATCCTCCCCAAAACCGCCCTGACAGCAGACTCCACCCCTGTTATAAAAGAAATGGCGATCTGCGGCGCCGGGCTTGGGCTGCTGCCGGAATTTGCCATAAGAAAAGAACTAATTTACCATATGCTGGAAAAAATCAATTACAACACGGATTTTCCTGTCTACACGCAGCTTTTGATGCATCCGGATAAATCGGTTTCCAAAGAACTCCGGCAGTTTCTGGAAGTCGCAGGCAGGCACATTGCCCCAAACACGCTTTAATACATCTTCCGGAGCCCTTTGGGATAATGGTTTTTTATCATTCCTTTCGAACGCTTTCCCCAGCCAATGCCAAGCCCGTCCACCATAATCAGATGCCAGCCCGCTTCCCCATCCAAAGCGACCGCCTGTCCGCACAGATATGCCCGTACAGACGGATCCTGCGCCGAAAAATTCACCGTTTTAAACGCCTCTTTACTGTGCAGAAACAGCGCAAGCGCATGGGACGGCTCAAAACGGTTTTTCTTGTTTGTCCCAAGATGAAGCCCCGGCCGAAGCACTTTTAGGCCCTTGATCTGCGGCATATATAACGGGGCAAGGTACAGCTGATCCCCAAACAAAAGATAATTCCCTTCCCGCTGCATACGCAGGTTCTCTTTTTGGAAGCGAAACCACTCGGCGCACTCTTTTTCCCGCATCCCGGTCTCTTCCCCGCCTTTTGGGGCAAAAATACCGCCGGTTACCCCCTCTTTTTGCAGGACTGCAAAAAAATGCCCTTCCCCGTTTAATTTATGCGGAAACAAGCGCGCACAATATCCGGCCTGCCCCAAAGCCCCCGGCTCCCACTCCGGCCTGCCGGGCTCCATCCCCGGAAACAGTTTGGCCTTTAGCACAGAAAATTCAGGAAAACGATTCAGAAAACGGCTGACGCTGCCTTCGTTTTCTTCCGGCGCAAACGTACAGGTGGAATAAACTAACCTCCCGCCGGCACGCAGCATCCCCGCCGCACAGCCTAAAATTTTATCCTGCCTTTGCGCACATAAAACGACATGCTCCGGGCTCCACTCCTGTACGGCCGCCTCATTTTTGCGGAACATCCCTTCCCCGGAGCAGGGAGCGTCCACCAAAATCCGGTCAAAATACGCCGGAAAACGCTCCAAAAGACGTTCCGGCGTTTCGTTTGTAACAACTGCGTTTGCAATCCCCATGCGTTCTATATTTTCCGACAGGATTTTTGCCCGCGCAGGATGGATTTCATTGCAGATAAGAATCCCCTGTCCCTGCATATCAGCCGCAATCTGCGTGCTTTTTCCCCCGGGAGAAGCGCACAAATCCAAAACCCGCTCCCCGGGAAGCGCCCCAAGATACTCTGCGGGCGCCATGGCGCTTGGCTCCTGGATATAATACGCGCCCGCGTCATGGTAAGGATGTTTCCCGGGCTTGTCCTTGGCCTGATAATAATAACCGGCTTTCGCCCACGGAACCGGCGTAAGGGAAAACTGCGCCTTTCCCAAAAAATCCCCGGGCGGCGTTTTTAACGTGTTGATCCGCAGCGCCTGGTGCGGCGGAGCCTGTAAACTTTTTTCAAACAACGTATATTCACTGCCCAGCATATCGCGCATCCGGGCTTCAAATTCGGGTGGTAACATAATTTCTCCTTTTTTCACTTATTGATTCCCAATCGCTTCTTTGTCCAGAGCAAATTTAAAATCAGGATACGTGCTTTTGATTATATCACGTTTCCATAATTTTTTCATCTGTTTAGAGCGTGTTTGAAAAATCATTCCGGTATAATGCCGACACAAAAAGTTGTGGTAAAGGTCTGCATCCATTAGGAAGATTTGGGAAGCGGAAACCCTCTGCCTGACGGAACTTTGCCAACACTGTTCGCTGCAGTACTAGGGCGCGGCTTTTCATTCCCAAAATTTTGTTTTGATTGACTTTTTCGTCCGCACCTCTTATAATAACTTCAAATTTTTGAAATTTATCGGGAGGAAATTATATGGAATTAAAATGGAAAAGCTGCATACGGATCGGCGTTACCGTCATAATCCTGTTCCTTGTCATGCAATACTGGCCCGCATTTACAAAACTGGCGCGTATAGCGCTTGGCGCCGCAATGCCGCTGCTGCTTGGCTGCGCGGTTGCGTATGTGGTCAATATCCTGATGTCTTTTTTTGAACGGCGCTTTGATGCCGCGTCCCGCTCTGCAACAGCACAAAAACTGCGCCGTCCGCTTTGCATGGCGCTTGCTTTTATCAGCATTCTCTGCATTGCGGTCTTTATTGTCTGGATGATTGTGCCGGAACTGATCCGCTGCCTGCAGATTCTGCTGGAAGAACTTCCTGCCGCCTTAAATACGGTATTTTTGTGGCTCGAAGAAAACCTGCCGGTAAAATCCCTGATCCAAAGCAAAGACAGCCTTTTGTCCGGCAGTGAAATGGACTGGCAGAAGAATCTTGCAAAAATTATGGACATTCTGTTAAACGGGCTTGGCGGCGCAATGGGCGCGGCGGCAAGCATTTTATCTTCTGTGGTTTCTACCATGGTAACCGCGCTGGTGGCCGTTATCTTTTCGATTTACCTGCTGGCGGGAAAAGAAAAAATTGCCGGGCAGTTTAAACGGCTGTTTACACGTTACCTGCCCCATAAAGCGACTGATAAAATTTATTATGTAACAAAAACTCTTGACCACTCCTTCCACAGCTTTATCGTGGGACAGTGTACCGAAGCGGTTGTCCTTGGCCTGCTGTGCATGCTCGGCATGTTTTTGCTGCGGCTGCCGTACGCCGCAATGATTGGCTGCCTGATTGGGTTTACGGCTCTGATTCCGGTAGCGGGCGCCTATATCGGCGCAGTCATTGGGGCGTTTATGATTTTTACCGTTTCCCCGGTGCAGGCTGTTATTTTTCTGATCTACCTGTCGGTCTTACAGCAGCTGGAAGGCAACCTGATTTACCCGCGTATCGTCGGCTCTTCCATCGGGCTGCCGGGTATCTGGGTGCTTGCTGCCGTAACAGTCGGCGGCGGCGTTATGGGCATTCTGGGCATGTTCCTCAGTGTGCCCCTTGCGGCGACTGCTTACCAGCTTTTAAAACACGACGTCTGCAGGAAACCTTAAAAAGGGGACTGCCAAAATGACAGTCCTCTTTTCAATTGCTCTTTATTTTACAGTCACTGCTTTTTTATTACTGTACTTCGAATATACCTTCTTCCCGTTTATTGTCCGGTAAGCCCTGATACGGAAATAGTACTTTTTCCCGCTCTTTAAGCCTTTCACGGTTTTCTTTAATGAATCCTGGCCTTTTACCGTAATAGTCTTCGGATTCGTAAACCGGGTCTTTTCTGAATATTCAATCACATAGCCTTCCGCCTCATTGGTCTGTTTCCAGTTCAGTTGAACCTGTCCCTTCTTGGTACTCTTCCTGGAGTAAATCGCTGCCTTACGGCTTCTAAACCTCGTTTTGGCCGCCAGGATTTTCGTCTTTTTCAGGTTCTTATCTGCCGCTGCCAGTTTCGCGGCCGCCTGTTCCTGTGCTTTCAACAAGACAGCTTCGGCTGCTTTCGCTGCGTCCTGCGCTGCTTTTTGCGCCGCTAATGCCTGACGCTGCGCTTCTTTCGCGCCGTCGCTGTAGGATTTGGCCAGTTTTGCGGCTGCGTCTGCCCCGTCCCGGAAGGTTTCGGCTAACTTGCTTGCCGCATCCGACATTGTCTGGGCGGTTACCGCCAGGTTCTTTGCATTCACGGCTTCCTGTGCGCTTATGCCGGCCTGGTTTTTCGATTCTAGCGCGTCTAATGCCGCGCCCGCCGCTGCATCTCTTGCCGTTTCAGCTGCATCCTTTGCCGTCACCGCGTCGTTTTTGGCGGAATTGGCTTCTGTTTTGGCTTTCAGCGCATCGTTTAAAGCGTTTTGCGCATCTTCGACTGCCTGAGCCGCATCGGACGCATAACCGTCCACTGCGTTTAAGGCGTTTTGTGCCGCCTCTGCTGCCGCATTCGCTGAATTAGCGGATATTAACGCGTTGCGTTCCGAATCCTGCGCCTTATCGCGGGCGTCTTCGGCTGCCGCTTTGGCGTTCCATGCATTTTCCTCCGCGGTCTTTGCATTTCCTGCTGCCGTAGCGGCGTTTTTCGCTGCGTCAGACGCATTCTGCTGTGCTGTTTTCGCATTTTCTTCGGCCGTTTTTGCATTGTCGCGCGCTTCTTCAGCCGCTATTTTCGCATCCTCTGCAGCTTTCTTTGCCGCATTGATTTCCGTAATGCTGCCGGAAGCCGTTTCCTGTATCTGTTTTGCTTCATCTCTCGCCTGTTCGGCTTTCTTCTGCGCATCTTCGGCCGCCTGTTTTGCCGTATCCGCTTCCCTGCGCGCCTGTTCGGCTTTCTCCTGCGCATCTATCGCCGCTGCCCGGGCAATTTCAGCTTTTTTCTGGGCATCGGCCGCTTCAGTTGCCGCCTTGCCGGCATTCTGCTCGGCTTCTAACGCGGTATCCCTTGCCGCTTCGGCAGCATCCTGCGCGTCTTCGGCAGCATCCTGCGCGTCTTTTGCCGCAAGTTCCGCCTGATTTGCTTTGTCTAACAGCTCCTGCATAACATCTAAGGTATCCACATATATCTTCGCCTCTGCAATGTCAATACAGTCGTCGTTCTGCGTACCGTTGTCGTCCACATAAATGATCAGCTTCTGTGCGCCGGCCAGATCTACCGTCATAAATTTCGCGTTATCCCTCTGGTTTATGACGCCGCTGTCTGCCAACAGATTTTCCTGCAGATCTTCTTTGTTAAAGCTGTCCTTGTAGAAGTAATACCGCACGCCGTCCCTTCCCGTCTTATTTGCCTTGATATAGTCAATCCCGACATAACCTTCAAAGCGATCCGCTTTGACGCCGCTTAAATCAAATACCAGCGTTGCGCTTGCGTTGCCGCTTAGGCCCTGAGCAAACTCTTTGCGAGCGCCGTCTACGTTCATGCTGATTGGCGCGTCCTTACCCATTGTTTTTTCGCCGCCGTCGTATTCGTTGACATGGAAGCCTCCCCATGCGGAAACAGAATTTGCCGTATCCAGATACAGCAGGCCGTAATCGGCGGATTCTTCCATATCCGTCCCAAATACCTTATTTGCCTCGTCTGTTTTTGCCGTCAGGTAATAAAACGTATGCACCCGTTCCGGCGTCTTTTCTACCAGGGCGTCCAAAGCTTCCAAAAGAAGGCTGTTCGCTTCATCCACCTCGTTTTGCAGCGCGTCTTCTTTTGCCGCGGCTTCTCTTGCCGTCTCAAGAGCCGCCATAAGCGCCGCCCAGCTTTCCGGCGTATAATCCCGCTCTTTTTTACTTTCCGCGAGCGCAATCGTTTCCTGTAATGCAGACTTGTCTGTTTTCACATAAACTTTCGCGTCTGCAAGATCGATACAGTCGTCATTCTGCGTACCGTTGTTGTCCACATAAAGGATCAGTTTCTTTACGCCCGTCAAATCCACGTTCATAAATTTGGCGTTATCCGGCTGGTTTATGACGCCGCTGTCCGCTAACAGATTTTCCTGCCCGACGCTTTCTTTATAGAAGAAGAAACGCGCTCCGTCCCTTCCCGTCTTCCCGGCTTTTGTGTAGTCAATACCGACATATCCTTCCAATCTGTCTGCCGGAATAGAGCTTAAATCAAATACCAGCGTCGCATTCGCATTGCCGCTTAATCCCTGGTCAAATACCCTGCGCTCACCGTCAACCTTCATGCTGATAGGGCTTTCGGCTCCCATGGTTTTCGCTCCGCCGTCGTATTCGTTGACATGGATCCCGCCCCATGCGGAATTTGAATTTGCCGCGTCCAGATAAATCAGCCCGTATTCGTCTGCCTTTGGCATATCGGTACCGTAAATGCCGTTTGCCTCATCCACCTTTGCCGTCAGATAATAAAACGGTTTTATTTTGTCCTCGGCCAGATGGTCCATTGCCTGCTTCAGGAAATCCGCCGCCTGATCCACTTCTTCCTGGGAAGGTTCTTCTTTGGCCGCCACCGCTTTTGCCGCCGTAAGCGCTTCCATAAGCGCCTCCCAGCTTTCCTGCGTATATATGGTTTCCTCCAGGGCGTCCGCCCCTGCAATCAGTTCGTTTAACGCCGTTTTGTCCGCTTTGGGGATAGAAACGGTAAGCGTAGCGATTACCCTTGCGCCGGAAGCATGCGTTTCGGTCGGGGATGTGACCATGCCAATCCGGATTGTGCCGGACTTGGTAACGGTTAAGGTTTTGCCGTCCTCTCCCAGGGACGCTTCCCCGGTTCCTCCTGCCACAATGCTGTATCTGGGAGAGCCTGCGCCCTCACCCAGTATAAACAGCCCGTTTACGGTTGACAGATCCGTAACCGCCGTATTTACTTCCGCCGCTCCCGCCGTATTGATTACGGCAATTTTCTCCTCCTGTGCCGCAGAACCGTTCACGGCTTTTACCGCCGCCGATAAGCCCTGTCCTCCGACCGTAACTTCCACCTTGGAATCCTGCTCCAAATCGTAATTGGACAGATAGGTATAACGGAATGCGCCAAGGGCATCGCACATCACCTGCGCCGCACAATCCGGCTTATCTGCCAAATTAGCGCGCGTAAAAGAGCCTCCCTCATAAACGGCAAATAATGTCACCGTACTGTTGGGTTCAAAGCCGCTGCCCGTTACGGTAACCGTATCCTTCTGCCCGTCCACGGTAAGGGCGGCTTTGGGATCTTGAGCCGTCGCATTGATATACGAAAGGTTTGCAGCCTTAAAGCCGCCTTCTTTTGTTCCGGTAAACGTACCGAATACAGGCGCAGCCGTTTCATCATCCAGCCAGACCATAAATGCCAGGCTGGCGTCTTCTGCCGCCGCCACATCATAATTGACGCGAATCGTTTCGTCAATGTTCGCCCCGGTGTCCTTTGCGTTAAAAGCCTCCCTGGTAAACCCTGTCATACGGCCTTCTTTGTCATATGCCACAAAGAAAATGCTGAACATACGGTCGGCGCTTGTGTCGATACCGGAAAGCAGGATCGGAAGGCTTACGCCGTCCCCGTTTACTTCCATCTTTGTGCCGTCTAGCTTCGGCATTGCCATAAGAGGCGTTTCTTCTTCTATAAAATCTACTCTGGCGTCCGCCCAGATCCCCTGATCGCCTGCATTGCTGCCGTCGGCGGGATTCATCACCAGACGCAGCGCTTCATAACTCTTCGTCTCCAGGCCGTCCATATATGTCAGGCTGACGTTGAACTGGTAAATGCCGTCCTGCACCTCCAGCTCGCCGCTGTAATCCCCATTGGACATAACAGGCGACGCGGCAAGTTTTACCCATCCTTCTGTTTCAAAGCCGTCCTGTCCTGCGCCGTCCGGCGTCAGTTTCGTCTTACTGTAATCGAGGCGTCCAATGCTCTTGTGCCCCCATACTTCAAACCGAACGGTTGGGGCCTGCGCGCCCTGCGTACTGCCGGCGGGCTTCATAACTGCGTCAATTCCGGCCTTTGCCCGAAAGATCCCGGCTTTTTGGCTCGAAATATCAATGTCAATGACCTGCTGCGCCCTTCCCGCAAATCCATGTTCATACGTCTCAGCCGCGTCGCCGCTGCCAAGCTTAAGCGAAGTATCGGTCCCGTTTCCTTCACTCCTGTTTTGGTAAACGCCTCCTGCGCCGGAATACGCATACAAAAGATTCCCGTTTTGGGCAAAAGCCGGCCCCTCCATACTTGGAATTTCCACAGCGTCCGATAAGAATACTGTCGTTTCTTCCATCGCGGTATCTTTTGTAAAATGAATCGTATACTCCGTCGGCGTCCCGTTGTCATATGAAACGGTAACGTCGCCCGGTATCTGTGTAATTTCTGAAATTTTTACCGGAACGGCTGCGCCCTGGTCGCATACAAGCGCCGTAACCTCAGGCAGTCCCATCCCATAACTTAATTTCACATCGTATTCTTTGGACGACGGATCAAAATTTCTCAGGGCGACGCCGTTGACTTTTATCTCTAACGCATCTTCTTTCGGATCTTCAAAACCGCTGCCCGGCCATTCTTCCGTAATGCACTTAATCCTCGGATCGCCCCATACGCCCTGATCGTGGCTGTTGCTGCCGTTTGCATTCATGACAAGGCGGATTGCTTCATAGGATTTTTCAGAGCCTTCCTCCTCATATGTCATCGGTATCCCGTCAAAAATATGTTTCGGTTCTTTTGAGGTTCCGGTAAGCAGGGCGGATGACGCCAATTTTGTCCAGCCGGACGCCGTCCAGTCTGCTGAGCCGTTGCCGTTTTTATCATTGTTGATATGCTCCGGATCCTTATAATAATCTTCTGTTAAAACGCTGACATCCTTGTGCGCCCAAACCTCGAATATAATTGTGGATTTTGAATTGTTCGCTTTTAAAGCCCAGTCAATGCCGCCTACGCCTGAGAATGCTTTTGCATCCAGCGACGAAATATCGATATCCAGAATCTGCTCCGCATTTCCGGCAAAACCGGTTTCATAGGTTGTCTGCGCATTTCCAGGCCCAGTCGTCAATAACGCCCCTTTTTCCGACATATCCGGATAAATCCCATGATATCCGGAATAAGCAAATAACAGCCTGCCGCCCGGATGGATCGCCGGCGTTTCCTCCTTCATGGATGGAATCGTTACCAGCCTGCTCAACGGCCGCTCCACTTCACTGGTACCCGGGTCAAAAACCACCGTATATTCTGTCTGCGTTACCATGCCCGTATCCGGGGAGGTATATGCGGCCGTTACAACCGCTGCGCCGGGAACCGCCTCTGCCTGCGTACAGGCAATTTCCAGTGTGGAAGGCCCGGTTGCGGATACATTGGGGATGCCCGTGTAGCCGGACGGAAGCACAACCGTATACTCCGTCTGGTTCGGATCAAAATCCGACAAAACCTTGTCGTCAAACCGGATGGACGTAATAGCCGGGATCTCCGGAAGCTCTTCCATTACTACCCGGGATTTCTCCATCGGATCCTCGTCCTTTGACAATGGCATCAGCATATAGGAGTATTCCAGCAATTTAGAGTCTGTCTTATTGATTACCGCGCTGACCGGTTCCGTGCTCCAGTTTACATTCCCAACGCCCTTCTGGTGCAAAAGCAGGCGTAAATTCACTTCTTCTGTCGCCTGGGCCTGGTACGGGTACCAGTTGCCGGACTGATGCGTGGAAAGTTCTCCCGGCGTATAGTGCAGCGCAACCGCTTCTAACATATCGCCGCCGTAAACCATGCTGGCCAGTAAGCCGTCGCCCTCGTCGTTTAGTAACGCCAGCCAGCGTACATCCGTCTTATTCCCGTTTTCCTGTATCCTGACATACGGCACAAACTGATCCGTTACGCTGCCGCTGAAAACGCCCGCCATATTTCCGGCTTTGCGGTTCCAGTACGTCTCGCTTGGCCCCCTGCCGTACCAGGTCATATTTTCATATTCGCCGGGCGCCTGCATCCACATGCCAAATTCGCCGAGTTGGGAAGGAGCCGTTTCCGACGGCGCCAATTTGGCCTTTACCATTACGGTTCCATTGCCGTAAACCGTATATTCCGTATCATAAACGCTGTCGTTTTGCAGCTTTGCACTGACGCTGACCGTAGTCGCCTGGGGGATAACAGAAGTTACCCGTACCGTAACGTCTTTCATATTTTCACCCTGGCCGTACCATTTATCATAGGCTTCCCCTCCGGTTCTCCACCCGGTTCCGCCAATCGCCGCGTTCTGATCCGGCTCCGGCCTGAAAAAGGATCCTACCGGGGCTTTTGTAATCAAATCCTTACCGCCTACCTGATAAACGTCCATAAGGCCCGTTTCTTTATCAAAAGCAACCGTAAACGCTTTCCCTGCTTCTGTAGCGCCTGTAATGACGACTGTTTTGTCCCCGTTTGCCGTCGTAAGTTCCGGCAATGCGTCCAGTTCTACGACCTTCTCTTTTGTTTCCACGTCCATAAGAAACTGCTCGCTTCCCTGGACATAGCCTTTTTTCGCATATACCAGATCTTCTTTTAACTTATATTCAATCTGAAGGATGTATTCCGCCCCTGCTTTCGGTTCCGTTACGGTAAACGGCACGGCCAGTTCCTTGAAAGAAGCCGTCCCGATACTGCCCTGCGGCGGGAGCAGATCTGCCTCGTCGTCTGTAAACGTTCCTTCCTGCAGCACGCTGCCGTTTTCCAAGACAGCCCATGTCAGTTCATAAAAATTCGCATTTTTAAAGCGGTTAAAGTTCTTTACTGTAAATTTGTTTTCCGCCGCCTGCGCAGCAGTCTGTACAAATTTTAAATCCTGCTGGCGGTATTTAATCTCATATGCCTGCGGCGACCACGTACGATCCGGGAAAATAAACCCGTTGACGCAGAAATTGTAATCGTCGCTCCCCTGTTTCCAGCTGTGATCAAACCCAAAGAACAAATCGTCTTTTGTAAGGCCGGGGCCGCCTTTACCGTTTTTTGGCGTATAAGCCGATTGGTCTACGTAATCCCAGATAAATCCGCCCTGGAACCGCGGGGACGCTTCAAAGGCATCCGTATATTTTTCAAAATCACCGCCCGTATTTCCCATGGAATGCTGGTATTCCATCATAATAAACGGCTTTTCCCCGGGATTTAATTTATTGTGCGCCGGGTACATCGTACCTTCAATGTCTACTCTCTGATTGCCGACCCACCCCTGGTAATGGATCAGTTTTTCCGAATCGAACGCTTTGATAACATCGATCATCCGGTTAAAGTTTCCTTCCTGCGGATCGGGCGCAAGCCTGTCAGACTTATCGGAGCCCGCTTCGTTCCCCAGGGAATAAATCAATACGGACGCATTGTTCTTATCGCGCATCACAAGGCTTGTCATGCGGTCTACCATAGCGTTCTGATAACGCCTGTCATTGCCCGGGAATACCCTGTCCCCGCTGCCGGAAGACTCATATTTTGCATCTGAAGGGATTCCCATCGTACGGGCATTATGAGACTCTACATTGACCTCGTCCATAATATAAAGCCCGTATTCGTCCGCCAGTTCAATCAGATGCGGATCCGGCGGGAAATGGCTCGTACGGATTGCGTTGATGTTTAACTGCTTGGCGTTCTGCACATCCTTTACAATCGTATCATACGGGATATGGTGTCCGCCCGCAGGATCCGCTTCGCCCCTGCACACGCCGTAAAATTCAATATTCTGCCCGTTGAGGCGCATCTCTGATTTGCCGGGATCGCCTTCTATGTAAAACTCACGGAACCCGACGCGTTTTCCAACCGTCTGCAAAAGGCTGCCGTCGTCGTCATACAGCGCCATCACAAGCGTATACAGGTTGGGAAACTCCGCAGACCACAGCTTCGGGTTTTCTACTACAGCGTGAAACACCGCTGCCGCTTCTTCTCCTGCCGCCGGGTTTACGTTCTGCACAATCCCGTTTACGGACGGAACCACATTACCCGCGCCGTCGTACAGATATGCGCGCACCTGACGAGCCGCGGCGGCATCCGCCGTATTGGCCACATCCACTTTTAACTCCAGGTTCGCCTGTCCGTAATCGTGGTTTTCAAACGTCGTTTCCACATTGTAGTCGAATATGGATACTTTTGGCTGTTTTGTAATATAAACGTCGCGGTGGATTCCCGCGTAGTAAATCATATCCTGGTTTTCTATATAACTGCCTGTCGTATAGTGGTATACCTGCGCCGCAATCAGGTTCTCTCCGGCATGAAGGTAATCCGTAATGTCAAATTCCGCCGTGGTAAAGCTATCCTCGTCATATCCGACCGCCTGCCCGTTGACATACAGATAAAATCCCGATTCCACACCGTTAAACGTAATGATAAAACGGCTGCCGATATCTTTTTCATCAATCGTAACCGTCCTCATATACGTGCCGACCGGATTGTAAGCCGCCGGCGCCGCAGAACCGTCTCCCCTTGGCTGCTTTGCCACGCCGTTTCCGGAAGCCTCCCACGGATAATCCTGGTTATTGTAAATCGGCCAGTCAATCTCATCGCCTTTCCATCCGGCATACTGCATATTAGTCTGCCAGCTTGAAGGCACCGTAATATCAAAATAATGTTCCGGTATACTCGTAACTCCTGTAATATCCGGCTTATCCGCCGGTTTGGATACCCAGTTAAACTTCCATGTGCCGTCCAAATCAATGTAATTGGGGGAATTTTTTCCCAAACGCAGGGTTGGGTTATTCTTTGCCGATTCCAAATCGTCAAATGGAATAACAGAAGCCCTGGCGTCTGTCTGGTTTACCCGGACTATTTCCGGCGTCGTCCATTCGTTCCCCGTCACCGCTTCTGCATTGGCAGCGGAAGCGCTTGCCCCCGTGACGCCAAGCATAACAGCCAGGAAAAAAGACGCCAGTGTAAACCGTTTTACTACTCTTTTTGATTTTGTCTTCATTTCTGTCCTCCTTTTTCTTCCTATTATAATATTCGCGGCTTTCATGCCCCATATGCACCAATAAACCGTCTCAGTTTAAGTGTAACATAGCTCCTGTCCGATACAAGCGTACATTCTATATATTTTGTTTTCATTTTATAGATTGAAATGATTTCAAAAAAAATACACCAGCTTTTCATATAAGCTGATGTAATCGCACTAAATCTACTTACCCTGATATGCTAACTGCTTTTCACGCGCCTCCAGTTCTATGTATTTTTCTATCAAACGATCCATTTTCTGATTTGCTTCCATAAAATCTTCATCATCCGTACCATGTTCAATCATTTCATTGACTATGCTTCTCTGACGTTCAATGTCCTCCTGCAATTCCAATAATTCTTTCATTTTGTTCTCCATTAATTCAGTTTTTATCCGGACAACCTCCCTGCCTTATTTGGGCTTACGGATGCTGACAGTAACTTTACTTGGTTTTCCTGTGTTCCTTACCCTTGTAGACATTTTAACCTCTTATCCAACAAAAATCAAACAAATTCGATAGTTTTTTTTCTGCTTATTTCGACAAATATTTTCGAAAATCACCTGAAATAGCCTGAAAACGTCGTTTGAAACAAAATTTTGTATCTACAGGTAAAGACAGCATCCGACAAAAATTGCGCCGGATGCCTCTTTTCTCACTTTATCTGCTATTTGCAGCAAAATGACGTGCACTCTGTTTCACGGCATTCACAGGCATGTCTGCCGCCAATCCCAATCTGATCCGCATTGCATTTGCAGTCCTCATTATGCACACAGTTGCAGGCATGGCAGTCTACGTCAATATTTTTCCTCGGCTCGTTCATAGAATTTCTGACCGAATCGCCCTTTCTCTCACGGAAGCTTGAACAGCAGGTTCCCTGCGCATCTTTAGCGTCCTGTCCCTCTACCATAATATCTCCTTTGCAGCAGTACCGGTTTTCATTGTAATAACAATTCATTGCAGAACATTGTAATTTGGTCATAATATTCCTTCCTCTCTATTCTAAAAAATCCGGCCAGATATCACCGGCCGGATTTAGTATTTGAAGGTATGCTGCAAATTATTCTTTTTATTTTTATGAGTTTTTGCCGGCCTCTTCTTCTTTACGGATTTCTTTGGAATCAATTTCTTTCCGGATATCCGAAATAAATTCGGAAAGCGGCCTGCTCCCTTCGTCTCCTGCAAAACGGCTGCGGACGGATACCGTTTGCTCCTCTTCTTCCTTCTGGCCGACAACCAGCATATACGGCAGCTTATCCAGCCTTGCCTCGCGGATTTTAAAACCGATTTTTTCGGAACGGTTGTCCACGGTAACGTCTATTCCGTTTTTCGCTAATTCCCTGCGCACAGATTCGGCATAGCCTTCGTATTTTTCGGAAATCGGAAGCACGCGCACCTGTTCCGCGCAAAGCCATGTCGGGAATTTGCCCGCATATTTTTCTATCAGCCAGGCCAGCGTCCTTTCATAGCAGCCCAGAGAAGTCCTGTGGATAATATACGGACGCACTTTATCGCCGTTTTGGTCAATATAATACATATCAAACTGTTCCGAAAGCAGCGCGTCCCACTGGATCGTAATCATCGTATCGTCTTTGCCGTACACGTTTCGCGCATTGATATCTACCTTGGGCCCGTAAAATGCCGCTTCTCCGACATCCTCCACAAACGCAATATCCAATTCGTTTAAAATATCGCGCATATGCTGTTCGGTTTCCTCCCAGACCTGCGGTTCCCCGATATATTTTGCCCGGTTGTCAGGATCCCATTTGGAAAGATGGTACGTTACGTCTTCTTCCACACCAAGCGTTTTTAAACAATATTTGGCAAGCGCCAGGCATCCTTTAAATTCTTCCACCATCTGATCCGGGCGCACAATCAGGTGCCCTTCGGAAATTGTAAACTGGCGCACCCGGGTCAGCCCGTGCATCTCCCCGGAATCTTCCGCACGGAACAGAGTGGACGTTTCCCCCATGCGGTAAGGCAAATCGCGGTAAGAATGCTGCTCATTTTTATATACATAATACTGGAAGGGGCAGGTCATCGGACGAAGCGCAAAGACCTCCCTGTCCGTCTCCTCGTCGCCCAATACAAACATGCCTTCCTTATAGTGATCCCAATGCCCGGAAAGCTTATACAAATCCGATTTCGCCATAAGCGGCGTCCTGGTGCGCACATAGCCCCACTCTTTTTCCTCCAGATCTTCAATCCACCGCTGCAGTTTCATAATCATTTTGGTTCCCTTCGGCGTAAAAAGCGGCAGTCCCTGCCCAATGACATCTACCGTTGTGAACAGTCCCATTTCACGCCCCAAACGGTTGTGATCCCGCTTTTTTGCATCCTCAAGCTTCTCCAAATGCGCTTTTAATTCTTCTTTTTTATTAAAAGCCGTCCCATAAATACGCTGTAAGCGCGCTTTGTCTGAATCGCCGCGCCAGTATGCCATAGAAGAGGAAATCAGCTTATACGCCTTAATCCCTTTCGTGCTCATCAGATGCGGGCCGGCGCATAAATCCACAAACCCGCCCTGGTCATAAAACGAAATCACAGCGTCTTCGGGCAGCTCCTGTATCAGTTCCACCTTAAACGGCTCATCCCTTTCTTCCATAAAACGGATTGCTTCTTCTTTGGGCAGCGTAAAACGGGAAATTTCATGCCCTTCCTTGATAATTTTTTTCATTTCCGCTTCAATTTTATCCAAATCTTCCCGTGAAAACGGCTCCGTGTCAAAATCATAATAAAAACCGTCCTCAATTGCAGGCCCTATCGTCACTTTTGCTGACGGAAACAGGCGTTTTACCGCTTCTGCCATCACATGCGCCGCCGTATGGCGGATAACCGTAAGCCCTGCTTTATCGTTTGCCGTAACGATATTCAGATCGGCGTCCTCGTGGATCGTAGTACGCAAATCCACGATTTCTCCGTTTACTTCTCCGGCGCATGCCATCCTTGCCAAACCTTCGCTAATATCCTTTGCAATTTCAAATACGGATTTTGCTTCCGAATACTCCTTGACAGATCCATCTTTTAACGTAATTTTCATTTTATATTTTCCTTTCCTTTTTATTATTTATGGTATAAAAAATCCCCGATACACTTTTTATGTGTATCAGGGACGATTCACACCGCGGTTCCACCCTGGTTTATTTTCCCATTGCAGGGAAAACATCTCATACGACGGTAACGGAATCACCGGGCCGGATTAGAGCCACTCAGAGTTGGTTTTCAGCCGCTTCATGCAAAGATGCTTCCAGCACGCGCAAAAGCAAAACGCTTACTCCTGCGGGCATCTCTCTCTGCTGCATTGCTACAGCTTACTCTTCTCGTCTACGTATTCTCACAATTCAAGTTTTTGAATATCCTTATCTGCCGCAGCAGCGCTTATATTTCCTGCCGCTTCCGCACGGACATGGATCGTTACGCCCGGGCTTTTTGCCGACGATAACCGTACCTGATTTCTTCTGCTCCAAATACAGCCGTTTCTTCGTCTCCTCGTCATAAATATCATTCCACATCGGCAGGTTATAAAGCCAGTCCGCCTTTGCATCCACCATATTTTTATACAGCTTCTCTTTGTCAAATGCAAGGCTCACCCTGGTATCTTCTTCCATGGTCTGAATTGGATTCGGCTCTATCAGGCTGTCGTTAATCCCGTCCAAAAATCCGGTCATATCCATAATGCTCAGCCCATACTTCTCTGCCAGTTCTTTTACCGTACCTTCTACTTTTTCATCCGGATTTAAAAGCAGCTTCTCATATACGCCTTTTTCCAGAAGAAAATACCTCTGCCAAAATCTCTGTAATTCCTGCTTGTCCGTCTTTTCATTATAGGCAACCTTCTGCCAGTTCTCTAATAAAGCCATATGCGCGCTCCTCCTATTGAAAAAGTTCTGAAACCAAAATCAGGCATCAGAACTTTCGGGTTGGGCTGTTTATAATAAACAGAACAGTTCGTAGGGGAATCGAACCCCTGTTTCCGCCGTGAGAGGGCGGCGTCTTAACCGCTTGACCAACGAACCATGAACCGTTTATTACTATACCACATTATATTACATATTGCAAGACTTTTTTTAAAGAATTTACAAAAAATCATTTGCAGCTGTACGCCTGCTGTACAGCCCGTTTATACCGCCGGATATTTTAGTCATCATATCCGTTCGGGTTATTCTTCTGCCAATTCCAGGAATCGGCGCACATCTCTTTGATTCCGTACTGCGCCGTCCATCCCATTTCTTCTTTTGCCTTTCCGGCATCGGAATAACAGGTTGCGATATCGCCCGGCCTGCGCGGCTTGATAGAATACGGAATTTTCACTCCGGTAGCTTCTTCAAAATTCTTCACGATATCAAGCACGCTGTACCCGGTACCCGTCCCAAGGTTGTAAATGCCAAGCCCGACATTTTCCTTTAACTTGTTAATTGCCTTTACATGGCCAATCGCCAGATCGACAACATGGATATAATCTCTCACGCCCGTTCCGTCCGGCGTATCGTAATCATCGCCGAAAACGCCTAATTCTTTTAACTTGCCAACGGCAACCTGCGTAATATACGGCATTAAATTATTCGGGATCCCGTTCGGGTTTTCACCGATTAAGCCGCTCTTATGCGCGCCGATTGGGTTGAAATAACGAAGCAAAATGACGTTCCATTCCGGATCCGCTTTCTGCATATCGCTCAATATCTGTTCTAACATCGACTTCGACCAGCCGTACGGGTTTGTGCAGACGCCCTTCGGGCACTCTTCGGTAATCGGGATAATAGCCGGATCGCCGTAAATCGTTGCAGAGGATGAAAAAATAATATTTTTGCAGCCGTGTTGGCGCATCTCATCGACCAGGGAAAGCGTACCGGCAATGTTATTGTTGTAATACTCCCATGGTTTTGCCACAGATTCACCGACTGCTTTTAAACCTGCAAAGTGGATGCAGCTTTCAATCTTTTCTGTTTCGAGAACTTTCTTCAAAATATCGCGGTCTAAAATGTCCCCTTTATAAAATGTAACTTCTTTGCCCGTAATCTGTTTTACGCGTTCCAAAGACTTCTCACTGGAATTGGAAAGGTTATCCAATACAACTACCTCATATCCAGCGTTTAACATTTCCACACACGTATGGCTGCCGATATAGCCGGCGCCGCCCGTTACCAAAATTGCCATAGAAAATTCCTCCTTTTTCATAATTATAACTATCATACCACGTTTTAAACACGATTCCTAGCAAAAAATAAAAGAATCCTGAAATTTCAGGATTCTTTTTAAACAGGCCTCTGCCTGTCCGCTTTTCACAAAAACTTATGCTACCTTGCTCTTTGCAAGTTCCGCTAATGTTGCAAAACCTTCCGCATCGCTGACTGCAAGTTCTGCCAACATCTTGCGGTTCATATCCACTCCGGCTAACTTTAAGCCGTACATAAACTGGCTGTAAGAAATCCCGTTTATCCTTGCCGCCGCATTGATACGGGCAATCCACAAACGGCGGAACTGCCGCTTTCTTTCTTTCCTTCCGGAATAAGACGTTGCCAAAGCCCTCATAACGGACTGCTTCGCAACCCTGTACTGTTTGGATCTGGCTCCTCTGTAGCCCTTGGCCAATTTTAAAATTCTATTGTGTTTTTTTCTGGCATTTAATCCGCCTTTCACTCTTGCCATTTTCTATTCCTCCTTAACTGATTCCTATAAATACGGTAAAATCTTCTTCATAGTCTTAACGTTGGAAGCGTCCGTAATTGCCGGCTTCCTGAGGTTCCTCTTGGTCTTGGGGCTCTTCTTTGTTAAGATGTGGCTCTTATAAGCTTTATTTCTCTTTAATTTCCCTGTTCCTGTAACTTTAAAGCGTTTTGCAGCTGCTCTGCTGGTTTTCATTTTGGGCATAGTTATTTCCTCCTTAAAAATGCTATTTTTTCTCTGAAAGCACCATGCTGATGCTTCTGCCTTCCACTTTCGGCGCTTTCTCTATTATTGCTACGTCTGCAAGGCTTTCCGCAAAATCATCTAAGATGTGCTTGCTGCTCTGCATGTGGGTCATCTCACGTCCTCGAAAACGCAGTGTGACTTTTACTTTGTTACCTTTTGTAAGGAATTTCTTTGCCGCATTCGTTTTGGTCTGCAAATCATTGGATTCAATATTTGGTGACATACGAATTTCCTTAACCTCGACAACCTTCTGCTTCTTCTTAGCTTCTTTTTCTTTTCTTGCCAGTTCATACCTGTACTTTCCATAATCAATAATCTTACATACAGGCGGCTTTGCAGTCGGGGCAATTTTCACCAAATCAAGTTCTGCTGCCTCGGCCAGCTTCATGGCTTCCCTCGTTGGCATGATTCCAAGCTGTTCTCCGTTTACTCCGATCAGACGGATCTCCCTGTCCCTGATCTGTTCATTAATCATTAATTCGCTAATGGTTGTGCACCTCCAAAATACATTTTAAAATAATCGCCGCCGCACATATCCCCCGGATACGGGCAAGCAACAAACAGACTTCACTTTGCGGCAAATAAAAAAGTGGACAGCATACCTATCCACTATCATGCGTTTCAAAACAGCATAAAAGCGCTGCCTGAATTATGAACCATAAGTCGCCCAATTGCGCTTCGGTGAGAGCGGACACTCTGCTTGCTTTCAACAACTATTACACTTTAGCACAGAAACAACAGAGTGTCAAGTAATTTTAAAAAAACAGGGCTTATTCTACTTTGGTAGTCAAAAGAACTGCAATTTCTTCATAAGTAGCTCCCTTTGGAATTTCATATACGCCCGGAAGAATGGAGTTATCATAATCCTTTTGGACGAGGAAATCGTTAAATGCTTTGGCATTGTCCACCAGGCCTGCTTCCTCCAGCTTCTTACAGACCACATCCGAATACTGGCCTCCGCTGATTTCAACGCGTATTTTTTCCTGCGGCTTTGGCTCGACGTTCGGTTCGTCCGGCGCTGCCTCGCCTGTCTCCGGTTCGTCTGCCTCCGTTTCATCCGGCATATCCTGAAAATCTAAACCGGCGCCTTCAAACGGCTGTGTCTGCTGCGTTTCCGTTTCCAAAGGAGGCGCCGTTTCCGTCTCTGTATCCACAAGGGCAGTCTGTGTATCTTCCTGCCTCTCCTTATTCACCTGCGCAACTGTTTTGGATTCCGTCTCCGGCACAAAACCGTCCTGCGGCCCGGAATCATTTTTGCGTATGGAAATCACAATCATAAAAATAAGCGTTGTTACAAGGATTCCAATCCCAATCCCTCTCAGATAATATTTCAGCTTCACTTCTTTCTTTTCCCTTCATACAATCCAATGACTAACTGCACTTCGCCCAGGCCAAGAGCCAGTTCCCTGGCAATATCAATGCTTGATTTCCCTTCTTTATGCAGCGAAAGAATCGCCGCGTTGTGGTTTGCATCCTCTGATTCTGCAAAATCTTCTTTCGGCAGGAACTTCTCCTCCGTATTTTCTTTGGATACGGGCAGCTCTTCCGGCTCGACAGCCGGATCCGGTTTGATTTCGCTTACAGGCGCAGCCTGCGTCAAATGCATTGTGAGTTTTTCGTCTTTTTTCTCCAAATCATTTGCAAGTTCCTGCAGTTCAGCAGAAAATTTTGTCAGTTCCGTATGCTTGTCGTTTAACATACTGTAAAGAAACATGATTTCATTGTGAGTTTTGTTTATGGTTTCCACAACCGTATCCGAAAATTCACTGATTGCCATAATCTTTTCATTGCATTCCTTTTCCATGGAACGCTCGGATTTTATCATGACCTCTTCAACCTTTTCTTCTACCCTGCCTTCAATCTCTCCAACTGCTTTCTGCAGTTCCCGCTCCATAACTTTCTCGATCTCGTCGTTACTCAATTCCCCGATTTTATTTAACTCGCCGGGGCTTAATTTTTCGGTCAGAAAGAAACTGCCAACGTAAAATACCACTCCGATTACCAGTAACAGAATCTCCACTCCTGTCATGCCTGCCTCCTTAACGTCCGTAACAGCCCAATCGGTTCTCTGTTACCTATATTTTCATATCGAAACGGCCGCCCTGCTGCATATATACCGCTTTGTTTTTCGCATTTTCTTCCGGTTTCTTCTTTTTCTTCTGCTGCCCTTTGTATTCATTGCTGCCTTTTTCTTTGGCATCGTAACGCTTTTCATGCTGATCCGCGTCGTCGGCATGGTTTACCTGCTTTAGCTGCCTGCTTTCCTGCGTTTTTATATGCGCCTGGATATTGTGCTGTTCTACCAAAGGCTTGCTGTCCTCCTGCTGCTTGAGCACGCCCATATCCTGCGTCCTTGGTATCATTCCGTTTAATGTTACCGGTCCAACTGCCATTTTACCACCTCATACCATTCCTGCGCCCTGCACGCATATCCTTCCGGCCCGTACCCGGGCGCTCCGCTGTACAGGCAGCTGCCTGTACCGTTTACAAGTTCGCCACCTTAATCTCCCCGTCCCCTTTAAAGAACTGGCAGTACTGCCTTTCGTTTTTCGTCGTCAGGGAAAGTTCCGAGATTTTTATGGTGACCCCGGCATAAATAATCCCCTGTACCTCTATTTTGGCTTTTACCGCGCTCATAAAACTCATACGCATCGAATTAATTTCTTCATTAATCGGGGCAAGCTGCCCTTGCAGCGTTTTAAGCGCCATAACCTGCGTTTTCATAAAATGTGTCTTATCCGGCGGCAATTTCACGCCGGCTTTGAGTTTTTCACTGTAATTGATAAGAATCGGACGGATAACTTCGATCTTTTTGCCGATTTCCTTTGCCTGTTCCTGCAGCTGCTGGTAATGCTCCATTTTTTCCGGCTCCACGCCAACCTCTACAATAGTGCCCGTACCCATCTCAGAGCCGATAATACGCGCGGAGATTTTATTGCTTGCGCGTACGCTGCCGCCGCGGATAAATCCTTTCCCGCCGCTGACATTGATCTCCGTATTGGCGGAAACATTGCTCTGGATAATGGATTCCGTTTCCACATAACCGCCTGACTTGACGGTTGCGCCTTCAATAAATTTGGCAATCACATTTCCTTTGGCCGACAAAACCCCTTTGCCCATACCGTGAATCCCGTGCTGGACGATAATCTGGCCGCCTGCATAAAGCTTCGCGCCTTCCACAACGCCGCCAACCATAATATCCCCTTCTGCATAAATCATAAACCCGCTTTTCACATTGCCTTTTATACTTACATTGCCAGGATAATTGATATCCCCTACCGAATTATCCACATCTGCGGGAACTTCATATACGCTTGAAACAAAGACTTTGCCCTGCACCAAAGATGCATGTCCGGTAACTTCGGAATACAACTCCGTCCCATCTTCCGATACCCGGATATTATTTGCAAAGGACAGTTTTAAATCTTTCACTTCCCTGGGCTTTAATTCGCAGCCAAGCACATCCCGTCCCGCCTTGCCGGGAACCGCCGGAATCAGCTTCGCGATCAGCTGCCCTTCTTCTACCTTACTGATAACGTTTAAATCATGGTAGTTGACGGAACCGTCTTCGTTATGTTTGGGTTTTAAGCTTTTGCTGGTTGAAAAATAATATTCTATCTTGGCGTCCCTGCCCAGCGCAGGCGGCGTCCCTTTGCCAATCAGATACTCCGTACAATACTCCCGGTACCCCATAAGCCGGTTCAGCATATTTTCATCTACGCCATAAACCACCTTTTTGTGTGCCAGTTCATCCTGTATGTCGCCTAACGTAACCGCGCGCCCCCCATCCGAAGCGGGATAGAATTTACAGCGGATAAGCATCGCGTCAAGCGACAAAGAAACAATGGCCTTTTCAGGTATCACGTCCGTCTTGCTCCGGCCGACAAATACCTGCTCCGGCACCATAGAAGAAACCGCCTGATTCAGCGCCCTTGTGTCATATTCATGATATCCCTCTCCTGTCAGATAAGATACCACCTCTTTGGCATCCAATGCTTTTCCGCCTTCTTCCGCCGGGAAGAAATCCAAAAAAAGCATACCGTCTTTTATCAGCGGTTTAAAATAAGCATTTCTGTTTTCCATATACATACCTCCTTCCCTCAATCCCAGAGCATGTTTGCCGTTGCATCCTCAGTCTACAACAATATCCATATAACCGCCCATTTTTCTGCGCATTTTTAACAGAGCTTTTGTATGGAGCTGCGAAATCCTTGATTCGGAAACGCCGAGTACTTTGCTGATTTCCTTTAACGTCAGCTCCTCATAATAATAAAGCTCTATTACTTTTCTCTCTTTCTCCGTTAACAGTTCCAATGTATCTTTTAAAACTTTTTTAAGTTCGTTTTCCTGAATTTTTTCTTCCGGCTGTATAAAATGGGAATTGCAGCGTGCGTCCATAACCGGTTCGCTTCCCTGTTCCACATATTCGTTCAGTGAAACAACGTTTGTAATCTTAAGCTGAGACTGCCAGACCAAAAGTTCTTCATCGGTTATGCCGATTTCCTGCGCTATTTCTTCGTCGCTGGCATTTTTGCCGGTTCTCATTTCCACCTGTTTGATGGCTTCGTCTAGTTTTTTCTGTTTCTGACGTACGGTTCTTGGAATCCAGTCCATCTTGCGGATTTGATCCAAAATAGACCCGCGTATCCGAAGGCTTGCATACGTTTCAAATTTTACATCTTTCTGGGAATTAAACTTATCAATCGCGTCAATCAGCCCGAATATGCCATATCCTACCAGATCGTCATATTCCACGTTATAGCCCAAATACATACTTAGCCTGCCCGCCACAATTTTAACTAACGGCGCATACTCCAATATAATCTGCTCGCGTAGTTCCGGCGACGGATTTTTTTGATAAGCTTCCCATAACTTTTCTCTTTCCGCTGTCTTCATCTCAAGCCCCCATTACTATAATAGCAGACTATTCATTCTTTGCTCCGGCCGCTTCGCCGTCTGTCGGCTCCTCTTCGTTTTCTGCGGGAGAATCCCCCTCTTCTTTTGGAGTTTCCTCTTCCTCGGCGGCCATCTCTTTAAAATTCATATTAATTATCACGCTGGCTATCGTACCGATTACAAAAAAAATCAGGCATACCACAATAAATCTCTTTGCAAAAACTACAATATCCACGCCCTGTATAAACGATATCACACATGTTACAAATCCGGCGACCAAAGCCAGGCATGCCGGTATTGATTTTGTATTCATCCCTGCTTCCTCCAATATCAGAGGTTTTATATTTTCTTTACCAATTTGCCGATTGCCTTAATATAAAAATCCCCTGTTTCACAATGCAATTCCACGGTACGCCCGTAATTTAAACCTGTATCTTCCGCAATCAGCCGAATCCTTAACTGCCTTAATTTCTCTTTTGCAGCAAGCGCATTCCGTTCCCCGATATTGCTCACATTCGAACTTCCGCTTACCGAGAACATCTTTGCCCCGCCGGCAATCTTAGCGACCAGACGCGTCCGGTTCGCCCCTGCCCGAAGCACGCGCTTTAAAAGTTCGTCAATTCCTGTATCAGCAAATTTGGCAATATTGCTGTTGTTTCTCATCTGTGTGCTGTCCGGCAGCATATAATGCACCATACCGCCAATTTTTGTAACCGGATCATATAAAGTCAGGCCTATGCAGGAACCAAGTCCTAAAGTTGTTATAATATCAGGTGACTTACATATATTCAGATCCGCCATACCTACTTTTATAACCTTGCTCATTTTCCTCTCCTTATATTGATAACCCAAGCGCTGTTAATATTTTATCATAAGAATCCTGTTCCGGCATCAGGATAAAATAACCATTGATCATAATGTCGTCCCCAAATTCAGTCTGAATCAGCAGCGCATTATCTCCAAACTGCCCAAACTGGATTGCCGGAACACTCAAAATAGACGCCGCCATATCAACTGCAATATAAGGGATAGACGGTGAAATAACAAGCCCCGTCAGGCTTGACAGCGCATTCAGGTAAGATGCTGCGATGATATTGCCGATTTCTTTTAATGCAGACAAATCCATCTCGTCAAATTCTTCCTTGAGATCCCCGTCGCGTCCCATCAGCTTATTTACCAAAAACTGTGCGGAATCCATTTTCAGCAAAAACATCATGCTGCCTTCGATATCTATCTGGACTTCCAGAAAAATACCCACTATTGTTTCATCTTCAGGGCAAATGGCAGAGCCAAGCTGTGAAACCTCCAACAGTTCGACCTTTGGCACGCTCATGTCAAGCCGTATCCCCAGCATGGATGCGATTGCTGTCGTTGCATTCCCTGCCCCGATGTTTCCAATCTCCCTTAAAACGTCAACGTACATTTCATTGACCTGCTCTAATGTAAATTTACCCATTCTTCCCTCCATACTATCATTTTCTAGATTTTTCTCCTGCCTCTTCTTTCTTCCTCAAAAATATAGCGGATGATTTCTTCCTGCATCTGATTGTCATGGAAAATAAACTGTACACGTGTTTCAATCTTGCCCCAGCGGTTTTCTGCTTCCTCAGAAGAAAGCACATGGCCTTTTATAAAATACTGCTTATCCATACTGCTGGTACTAAGCCTTATCACCATCAAAATATAGCTGTCCCTCTCCAAAACGTCTTTTCCGATAAACCTCGCGCCGCCGCCGCTCAAATCCAAAAGCATCGCCTGTTTTTGGGCGTCTTTAGCGGATCCGTCTTCACGGAACTGCTGTAAAAGCCGATCCGCCGGCATTCGTTTGGCATCCTCCGGGGAAATCTGATAAAACAGGATATCCATCAGGCACGGAAAACGGTAATACTCCCTTCTCTGGAATTTTTCCAGCTGGGACTGCAATTCAATCAGCAGGACGTATATATTGTCCTTCTTGTAACGTTCTTTGATACGCCCAATCCCATGGTAAAGCCCCCCGTTTGTATAAAATACAAATTCATAACGGACGCCCAAAGGAAGCAGTACGACTTTTCCCTGTTCAATGGGCATTGTAACCTCTATTTCACCGGAACTTGTAATATCATTGACCTGGCTTTTATAAATATGCGCCGAAACGCCTGTCTGTGATTGCCGCTCTGCCTGCTGTACCATACGGATATCGGTCTTATCCCCTAAATGCAACAACTTTTCAACCATCGCTATTTCCTCCTTAACTGCTTATCCTTGACAGAATATTAAAAATAATCTGAGCAATTCCCCCACGAACGGACATTTTTTCGTACTCATGATTGAGGTAATTATTTGTCAGAACTTTAAATGCTCTGGAAGACGGCGCGTTCGGCTTTTCAATAGAAACAACCTTCTGGCTGCGAACCGCATTTTCCATCTCCCGATCCTGAGGTATCATTCCTAAAAAATAGATTTCCCCTTTCAAAAACTGCGACACAACCGATTCGAGTTTTGAAAATACGGCGTTGCCTTCCTCCGTACTGTTTACTCTGTTGGCAATGATGTTAATCCTAACTTTATCCCTCAAAAAGATCGGATTCCGGTACAACGCTTTTAACAGCGAATAGGAATCTGTCAGGGAACTCGGCTCCGGCGTGCTTATAAGCAGCACCTCCGGGCTTGCCATTACAAATTCCAAAACACTGTCTGAAATACCTGCCCCCGTATCTATAATAATCACGTCAGCCATCTCGTTTAATTCGGAAAGGCTGTGTACCAGATAAAGAATTTGATCCTTGGAAAGATTATTTAAACCGGATATTCCAAGCCCTCCGGAAATAAAACCGATTTCCATTGGCCCGGATGTAATAATCTCCCGTATGCTTTTGCCCCTGTAAATCAAATCACTTAAATTATATTTTGGTACCGCCCCCAGCATAACCTCTACGTTGGCCAATCCCAGATCCGCGTCAAAAATGATAACTCGCTTTCCCATCTTCTGAAGCCAGACTGCCATATTGACTGCAACATTTGATTTTCCAACGCCGCCTTTCCCACTGGTAACGGTAACTACCCTGGCTTTTTCGGGTGGTGCTTCCCTGCTTTTTTGCTTAATCACATTTCTAAGCTGTTCTGCCTGATCCATAGGCTAACTTCCTCCCAGCAACCTCTTGACCATCTTCTGTGAATTAAAAATTTCCAGGTCATCGGGTACATTTTGTCCATTGGTAATATACGAAACTTCCGCTCCCGAATACAGTTTAATATTCAGGATATTCCCATAAGTTGTCGTCTCGTCCAGTTTGGTAAAAATAATCTTATAATCGGATATTTCTTTATACACATCTGAAATTTCAGCCAGATCTTTATATTTTGTGGTAGCGCTCAATACCAGGTATACCTCGCTGCTGTATTGGCTGTCCAGGTTCTGAATTAACGACTTTACATCTTCTTTCTGGTTCGGGCTTTTGTGGGAGAACCCTGCCGTGTCCACCAACACCGCATCATAATCTTCCAGCTGCTCTATTCCCTGATTTAACTCCATTGCAGAGTAGACGATCGTCAGTGGGATATCCAGGATATTCGCATATGTACGCAGCTGCTCTGCAGCTGCAATCCGATAAGTATCCGCCGTTAAAAAAGCAATCCTCCTGCCCTGCTCCACCTTAAGCTTCGACGCCACCTTTGCAACCGTGGTGGTTTTCCCCACCCCGGTAGGGCCGACAAAGAAAATTACTTTTGGCTTTCTTCCCGCGAAATCAATCCCTCTCGGCTGACCGAATTTCAGGATCATTTTCTGATAAACATTGGACAGGATGTAATCCACACTGTTTCCGTTCCAGTTGACTTTTTCCAGTTCATCTATAATCTGATTGACATATTTTTCATTTACACCGCTTCCAATCAGAGTTTCATACAGCACTTTTATAAAAGCCAGATTTTCGTTTTTTTTGGAATCGGGCTTGGAAAGTTCTTTTTCCTCCGGTTCCTTCCTAGAGCCTGAAGCAAGCTGCTTTTCTAAGATACTCTGTAAATTTTCCAACTTCTCTTCAATGCGCTCCCTCTCGGTAGCGTCTTCTTTTTTAAGGAGGCCGGCATTGCGTTTTAAAAATTCAATCGCACTCTGTTCCGCAACCTTGTTCTGCTCGGCCGAACCGTCAAGCCCAGAAGTTCCGGGAACCGCAGAAACACCGGGAACCGCGGAGTTTCCCTGCGCGGGCAGAGGTATCTGAATCGGTTCATCCGCAGCCACATTAATCGTTTCGTGCATTTTCTGCAGGTTTTTTAACGCCATGCCGGAATCCACATGCTTTTCTTTTTCCTCTGTAGCGGCTGTAACCTCAAAAGAAGATTTCTTAAAAGACTGGAAAATTCCTTTTGGCTTCACCTCTTTTACGTTCATAATGACCGCGTTTTCACCAAGTTCGGCTTTTGCCCTTGCAACCGCCTCTCCCTCTGTTCTGCCCTGAAATTTTTTAATCGTCATCCTGTCACCATCCCAACTGATTGCAATTCAACATTCGATTCAACTTCATTGTACGAAATAACAATCAAATCCCTGAAATAATCCGACGTAAGTTTCTTAAAATACATTCTTACTATCGGTGAAGTTATAATAATGGCGCTCCTGCCCAGATTTTCCAGTTTGGCTACTTCCGTCTCTACGGATGCAACAATGGCTTTTGTACGCTCCGGATCTAACGTCAGGTAAGCCCCCTGCTCCGTCTGCTTAATGGACGCCATAATATCCTGTTCTGTTTTAGGATCCAGCGTAATTACACTGGTCACTTCATTCGGCACAAAGTACTTGCCGGAAATAGCGCGTTTTAAACTCTGCCTTACGTATTCTGTCAGCACATCCGTATCTCTCGTCGTCGCCGCGTGATCTGCCAACGTTTCAAATATGGACAGCAAATCCCGGATAGAAATGCCCTCCCGAAGCAGATTCTGGAGTACCTTCTGGATTTCTCCAAGGCCAAGCAGCTTTGGAACCAGTTCGTCCACAAGAACAGGATTGCTTTCTTTGAGGTTGTTGACCAGGTTTTGCACATCCTGCCTTGTCAGAAGTTCGTCGATATGCGTACGAACAATTTCCGTCAGGTGAGTTGCTATGATGGACGGTGGATCCACAACCGTATACCCCAAACTCTCCGCACGTTCCCGCTGCCCTTCCGTAATCCAGATAGCCGGAAGATGGAACGACGGCTCAAACGTCGGTATTCCCGTAATTTCTTCTTCCACATACCCCGGATTCATTGCCATATAATGATCAAAGAGGATTTCCCCTTCTGTAATCTGGATTCCTTTGATTTTAATTATGTACTGATTCGGATTCAGCTGGATATTGTCGCGCAGACGGATAATCGGTACTACCGTTCCAAGCTCCAGCGCAATCTGGCGCCGGATCATAACGACGCGATCCAGCAAATCCCCGCCCTGATTTACATCTGCCAGCGGTATAATACCATAACCAAATTCAAGTTCAATCGGATCTACCTGCAAAAGCGATACCACATTTTCCGGTTTGCGGATTTCCTCCGCTTCCACTTCGTCCATTCCCGCCTCATCCTCAATCTGCTCAATGCCGATATATTTGGAAATACTTCTGCCGGCAAGTAAAAACGCCGCGCCAAGGCCAACGAATAAATACCACTCAAACGGAGTCGCCACACCCAAAAAGCACATTGTGGCTCCTACAATATAAAGCACCTTCGGTATGCCGAAAAGCTGTTTTACAAGGATAGAACCAACATCTGCCTCATTGGAAGCTTTTGTAACCAGAATACCGGTTGCAAGTGAAATCAACAAAGACGGGATCTGGCTGCAAAGCCCGTCGCCGATGGTCAACAGGCCAAACTGCCCGATTGCATCGCCAAACGGAAGCCCCTGGCGCAGCATTCCCATCGCAGTACCGCCAATCAAATTGACAAACGTTATAATTAATCCTGCTGCGGCGTCTCCTTTTACATACTTTGTAGCGCCGTCCATGTTACCAAAGAAACTGGACTCCGCCTGAATTTTGTCCCTGCGTTCCCTTGCTTCTTTTTCCGAAATAATCCCCGTATTCAAATCAGCATCAATCGCCATCTGCTTACCGGGCATCGCGTCTAAGGTAAACCTTGCGGTTACTTCTGCAACTCGTTCCGAACCTTTGTTGATGACTACAAATTGAATAATGATTAAAATAATAAATACAATCGCACCGATAATCAGATCATTGCCGCCTACAAACGAACCGAATACTCTTACAACATTACCCGGATCTCCGGACGTTAAAATTGCACGCGTGGAAGAAACATTCAGGGAGATTCGAAATATAGTCGTAAAAAGCAGCAGCGTAGGGAAAAATGACATATCCAATACTTCCCTCGCAAATAATGCATTGAACATGATAATCAGCCCAAGAGCTATATTGACTGCCTGCATGGCAGACAATAGTAAGGGGGGAATCGGTACAATGAAAAAAATTACTGCTGCGAGTAAATATAATGCCACGCCAACGTCTGCTTTTTTCATTTCGTTTCCTCCTAGTTATTTTTCAAATTATATACCATCGCCAGAACCTCTGCCACTGCCTGATAAAGTTCCGGCGGAATTTCCTGCCCAATATCTACATTTGTGTAGAGCATACGTGCAAGCGGCTTATTTTCCACAATTTCAATATGGTGTTCTTTTGCCGTTTCACGGATTTTAAGTGCCAGGTAATCTTCTCCTTTTGCAAGGACCACCGGCGCTTTTGCCTCATTGGCATCGTATTTTATCGCTACCGAAATATGCGTGGGGTTTGTTATAATAACATCCGCCTTGGGAACATCCTGCATCATACGCCGCCTGGACGCTTCCTGCATCTTCTGGCGCTGCTTTCCTTTGATTTCTGGATTCCCCTCTGTATTCCGGAATTCGTCTTTTACTTCCTGTTTTGTCATTTTCATTTCTTCATGGAACTTATGCTTCTGGTAAAACCAGTCCGCCAGGCCGATTATCAGATAAACAAATCCTATTCTAAGCCCCGTATCCAGAATAATCTGCCCGCATAGAAGAATCGCCTGCAACAGCGGAATATCATACAGAATAAACAAATCGTCCGCATTGTCTTTCACGGCGCTGTACGCCACATAGACAATGAAAATCATTTTTAAAATAGATTTTAAAAGTTCAAACAAAGAATCTTTGGATACAATCCGCTTAAATCCGCTGATTGGGTTAAATTTATCAAACTTGGGCTTCATGGGCTTTGTCGTAACTTTCCAGCCCACCTGCAGCAGATTCACTAAAAAACACACGGCAAACCCGACAAGCAGAAACGGCAGCATAATTTTAACCAGTTCAAATATGACAGCCCGCAAAAAAGACCCTGTACTGTGCCCGGATATCTCCATTGCATTGCTTGTTACAAATTCCGGAATACGGCTGTATACAAACTGAAAAACATTTCGAAAACCGCTGTATACTGATGCAATACATATCTTTAACATCAAAAACAGGACAATCAAATCTATCGCAAAGCCCAATTCCCTGCTTTTTGCAACCTTACCGTCTTTTCTGGCGTCCGACAGTTTTTTTGCCGTAGGTTCTTCTGTCTTTTCCCCGCCGGGCCCATCCTTTGCAAACCACTGTAACTGGTAAGGAAGGCGCATATTATTCTGATCTGCCGTCCAATACCTCATGAATTATACATTCCTTTAATCATAAATACCATTATTTTTTTCATTTCATCAAATATAAAATCAGATACGTCAATAAACAGCCCGATAGTCAAAAACATAACAATTAGCCCAAACAGTACCTTTAGCTGCATCCCCACCGCAAACATATTCATCTGCGGGGATACCTTCGCCATAATTCCCAGAATACAGTTCAAAATCATGATACAGGCAAATACCGGAAGAGTAATCCGAAAGGCAATGACAAACGAATCTATCATATAATTCAGCATCCCCTCTAACAAATGATCCCACAAGAATACCTGCCCGTTTACCGGTATCAACTGGTAAGAATCCGAAATAGCCCGTAAAATATAATGATGCATATTCGTAACAACTAAAAGCAGCATCACCAGGTAACTGTATAAATTACCCGTAACACTCGCCTGTGTACGCATCTGCGGGTTATACTCTGTTGCCATTGAAAAGCCAATATTGATATCGATTAAATTTCCTGCTAATAAAATAATGGAATTACAGATGTTTGCTGCAAACCCAATGAGCAATCCAGTAATTCCTTCTTTTATGACGATTATGGAATATCCCACAATTCCGGTATATCCAAGGCTCTCCTTCGGAACAATCTGGAATAAAAGCAGGGAAATAAAAACGGATAGCCCTACTTTCAGCCTACCCGGTGTATTCTGCATCCCAAAAAATGGAGCAACAGAAACAAAAGAGGATATGCGAACCAAAATCAACAGAAAATATTCAAATGTGAGTAAGGAAAAGCTATAATTAACCATAATTCAACCTAGCTTAGATACACACTGAAGTCAGACCACAGGCGCGTGACATAATTAGACAGTATATCTAACATCCAGGAACCTAAAATCATGATCCCGATAAATACCGCCAGAATCTTGGGCACAAAAGTCAGCGTTTGTTCCTGGATAGATGTTACTGTCTGAAAAATACTAATTACTAACCCTATTACCAACGATATCAGCAGTAACGGAGCCGACGCCACAATAATGGTATAAATTGCTTCTTTGGCAATTACAATGATATCTCCCTGTGTAATCAATTTTATTTCCTCCTGTCAGCCAAGCCTCTTCGAACTTAATAAAATGTCTTGACCAGGCTTCCAATCACCAAATTCCAGCCGTCCGCCAAAACAAACAGCAAAATCTTAAACGGCAGGGATATCGTCGTGGGCGGAAGCATCATCATACCCATCGACATCAACACGGAAGCAACCACCATATCAATTACAATAAATGGAATATATACCAGAAATCCTATAATAAAAGCCGTCCGAAGTTCGCTGATAATGTAGCTTGGTATCAGTACCGAAAACGGAACTTCTTCATAACTTTCATATGACTCTCCGGAAATCTGGACAAATAAATCAATATCCTTTGTCTGTACCTGGCCGTTCATAAAATTACGAATTGGTTCACTTCCGATTTCAAGCGCCTGCTCCTGTGTAATTTCCCCGGCATCAAACGGCTTAATCGCATTTTCGTTGATATCGGAAAATACCGGCTGCATAATAAACAGCGTCAAAAACAAAGCAAGACCAATCAGCACCTGATTCGGAGGGGAGGACTGCGTACCGACCGCTGCCCGCAAAAAATGCAGCACAACCACAATCCTGGTAAAAGAAGTCAGCATCAGCAATATGGACGGCAATAATGAAAGGATAGTCAATATCAAAAGAATCCGAATTGAACCGGACAACGTACCCTCTCCGTTATTGTAACTGAATATCGTTCCATTGGTACTGTCAGAAGTAGCGCTTACTACCGTTCGGCCTCTTTGATCTACAGGATCCTCTATATCATCGGCTGTCGGTATATCCATTTCATCTCTCACATTGTCATAATCCAACGGAGGATTGTCAGTCGTCCCGGCCGCCGCATAAATGTTCTGCCTTCCTGACAGCGCAATTACGAACAGCATCGCCAGTACTGCAAAAATCACAGACACCTTACAATATAATTTTTTATATTTACTCATAATTCATTCCCGTCTACTTCTTCGGTATATGTTTTTTTAATTTATCCAAAATTTCTTTAAAACTTTCAGTCCCCATTCCATCCGCCACTTTTTCAGATGGTATCTCTTTTAACTGCTCCCCTGTCAATTTCGTAAGCAGACGCACTTCATCCTTGCCGATAGCTATGACCAGATATTCATCCCCTGCTTCTACAATTTGTATATATTTGTTGGGCGTAAGCCTTAATGTTTCGATAATCCTCAGGTTCTTATTAAAAAGATGCGCCTTCTGGTATCCTGCGATCCAACGTGTCGCCACATATGTAATTCCCAGGACAAAGACAAAAATGACCAGAACACCCAACAACTGCACAAAGCTGTCAAAAGAAGAAGTTCGCACTGCTGTCATATTTCTGCTAACCTACTACTTTTTTAACGGCTTCCAATACACGTTCTGCCTGGAACGGCTTTACGATGAAGTCTCTTGCGCCCGACTGGATTGCTTCGATTACCATTGCCTGCTGGCCCATCGCGGAACACATAACGATTTTGGCGTTCGGATCCATTTCTTTGATTTTTTTAAGCGCCTGAATCCCGTCCATTTCCGGCATTGTAATATCCATTAATACCAGATCCGGTTTTGTTTCATTGTATTTTTCTACTGCTTTCAAGCCGTTTTCAGCTTCCCCTGCGATATTATAACCGTTCTTCGTTAAAATATCTTTGATCATCATCCGCATAAATGCCGCATCATCACATACTAAAATATTCTTTGCCATATCTTTTACTCTCCTATCCTGCTATTTAATAATCTCAGTAATCCTGATACCAAAGTTTTCTTCAATTACAACTACTTCACCTTTAGCTACATACTTTCCATTGACAAGCACGTCAATTGGCTCGCCCGCAATTTTATTTAACTCAATAATTGTTCCTGGTGTAAAATCAAGTATTTCCTGTATTGATTTACTGGTTCTTCCTAATTCAACGGTCACATCCAACGGCACATCCATAATCAGATCGATATTTTCTGACTGCAATGCCGGGCTGATGCCCTGGGCAAACGTCTGGAATTGTGCTGGCTGTACATTGACTGGTTGAGACATCATCGGCTGTCCCATCATTGGCTGTCCTCCCATCATTGGCTGCCCCATCTGCTGTCCCATCATCGGCTGGGACATGGCTGGCTGCTCCATTTGCTGTGTTATCGGCTGCGGCATCACTGGCTCTGCCACAGGCTGCGGCGGTTCTGCAGTTACCGGACTGTTCTGCTGGCTGGCAGTGGATTCCGTATCCATCTCCATATTCTTTGTAATGCTCGAGCACATCTCTCTCGCAAAAGAGAAGGGATATAACTGCATAATCTGGCTGTTTACCAAATCACCAATTTCCATCCGGAACGAAATCATAACAAATTCCCCTGCCAAGAACGTGTCGATTTCTCCACCATCCATGGTTTCCGTTACATCCACCACGTCTGCTTCCGGCGGGCTGATATCTATCATCTTATTTAACATAGACGACAGCGAAGTGGCGGCGGATCCCATCATCTGATTCATTGCCTCGCAGATTGCGCTCAAATGCATTTCGCCTAACGGCTCATCCGTGGGCTGTCCGTCCCCTCCCATCATCAAACTGGTGATTACCTTTACATCATGCTCTTTCAGTACTAAAACATTGCTTCCATCCAATCCAACCGTATAGCCAATCCGGATAAATACACAGGGCCTTTCATAAGCCGCAACCAGATCATCCCAAGTGGCCGTAGTTACAACCGGAGTCGATATATCAACTTTTCTGTTCACCAATGAAAACAATGTGGTCGCCGCTGTTCCCATGCTGATATTTGCAACTTCCCCAATCGCATCTTTCTCAGAATCAGTAAGCGGCTGTTCCGCGTCTCCGGAACCTCCTGTTTCATTTAACAGGGCGTTTATTTCTTCCTGCGATAACATTCCATCCATCGTTTCATTGCTCCTCTCCGATTACTGATGTGATTCTCACTGCATACTGGCTGCCGGATGCTCCCGGTAATGCAGTAAATTTGCGTATATTGCCAACGTATATATCCAATTCCTTATCTACCTTTGAATCCAGCCGGATAATATCGCCAATCTGGAGATTGGTGAAATCATGTACGGATACCGTGCTCTTCCCCAAATATGCTTTAATCGGAACCGGCGCTCTGGAAATCAGGCCCTGGATTGCCTCCGTATATTCCATCTCATCGCTTTTCTTAATGCTCGAATACCAGAATTTCGTGTTTAATTTGTCCATAACAGGCTCTAATGTAATGAAAGGCAAGCAAATATTCATCAGCCCTTCCACATCCCCAATCCGTATATTGACGGTTACAATTGCTATCATCTCATTCGGAGAAATAATCTGCGCAAATTGTGAATTTGTCTCTATACGTTCTAACCGCGGGTGAATTTCAACTACATTCTGCCATGGCTCGCTGAGCAGTTCAATACAAACGATCAGAATCCTTTCGAGGATCAGCAGTTCTATTTCGGAGAAATCACGGCTTTTATCCAACGGCTCCCCCACTCCGCCCAACATACGATCCACCATCGAATAGCCAAGCTTAGAAGCCACTGCCACAATAATATTGCCGTTCAAAGGCTCCATATCCACAATCCCAAGCAAAACCGGATTGGAAAGTGCGTTTGAAAACTCCGAATAAGTAACCGCTTCGGAATCCATCACTTCTACCTGGACGCTTTTCCTCAAATATACCGGAAGGTTGGTAGACAATAACCTCCCATAATGTTCAAATATAATTTCCAATGTCCTCAAATGCTCTTTCGAGAATTTTGAAGGTCTTGCAAAATCGTAGTTTTTGACAGGCTTATCCGGAGTGTCTTTCATTTCATCTACATCAAGTTCACCCTCGTTTAATGCCTTTAACAAACTATCAATTTCGTTCTGGGACAACACATCACCCATGAAATTTCACCACCCGCCTAATGCGCTTTTTTTGTTACTGGGACGTAACTGTAGAAAATCCTACGCTTACAATAAAATCAGAATTAAACAACTGCTGCAGCCCTGCCAAAATCGCATTCTGCACTGCCTGCTGATCCGCCGTAAATTCTTCATATGTATACCCGGAAATAATGGAGTTAATCTGGTTCTTAATAAGGCTTAACCGTTCCGTCATTTTCTCTCCGCCATACTCCTTATAACCATCGCTTTCCGTATTCATAGAAAGCGAAACAGCAACGGTTGCATAATGCTTTTTGCCGTCTCCGCTGTCTTTTAAATTGATCGTCATTTCCTCAACGTCAAATGTGGCGACTTTATCAATCGGCACGCGCATAGCGGCGTCATTTGTCACCGCGCCGCTGCGAAGTTCCAAATCAATTGCGGAACATACCCGGGTAATTAATTCATTTGCCTTTTTGGTCTGCGGCAGGATGGTAATTGTCAAAACAGCCGTCAAAACCAGGTTTACCAGAACCAACGCCAAAACAACAACCGTAATCAGATTCTTTTTCATATCCCTATTCCTTTCTTCCTGTTAATTATTCGAATTATAGGAGTTATAGATTTTAACCTCTACCCTTCGGTTGCGCGCCCTTCCTTCCGGAGTCGCATTGTCCGCAATCGGGACATATTCTCCCCTTCCCGAGGATTTTAGCAGGCTCGGTTCCAAATCTGTAATGCTCCTGATATAATTCGCCACACTAAGCGCACGGTACATAGAAAGTACGTCGTTGTCCTCGTACTTGCTGTTTGAAATCGGCACATTATCCGTATGCCCTTCAATCTCTATGATATTGCTTTGATAATTGGTCAGGATCGCTCCGATTTTATCAACCAGAGGATATGCCTCATCCCGTATTTCGGAACGCCCAGAATCAAACAGCAACGCGCCGTTTAAGGTAAGAAGGACATATTGCGCATTAAAATCCACTTCCACCTGGTTTTGGATGCCTTCGCTTTCTGCCTGTTTGCTGATTTCTTCCGCCATCTGTTCGGACTCTTTTAAGGCTTCCTCCCGATATGTATCTTTTACGCTCTGTTCTTTTATGTCTTCCGCTTCCTGTTCTTCTTCGGAAAGCTGTTCAAAATAAATACTGAAATCTTTTAACTGGCTGACGCCCGATGAAATCAGCTGGCCTTCCCCAATAGAAGAACCGCCCGCCGGCAATACGCTAAACGTACTCTGCAGGGAAGCGACTACCATTTGGAACTTCTCCGCATCAACAGTCGACATGGAAAAAAGCAACACGAAGAAACATAACAACAGATTCATCAAATCACTAAATGTGGCCATCCACGCGGGCGCGCCTTTGGATTCTTCTTCCCGTTTCTTTTTTGCCACTATTCCTCACCTCCGCCTGTGCCAACGCTCTCTCGGACAGCCGGTGACAGGAAGGATTTGAGCTTCTCTTCAATTACCCTTGGATTTTCTCCCGCCTGAATAGAGAGAAGGCCTTCTACCATAACATCTTTGACTATGATTTCCAGATCATTGTTCACCTTCATCTTGGCTGCAATTGGGATACATAGCCAGTTTGCAATCATGGAACCATATAAAGTTGTAAGCAACGCAACCGCCATGGCAGGGCCGATTGCCGATGCGTCTTCCATATTGTTCAGCATGTTTACCAAACCGATCAGCGTACCGATCATACCCCATGCAGGGCCTAACTCCGCCCATTTTTCCCAGAAACCAATTACCTTCTTGTGCCTGTCTTCCAGACATGTCAACTCCGTTTCCAGAATACCGCGAACCAACTCGGGATCCGTACCGTCTACCACAAGCATGATACCTTTCTTTAAGAACGGATCATCAATGTCGTTCGACGCTTCTTCCAACGCTAAAAGTCCTTCTTTTCTGGCTACGTTCGCCAGATTGATTACATTGCCGATTATTTCGCCGGGATCCATAGCGTCTTCTTTCATTACAAGTGCAATACTCTTAAAGCCATTGATAAAATCGCCCAATTTAAACGAACCCAAAACGCCCGTAATGGAACCGCCAATTGTAATGATGACAGAAGGCACATCAATGTAACCAAAAATATCTGCTTTGTTCGACAGAATACCGAAGATGACCATTGCCAATCCAAGGACAATGCCCAATAAAGATGTTATATCCACTCATTCTCACCTACCCATTTTATTTTTTAAGTAATCCGGTAAAGCCTATCAACCTATAGTGTACTAAATTTTATCCCACTTGTCTACAAGCTGCTTGATTTTTTTTCAATACAGATAATCAGTAAATGTGTGTATGACCCGGTTGATGTATTACCAAATCATACACACATTATACCACATCCTGTGTTAAAATGGAACACCTATACTTTATTTATCGCTTACCTCTTAAGGTTAATCAACTCTTCCAAAAGCGTATCCGAAACGGTTATGATACGTGAATTTGACTGGAATCCCCTCTGTGTGATAATCATCTGCGTAAATTCCGTTGACAAATCGACATTCGACATCTCAAGTTCTCCCGATGTCATGCTGCTGCCGTCCGCCGCAACCTCCACGCCGATGCCGTCAAATTCACCTGAGTTTAAGGTCGTCATGTAGCAGTTTTCACCGACTTTTTCAAGACCGGAAGCATTTGCAAACTGCGCTACGGCAATCTGCCCTAAAAGTTCGGTATTGCCGTTATCATAAGAACCATAGATTTTTCCGTTATTGTCCACGCTTAAACCGATTAAGACGCCGAGCGGCTTACCTTTTCCTTCGCTGCCGTTGTTAATGCCTGCGGAAGCCCCTATGGTGCTCTTCCCGCCGTTTTCCGCATTGGTACAGCCGGAAAAATCAATCTCAATATTTTCAAAGTTATTGCCAAGCGTATCTGCAAGGTTTAAGGTTACCGTGTCAGAACCCTGCATCCCGACATATGTAAATTCACCGTTGTCCGGGTTAAACTTTAAGGTATAGTTTACCGCCGGGCTGGTGTACTCATATGCGCCCGTAGTCGTATTAAATGAACCGGTCGGCGTAGTCGTGCTGCCGTTTGCATTTAACTGTGCCTGTGTAATGCCGAACAAATCCGTAACCGTCCCTGTCTTGGGCTGGGTCGTAATGCCGCCCACCTGATCGATACCGCTTTGCGCGTCTGCAAAATAGGTATAGCTTGGAACCGTATACGTATTCGTAGCCGTATCCATTGTCACCTGCACATATTCCGTAATCGGATTGCCGGCTGTGTCAAACGTTGCATACTGATAATAATATCCGTCGCCCTGGAAGCCCAAATTCGGATCTCCGTTTGTCATATATTTAATATGGCTGTCCGTAATCGGATATGTCTTTTTGGACGTTGTGTTCCTGCCGAATACGGCCGCTAAGTCGCCCCCGTTATCCAAGTATTCCGAAAGGACGGATTTATTTTCCGAATCCAGAATGTCTTTCAGTTCTACGGTGTAGTCCCCATTATCCGGATCCACTACCTTAACGGAAAACTGCGCGACATAACGGTAACCGAGTTTATCATAAAAGTTCAGGTTCATGATATGGCCGTCGTCGCTCGTTACATTAACGTCGTTTTTATCCATAATGCCGCCTACGGTTCCCAGTGTCGTTGCTTCCGGTGCGGAAGTCTGGTTCTTCTCCTGCATAATACGCAGCGCAGATACGGTATCTTTTTTGATTTCACCGGTTGTCGGATCTACCTGCCAGCCCATAACCGTATAACCGGTGGAAGTCATGGCCAGGTTGCCCGAACCGTCAATATAAAACGATCCGGATCTGGTAAAGAGGTTCTGGGAACCGTTGTTTACTACGAAAAAGTTGGTAGTTACCTTATCCGTCAGACGGATATCAAACGGATCTCCGGTTGTTTCTGCGGAACCAGATGACGTAATTGTAATTTTTGTCGCCCCCATTGCAACGCCCAGACCAATCTGTTTCGCGTTCATACCGCCTTTTCCGGTAGCCGCATTTGCTGCGGTTGCGCTGGCAGACGTCTGGTACATAATATCGCTGAAAACAACTCTCGAAGATTTGAACCCTACGGTATTTACGTTTGATACGTTGTTACCGATAACGTCCATCTTAGTCTGATGTGTCTTAAGTCCCGACACAGCAGAAAATAACGATCTCATCATAATAAATGACCTCCTGATTTTTCATGGCGCCCCAGCCTTTTCTGTCAGTCAAAGGCATATTTGCTTTCCCTAAGGCCCAGCTACATAATAACGGCGCCGTCAATATTGGTAAATATACTGCTTTGTGCTTCTGTTTGTTCCATTGCGGTTACAACGGTTTTATTCGGGACATTGACAATAAATGCCAGTGAATCCACCATAACCAGCGATTCACGTATCCCCTTTTCCCCGGCTTTTAAAACGCCGTTTTCCAGACGCTCGTTCTGGTCTTCGGTAAGGCTGATATTGCGTTTTTGCAGCCTCATAGAAGCGTGTTTGGAAAATTTCAATCCGGATGCTGCTTCCGACTGTTTTTCGCGCAGGACTTCTTCAAAAGAAACCGGTGGATATTCCCGCTTCCCTGCATTCCCGGATGTTTTTAAATACTTGCCCGCTACCTGTTCAATGGATGTAAATCGGTTTGTGATCTTTTCCATGCTTCTACCTCACCTGTCAGCCGTCTTTAACCTCCGTATCGTCTTTGTCTTCCTTATCGCCGGTATCGTCCTTGTCACCGGAAGAATCTCCTTCGGAAGGCATAATCTCTTTTAATTTTTTCTCCAGAGCCGTTAATTTGTCAAGATCTTCCTTGCTGACAAATCCCTGTTGGTATGTATTCATTGCGTCATACATTGCCCTGGCGCTTTCGATTGCCGATGCATCTGCTTTCGTTACGGTATTCACGGAAGGAAGTTTTGCAATTGCGGCTGAAAATACCGTTGCCATTTCAAACGCTTCATAATATGCCCCGTCCGCTACTGTATCTAAGTCTGCCAGCGAATAAATTCCATCGTTCACCGCCAAATATACTTCGCCGTTCTCATACATAACGTAATCCACTTTTCCGGCTACCGTCGATACGTTCCCAAGCTTATCGGTTACGTTCAGGAAAACATATTTCCCTACCAGGCTGTTTGCCATACCCTTGCTTACCGTATCTGACAAGTTCTGCGTCGCTTCCAACTGGGAGAATGTCGCCAGCTGGGAAATATACTCCGTATTATCCATTGGTTCAAGCGGATCCTGATACTGCATCTGCGCTACCAGCAGCTGTAAAAACGCTTCTTTGTCAAGGCCGGACGTGCTGCTTGCTTCTGCCTTGGATGATTTTGAGGAAGCCGAGGTGCCGGTTTCCACTACTTTTCCGTTTTCAACGGGCATCACTAACGCCATAAAAACGCTCCTTTCATTTTATGCTGTTAAATCTACTTGGTTGCCATTATCGCGCATAATCTGCGCCGCAAGCTGCTCTTCTTCTGTCATCAGGCCGGATAATTCATCCAAATCATTTAAATTTAAGCTTCTTCTGCCCTGCTTTTGGGATTCTTCCATCTGCCTGCGCGCCTGCTCTTGCTGCCTGGCGTTTTCTTCTAAGTTTTGTTCAAACTCATGAGTTGCCACTGTTACCTCAATCGCGTCTACTTTGATTCCCTGCTGGCTTAAACTCTGCCGAAGTTCTGCAACCTGCGTTTCAAGCGCTTCTTTTACCATCTGGTTTTGCGCGGCTATCTGTGCGCGCACCGCGCCTTCTTTTTCGGAGATATTCAAATAAATTTTACCTAAATTCTCTGGATTCAGCTGCATTTCCATAGATGTGGTTTCAGCCGAGATGGTCACACGGACATTCTTTGCTATCTGCTCAATTAACTCCATAGCGTCCGTCTGGCCGGTAAAGGGAGCCGCCTCCTGCTGCAACGGCACAAATTCCTCTGTTCTTCCTGCCTGCCCGTCTACAAACAACGGATTGGTATTTACCGTTTCCGGATTTACTGTTTTTGCATGTTCCATTGTCCCCTGGCTGTCTGCATCTGCATCAGAACTATCCGCCATATCCGGCTGTGTCCCGGTTCCCGCATTGCGGGCGTCCATTTCACCTTGCCCTGAACCTTGTACTTTCTGTCCTTCCTGCCGGGTTTCTTCTGTGTAAACCGGTTCTTGCTGTGGCGCTTCTTTTACTGCAGCGGCCTTTTGTTCCTGCCCTTTTAGGGAATCCTGCCCGGATCCGTTATGCTCCGGCAAAGCTTCGTCTTTTTCAACGGGCGCCGGAACTTTTGGTGTTTCTGTCTCCTTTGGGATCCCGTCTGAGATATCGTCAGACGGCAAGGCATGTTCCGGTTTGTCCTGCGCCAAAGCATCCGAAATCAGATTCCATTCCTCTTTGGTGATACCAAGCTGGCCGCACAATTCCTCTGTTACTGCCATAACCTGTTCTTTTACATTCTGGAAGGCTTCGCTTAAAAACAAGGTTCCTATATCTTCCCCCGTCAACTCCTGCACCAAAGCAGCGAGTTCTTTTAAATTAGATAAATCCGAAAAGTCCATCCCCAAAAGTTCCATCGCCCGGCTGATTTCTTCATCCGTCACTCCAAGCTCTTCTTTTAATATTTCCCTGACGTCCTCTTCATACCCTTCCATAAGGCCGGATGCCTCTGAAACCAATTCTTCCGGTACGGCCTCCTCTTTTACGGTAACGCTTTTTGCCGCATCATAACAACTGTCATACGCTGCCTTTGTCGTGTTTTTCTCAGCAGGTTCCATACGGAACGCCGTATTGGACGGCTGTGAAACGCTCTGGCTCATAAACTGCATAAAACTGACAGCAGCCTTTTGCTCTTTTGCATTGCCTGACGCTTCCGCTTTTAAGCTGCTTCTGGCCTGCATGATTGTTTTTGTAATTCCTGAAATATCAGTTCCCATTTTCTTTCGCCTCCTTTCTGTGATAATAATTATTTATTATTCAGAGGGTTCCATGATTTTGGTCAGCTTTGCCGCTGTTTCCGCATTCATCGCCCCCAGAATATCAGCGCTGGCGTCTGCCTCCATGGCCTCTAAAATTCTGGCCACAAGTTTCAGATCGTTTGTCATGGTATCAAAAATTGCCGCCGCCTGCTTGGGCTTCATGGTAGAATACATACTGACGTATTTTTCCAGTTCCCCGTCATGCTGCTGCTGTTCGATTACCTGTTTGTAAATAGCTTCCGCATTGGCAGGCTCAATTTCCTCATAAAAGGTTCTGTATTCATTTATATCGGGAGCCTGATCGGAAAATACAACCTCTTCATCAAATTTTTGCTTCTGCTCTACAAATGCCGCTTCATTCGCTTTATACTGTTCTAACTGCGCCGACTGTTCATTCAGTTCCGCAATTTTGTTCTGGCCGTCTTCCACGGCATTCTTCGCTTCCTGCAGTTCTATCTCAAGCGCCTTGATCCGCGCAACCGCATCATCCAGCGTCGCATACGGATTTTCCGTAGCGCCTTGTTCCGGCATTACATTCGCAATATCCGTTGTTTCTTCCGGCAGAATCCGGTTCAGGTAAGGAACATCCTTTAACAGCGGCCGAAGTACCGTAGAACCAAAACCGCCTACATCCATTTTGACCAGAAGAGCCAGAATTGCCAGCCATATTACGACAATGACCAACGTTACAAAAAAGACGGCCAGACGGCTCCCGCCCTCTTCTTCGTACTCGGCGCCGTTTGCCAGCGCCCGCTCGATTTCCTCCGGAGACGCTCCGGCTTTCGCCAGCTTTTGCCTTTGTTTTTCTTCCCTTTTTTTTGCTTTTTCTTCTCTTTTTGCCAGTTTTGCGGCTTTTTTTGCAGCTTTTTTATCTCCGTTTTCCTCTTCCGTCTTTATTGCGTTTTCATTATCCATGTTGTCCACCACCTGTTATTCTTCATTCTGATGATACGTGTAACTGACCAATTCGTCGATTTCTTTTTTCTCTTCCTGCAAAAGTTCCTGTTTAAACTCTTCAAACTTCTTTTCTTTTAGTTTCTCATATGTCTTACGTTCTATCATAACCGCATTCAGCCGCTGGCGGGCAGCTTCAAGCTGTCTTTGCGCCTTATGTACTTCCAGCATCTGCGCGCGTATTTTTGTCTTCATCACTTCAATGGCTCTGCGGCAGGCGTTGATTTCCAAAAGATCAATCGTTCCTTCCACAAGCGTCCTCGCCTTTCGGTCATAGCCCGCTTTCCTGACCATAAATTTCTGTAAAAGTTCCTGTTCTTCCTGAAGTTTTGCGGCCGCTATGCCAAAAGCAATTTTTTCCTGTTCTTCGAGTTTTTGCTTGATATCTAATATACTCTGCATTTTGTAGCGAAACACTGCCATTTGATTCACCTTATTCCGCAAAGAGGGCTTCTAACATACGTTTTTCCTCTTCGAAGTCAAATTTTTCCATTGTATCCTGCATTAAATATGCGTTCACCGCGTCTATTTTGGAAACCGCATAGTCAATACCGGGATTGGAACCCCGTTTATATGCGCCAATATTAATCAAATCCTCTGCTTCCTGGTAAGTTGCAAGCACATTTTTCAGCTTACCGGCCGCAGCCTTGTGATCTCCGGCCGCAATGGAACTCATAACCCTCGAAATACTCTGCAGGATATCAATTGCAGGGTAATGGTTCTTATGCCCCAGTTTCCGGGAAAGCATAATATGCCCATCTAATATACTACGCGCCGTATCGGTAATCGGCTCATTAAAATCATCCCCGTCTACCAACACCGTATATAACCCGGTAATCGATCCCGACTCGGCATTTCCGGCACGTTCTAAGAGTTTGGGCATTTCCGAATAAACGCTCGGCGGATATCCTCTTGTAACCGGAGGCTCGCCGGACGCAAGGCCGATTTCACGCTGCGCCATAGAAAAACGCGTAAGCGAATCCATCATCAGCAGCACGTCTTTCCCCTGGTCACGGAAATATTCCGCAATTGCCGTCGCTGTTTTTGCCGCTTTGTTGCGGATTAGCGCAGGCTTATCGGAGGTAGCAACCACAACCACAGAGCGCTCCATGCCTTCTTCTCCCAAATCCCGTTCTATAAATTCCCGCACTTCTCTGCCGCGCTCGCCAATCAGGGCGATTACATTTACATCGGCTCTTGTATTTCTCGCAAACATACCTAACAGCGTACTTTTACCTACGCCGGAACCCGCAAATATTCCGATTCTCTGCCCTTTTCCTACGGTAATCAGCCCGTCAACTGCTTTTACGCCCAAAGGAAGCACTTCGTCAATGATCTTTCTTTTCATAGGATCCGGCGGAGGCGCTTCTACCGAATATTGTCTGGCCTCGGTAAACGCCACAGGTTCTGCCGTGCGGCCAATCCCGTCTACCATATGCCCGAGTAATTCGTTGCCCACACACACAGATAAAGGATGTCCCGTATTTTCCACAGTACACCCAATCCCTAAGCCTTCCACACTTTCGTACGGCATCAGCAGCAGGCGGTTGTCCCGTATCCCCACCACTTCTGCCATTACGGAAATGTCCTTATTTTTGTCAATCATGATGCGGCATAAATCATTCAGTTTTGCTTCAGGCCCTATGGATTCTATCGTTAATCCCACAACTTTAGCCACCTTCCCAAGGCGGTCAAAATAGGTACGGTCTGCTAATTGTAAATATTTTTCTAAATTATATGCCACTTTTGTTTCATCCTCACAAACATAATGATTTTAAATCTTTTATTAGGTTCTTAAGCTGCACGCCGGTACCGCAGTCGAAGATGCCCGTATCCGTTTCAATGATGCACTTACCCTCTTCGAGTGAAACGTCTGCCGCAATTTCTAGGGAAATTTCATGTCCGATACCCAAAAGTATCTCTTCCCTGTGGCTGTCTAAAAATTCTTTTTCCGCCTTCCCTGTACGGATGCAGAAACTTCTGCATCCGTCAATATTCGCAATGGCATTGCGGACTAAATACAACAAGATTTCCCTTTTATCGTCAAACTGTATATGGAAAACGTTTTCTACAACCGTCAGGATTGTATCCAAAAGCTTTGGCTCCAGTTCCCGCAACTGTTTGTTGTAATCTTCCATTAACTCACATTTAAGCCGTTCCAGTTCATTTTGCTTTTGCCCGTATTCCTCTTCAAGCTCTGCTTTAACCTTTGCATATCCTTCTTCATAGCCCTGTTTGCAACCGGACTCCCTGGCTTCGTTTTGAATCTCTACGGCTTGCGACTGTGCGGATGCTATTCGTTCTTCCGCTTCCCTGCGGGCCGAATTTAAAATTTCCTCCGCTTCCCGTTTCTGCCGCTCTATGGCTTCCTGCGGATCTTCCTCTATAATTTCCGGCACTACAAATCCAAGCGCCTGGAAACCATCAGCATCTGGTCCGCCGCCGTTTTGCTGACGAACCAGTTCCGCGAGTTTTTCTTCTACCATAGGATTGTAATCAATGACGCGTACGTCTTTTTCCCGTTCTACGGTATTGTACTGCTTGAACAAATTAGACAACGATCTCGTCACCTCCGCCTCTGGAGATTACAATCTCTGAAGACTCTTCTAACTTACGGATTACGCCAACAATCTTCTGCTGCGCCTCTTCCACATCTTTCATACGGACCGGCCCCATAAATTCCATATCCTCGCGTATCATAGAAGCCAGACGTTTGGAAAGATTCTTGAAAATCGTATTCTGGACGTCTTCATTGGAACCTTTGAGCGCTACCGCCAAATCATTGTTGTCCACATCGCGGAGCACGCGCTGGATTGCACGGTCGTCAAGCAGCATAATATCCTCGAATACAAACATCTTCTTGCGGATCTCGTCTGCCAATTCCGGTTCTTCGATTTCGAGAGATTCCATAATATGCTTCTCGGTCGAACGGTCTACCGTATTCAAAATATTTACAATTGCATCCACGCCGCCTACAACCGTGTAATCCTGGTTGATCAGAGAAGACAGTTTCCGTTCGAGCACGCGTTCCACCTCTTTGACTACATCCGGCGACGTACGATCCATCGTTGCAATCCTCTTCGCTACATCCGCCTGTACTTCCGGCGAAAGCGCTCCCATAATCATCGCGGCCTGCGCCGGCGTCAGATAGGCCAAAATCATAGCAATCGTCTGCGGATGCTCATCCTGTATAAAGTTCAGCACCTGGCTCGGATCGGTCTTGCGCACAAATTCAAACGGCCGAACCTGCAGGGATGCGGTGAGTTTGGAAATTACTTCCTGCGCCCGTTCTCCGCCCAAAGCCTTGTCTAACAGTTCTTTTGCATAAGCAATGCCGCCCTCGGCAATATATTGCTGCGCCAGGCACACCTGGTAAAATTCATTCAATACACGTTCTTTCATCTGCGGAGATACGCTTCTGGTGTTCGCAATCTCCAATGTCAGTTCTTCTATTTCATCTTCTTTCAAATGCTTAAAAATGTCCGCCGACTTTTCCGGCCCAAGTGCAATTAACAATACCGCCGATTTCTGGACACCTGTTAATTCTTCGTTACTCATCTTAATCCCACTCCTCATTCAGCCAGTTGCGTAGCAATGACGCCGCTGCTTCCGGATTATCTTCCACAAAACGTTCGATCAAAATACGGGTTTCCGATTTCTCGGAGAAACCGATATCCTCCAGATTTTCCTCTTCCACTTCTTTTGTCGTTTCCAGTAATGATTCTACAGAAAGTTCCGGTTCTATCGCTTGCTCTTCCTGTTTCCTCATACTCCGGAACACAACGAATCCAAGCAAAAAGAAAATCAGTACCGCAAGCGCAATCTGCAGATAATCGGCAATGTCACGCCCGCTTGCAGACGCATATTTAAAAAACGGCACGTCATATGCGACAATCGTAATATTGTCGCGGGAAAATCCGGTGGCGTTTGACACCATATCGTAAAATTCATCATCTACCGTCGTTTTGACGCGATTGCTGTTTTGAGCCACAAACTCGTCAAACGACATATTGTCAAGCGTCCCGTCCGCCTTTAAAGCCCTCTCATCATAAACCACATACGAAGTTGCCACAACAGAAACGGATGACGCCTCATAATCTATGGTACCTCCGTCGCTGTTTTTCTCCGTAACCTCCTGGCTAGTAAGATAATCCCTCTTCGTCTCGCTTGACGAGGAAGAAGTAACCTCTGAATCCGGCAGCGTATACGTCGTATCCTGCCCGTTGGTATCCGTACCCGGGACGTCGGCTCGTCCACCCTGGGCCTCCGACTCAAATGTACTTTCACTGTTGAGATAACCCTGCTCCCGTCCGTCGTCTACATAATAACGCTGGTTTACCGTTCTCTGCGTTTCAAAATTCATCGCCAGGTTCAGCCCGACCTCAACATTGTCATATACATCCGTCCCAAGAACAACGTCTTTTACTCCTTTTTTAACCATATTCTCCGCTTTGGCTTTTAAAGAAAGCTGGGAGTTTGCGCTTCCAATGGCCGACGAAGAATCCCCTCCGGAAAAAAGGACGTTTCCGTCCGAATCCAAAATCCGGATATTACTCGTGGATTTGTTACCGACCTCAGTCGCCATAAATTCGGCAATTCCGGCGGCCTGTTCTTCTTCCATCTCTCCGGACAAAGTCAAAATAACGCTCGCATACGTTTCCTGCCCCATGGAAATAATCGTCCCGTCTTCTTTCGGCATGGACAAAGATACATTGGCGCTTTCAATATTGGAAATCACCGCAAGATCTTCTTCGAATTTTTTCTCAAGGTATAACTGGTATTTCTTGCTCTTATCCGATTCCGTCGTGCTAAAGCTTCCGTCAAATACGTTTTCTATGCCGTAGCCGTCTGCCGGGATATTATTTGCCCCAAGCAGAATAGATGCGTTGGCCTGATCCTTTACATTTACCGAAAAACTCAGCCCGTCCGGAGAAACCTGGGCGTCGATATTTTCTCCGGCCAGCAGTTCCTTGACCTGCGATGCCTGTTTTGCATTTTCACAAGTAACAAGCGGAACCATCGTCGGCTGATTCATCACAACTGCCAGAATTACAAGCGCCAGCACGATAACCGCCGTTATGCTGACAAGCAGTGTCTTTTGTTTTATCGAAAACTTCTTCCACCATTCACCTATTTTATTTATTATATTTTGCACATTCTCTGGCATTTTGCTTCCCTACCCTACTAAACAGACATATTCATGATTTCTTTATACGCTTCCATTACCTTGTCCCGAACCGCCACGGTATACTGCAGGGCAAGGTTTGCCTTTTGCTGCGCAACCGCCAGTTCATGCGTACTGGACGACTCGCCAAGCGCAAAGCGGATCTGCGCAGATTCCGCTGCATTGTGGTAATTATTGGTTTCATTGATCATATTCAATGCCGTATCCAAAATAGAACCGAAACTGCCGGCTTCATCTGACGAAGCCTGTACCGCCCTGTTCTGTCCGTAAGACTGTGCTATGTAATCAGGCGCTACGCTGTATAATGAAGCTACATCCATTTTTGTATTCCTCCCTGAAATTTTTATCTTTCACCCGCATTATTGCTTCCCAACCTGCAGGCCTGCCTGAGCCATGGCTTTTACCGCATTAAATGCGGTAACGTTCGCCTCATATCCTCTGCTGGCATCAATCAGATTTGTCATTTCCGTCACAATATTGACATTCGGATACGATACGTATCCGTTTTCATCCGCATCCGGGTGAGCCGGATCGTACTTCATAATAAAATCGGTTGATTCGTCGTCAAGCACCTTTGTTACCTTCACTCCGTTCCCGCCGTAGTGGCGTGCAGATTTTGAAAGCACATCTGCAAATGAAACTTTGTCTTTTTCCGCAAACGTCACAATCTTCCTCCGGTAAGGCGTACCGTCTTCCGTGCGGGTTGTGTTCACATTTGCTACGTTTTCTGCAATGATGTCCGTACGGAAGCGTTCTGCCGTCATTCCGGACGCGCTGATATCAAATGCCTGAAACAATGCCATTTTATCTCCTCCTCGTTCCTGTTGTTATACTATATGCCACTGTAATGTAACTGCAACAATTTATGCGCAGAAACTGTGTACTATGCCTGTTTTATTTTGACATAGCAACGCGAAGCCTGGAAAACTCCTGTGTCATAGAATCAATCAACGCATCATAACGGATTTTTTCTGATGCAAGTTCCACGTTTTCCGTATCCACATCTACATTATTCTTATCCACACGATAAGAATAGTTGGCATGGTCATAATAGGTAGACGCATTCAGGCGGCTTAAATCCACATGATCTACCTTGTCGTCCAGCGTACGGTATTTCATGCTGCCAAGTTCCCGTCTCAATACGCCTTCAAAATCCACATCCTTGCGTTTATAACCCGGCGTATTTACATTTGAAAGGTTATTTGTGATTGTCTGCTCTCTCAGCCAGCTCGCATCCGCCGCTTTATTCAGGACATTGATATAACTGTACACATTCGTCGAAAACATAAATTCTCCTCACCGACCTTTTCTTTCATAGTTATTTTATTCTATTCCATATTATAGAGATTATTAAAACAAAACACAAGTATTTTTTTATCACTTTTTACACCATATTGTATTTTTTTGCGTATTTAACACAAAATATGTAAAAAAAAGGATTTACAGTAAAATACTGTAAATCCTTCTGTAAATTTTTTTCATTTAATGTTCATTTTGGCGTCTGATATTTTGCAGTTCGTCGAAAACAACGTCGTTTAATACCTTAATATAAGTTCCTTTCATTCCGGAGGACCGGGACTCTATAACTCCTGCGCTTTCAAATTTGCGCAGTGCGTTGACTATAACGGAACGCGTAATTCCAACCCGGTCCGCAATTTTGCTGGCAACTAAAATACCTTCGTTGCCGTCGAGTTCTTCAAATATATGCGTAATGGCTTCGAGTTCCGAGAAGGAAAGCGTATTGATGGCAGATTTTACGATATGGATTTTACGGCTTTCTTCGGCGCTCTCTTCATTGACGGAACGCATCATTTCAAGCCCGACTACCGTCGTGCCGTATTCGCTGAGTATAATATCGTCAATATTATACTGCGCGTCGCACCGGTACACAAATAAAGTCCCCAGCCGCTCCCCCGCTATATCAATCGGTGTAATGATTGCACAATATCTCTTTAAATCATCAGCAAACCCCAGTGTTTCCAGGTTTACGTTTTCTTTTGTCGAAAGTATCCCCAAAAGCCGTTCATTCAGAAGCGGATCGATAAATCCGCCAACCTCATCCACAATCAATTCTCCAATTTCTTCAATTCCTTTGCTGATACTGCTCCCTAAGACCTTTCCTTTTTTGCTGATTACCAGGATGTTGGACTTCAAAATCTCCGTCAGTACCTCACATATGTCGTTAAATACCACTTTAGAAGAATTATTGTTGTGCAAGAGTTTATTAATTTTTCTTGTCTTATCCAACAACTGTACACTCATATGATATCCTCCTTATAAATATTCTGAATTTTGTATTAGCTATGTCGTATTTTAGCATATAAATTCCGAATGTACAAGAATATTCATATAATTTTCACAAATTCTATTCCTTTTTTTCCGTGCGCGCTTCACTGTATCCGCATTGTTCATCCGCACACGCCAGTTTATTTCCTTTTTCCAGCATATAACCGCCGCATTTGGGGCAGGGTTTTTCCGACGGCCTTTGCCATGACATAAATTCACATTCCGGATTATTTTCACATCCGTAATACTTTCTGCCTTTTTTCGTCTTTTTAATAACGACTTCTTTTTGGCAGAGGGGGCATTTAATACCCGTTTTTTCCAGATAAGGCTTTGTACTGCGGCATTCGGGAAATCCCGGGCAAGCCAAAAATTTGCCGTGCGGGCCGTATTTGACTACCATATTCCGGCCGCATTCTTCGCATATCACATCCGAAACTTCGTCTTCAATCGTAACCTTTTCCAAATCTTTTTCCGCAACCGCAACCGCTTCATTTAAATCGGGATAAAAATTGCTTACCACCGTTTTCCAGCTTACCGCCCCCTCTTCCACTTTATCAAGAAGAGATTCCATGTTCGCGGTAAAATGTTCGTCTACAATTGTGGGGAAAGAATCTTTCATAATGGAATTAACCACTTCGCCAAGTTCCGTTACATACAGATTTTTATTCTCCTTTACGACATACCTTCTGGCGAGGATTGTCGTAATCGTCGGGGAATATGTACTCGGGCGGCCAATCCCAAGTTCTTCTAACGCCCTGACCAAAGACGCCTCGGTAAAATGCGCCGGCGGCTGGGTAAAATGCTGCTTTTCTTCCAGTGACTGCAAGGTAAGAGCCGTTTTTTCATCTATGGATTTTAAAAGCACGTTCTGTTCCGGCTTATCTTCATCTTCCGACGTATAGACGGATAAAAATCCGTCGAACGCTATTTTGGAAGCGGACACATGAAACCGGTAATCCCCCGCCCCAATTTTGACGGAAGTCGTCTCATACACGGCTTCGCTCATCCTGCTGGCGGTAAAGCGCTTCCAGATCAGCTGATACAGCCGGAACAAATCCCTTGAAAGCGATTCTTTCACCAGCACCGGCGTCCTGGTAATATCGGTAGGACGGATTGCTTCATGCGCGTCTTGTATCTTCGCCGCATTCTGCTTTCCGCTTGTATGCTCCGTTACATACGGTTCCCCGTATGCCTGCGCGATATAATTCCTGGCTGCCTGATCCGCCTCTTCCGAAACACGCATAGAATCCGTTCTCAGGTAAGTAATTAACCCTACCGTCCCCTGCCCTTTAATGTCGATTCCCTCATAAAGCTGCTGGGCAAGGCGCATTGTCTTCTGAATCGAAAAATTCAGCGCCTTTGAGGCTTCCTGCTGCAGCGTGCTTGTCGTAAACGGCATCGGCGCCTTTTTCATACGCTTTCCCCGTTTTACCTCAAGCACTTCATATCGCGCCTTTTCGATCTCTTTTTTAATGGCCAAAAGCTCTTGATTTGAAGAAATTGTAAGCTTGCCCAACGTACTTCCGTAAAATTTCGCCGTAAGGGGACGTTTTTCTCCTTTGACGGAAAGTTTGGCGTCTAACGTCCAGTATTCTTCCGGAATAAATGCATTGATCTCTTCTTCCCTGTCGCAGATAATGCGAAGCGCAACCGACTGGACACGGCCCGCGCTTAAGCCGCGCTTTACTTTTGCCCAAAGCAGGGGGCTTATTTTATAGCCAACCATACGGTCCAGCATACGCCTGGCCTGCTGTGCGTCCACCAAATCCATATCGACCTCGCGAGGCGTCTTAAGCGATGCCTTAACCGCATTTTTAGTGATTTCATTAAAGCTGATACGATAGACGTTTTTGTCCTCTAATTTCAGAGCCTGCGCCAAATGCCAGGATATTGCTTCGCCCTCACGATCGGGGTCTGTCGCAAGGTAGATTTTATCGGCTTTTTTCACTTCTTTACGAAGCTTCGCAAGAATATCTCCCTTTCCCCGAATCGTAATATATTTGGGTTCAAAATCATGTTCCACATCTATTCCAAGCTGGCTTTTCGGCAAGTCCCGGACATGTCCGTTCGATGCAGTCACCTCATAATTTTTACCCAAAAATTTTTTGATCGTCTTCACCTTAGCGGGTGATTCCACAATTACCAGGTTCTTTGCCATGACTAAAAACTCCTTTTTGACTGTTTCATTTTTTTCTGTAATGGTTCTGACAGAACTCCTCAATCCACCCCTTTGCTTCAAGCCTTACCAGTATATCGGCCAGATTTTGGGGCGGGATTTTTGTCATTTGTATCAATTCTTCCAGATTTTTTTCACGCAAATCGAAACAACTATACACCATCAACTCAGCTTTTTCAAGTGTATTTATTCTTTTTTCACTTTCTTTTTTTACGGATACCATATTTTCCCTCTCCAAAATGCCAAACTCCAATAACAGTTCTTCTTCGGAGGATACAATGCCCGCCCCCTGCCGTATCAGTTCATTGCAGCCGGCGCTTGCCGCATCGGAAATCCTGCCGGGGACCGCATAAATTTCCTTGCCCTGTTCCAGCGCAAAATCCGCGGTAATCAAAGATCCGCTCTTCTTTTTGGCTTCCACGACAACGACAATATCGCTCAACGCGCTAATCAGCCGGTTCCTGGCCGGAAACCTGGCTGCGTCCGGCGCGCTCCCAGGCAGGTATTCGGATAATATCCCGCCTCCCGTATCCAGGATTTTCTGATATAATTCAAGGCCTCCCTTGGGATAACAGATATCCGCGCCGCACCCTAAAACGGCATACGTTTTTCCTGCGCCGCGAATGGCGCCCCAATGCCCGAAGGAATCAATCCCAGCCGCCATGCCGCTGACAATACCGACGCCGTTCCGGGCTAAGGCTTCTCCCAGCCGCAGCGCTACGGCCCTGCCATACGAAGTGCAGGCGCGCGCTCCTACAATCGCAGCGGTTTTTCCCCCATGTACGGGAAGCTGCCCTTTGTAAAACAGAACGTACGGGCAGTCCGGCAAATATTTCATTTTTTCCGGAAACGCGTCTTCGTCCGCCGCCACCATGGACACGCCTGATTTCTCCAATACCTCTGTTTCTTTTTCCAAATCCCAGTTTTTTTTACTTTCGGCGACAGCGTTGATGTCTTTTGTATAAATTCCGGGAATATGGCCAAGCTGCCGTTCTGTCAGCCCGTATACTTCTTTTGCGCTGCCACAATATTTTACTAATTTTCTCTGTTTTTTATTCCCGATTCCCGGAATACACCTGAGCCAGTACTGATATTTTTGATTTTCGTCCATATGTCACCCCCAGTATTTTTGATCCTGCAGGCGGTAACATACGGCTTCATTCAGATGGCAGTCTTTTATTTTTGCGCCGCCTTCCAGATCCGCAATCGTAAGCGCCGTTTTTAAAATTTTATAATATCCCCTGGCGGAAAGCCGCAGCCTCTGATACATTTCTTTCATATATTTTTGCTGTCCCGCATCCAAAACGCAGTATTTTTTGATATCTTTTGCCGGAATCTGGCTGTTACAGGAAATACCGGTTCCCGCAAAACGGCTTTTCTGCCGCTCTAACGCTGCTAAAACGCGGGAGCGTATTTTATAGGAAGGCTCGTTTACGCCTCCCCCTTCCAGATCGTCATAGCAAAGAACCGGAGCCTGTATGCAGATGTCGATGCGATCTTTCAGGGGCTTGCTGATCCTTCCCAGATAACGGGCCACCTCCGCTTCCTGGCACTGGCAGCGGCCGCGATCGGGAAAATAACCGCATTTGCAGGGATTCATAGCCGCTACCAGCATAAAATCCGCCGGGTACCGGTATATTCCGGACTGGCGCACCAGCGTTATCTGTTTGTCCTCCATTGGCTGACGCAGGATTTCCAGCGTGGATTTTTTGTACTCCGGCAGTTCGTCCAAAAACAGCACGCCTTTATGCGCCAGGCTGATTTCTCCCGGTTTTGGTATGCTTCCCCCGCCGGACAGGCCGTTTGGGCTTATCGTATGGTGCGGCGACCGAAACGGGCGTCTATCCATCAGGCTGTCTTTTTGGGGCAGCATCCCGCAAATACTGTAAACCTTAGAAACCTCCATCTGTTCTTCTGCGGTCATAGGAGGCAGGATTCCCGGTATCCTGCGTGCCGTCATTGTTTTACCGCTTCCGGGCGGCCCTATCATCAGAAAATTATGCATCCCTGCCACCGCAACCTCGCAGGCGCGTTTTACCGCGGCCTGCCCGTTGATTTCGGAAAAATCCGGCTCCGCTTCTTTTTGTGTTCCCTTGTCGCAGGAAACAGCCGGTTTGGGTGTATAACAGCCCTTCCTCATGCACATAACCAGTTCCTGCAACGTTTCCACCGCCCAGATTTCCATATCCGGTATCAGTTCTGCTTCCGCTTTGTTTGCACAGGGAAGTAAGCAGCGTTTTATGCCTGTTTCCTTCGCTTTTGCCACAGTAGGCAAGATACCCCGGATAGGCTGTATCCTGCCGTTTAAACTGATTTCCCCCAATACAAGGGTATTATTTAGCATTTCCTTCTTTATCTCCCCCAACGCGGCTAAAATTGCCACTGCAACGGGCAAATCAAAGCCCGAACCGGACTTTTTTACATCCGCAGGGGAGAGATTTACCGTAATCCGTTTTGCAGGCACCCGGTATCCGCAGTTATGCAGGGCCGTACGCACGCGCTCTCTTGCTTCCCGGACTTCGGAAGAAAGGAACCCTACCATGTCAAACACCGGAAGGCCGTCGCTGACGTCTGCCTCCACCTGGATGCACACGCTTTCAAGACCGCGGTTTGCAGCGGTCATTACCATACTGTACATAAAAACAGTCACTTCCTTTATAATCAAACAACAATGGGATTTGCGCAGCAAAACTGCCGCGGTGTGTAACGATTGTTACAGATAAAAAGACAGGATTCATTATAACATGAATCCCGTCTTTTGGAAACAGATTTTTTAAAACTTTCTTTCAATTGCAAAACCATATTTTCGGATTCTGCGGCGCCAGGCCTATCCCTGTTCAAACCTCTCCCGCAGCTTACCCAGCGCTTTCTTTTCAATCCTTGACACATAAGATCTGGAAATATTCAGCTGTTTTGCAATTTCCCGCTGCGTCACGCTCGCCCGGTTGTTTAACCCGTAGCGAAGCTGTAAGATTTGCTTTTCCCGTTCATCTAAGACATAAGGAATCAGTTCATACAGCCGGATAATCTGACGTTTCAATTCTAATTGTTCTACAACGTCTTTTTCGTCGCCTTCCAGCAAATCCACAAGCTGAATCTGATTTCCCTCTTTGTCCGTGCCAATCGGTTCATACAAAGACACTTCCCGCGAGCACTTCTTTTTGGAACGGAAATACATCAGAAGTTCATTTTCGATACACCTGGCCGCATAGGTGGCCAGTTTGCTGCCATGGTTTTCCTGAAAAGTGGAAACGGCTTTAATCAGCCCGATTGTCCCGATAGAAATCAAATCTTCCATATCTTCGTCCGCATTCTGGTACTTTTTGGAAACATGCGCAACCAGGCGCATATTCCGTTCCACCAATATCTTTTTCGCTTCCTGGTCTCCCTCTTTCCACCGCCTAAGATATTCCTTTTCTTCCGTTGCATTCAGAGGGGATAAAAAAGTTTTCAAGCTGACACCTCAAAAACTTACTTGATATATCCTATGAAGCGGCCATGTTGTGCGTGCCTTTCCAACTTTTTTAGGCTTATTTTATTTTAAAATGCTCAGCGGATCCGTTCGGTCAGCCCTACTTTCTTTTGTACTTTACGCAGCGTTTTTGTCGCATAATACTGCGCTTTTTCATCGTTATTTTTAATCATGGAATCCAGATAGGCTTTGTCTTTTAACAGTTCTTCATAGCGCGCCTTAAGCGGTTTTAAACTATCCGCAACCGCTTCTCCCACCGCAAGCTTAAATTCTCCGTAACCTTTTCCGTCAAACTCCCGTTCAATCGCATCATATTCCTTTCCGGTGATACAGCTGTAAATATCCATCAGGTTGCTGATGCCAGGCTTATCGTCAGCATAGCAGACCCGGCTGCCGGAATCCGTCACAGCCCGTTTGAATTTACGCAAAATAGCGTCTTTATCGTCAAGCAGGTAAATTGTGGCGTTCACGTTTTCGTCCGATTTGGACATTTTTTTCTGCGGTTCCTGCAGGCTCATAATTTTTGCCCCGGTTTTGGGAATATAAGCTTCCGGTATCGTAAACACGTCGCCGTAAACCGCATTGAACCGCCCTGCAATATCCCTGGTAATTTCAAGATGCTGCTTTTGATCCACGCCGACCGGAACCACGTCGGACTGATACAAAAGTATATCCGCCGCCATTAATACCGGATACGTATAAAGCCCGGCATTGATATTGTCCGCGTGTTTTGCGGCCTTATCCTTAAACTGCGTCATACGGTTTAATTCGCCCATATACGTAAAACAGCTTAAAATCCAGCTAAGTTCCGCGTGGCCGGACACATGGGACTGAAAATAAATACAGTTCTTTTCCGGATCCAGACCCGCCGCCACATACAGCGCATACAGGGATCTTGCATTTTTACGAAACTGAGCCGGTTCCTGCCGAAGCGTCAAAGAGTGCAGATCCATTACGCCGTAAATGCATTCATACTGCTCGTTCAGCGTCACCCAGTTTTTCAAAGCCCCAAGGTAGTTCCCCAGCGTAAGGGTTCCTGTCGCCTGCATTCCACTGTATAGTATTTTTTTATCCTGTAACATGATTTAAACCTTCTTTCTGATTGATCTGCGCGCAGGAAAACGCTTTTTCTTTTTCAAAACGTCACTTCGGATATACGCATATACCCGCTCTTCGCCTTCCTCCGCCAGCATATGCAAAAGCTTTTCCAAAAGCCGCTTTGTTTCCGGGTGCAGCATATAGTGATTTTTGCCTTTTTCGTAATAAGCCAGCGGGCTTTCATCCGTATACTTATCCTTTTGGTAATTTTTGGAAGCGCAGACCCGGTCAATAAACATCTCCACCACATACCGGACTGGCATGCGCATCCCGGCCATACGGTCGTCTTTGGCGGAATAATCGATCCAGTATTCCATATGATGCTTGTTTCTGCCTTTGTGATGCAGCCAGGCGGCCGAGTAGCCTTTCTGTTCCCGTTCTGCGTTATTGGGACTTTTGTTCCCCTGGTAATACCTGCATCCCACCAGAAACTCCACCGGCGTATATTTCGACCAGTCATGCATAATCCCCTGCCGGTAAAGGCCCGCTTTAAAACAGCCCTCCCGCACCAGTTTCTTATGATGCAATATTGTCTTTAAATGCTGCCACGCTTTCATATTTTCCCTGCTTTCTGTTTTCCAATAATAATGCAAACGCTTTGTGCATCCAGCAAATACCATGTCTCTTTTAACTCTTCCTGTTCCGGCAAAAACGCATACCTTGCCGTCGTATCCATTGCCAGATACCACGCGCGCTTTCCTTTCTGGCATGGAAGCGCAAGCTTTTTGGGAAAGTCGGAAAAATTAAATCCGATATAAATATCCTCTTCTTCCCCCGCATACTTACCGCAGTACATGATGCCTATCGCTTTCCGGTTCCGGTAACGGGGCGAAATCCATGCGCTCTCTTCATGATATGACAAATCCGGATATCCGTGCCCTTTGGCGTCCGCAAGCTTCATGGGCTGCTCCATACGCAAAATAGCATGCGCCTTCCGGAATGCAATCATCTGTTTTACATACTTCGTAAATTCCTTCGCCGCGCGGGAACGGCTCCAGTCCTTCCAGCCTACCGGATTGTCCTGGCAGTATGTATTATTGTTGCCTTTCTGTGTGTTGCAGTCTTCATCCCCCGCCATAAGCATGGGCGTTCCCTGGGATAAAAACAGCATGGCGACCGCGTTTCTCATGCGGCGGCAGCGGATTTTTTGTATATTGCGGCTGTTTGATTCGCCTTCCGTGCCGCAGTTAATGCTAAAGCTCCACTCCGGCCCGTCCGTATTATGTTCTCCGTTTGCTTCATTGTGTTTGCGCTCATAGGTAAATAAGTCCGCCAGGGTATACCCGTTATTGTCCGCAATATAATTGATATAACCAAGCCGGATATCCTGTTTTTTCATCTGATCCGCAAGCTCCCAGATATTGCCGTCCAAACCGCCGGCCAGCTTGCGGCAGGGATACAGAAATTCATCTTTGTCCACAAACGCACGGGGATAGAGCGCCTCTTCTATTGGAATTTCATGCTCATAAATCTCCCTGTAAAACAATTTCGTCCTGCCAAGAAAGGGATCTTCCAGCAAAAGCCCCATCGGTATCCCGTTTCCCTGCAGATGAAAACCGTCCACATGATATTCCTTCACCCAGTAACGCAGTACCAGCCGAATCATTTCTCCGGATACAGTATCCGGAAAATCCATCTCCAGGATACATTCCATACCTCTTTTGTGCATCCCTAAAATACAGGATTTCAGTTCTGTTTCCGGGTCGTCTCCGGCCGCATACGATGCTTTCGGCGCAAAATACATTCCTTTGCCGTATCCCCAATAATTCAGTTTATACTGCGTTTTCTGCATGCCTCTCATAACTGCCTTTGTTTTTTTGCGGGAGCGAAACTCCTCCGGCCTGCCCGCAGGATTCACAGGCATCAGTTCCTCAAACTCATATACGGGCATCAGTTCTATGGATGTAATACCAAGCGATTTTAAATAGGGAAGTTTTTTTTCAAGACCCCGAAACGTCCCCCGATCCGGGGTCCCTTCCGGCATGCCTTTGGTAAATCCGCGGACGTGAAGTTTATAAAGCACCATGTCTTTCCTTGGAATTTCCACTTCGCAGTCCCCTCTCCACGAAAAAGGCTCCGCCCCCAGGCGGCAGCGTAAATCCGTCAAAGCGCTCTCTTTCCGGTTTAAGTCTGCCCATATTTCCCGTCCGGTAATCCGCTTTGCATAAGGATCGCATACTATTTCGCCGTCTATACAAAAATTATAATCATATTCGGACAGATCTAATTTATCAATACGGACCGCGCGGAGATTTCCTTTGGAAAACTCTGCAGGAACTGCGATTTCTTCCGGCTTGTCTTTGCCGTCCCTTTTGTAAAGCAGTATTTTGCAGTCCGCTTCTTTTCTGCATACTAGGCAAAACTCCGTCCATGTTTTTCCTTTTGTAGCCCCTATATTGGAAAAATCTCCTTTTTTCACGTTATATTCCATATATTTTCTCACCTTTTCATCTTAAGCTATGCAAGTACTTTTTTATTATAGCATTTGTTCCACCAATTTGTATATCTTTTTTCTTAACTTATTGAATTATTGTGTAAACTATTATATAATATGCGCAGGTATTGTTGTTAAGAGTTCCCGCAAGTTCTTTTAACAAATACATATCCGCTATGGAAAGGAGATTATTATGGACAATCAGGACAATTTTACGTTACCCGATGAAGAGGATATTCTGGTTACGCTTGAACTCGACGACGGTACGCAGGCCGAATGTGAAATCATTACAATTTTCGATATTGGAGATCAGGATTATATCGCGCTGATGCCATTGGATGAAAACGGTGAAGAAAACGAAGAGGGTGAAATTTATATCTTCCGCTATTTTGAAGACGAGGACGGAAACCCCTCCATGGAAAACATTCAAAGCGACGAAGAACTTGAAGCCGTCGAAGAACGGTTTGACGAACTGCTTGATGAAGCGGAATTTGAAGAGGCATAGCAAATAAGCTATGCCTCTTTTCAAACCGTATCAAACCCCGCTTCTATCAAAAACCTCGACACTTCCGCATCATGGTTGTTTATCTTTTTTACCGCATACAAATGCAGCTTTTTCTTTGCGCGCGTAACCCCCACGTAAAACATCCGGCGCTCTTCTTCCATTTCCGCAGGCAGAACCGCCTTCTTGTAAGGCGTAACGCCTTCATTGGCGTCAATAATATGTACCGTATCAAATTCCAGACCTTTTGCGCTGTGAAAGGTTGCAAGCGTCACCGCCTCCTTTTGTTCCTGCTGCCGCCGGTACAGTAATACAAGCTTCTTTTGGTATTCTTCAATATAAGAAAACCACTCTTCAAAAGAAGAAAACTGGCTGCTGCCCTCCTGCAAAGCGTCCGCCGTCTCCAGCAGATTATCCTGGTTAATGCCGCGGAATCCGGCGTATTCTGCCAAAAAACCGTCATACCCCACTGCCTTTCGGATATAATTCACCGCCGCAAACGGCCGCATAGCGCGGATTACCTCCAAATCCCCGCGCAGCCGCAAAATGCGTTCTTCCACCCAGGGCTGCTCTGCATAAAACGCCTGCCATGCTTCAAAGGATACCGTTTCCTGCTCCAGGCTTTCCCGGCTTATATAACGCTTTGGGCGGTTCATGATATTCAGAAAGTCCTGCCGTCTGCGGCTTCCCTGCGCAAGCCGCATGTAGGCAAACAGATCCTTTGCTATCCAGTGGCTGTATATGTCGGGAACCCGGTCTTTTGCGATAAACGGAATATTATATTCCATAAGCTGTTCCATCAGAATCCTGGCCTGCGTATTGGTACGGAACAAAACCGCTGTCTGTGACAGCGGGACAGTTCCTGCGCGGATGCGCCCGATAACCGTCAAATTCTCCTCCCGCTGCGTCTTGCATACTTCCATTGTAATAGAACCCGTATCTTTTTTTGCGGCCTGGATCTCTTTGGGAAAGCGCTCTTTGTTGCAGCTTATAATTTTGGAGGCCATCTGCACCACATCCTGCGGGCAGCGGTAGTTATAAGGAAGGGACACAATTTTTACGTCCGGGTAATCTTTTGGCATATGAAGCATAATCTCCGGTTTTGCGCCCCGAAAACGGTAAATGGACTGATCGTCGTCTCCAACTATAAAGAGGTTTTTCTTCGTCCCCGCAAGCATGCGCACGATATCGTACTGAATCCGGTTGATATCCTGAAATTCATCAATCAGGATATAACGGTATTTTTCCTGCCATGCGGCCAGAATATCTTTTCGTTCCCGGAACAGCTCGTACGTATAAACTAACATATCGTCGAAATCAATTTTGCGATGGCGGCGCAAAAAATTTTGGTATTCTTCCCATACCGTGCAAAATATCTCTTTTGCACAGTTTAAAGGATAGTAATTCGATAGTGAAATCCTGCCGTTTTTCAAAAATCCGATTTCTGACAGCAGGTTTTGCGCCAGTTCGTTTTCATCGTCGCATTCCATTCCCATCGAATGAATCGTTCCGCGCATAAACTGCATCCGTTCCTCTTCCCGGATAATATTAGAAGCGTTATACCCATAAGCGCATTTTAAGATCAGGAAAAAAACCGCGTGGAATGTGCCGAATGTAACGCGCTTCCCCTGCTGCGGCATCCGTTTTAAAAAACGTTCCTTCATTTCTCCTGCCGCCGCCTTGGTAAACGTAATGACCAGGATATGCGACGGATCCGTCCCGGCGCTTTTGATTAAGTGTTCGATTCTTTGGGTAATTACGGTCGTCTTGCCGGAGCCAGGCCCGGCAAGCGCTAACATAGGACCGTCCAGATGCAGAACCGCCTGCATCTGGGCGTCATTCAGATTCTGTTCCATAGAAATTCCTTAGAGTTAAGATAGTTTTTCAATCCCGGCGCGGATCCTTTTTAATGATTCTTCTTTGCCGAGGATCTCCATAATTTCGGTCGCTCCGCCCGGCGTCATCTGTTTGCCGGAAACTGCGGTGCGCAAGGGCCAGAGCACGTAACCGTTTTTATAGCCCTTTTCCTTGACAAAGGACGATATCGCCGTATACAAAGCGTCGTTGCCATAATCCTCCTGCGCTTCCAACAGCGGAAGGATTTCTGAAAGTACGGCGAGGGACGTTTCTTCATTGGTCTTCATCTTCTTATGGGTATACATCGCCGTATCATATTCGGGCAGTTCTTCGAAGAAGTCAATGTGCTCCGCAATATCCGGAAAAATTTCAATCCGTGTCTGCACCAGCTTCGCGATTTTCCTTAAGTCGTAATCCTTTGTTATGGTCTTTTTGAGATAAGGCTCCGCCATTTCGTAAAAACGCCCAAAATCCATTGCCTTTAAATATTCTCCGTTCATCCACTTCAGTTTGGTAACGTCAAAAACCGCCGGAGATTTGCTCATATGATGGTAATCAAACGCTTCCGTCAGTTCCTGTAAGCTAAATATCTCACGGTTTTCGGAAGGGCTCCATCCCAAAAGAGCCACAAAGTTAATCACAGCCTCCGACAAAAATCCCTGTTCGATCAAATCTTCATAGGAAGAGTGCCCGCTGCGCTTGCTTAGCTTCTGGCGCTCCTCGTTGGTAATCAGCGGGCAGTGTACATATACCGGGACTTCCCAGCCAAACGCTTCGTAAAGACGGTTGTATTTGGGCGAAGAAGAAAGGTATTCGTTCCCCCTTACAATGTGGGTAATACCCATCAGATGATCGTCTACGACATTGGCGAAATTATACGTCGGATAACCGTCGGATTTGATCAGGATCATATCGTCAAGTTCTGCATTTTCTACCGTAATATCGCCGTAAATCTCATCCTGGAACGTCGTCGTGCCTGTGCGCGGATTGTTCTGGCGGATGACATACGGAACGCCGGACGAAAGTTTTTCTTGGATCTCCGGCTGCGTTAAATTCAGGCAGTGTTTATCGTAAAGAATAATCTCTTTGCCCGCCACGGTCTGCTTTAAGCTTTCTAAACGCTCCTTATCGCAGAAACAGTAATACGCTTCCCCTTTTTCAATTAACTGTTTTGCATATGCAAGATAAATGCCCTTTGCCTGGCGCTCGCTCTGCACATACGGCCCTGCGCCGCCGTCTTTATCCGGCCCTTCGTCGTGTATAAGCCCGGCGTTTTGTAAGGTACGGTAAATAATATCTAACGCGCCTTCTACATAACGTTCCTGATCGGTATCCTCTATCCTCAAAATAAAATCGCCGCCTGCATGCTTTGCAATCAGATACGCATACAATGCGGTTCTCAAATTTCCGACATGCATCCGCCCGGTAGGGCTTGGGGCAAACCTTGTCCTTATTTTGCTCATTGCGCTTCCTCCCTATTTGTATTACTGCGCGTTCCAAAAACGCTTTGTGCCAAAACGCCTTCAAGCGCATCATTTCACACTGATAAATTTCCTGCGCCTGCTTTGACGGCAGGCGCATGGATATACTTTAACATATAATAGGGATGTCCGCAAGACTATTTGGTTTTGATATTCTTATCTTTTGACCAGCCCGAAAAGTATAACGTCCCTTTTACTTTTTTAAACGTACGGATCCGGACATAGTACTTGGTTTTGGATTTCAGTTTAGAAATCGTTTTGGTTTTTGTTTTGCTGTTTCCGATTTTAATGGTTTTCGCGCCCTTAAAATTCCGTTTTAACGCATACTGGATCTGGTATCCGGAAGTCTGTGAAGCCTGCTTTTTCCACTGTATAGTCATACCTTTGGCTTTGGATTTCAGTTTGGAAATGGACGTCCCTTTGGGGTTAATCACAAACGTTTTGGTCAGCGTCCCGCTGTAATTCCCTGAAAAAGTGACGCTTATGGCAGCCGTCCCAACCTCTTTGTTATTGCTGTAAGATACGGTATAACTGCCTGGCGCAACCGGATTTCCGCTGCTGTCCGTCACGGTAACGGCCGGCCTTATTTCTTTTCCGGTATACGTGTAAGCATCCGCCGCAAGCGTAGCCGCCTTCGGGGAATAAATAATCTGTTGTTCCAAAATACTGCCGCAGGATGCGCATTTTTTTGCAATGCTGCCGTCCTGGGAAGGCGTTGCCTGTATAAAAACGGTTTCATAACGGTGCTCCGCGTAGACAACCGTATCCGCCGCCGTAAGTTCGGATGCGCCCCCGGCGTCGCGAAACAGCTTATGGCATGTTCCGCAGGTATAATATTCGATATTGCCCGGCGTTGCGCATGTCGCCGTTACCGCATGCGTCTTTGTTATGCTGTGGCCTTTTGGCGGAATTTCACGCGTTTCCTTAACCGTACCGCATGCAGCGCAATGAAGCGATTCGCTTCCCGCCGCCGTGCAGCCCGCCTCCTGATCCACGCGGTATTCCGTCTCCCAGGTATGATCCTTCTTTGGAATTTCACGAGCGTCTTTCACTGCGTCGCAAAATACGCAATGGATCGATTCGCTTCCCGCCGCCGTACAGTCCGCCTCACGGTCCACACGGTACTCTGTTTCCCAGGTATGGGAAATGCAGAAAAACGACCAGGTAATTTTTGCGCCGCCAAGATCCGCGTCCATCAGATCTTTCCATTCTTCTTTATAGGCGTTGGAAATATGGAACGTCAGCGTATTTTCTGCAAAAGCGGTATTGTCAAACTGTTCCGGAAGCCCTCCGTCAAACCATACGTCTTTTAAGCCCTCGCACATCCGAAAAGCCCGTCTCCCTATATATGCCACGCTTTCCGGAATTTTGATCTCCGTAAGGCCTGTGCACAGTTCAAACGCCATGTCTACAATATAGGCCAGCCGCGGACCAAACGTTATATTCTTTAGCTGCCCGCATCCTGCAAATGCCGCTGCTCCGATTTGTTCCAGGCTGTCCGGCAAAACAGCCGCTTCTAAATTCGGGCAGTTAAAGAAAGCCGCCATGCCAATCCCCGTAATCCCTTCGCCAATTTCCACTCTTTTGATATCGGCGCGGTATGCGTCCCAGGGAACCGTTTCCCAGAACTCCTCCTCTTGCGCGTCGGCATCCGGCATCATCCCGGTCCCGGTTATCTGCAGCGTGCCTCCTTCTTTTAAAACCCATGAAATTGCTTCGCCGTATTTCCCGGACGCCACAATGCCCTGCGGCGCTTTATATTCGTATTTCGCTGCAGAAAGCGTTAAAATATCGCCGTAGAGTTCCGGCATATTAGGACCATACCCCTGATCCGCATCATATGCATACACAATCCGCCCTCCCGGTACCGAAACGTTGTATCCCCCGGATACGCTGCCCTGCGCGCCGCAAAGGAATAACAGATCGTCCGCGCCAATCGTCCCCTCGTCGCAATTGGTGATATCTGCCAGGTAATTCTTTTTGTCGTCCATCGTGACAATATTCCACATATGTCCGCCTGCGCCCGTTCCGCCGTCCATTGCTCCGGTAACCGTATAACAGCAGATGTCGGGGCTTGTAAAATCAGACAAATCACACAGGTACTGGAATGCTTTGGCATATCCTTCACATACCACATTGGTATCCGGATCTCCGTCAAATACCCATATCATCTGCCATGGGTTGCCGTAAGGCGTATCCGGTTCCTCTGCAGCGGATTCATTATAACTGGTAAGACGGCAGATTTCCTCCCTGTATGCATCCAGTTTTGCAAAATCCTGTTTATATCGATTTTTTCTTACGATATTCCGGGCATTATCGGCGGCTGCCTGCACAGTCTGTAAAAGAGATGCGTCCACTGCAAGCGTCGGATCGGGCGCGCTTCTATCCTGATATTCCATCGCTACGGAAAATTCAAATATAAGCCCCTGTTCAAGCCCGCGTACCTCCAGGCGATCTCCGCGCAGAATAAAGCTCAGTTCATTGTTCATAGCAAATCCGCTCGTTTTATCATACCAAAACATCTCCAACGGACAGTCTGCCGTCAGGCAGGACTGCAGCAGCTTTGTATCCGGAAAATACATATCGCACCAGGCATTCATCGCCTGTTGAGGTGAATCAAATCTGTTTAGCCCCAAATCCCCGGCCGTCCATTCTGTCTTTGCCATAACGGTATCTTCAAAAGGCACTGTAATACTGGTACTCGCCAGTTCTCCCGCCGCAATTTTGCCTATCCGGTCTTTTAAAACCGTATAAACATGCAGATCTGTGCCGGAAAGCCTGTCGGCGCCGTAATCTCCCAGTGTGGAAATACCGCTTTCCCCATAAAAAAGCCTATCTACATACCCGGCAAACAATTCGCCATTACCCGGCAGTTCCCCAAGTCCTCCGTCTGCCTGCGATACTTCACCGGTTTTTACCATTTGCGTTTCTTTTGCCTCAACGGCAGACGGCGCTGCCGCAGACAGGGCCAAAGCCGCTGCCAAAGAAACAGATACCCATCGTCTCAGCTTCATAAATGGTTCCCTCCTAAATAGATTCATATGATTGTCTAAAGCAAATTTCTCTTTATTTTAATCTATTTTACCCCGGAAAGCAATAGGACTTTTTACTAAAAAACCGGGCCCGCCCGGATGATTTAGCTTCCGGGCAGGCCCTTTGAAATAAATTGATTTTTTATTTTACTGTTACTTTCACTTTTTTCTTCACGCCGCTCGCTTTAATTGTAATCGTCGCTTTGCCTTTTTTCACGCCGGTAATCTTACCCTTAGTATTTACTTTGGCAATTTTCTTGTCAGAAGACTTAAAAGTAAGCTTGCTTCCATCGGAAGAGGACGCTTTGATTTTAACTGTTTTTCCTGCTTTTACTGTATATTTGGATTTATTTGTCTTAATAACGGCTTTGGACGCCTGGGCTGAGCGGACTTCATCCATCATATTTTTCCAGAGCGCGGTTTCTACCGCCATACTGTTTTTAAATTCATCCAAAAGCCTTTGCGCCGCCGCTGCAGCGTCCGCCGCTCTCTGTGCTTCTAACCTGGCTCTCTCTACTTCCGCCTTGGCTAACTCTACCTGGATCTTGGCATTCTCCACTTCCGCCTTGGCTCGTTCCGCCTCAAGTTTGGCCTTTTCTACTTCAAGCTTCGCCTTTTCCACTTGCGTCTCTGCCGCCGCCTGAGCCTTTTCGGCTGCAATCTGGGCTTTTTCTGCCGCCCTTTGCGCCTGCTCCGCCATACGCTGCGCCGTTTCCGCTTCGCTCTGGGCTTTTTCTGCCGCCGCCTGGGCTCTCTGCGCGTCCTTCATCGCATTGTCCGCTTCTGTAACAAGCCCCGAAAGCTCGTTGCGCGCAGCCCCGATTGTCTCTTTCGCTTCCAGTAACAATCCCTTAATTTCGTTTACAGCCCCTACCGCTTTATCAGCGTCTTCTTTTACAGCCGTCTTTGCCGCTTCCAATGCCTCGCCGGCCTGCTGCGCATACCTCCCTGCAAGTTCCGCAGACGCGTTTGCCGCTTCTGCTTTTTCATTGGCTGCATTTGCGTTTTGCTGCGCCGCGTTTGCCGCTTCTGTCACTGCGTTTAACTTTTCTTCCGCCGCAGCTGCTGCCAATTCGGCTGCTTCGGCATTACTTTCGGCTGCATTTGCAAATGCTTCGGCTGAATCTACCTTTGCCTGTATCAACTCAGAAGCGTCGTCTACGATTCCGTTTAAGCTTTCTTCTGCCTCTTGGGCTGCCCTTTCCGCTGCTTCGGCCGCTTCTTGAGCCTGCGTGCGCGCCGTTTCGGCCGCTTCTTTTGCAGCATTTGCTTCTACCACTGCCCTGCCGGCTTCGTCTGCTTTTTCTGCCGCCGCTTCTTTTGCTCTATCGGCTTGCTCTTTTGCAGCTTCGGCCTGCTCTTTTGCGGATTTGGCTTCTGCCGCCGCTTCTTCCGCCTCATTTTTCAGGCTTTCCGTCAGATTTTTCAATTCTTCCGTTTTCTCTGCGTTAAATTCGGAAACGGCCGCCATCAATTCATTATAATTTCCAAGCTGCTCTTTTTCCTCGTCGGAAAGCCCGCTGCAGTATGCCAGTATATCTGCCATCAGTTCTTTTGCATTGGCTACCTGTGCTTTCTCCTCTGCAGTCAGCAGGCTAAAATAAGCAAATGCCGCCTGCATCGTGTCCACCCACTCCTGCGTGCCTTCTTCCACAGAATTTAAATCTTCAATCATATCCGCAGCCTTATCGTAAACTTCCACTTTATTGTATGTAAGCCCATATCCGCGCGGATATACGATTTCATCTGTATAACCGTAATCTGACGAGGAATTTTCATAGAACTTATTGATATTGACAGGCAGCTTTCCAAATGCCCCGTATACGCCGAACGCCACTTCCACGCCAGCCGTAATATTCGGGCCAAATGCCTCCTGTGTCGATACCATTCCGCCGTTTAAGATTTCCGTCGGATCTGCGGAGGAACCCATACAGCCGTATACGGCCAGGATTGCGTCCGCGTCGTCGTACTGCTGTACGTCATACGGCTTGTCCACACTTAAAACAACGGACTTTTTGTGATTGTCTTTACAGTATTTCAGCGCGTCCCGGGTAAGCTTTGTCGGCCATCTCCAGTTCTGCATATTATATGCGCTGCTTACTTCCGAATTGATAATCACCGTATCCGCCCATTCCAGAGCTTCTTTTATTTCCTTTGTTTCAACCGACTCGTCAAACATATTCCAGTCAAATACAATTGTCCTAAACTGAGCCCCCTGCGGAATTATCCTCGCTTCTTTCGCCCGGTTCCATCCCATAGCCGCCAAAGCCGGCTCATTGTCATAAGGAGCCACAAACAATATCTTGCTGTCCGGTTTAATATTTAACGGCAGTACATCGTTTTCATTTTTAATGAGGGTAGCCGCGGCCGCCGCCATATCGCGTTCAATCGCCCTGTTCTGTGCGGAACCTACCTGCTCTTTCGCATTTTCTTCGGTCAGCTTTGACGCGTCATAATCCAAAATGCCCCGCCGTTCCTTTAACGCCATAATCCGTTCACAGGACTGGTTTAAGCGTTCTTCCGGAATATCCCCTGCTTCCACAGCTTCTTCAATTCCATCGATAATTGCATCCAAAGATGCGACATTACCCGTATTCTCCAGCACGCACGGCATTAAAAGAATATCAATGCCCGCCTGGATCGCGCGGATAGACGCTTCCACCTGGCCGAAATTATCGGAAATACCCGCCATGTTCATAGCGTCGGTGATTAGTACCCCGTCATAACCCATATCGTTCCTTACCAAATCCGTCACGACTTTTTTGGAAAGCGTTGCCGGAAGATAAATTTCCTCCTGCAATTTCTCGGAAAATACTTTTGTCCCGTCAATCTGCGGATATGCAATATGCGCCGTCATAAACATATCTGCCCCCGCGTCCATAGCTGCGCGGAACGGAATCAGTTCCATCTGTTCTAACTGCTCGCGGCTCTTATTTACAACAGGAAGCCCTGTGTGGGAATCGGTCGCGGTATCCCCATGCCCAAGAAAATGTTTTGCTGCCGAAGCAACGTTATATTCATTCAGCCCGCTGATCATGGATACGCCTAATTTTGCTACAAGCTGCGGATCGTCCGAGAAGGAACGCAGCCCGATAACCGGATTGTTCGGATTGTTATTTACGTCCACCGACGGGGCGAAGTTGCAGTTAATGCCAAGCGCGCTTAATTCACGGCCGATAATTTCGCCGTTTTGCCTTGCATATCTTTCGCTGCCGGTCGCGCCGACCGCCATATTGCCAGGCAGCGCGGTACCCGTCCCTAACCGGTATACGCTTCCGCCTTCCTGGTCAATTCCGATTAACAGAGGGACGCCGCCGTCTTTGGTTGCGGCTGCCTGATACTGCTTTGTCAGATTCAGCGTCTGCTCCGTACCCGTTACATTCTGCGCAAATAAAATTACGCCGCCAAAATCGTAATCTTCCACAATCTTTTCAATCTGGCTGTTTAATTCGGTAACTCCTTTCCTCCCGTTTGCATCTGACACGTCCATATTCCAATAACGGAAATCCGGCATCAGCATCTGCGTAATTTTCTGACGCAGCGTCATCTCTTCTACTTTGTTTTTTGTGGCGCGGGACGGATAGGTTATGCCTGTACCGCGTTTATAGATAATATTTTCTTTATAAGAAACATTTGGTTCATCATACTCATAAATATGGATCGGAAGCTTTCCGGAAGCTCCGAATACGCCGAACGCCACTTCCACGCCTACCGTAATATTCGGGCCAAACGCCGCTTCTGTCGTTGTAATGCCGCCGTTTAAAATTTCCGTCGGATCCGCGGAAGAACCCTTGCAGCCATATACGGCAAGCACTGCGTCTGCATTGGCATAATGCTGTACGTCATAAGGTTTATCCACGCTCATAATCACGGATTTCTTGTTATTTTGTTTACAATAGTCTGCTACCGTCGTCGGGAACTTCGTTACCCACGCGGTAGATTTCATATTCGCTGCGCTGCTTACCTCGGAATTGACAAACACCGTATCCGCCCATTCCAGCGCTTCCTTTACAGCAGCCGTTTCCAGATTCGACGTAGATGAAAAACGGACTGTTTTGACTTCTGCGCCCTCTGGTACCAGCCCCGCTTCTTTTGCACGGGTCCAGCCCATTGCCAGGCACGGCAGTTCGTTGGCATACGGAGCCAAAAACAAAACTTTGCTGTTTTCGTTCAACTCTACCGGAAGTACGTCGTTTTCATTTTTTACTACGGTAACTGCAGCCGCGGAAATTTTGCGTTCTAAATCGCGGTTCTGCGTCGATCCAACCTGATCTTTTGCATTCTCTTCGGTCAGCTTGGATTCGTCGTAATCCAAAATGCCGCGTTTTTCTTTTAATTCCAAAATCCTTCTGCAGGACTCTTCGAGACGCTCTTCCGTGATGGCGCCATCCTCTACGGCTCCTTCAATCCCCTCAATAATAGCGTCTAAACTCTTCACATTTTCAAGGTTGTAGAGCACGCACGGCATCAGCAGGATATCAATGCCCGCCTCAATCGCGCGGATAGACGCCTCCACCTGCCCAAAATTGCCGGATACGCCCGCCATATTCATAGCGTCCGTAATCAAAACGCCGTCATATTTCATATCCATACGGACAAAATCGGTTAAAATCTTCTTGGATAACGTTGCCGGAAGATATACTTCTTCGCCCGTCTTTTGGGAAATTACTTTTGTCCCGTCAATCTGCGGATATGCAATATGCGCTGTCATTAACATATCCACGCCTGCGTCTATAGCCGCCCGAAACGGCACCAGTTCGGTCTGTTCTAACTGTTCTCTGCTCTTATCCACAATCGGCAGGCCCGTATGCGAATCCGTCCCGGTATCCCCGTGCCCCAGGAAATGCTTCGCCGCCGACGCGATATTGTAATTGTTCAGCCCTTCTACCGTAGCGACGCCCATCTTCGCAACCAGCTGTGGATCATCCGAAAAAGAACGCAGCCCGATGACCGGATTATTCGGGTTATTGTTTACGTCCACTACCGGAGCAAAATCACAGTTTATCCCGAGTGAACTTAATTCCCGGCCGATGATTTCCCCGTTCTGCTTTGCATAATTTTCATTTCTGGTCGCGCCGACCGCCATATTGCCCGGCAGCGCGGTCCCTGTACCCAGCCGGTATACGCTTCCGCCCTCCTGATCGATGCCGATCAAAAGCGGAATCCCTCCGTCTTCGGTCGCCGCAGCCTGGTACTGCTTGGTCAGACGAAACGTCTGTTCCGTACCCGTAACATTCTGCGCAAATAAAATTACGCCGCCAAAATCATAGTCTTCCACAACTTTTGCAATCTGGCTGTTTAACTCGGTAACGCCTATCTGGGGCTGGCTGTCTGTCAAATCCTCATCCCAATACCGAAAATCCGGCATCATCATCTGTGTAATCTTCTGGCGCAGCGTCATCCCATCAATCAGCTTCTGTACGCGTGAAACCCCTGCCTTTGCAGATATCTGGCCGGCTTCTGCTGCGTTTACTGTGTTTACTCCTGTAAACGCGCTGCTAAGACACATAACCCCGGCAAGTAACATTGCGGTAATCCTGCTTTTTCTCATAAACCAGTTCCTCCTTAGATTGATTATTTATTCAAAGGGAGTCCATATGTAAATATTGTATATTTATTTCATATAAATATCCCTTTTATTCAACAATATCATCACATTTTCCAAAATGCAAGATCTTTTTGATATAATTTGTTATATTATCTATATATCAGAACAATTCATTTTCATATAAAAATAACAAATCGCCAAAAATAAAACGGCACAGCCAAAGCCATACCGTTTCATATATTGCATATTTATTCATTTTTGAACTGATCTTAAATCATACTGTTCCACAAACTTCCGGAATTGTAATTGTAAGAATATGTGCCGACACTGTTGTATGTACTGGCCTTAGAAGCCTCATACTGTGCATGGTAATCAATTGCCGACGCTTTTGCCGAAACCTGGTACCCATAAGAATTGGTTCCCTGGAACAGCTTCTTAACGGTATCCATATCCGCATTCTGGAACGCTTCTTTATCCACTGTCAGTGTTTTCTTATCCGGATCTACGGAAATACCTATAGATGAAAGTAAATCCTGGTTCTTTTTGGTATAATCCATAATGGATGAAGCCGACGAACGGATAGCCACGATGTTTGACTCTCCTGCGCTCTTTATCAGCGCGTTGTAACCGCTTACATAATCCTTTACCGCATTGTAGATTGCATCCTTATTGTACCCGGTAGTCTTATTGCCGTCTTTATCCGTTGTCGTCACCTGCTTAAACAGCGATTTTGTGCCCGAAGTAAGAAGCGCGTCCGCCGCGTCGCCCAACTTCTCCGCATCCGATTCAATTGTGGCAAGCTGGGATGTTTTTTCCTTCGAGGTGGACGTCGATGTCGGCGCCTTAGAGGACGTCTTCCCATTGTTATACGTCCTTTCCACAATACCGTCTTTCGTCCAATAATGGTATGTTCTCGACGTGGAACCTGCCGCATCCGTCTTGCTGCCGGAATCTACCTTGAAATCCGAATCCATGTCCCCGAGGGAATAATACGAACTCAAAAGCTTATGGTATGAGCCGTTCCGGATGCTGGCATAATCAGAAAAATTAATCCCCCCCATCATACCCATACCGGAGAACATATTGCCGGAAGAACTGTTAAACAGATTTTTATTCATGCTGTTAAACAATCCCCCCACCATGTTTGAATTTGCTGAAATTGTAATTGACATATTATCACTCCTTTACATATTTTTCTTCTTTATCCTAATCTTAACAAAAAAAGCCTATCTTTTCAAGGATTTATAGAACGCGCCCAAAAATTTTTTAGACATTTTACAATATATTTTGCATTTGTTCATATCTTATTCATATATACTTGTTATTGTTAGATTGTTAAGGAGAGTATCTCTCAATGTGTTACCATTATTTATTGATGAATTTCTTCATAATCACCCCGGTATTTACGGATACCGGGGTACTCCTCACTTTAAACGAAACAAGAAGCTGCCTTACGGCAGCTTCTTTTCATACGTCCTCTGCATAGGCTGGCAGATACATGGCTGCCCGGTTTTCGTGTACCCGATCGCCATGCCTTCCATGCTGCGGTTTTCCTGTAACTGTTCTGTTTTCTCTGCTAAAATCTGTCCGAATCCTTTTTGTCTGCCCGTTTGTCTCCCTTTTTGCCTGTTTTTGGATGTCAAATCACGCAGGGGAGTAATAAACGCCACAGATGAAACCCTGAAAATTCCTTCATACCCGTATGCGGCTGCCCCCTCCTTGGATGTATATTCCTTTTGCTTCAATTTATATATCGTCCGGTTTCCCCGGATTCTTTATAAAATTTACCAATTTTGCGTTTCAATATTTTCCGTTCCAGATCTCGTCGATCCCATTCCACTTCCAGGTATTTTCCTCTTCCGAATAGGAAGTCACCGCAAGATACTGATACTGGCTGACGGTCTTTAGGGCGTCATACACATAGCGCAGCGGGATCCACGTCCGGTTGTTCTGCGGATTTCCCGGTTCCGCCAGAAAAACGGTATCGTCGTCCTGCTGATAAAGCCAAATATTGACATAATGTCCCGGCGTATCCTGCCAGAACGCGGCGTCATCGGCGCTGCTGACCAGTACGATGGCGGATAGCGTATGGCGCATCTGCTCCTGAAATTCTCTGTAGGTTGCGGGCTTGCGGTAATTTTTGCAGTCAAAGCCCGCCGCTTTCAGGGTCTTTTTCATATCCTTCCAGCCGATCGCGCCGCTCTCGCTGGTCGGATAATAGCGCGACGCCGTTTTGGCAAATTCGTAGATATCTAACGGCGAACATTCGTAATCGGTCAGGGTACTGTAGATGTTTGCCATACAGCAAAAGCCGCAGCCAAAACCGCCGAATTTGTTGTAGCCTACCGGCTCCTCACACCACGAGCCGGCCCACGCAAGCCCCTCCCCGTAGGATTTCGGTCCCTGCAGAAAAGAATACACAAGCTTTGCGCGCTCTTTGGGCTTTAACATAAAATCCCCCAGATTAGCGGGAATCGTTCCGCTGTCAAAGATATTGGCGGCAAGAGCGGCCGGCGCCCCGGCGCACAGGCTGCTGCCGGCAAGGGCGGGCGCCGGCGCGCTTTCGTTTGGCTGCGTATCCGGCTCCTTCGCATCCTCCTGCGGCATCTGTAAAACAAGCACGGCCAAAAGCAGTACAAGCAGGCTTACCGCGCAGATTCCCGCCCTGGTTTTATACATGAATGTCCGCCTTCATACCGAGCAGTTCTTTGTGTTCCGTTAATACGGGCGCAACCACCCGTTCCAGAAACTGCGCCACCTGCTCCGGGGCACAGCCCACATATTTGGACGGCTGCATCGCTTCGTTTAATTCTTCCAAAGACAGCTGGAAGGACGGATCCGCCGCAATCAGTTCTAAGAGGTTGTTCTCTTTTCCCTCCTGTTTCACGCGCGCGCCCGCTTCCATCGAAAGCTTCCGGATTTTTTCGTGCAGTTCCTGGCGGTCTCCGCCTTTTTTCACGGCGTCCATCATAATATTTTCGGTCGCCATAAACGGCAGCTCCGCCATCAGGCGTTTTGTAATGACTTTATCATAAACAACCAGCCCGTCCACAACATTTAAGCACAGATCCAAAATCCCGTCTGTTGCCAGAAACGCTTCCGGAATGCTTAACCGCTTGTTTGCCGAATCGTCTAAGGTGCGCTCAAACCACTGTGTCGCGGAGGTAATCGCCGGATTTAAGGCGTCTACCATCACGTAGCGCGCCAGTGAGCCGATCCGCTCGCTGCGCATCGGGTTGCGTTTATACGCCATGGCCGACGAGCCGATCTGATTTTTCTCAAACGGCTCTTCCACTTCTTTTAAATGCTGCAGCAGGCGGATATCGTTCGACATCTTATACGCGCTTGCCGCAATGCCCGCCAAAACGTTTGCCACACGGGTATCCACCTTTCTGGAATACGTCTGCCCGCTTACGGCATAGCAGGATTCAAAGCCCATCTTCTGCGCAATCATCGGATCCAGCTTATCCACCTTCTGCTGATCCCCGTCAAACAACTCCAGAAAGCTTGCCTGCGTACCGGTCGTCCCTTTCGATCCAAGCAGCTTTAAACTGCCCAGTACATAGGTAAGGTCTTCCAAATCCATCAAAAATTCCTGCAGCCAAAGCGTCGCCCGCTTACCCACCGTCGTCGGCTGCGCCGGCTGAAAATGGGTAAACGCCAATGTCGGCAGGCTTTTGTACGTGTCTGCAAATTTTGCCAGTTCGTCTATCACGTTCACCAGCTTCGCCCGGACAAGCTTTAGCGCCCTGTCCATAATAACAATATCCGTATTGTCGCCTACATAGCACGAAGTCGCGCCGAGGTGGATAATCCCCTTTGCTTTGGGGCACTGCACGCCGTATGCGTAAACATGCGACATCACGTCATGGCGCACCAGCTTTTCCCGTTCCTTTGCCGTTTCAAAATTAATGTCGTCCTGAAAGGCTTCCAGCTCCGCAATCTGCTCCTCCGTAATATCCAGCCCCAGCTCGCGCTCCGTTTTTGCAAGGGCAATCCAAAGCTGCCGCCAGGTCTTAAATTTCATTTCCGGCGAAAAAATATACTGCATTTCTTTACTCGCATACCGCTCTGACAGCGGGCTTGTATATCGATCTGTACTCATATGTTTTCCTTTCTGCCTGTGTTAAAACGAGCGCCGCCTGCTTACTGCCCGGATGCTTCGCCTGTCAGCAAAGCAAACGCCTCTTCGTATTTTTGAACGGTTTTCTCTATTATTTCTGCCGGCAGCAGATAATCGCTGTCCGGGTTTGCCTTTAACCAGTCGCGGACAAACTGCTTGTCAAACGAAGGCTGCGGCTTCCCGGCTTCGTACCCTGCAAGCGGCCAGAACCGCGAGCTGTCCGGCGTAAGCATTTCGTCGCCCAGTACGACGCGCCCCGCTTCGTCCAAACCAAACTCAAACTTGGTATCCGCAATAATAATCCCCCTTGAACGCGCGTACTGAGCGCATTTTTCGTACAGGGCAAGCGTGCAGTCTTTGATCCTGGCCGCGTATTCGGCGCCTTTGCCCGGATATATCTTTTCAAGGATTTCCACGCTGTCTTCATATGTGATATGCTCGTCGTGCAAACCGAGTTCCGCTTTTGTCGTCGGCGTATAAATCGGCTCCGGCAGCTTATCCGATTCCTTTAAGCCTTCGGGCAGGCGGATGCCGCATACCGTACCGTCTTTCTGATAGCTTTCCCAGCCGCTTCCCGTAATATAACCGCGCACAATACATTCGATCGGGAGCATGGCAAGCTTTTTACATTTCATGCTGTTGCCGTCAAAACGCGCCTGGCGGAAAAATTCCGGCATATCCGCCGGCTCCACGGATAGCATATGGTTTGGCACGATATCTTTTGTGTAGTCGAACCAAAATTTAGACATCTGCGTCAGAATCCTGCCTTTTCCGGTAATTTCGTTCTTTAAAATATGATCAAAAGCGGATATCCTGTCTGTCGCCGTAATGACCATGCAGTCTCCCGCATCGTACACTTCCCGTACTTTTCCTTCTTTTACCGGTTTTAATTCTATATTTTCCATGTTGTCCTCCTGTTATATTCCAGAGCGTGCCTGAAAAATCATTCCCGGCGTCTGCCGCAACGCATTTTTCAAACACGCCCTAATTATTTTATCAGTTTATGCTTCGGTCATAGTATAATACAGTACCTTTTGGAAAGTCAATGGTTTTGGAAATTTCATACGCCGTCCGCCGTATCCGGAAACTGCCGAAGAAACCGGCAGGCTGTAACCCTTACTGCCCTTCGTTCATTTTTAAAAGCTTCGCCGCCTGATCCGCAGCAACGCAGCCGTCAATAATCTCCTGAATATCCCCGTTCATAATCTTGTCAAGCTTATAAAGCGTCAGCCCAATCCTGTGATCCGTCACCCGGCCCTGCGGGAAATTGTACGTCCTTATTTTCTCCGAACGGTCTCCCGTCCCAATCTGGCTTCGCCTTGCTTCCGCTTCCGCATCGTGCGCCTTCTGGCACTCAATGTCATACAGCTTTGCCCGCAGCAGCGCAAATGCCTTCGCTTTATTTTGCAGCTGCGATTTCTCGGTCTGGCTGTATACCACAATCCCCGACGGGTAATGCGTCAGGCGCACCGCAGAGTCCGTCGTATTGACGCACTGCCCGCCGTTGCCGGACGCGCGCATCACGTCAACCCGGATATCCTTTTCGTCAATTTCCACTTCTACCTCTTCCGCTTCCGGCATCACTGCTACGCTGATGGTGGACGTATGGATCCGCCCGCCGGATTCCGTTTCCGGCACGCGTTGTACCCGGTGTACGCCGGATTCGTATTTCATAACGGAATATGCGCCCTGCCCGGTCACCATAAAGGTCACGCTCTTCATGCCGCCTATGCCGATTTCCTCACACTCCATCGTTTCGACCTTCCAGCGCCGCCCTTCGGCATAATGCACATACATCCGGTAAATTTCCGCCGCAAAAAGCGCCGCCTCGTCCCCGCCCGCCCCGGCGCGGATTTCCACAATGACATTTTTATCATCGTTCGGATCTTTGGGCAGAAGCAGAATCTTTAGCTTTTCTTCAAGCCCTTCCACTTTTGCTTTTGACTCGCTTAATTCTTCTTTTGCCAGCTCCCGCATCTCTTCGTCGCTTTCCTCTTCCAAAAGCGCCAGAGACTCTTCGATATTCTGCTGGTTCTGCTTATATTCCCTGTACGCGTTTACAATCGGGGTCAAATCGCTTTGTTCTTTCATCAGCCTGCGGAACCGTTCCGGCTCGCTTGCCACATCCGGCTCGCTTAACTGGTTTAACACTTCCTCCAAACGCAGCACAAGGTCTTCTAATTTATCAAACATAACATTTCCTTTCTTTCTATCACTGCGGCAGGACGCCGGCCACAACGCGGTCAAGCCCCGCCAGATCTTTGATTACGTTCCTGTCCTGATATCCTGCCTGCCACATCAGTTCCGATACGTCTTTTCCCTGATCGCACCCAATTTCAAACAGCAGGAAGCCTCCCGGTTTTAAATGGTTTTTTGCATCATTTACGATCCTCCTGTAAAATATAAGCCCGTCCGCATCCCCGTCTAAGGCGCTCCGCGGCTCAAAGTCCCGCACTTCCGGCATCAGTCCGGCAAGTTCTCCCGTCGGGATATACGGGGGATTGGATACAATCGCGTCAAACATCCCTTCCACCGGACGAAACAAATCCCCTTCCAAAAACTGCACGGACACGCCGTTTAAGGCCGCATTTTCCCGCGCTACCGCGAGCGCCTGCGGGGAATTATCGCATGCCGCCGCCCGGATCTGACCTTGGTATTTTTTCATGCTGATAATGATACATCCGGAACCGGTGCACAGATCCAAAACGTCCATGCCGGGGCGGATTCTTTTCAGGGCTTCCTCTACTAAAATTTCCGTATCCTGCCTTGGGATCAGCACATGGGGACTGACGTGAAACTTAAGTCCCATGAACTCCTGCTCTCCCGTAATATACTGAAGCGGCACACGCCCGGCGCGCCGTTTTAAAAATCCTTCGTACGCTCCCTCTGCCTCCGCGCCCATGCGCTCGTTCATATGCATATAATAAAAATTCCGGTCTATCCCACAGGCGGCGGAAAGCAAAAGCCAGGCGTCCGTTTCCACATTTTCCGTTAAATGCCCCTCAAGCATACGGCAGCCTTTCACATACGCTTCCCGGTACGTCATGGCTTTTTCCCATCCGGTTCTTCCAAAAATGCTTTCCAGTCGAACACGGCTTCCACCGACGCAATGGCCACCTCTATCATAGCGTCGTCCGGTTCCCTGGTGGTAATCTTCTGTAAAAGCAGGCCCGGTTTGCTTAACAGGCCGACAAAGCGGCTTTCGCTTCTGCCTGCCAGCCGGATAAATTCATACGACACGCCCGCAATGACCGGAAGAAGCAAAAGGCGCAAGAGAAAGCGCAGTATTTTGGATTCCATCTGCAGCAGCATAAAAATCAGAATGCTTATAAACATGACAATCAGCAGGAAACTGGTTCCGCAGCGTTTGTGCTGCCTGGAACTTTTGCGTACATTCTCTACATTCAGATCCATACCGTGTTCGATGCAGTTGATGCATTTATGCTCTGCCCCATGATACATATAAACCCGTTTGATATCCGGCATCAAAGAAATTGCAGCCACATAGCCTATAAAAATAAGCAGACGCAGAATCCCTTCCAGTACTGTAACCGCAAAACGTGACGAAAGAGACCTGCCAAGCAAAAGGGAAACCCCGTACGGCAGAACCATAAAAATCCCGACAGCCAGAAGAAGCGATACGGCTACTGTGGCTCCCGTCATAAATTCTTCTTTTTTCCCGTCTTTTGACCCTATATCCTCTTCTTCCTCAAAAAAAGAAGCGGAAAATGTCAGCGACCGAACGCCGATTACCAGAGATTCTACAAATTGGACGACTCCGCGTACCAAAGGTATATTTCTGATTTTTTCGTTTTTAATCATACCCGCATACTCCGTCGTTTCTACAACGATCTCCTGATCGGGCTTGCGGACAGCCACGGCATACCTGCTTTTATTTTTCATCATAACGCCTTCCATCACCGCCTGCCCGCCGATTCCTGAATATTTCATATTTTCTCTCCAAATCTAGTACTACAGCTAACAATATATCTATAAATTATTCCGGTATAATGCCGACACAAAAAGTTATGGTAAAGGGCTGCATCCGAACAGAAATTGAAGTTTGGATGCAGTACTAATACAAAAGATACCGGATGCGCCAAAGGCGCGGGCTGCAACCCAAAAAAGGCTGAGATTAACTGTCAGATTAACCTCAGCCTTGCCATATAGCATATGTTATTGCTGGCCCATGCCGTATTTCCTGTTAAACTTGTCAATACGCCCACGCGCCTGAATAGATTTCTGCTGGCCTGTATAAAACGGGTGGCATTTGGAACAGATTTCAACATGGATCTCTTTCTTGGTCGAACCCGTAACAAATGTATTGCCACAGTTGCATGTTACATTTGCCTGATAGTAATCTGGATGGATTCCCTCTTTCATATTGTTCACCTCTCACATTCTGCGGGCCGTTCTATGATATGGCCCTGACTTTAAACTGCCTTTTAGTCCTGCGGAATAATCTCTCTTTTATTGTAAGAGCCACAGTTTTTGCAAACTCTATGAGGCATCATTAATTCGCCGCATTTGCTGCATTTTACCAATGTTGGAACTGTCATTTTCCAGTTCGCCCTTCTTCTATCTCTTCTTCCTTTGGAAGATTTGTTCTTGGGACAAATTGACATCGATTACACCTCCTTAAATTGATTAAATATATCCTGGATCGCTGCCATCCTTGGGTCTGGTTCTGTCCTGTCGCATAGACAGCTTCCATGATTTAAATTCGTGCCGCATTTTTTGCAGATACCCTTGCAGTCTTCGCTGCATAAAACCTTCATCGGCCAGTTCTCCAGTATCTGATCATGGATAAGCCTGTCTGCATCCAGCCATGTTCCCGCCAGAAAGCCGATATCTTCCGCTTCGTCTTCACCATCCGTTTCCCCTATGGGGATGATGCGTTCTATGGCAAGATGAATCAAAACCGGCACATCTTCCAGGCACCTGTCGCACGGAACAGCAGCCGTTACATCTGTCTCTCCCAAGATATGCAGCCGCTTGTTCTCCCGGTTCTCAAAATGTAGTGTAAATGGCGCTATGCCGGTGAGTGGGAAACTGCCGAGTTTTGAACGGAACTCATGAAGTTCCGGGTGAATCTGGCGTTCCGTTGTCATATTTTCTATGGTTAGTACGTCTGTTATGTTTGTTTTCACATTCGTCTCCTAATCACACCTAAGATATTATACATATGGTTTTCGTTTTTGTCAACGGTATTCTGGCATGTTTTTACTGTAGCTGCAATTTTCCAGTTACTGTGAACGCCATGGGTGTGAACAGTAACGTTTTCCCAAAGATCAGGCGGTTATTTTGGATTTTTTACCCTGCCCCTTTTTTCCAAGTAAACTTTTATAGGTTTTGTATTTTTCTTTGGTTACTTTGATTGTCAGCTTTGCATTGGTTCCTTTGAATGCGTTTTTTCCGGCTTTTTTGAGAACTTTTGTTTTCAGGATAATTTTTTTGAGCTTTTTGCTGCCGTAAAACGCTTTGCTGCCGATGGATTTTAGCTATTTGCTTTTTATGTTTACGGTATTAAGTTTGGTACAGCCCGAAAACGCTCCGTTTCCTATGGTTTCTACGTAATCGCCGATTACTGCTCCGGTCGCTTTTTTGTGGTTTTTGAAGGCGGACGGCGCTATGGCGGTAATTTTCAATGAAATGCCGTGAATCGTAATTTTATTCCCAACGCTTATTTTTGAGAGATTTTTATTTTTTGTGCCGATTAGTTCTGCCGTCATATCTGACGTGTCGGTTACTTTATAACGGCAATTGCCGACTGTGTAAATCTTGCCCTGCTCGACGCTTAAAACAGGCGCCGGAGCGGGATCCTGCGGCTGGGCGTGTGCAATTTTAAGGTTTGCCTCCGCTTCGTTTAAGGCGGAAAGCAGAGCGCGCAGGGTTACGACGGACGCCGTGTCCGCGCCGGCTGCTTTTGCTGCCTGATAGGCGGTTACGTATGCGTTCCAGCTTTCCGTGGTATAGCTTTGCCCTCCCGCCTGGTATTTGGCAGCTGCACGGGCTACTGCGGCCGCAAGATCGGATGCCGCTTTGCTTTTTGCTGCCGCAAGGGCGCGTCCGGCGTCTGCGCAGGCGGTTTTTATGGCGGGAATGGCGTCGTGCCTATTTGCGTTTGCGGGA